>FTDT01000313.1_pt1 | contig 17980 bp, 16 predicted proteins | sample 1640021 | NCBI WGS metagenome assembly FTDT01 (sample SAMEA3914869, study PRJEB12502) | metagenome | biome: forest; material: soil | place: USA | collected 2012-03-12 | depth 0.1 m | reverse complement strand
TCGAACCCGCGACCCCAAGATTCACAATCTTGTGCTCTAACCAACTGAGCTATGGCCGCCGTGAAGAGCCGCGAAATTTCTAGGCCGGCCGACACGCTGTCAACACCCACTTTCGTGGGCATGTAGATCATCCACTGCCTTCGATTACCAGGGATGAACCGTCGCGTTGACGGTAAAATCCGGCGCGACGGCGGGCTCGGGCTCAGTGAACATTTTCGGCAGCGAGGTCATCAGCATCTTGAGCTCGAGATAACCACTCGGTTTTTCCACAAACGCCACGCAGCCAGCAGCCAAGGCAGCTTGGATGTCGGGGCCGTAACCCGAACTGCTCATCCCAATCAGCGAGATGGGCAACGCATCGCAAGTCGGCTTGAGACGGCGAGCGAGTTCAGTACCCGTCATTCGAGGCATTTTCAGGTCCGCCAGCACAATGATGCGCGTGGCCGCCGGGAGATTATCGATCAGCGCAAAAACGTCCTCAAGCGCGCAAAGACCGTCTTCGGCGACCGAAACTTTACAGAACGCGCCACACTTCTCCGCTGCCATCCGCAACAGAGCCAATTGGTCCTCGTCATCATCTACGATCAGCAAGGCCGGCTTGTTTTGGGTTAGCGCAAACACGCCTTAAAGATAACCGAAAGCCCGTCGCAGGAAAATCCTCGATCACCCCAAGGACCGCCGGGAGATCTCCCGGTGCGGCAGCTCAGGGGTAAGATGAAGGATTCAATGGGGTCCGGATTCGTTTTAACCCGCGCGCTGAGTTGCCAGAATTGCGGGTCATGTTGATGGTTCGGAACTTTGGTTTTTGCTAACACTCCCCCTAACCGCAAAGTTACGCCATGCTTTTTGAGTTAAAAAAACTAGCGACCGTACCTTTTCTGCCGATGTACTTCGCGTTAATCACCGGGCTGATCGGTCTCGCGTTACAGTGGGCAAAGAGTCGAGGATGGGGGCGGATTTTTGTGAGCTTGAGTGTGGGTTCGCTGCTGCTGTTTTCCAATCACGCTTTGGCGGCTTTTCTCATCGAGCCTTTAGAAAACAAATACGAGCCGATGCCGGAATTTCGCCGCGATGAAGACGTGCCAGCGGCGCTGCGACCGTGCGTAGCGATCGTGGTTCTAGGAGGAGGGCATGCCGACGCTCCCACGTTGTCACGTGTGAATCAATTAAGCAGCGCCTCGCTATCTCGCGTTGCAGAAGCCGTCCGCATCTCACGATGGCTACCGACCGCTCAGCTGATCGTTTCTGGCCACCATACCGCCGAGCTCTCTCACGCCCAGGTACTCGGCGAAGCCGAAGTTTCTCTCGGAGCCGCTCCGACGCGGATCGTTCGCATGGATAACCCGCGTGACACAGAGGACGAAATTGCTGAACTATCGCGGCGTGTGGGGACAGCCCCAGTCGCATTGGTGACATCTGCCTGGCACATGCCGAGAGCGATGGAGTTGTGCCACCACTTTCATGTGAACGCGATCCCCTGTCCGGCGGACTATATGAACAAACCTGAACCCGGCGCTCGCAGGGGTGCTACGGTTTGGGAGCTCGAATCACTCGAGCGCAGTACCAAAGCAGTTCACGAATATCTAGGACTGCTTTGGCTCAAACTGCGTGCAATTAAAGAAGCGCGCAGTGGCAACACAACGTAGCCACGTTAAGGTATCGCGAGCAGCTCAGCTTCAGACCACGCTTTGCGCTGGCCGATTTTGCCACGGATCGCAGCGACCGTCTCTGGCGTGACGATCGGGGCTTTGTTGCCCCACGAAGAGCGGACATAGCTGAGAACGTAAGAGATTTTCTCGTCGCTCCAGCCGTAACCACCAGGGCCAAAAGCGGGCATCGCAGAAACGCTATATGTGGTTCCTTTAACTTTTACTGCGCCACTCAAACCGCTGAGCACAATACGGACGACGCGTTGTTCATCACCCTGAACCCATTCGGAACCCGCGAGAGGCGGAAACACGCCGGGAACGCCAGTGCCAGTCGGCTGATGGCAAGCGGAGCAAGTAGCAAAAAGTTTTTGGCCTTCCGCAATCGGATCAACTTTGGCGACCACCGCAGTCACCGCGGTGCGCGGATCGAAGCGGGCATCCGACGCCAATGGGTCAAAGCCTCCGCGGTGGCGAACCGTATAAATCGCGGCCACGAAGATCAGAACTGAAGTGAAGCCGAGCAAAAAAAGCGGCACTCGTGAATGGTCTTCATTCACCTCCGCGTGCTCACGAGCCATCGCACTGTGCGCTTTCTGAATGCCACGATCGGAAACGCGGCCCCGCTCCAAACGCGGATCATTAGGATCGGACTGACTCATTTGGTCTCCTTCGAAGCCGCAGCCCCTTCTTTCGCTTCCTTCTTTGGCGCGACATATACCTTCGTCGCCTCCACGGGATAATTATACGGATCCTTCAAACTTAATAGATATGCCACGAGCGCTTCTGCTCGCGCGGAAGGCAAGAGTTCGTAACCATCTTTTTGAGCACCTAGAGTAACCGCATTGGGAGAACGTTCCCCAATGATTTTTCGTGAATCGAAAAGAAATGCGTATGACGGCATGGTCGAGCCGGGCGAAATCGAAGCTGGATCGTATAGATGACGATAGTGCCAAGCTTCATCATAAGCGCGCCCCGCGACCGGCTTGCGCGAACCAATATCCCGCAGATCAGGACCTACTCGGACCGAGCCAAGCAGCACACGCTCTTCGCGAATATAATCGCGCACGTAGCTCTGACGCGAGCCCCAGCCACGTTTGATATCAGCGGAAAGCGGACTCGCACCGACTTCCTGGGTATGGCAATACGCGCATCCGAGATCCTGATACACTTGCTTCCCTTGCACCGCGATGCCCGGCAGCTGCTCGGGATACGCCTTGTTATCGTCCTTTGAGACGAAAGGCAAAAGGTCGCCATAGGAAAGTTGATTGCTCAGGACCAATCCCGTCCAAGACAGAGCCAAGACGGCGAAGATGCCGAGTAGCATGACAGCAATCCGATTCATGAAAGGACCTCCAAAGCCGGCGTAGAAGGTTCAATAACAACTCGCCCCGATCCGATCGGATTCAATGTGCGGAAAACATTAAATGTGAAAGCCAGTTGAGCGAGAAAGAGAATCCCGAAGCCCGCCGTACGCACGGTGAGAAAGCCGGAAATATGTTCAACAATCTGAACGAGATTGATACTTGGATCGGCAAGCTCAGCCGACTGCGTGGTGCCGGCGAGAAGCGTACCTACATACAGCAGGACAAGGCCAATCAATGAACCAACCCAGTGAAGAGTAATTAAACCACTCGAACGCCAGGCCCGGCCGGCTGCGCGCGGCAAGAAATAATAAATCGCGCCAAGCACGGAAAATGTGAAAAAGCCCAAGAAGCCAAGTTCGATTTGACTGCGCGCTTCGAAGGTCAGCTGAGCAATCGCACCTTTTTCGCCCAAAGCAAAACAGGCAAATTGTAAGGCGCTGATCGCATAAGCAACTGCACCGATGCTCACAAATTTGAAAGCCACGCTCCCCTTCAACTCCGAAAAGCCTTTATAAATGGTCGTCAATAAATTCAGACTAATGATTACGAGCGGAGCGAGGGAAAGCACGCTCGCTGCAAACCCGACCGTTTGAACCCAAACTGGAACCGGTGAAGCGGCTAGACGCTCGATTCCCGTCCAACCATTAAAAATCCCGTAGCTCCAAAATCCAATCACTGCCAGCGTATAATAACGAATGGTTCGCCCGGTCAGTTTTGGAATAAAATAATAGAGCGCACCTAGCGCGATCGACCCAAACCATAGGCCGAAGAGGCCTTGTATATACCAGGCTCCGATAATCGCCTGCACCGTTCCGCGGACCGGATAATATACAAGCATTAGTTCGGTGATGGAAAACATCCACGCGAACCAAAAGAAGCCGGCCACGATATACCACTGGGCGATGAAAATTTGTGCGAACGCCCGATGACGGAGCGTCAGGACGAGCTGTGCACCGATGACAATAAAGCCGACCCAAAGGGCGGGGGCGACATAGCCAGGCATTTCAAGCCACTCGACGCCCGTTGAGTCGCCATGCAAAATTCCGCCGATTCCGAAGAGGACCGAGAGATTCCAGAAAACGATCGCCACCAGTGTGCTGGCAGAAGAAACCGGTTTCGATCCCGCCAAGCGTGCGAGAATCCAGTAGCTCGTTGCGAAAGCCGCGTTAAATCCCCAGCCGTAAATCAACGAGTTCGTCGCAGCTGGGTACAAACGGCCAAATGTGACGTAAGGACAGCCCGAGAGAAAACTGCCGTGCGTGGACTGAAAAGAGGCCAACACTTCCAAAAACAGACCCAAAACCAGCCAAAAGGCTGACCAGCCCAAGAGAGCTTTCAGGGGAAATCTAAGTGCACGATCGACGACACCGAAGTCTTCGAAATCTGCGACGGAAACATCCTGCTTCGCAGGCGAAACATCGGAAGGTAAAGCTGAAGCCATCTTAGTTGGTTAATTTCTGGATCCACGCGGCTGGCAGCCAGCGATTGGATTACTTCTTCGCGTTAAGCTCCTGAATCGTGAGCTCCATCGCGCGCTCGATCGGAAGCTGGACCGTCCCCTTTTGCTGATCGATCCAGGCGTATGCATTGGCCTGCTTGGCCTCTTTCGCGTGCATATCCGTCAAGCGCTGATAGCGCTCGGCCGGCGTGAGAGCCCCTTGCGAAATTTCAGCAGGACGCTGCGGCAGATAAGCCAACGCGACGATCAGCGCGAAGAGAGCAAAGCCGCCAACAACCGCGGCAACCGTCGCCCAAGACGTTTTATTCGGAGTATTGCTCATGGAAGTTCAAGCATTCACCAATACGCGGATCGCGGATCGGAATCAGTTTAGCTTTCGAGAAGCTCTTCAGGTATGACCAAACACAGATGCCACCCACGCCGATGACGGCAGTAATCGTCCACAGAAGATTGATATTAAACAGCGGAAGCGGGTTGCCTTGGGCGTCTTTTAACGCAGGCAAGGAGTTATAGCAGATGTCGAAAAAGATAATTGCCAGCGTCCAATAAGCGATGAGGCGCAAACGTGTCATAATCACCTTGTTCTTGTACGAGAGCAGGAGAATGAACGGCACGACAAAGTGACCGAAAAGAATAATAATGATACCGACGTACTTCCACTGATTCGGCGACCCATCAGCGTTAATTTCGCGAATGTTATACCAAAAGGTTTCTTCAGGAACGTTCGCATTCCAAATCAAGAAATATTGAGAGAAGGTCACGTAGGCCCAGAAAACCGTGAAGGCTAACATGAGCTGCCCGATCGAGTGCAGGTGTCCTTTATGGAGGATGCCTTTATATTCACCTCGATTATATAGCCAGACCATGATGATTACGCCAAGGCACAGTGCGCCGCGAACACAGTTCGCAAAATACCACACGCCATACATGGTGGAGAACCAGTGGTACTCTAGACTCTTCAGCCAGTAGATCGCTGCTGCGGTCAACGTTAGAGCTCCCAGGATAATACCGATGGCCGAGGTCACACGATTCTTACGAGTCCAGCTGACCGAACCGTCGACATCTTGCGTAAAAGATGCTGTTCGTAAACGGGCCGAGAGCCCCATCCAGATAAGATAGAAACCGATGGTGAGAACAGTGAACATCGGGACGCTAAGAAATCCTGACTTCTTCACGTAAAGGACGTCCTCGCTCACGGTTTCGGTACCGTGGACAATATGATTCGGATTCATCCAAGGCCAGATGATGTCACTCTGTCCTGGGATCCAGGCCAGGACGATCAACGGCAAGAAAAGAAGCCCCAACCAAAGGAAGGCACTCAGTCCATGTTCCCATTGGCGGCGGATCACGACGGACCAAGAAGCGTCGAAAATATGATGGATCATCACCATCATCAGCATACCAATAGCGATCGCGGTCCAATAGGTCACGCCAACCAGCCAGGACATCGCGACGACCTTGCCGCCCGAAATTGGGATGCCGACTAGGGTGACCAGGAGGCCAAGGATCCCGATGATCAGCGCCTTGCTACCATTCGGGGCAGCCTCTTCAGATAAAATCACAGGAGCGGAAGCAGCGTGAGAGCTCATTTAAGTCCCAGTTCAGATTTGTTCGCAGGTGGAACGTCGTTGGCCGTGCCCATCTGTGCACGTTGCAGCGCGCGAACATAGGCCACGATCGCCCAGCGATCGTGCGGCACAACTTTATCCGCGTACGGCAGCATCGTGTTTTTGCCGTTGGTAATGATATTGAAAATTTCTCCGTCAGCTAAACCACGGATACGGTCATCGTGGTAAGAGGGCGTAGCGCCCATACCATACTGTTTAGTGATTCCATTTCCGTCGCCCAATGCTCCATGGCACGGTGCGCAATATATTGTGAAGCGCTCGCGACCACGCTCGAGAAGCTGTGAATCAACGATAACCGCCTTCGGAAATCGGCGGATAAATTGGCCATTCGCATCTTTGCCTAGGTAAACCTCATCGTCGGAACGGAGGGCGTCACGCGACACCACGCCCGTCGGCAATGGACGATCAGCGCGCCCGTCAGCAAAGAAGTCACTTGCGCCTTGAGGCTTATATTTAGCCTGGTAGGTCATTTCCGGAAAGATTGCATTCGGAAAGATCTCGAGCGGCGGGCTGGTGAAATGATGTCCTTGAAACCCAAGGATACACACCGTGAGAACACAGAGGAAAAAGAGAACGTAGTAGGCGTAGCGCATGGCTTAGTCTTCCAGCTCAGAAACCTGGGTCGCACCAGCTTGCTCGAGCAGAGCACGTGTGGCAGAGGCTTCGAAATTCGGGTCGCGAGATTCGATCACGATGTAGAAAAGATCGTCACCTGCACGATGGATATTATCGTACTTCAGCACTGGATGATAATGCATCGGCAGGCGATTAAGGATAAACATGCCGCCGATGGTCGCGAAAGCGGTGAACAAAATCGTCAGCTCGTATGAGACCGGGAATGCGAACATCGGGCTGAAATACGGTTTGCCACCAACGGTGAGTCGGTAGTCAAAGCCGTTCATATACCAAATCATTAGCATGCCTGTGGTGAAGCCGGTTAAACCGCCGGCTAACGAAAACCGCGGCACCTTGGATCGCTTGACACCCATGGCGACGTCGAGTCCGTGAATTGGCAAAGGAGTGATACAGTCCCACGTCTCGTAGCCGGCATCGCGAACGACTTCCGCCGCGTGATAAATCGCGGGAACGCTCTCGAAGGTGGCGATTAAGCCATATGATTTTTCAGCCATGTTCGTAGAGAATTAAGCGTGGCCTTCTTCCACGACGGGATCGCCGTGTCCGGTAAAATCTTCATGACCTGCGTGCGCATCCGCGCGCGGAGAAACTGCTTTCAATTCTGCCATCGGCATGATGGGAAGAAAACGAATGAAGAGTAGGAACAAGACGGAGAAAACGCCGAACGTTCCGAAAAACGTGAAGATATCAACAACCGTCGGAGTGATGTTACCCCAGCTCGACGGCAAGAAATCGCGGGTGAGCGAAGTACAAATAATAACAAAGCGCTCGAACCACATGCCGACGTTAACGAAAAGAGAAAGAACCCAGACAAATGTCGTGTTTTCACGCACCGCCTTGAACCAGAAGAATTGGGGCGTAATGACGTTGCACGAAATCATGATCCAATAGGCCCAAGCATACGGTCCGAAGGCACGATTGATGAATGTGAAGCCTTCGTTGGGATTCGCACCGTACCAAGCAATGAAGAACTCCATGCCGTAGGCGTATCCAACGATCGTACCGGTCGCCAAAGTGATCTTACACATGCAGTCGATGTGGTACTGCGTAATCAAATCTTCCAAACGGAAGATGGCGCGCAATGGCAGCATCAAGGTAAGCACCATGCCGAAGCCCGAGAAAATCGCGCCAGCGACGAAATATGGAGGAAAAATCGTCGTATGCCATCCAGGAATCAGCGACACCGCGAAATCGAAAGAGACGATCGTGTGCACCGAAAGCACCAGCGGCGTCGCGACACCCGCAAGGATCAAATATGCCATTTCGTAGTTGCTCCAGTGGCGATTCGAACCTCTCCAACCCATCGCAAAGAAGCCGTACAAATACGAACGCACGCGCCGGCCACCGACCAAGAATCGATCGCGCAAGACCGCCAGGTCAGGGATCATACCAATATACCAAAAGAGCACGGAAACCGTACCGTAAGTCGAAACGGCAAACACGTCCCACTCGAGCGGCGAACGGAAATTTTGCCAAATGTAGTTCGAATTCGGAATCGGAAACAGATACCAAGCGAACCAAACGCGACCCACGTGGAACACTGGAAAAATGCCAGCGCAAACCACAGCGAAAATCGTCATCGCCTCGGCCGCACGATTGATCGAGGTGCGCCACTTTTGACGCAGCAAGCACAAGATGGCGGAGATCAACGTACCCGCATGGCCAATACCAATCCAGAACACGAAGTTAACGATCGGCCATCCCCAGTTCACTGGGCTCCGGTGGCCCCAAACGCCCACACCGGTTGACACCAAATAGGTGATACCCGCGACAGTGAAGCAGGCGATGCAGCACGCCACCGCGAAGCAGACCCACCACCAGGTCGGCGTGGGGCCTTCAACGATGCCGCAAATCTTTTCTGTAATCCACGCGAAGCTCCGATTGTGCCCGATCAGGTCCGCACGCGGCAGAACCGCGGGCTTCACCTCATCAAGGATAACGGGACGCGGCTCCAAAGAATGATCAGTAGCGACAGACATTAGCTAAGCCCTCCAATGGTCTTGAAGATTGGCAATGAAGCATGGCTAGATTCCTTTGGCGCTGGTCCTTCGCGACCGGCAGGGCCTTCATTTTTTTCCGGCGATTCTTTCATGCCAGCGGGACGGTTCTTCAGGTTGAACTCCTTGCGACCAAACGGCAGCTCAGCGTAGTCCGGCATCTTCGGATTCGGATTCCGCAATTTGGCCAGATAGGTCAAACGCGGACGCGTGTTCAAATTACCGAGTAAGGAGTAGTTCTGAGCGCGAGCCTTCGCTTTGGAAACTTCACTGTTTTCGTCAGTGATATCGCCAAACACGATGGCTTCGACCGGACAAACCTGTTGGCAAGCGGTCTTAATGGCACCGTCCGGAACTTTGACGTCGCCGGAAGCGCCCGCCTTTACCTTTTGGTTGATCTTGCCGTGCTCAATGCGTTGAACGCAGAAGGTGCATTTTTCCATGACGCCGCGCATACGCAACGTCACTTCCGGATTCTTCACCATCTTGACAAGTTCCGGCAAACCTTCTGGTCCGATCGGACCACTATAGAAGTGGCCGATTTGGCGATTGTTGAAATCGAAATAATTGAAACGGCGAACCTTGTAAGGACAGTTATTCGCGCAGTAACGAGTACCGATGCAACGATTGTAAGCCATCGCATTGAGGCCTTCGTCGTCATGCACTGTCGCGTTAACCGGACAAACCGTTTCGCATGGAGCGAGCTCGCATTGCATACACGCGATCGGCTGTACGGAGACCTGGGGATCCTCCGGGATTTCCCGGTTTTCGTCGCCGCCGAATGCTTTCGGGGAAATATTTCCATCCGCGTAATAGCGATCGAGGCGAATCCAGTGCATTTCGCGTCCGCGAAGCGCCTGATCCTTACCGACGATCGGAATATTATTTTCCGCCTGACATGCCACCACGCACGCGTTGCAACCCGTGCAGGTGTTTAGATCGATCGCCATGCCCCATTGGTGCAGGCCACTGAATTTCGGCGTTACATAGAGCGAATTGCCGCGGGGAATTTCTTTCGAAAGTTCCGCTAACGGCATCTTGCTACCCTCTTCACCGAGGATTGAAGGACTGTGCGCTTCGAGCGAAGAACTGAACACAAAGTTCGGGTTTTCGCGGAAGCCTTGGGGACCTTCGAGATTCGATTCGCGAACGAGATCCCGGCCTTCCATCGACCAGTGATCCTGAACGTTGGCCAATTCGAACCGCTCTTCGCGTTTAACTTCGATCGTGGCGCCCGTCGTGATATAAAGACCTTGGCTCGTGCGGAGCGGATAAGCGTCGAAACCAGTGCCCTTGCCGATACGGCCAGAAACTGTCCGCCCGTAACCGAGAGGGAGAACGACTGTATAGTTGGAAAGACCCGGCTGAATATGCAACGGCCCGCGAATCTTGCGACCGTTCAGCGTCACCTCCGCGATGTACGCCATTTCACGACCACCACGATCGAGCTCAGCAAGTTCCACCCGCGCCACCTGCAACGCGCTACCTTTTGGGTACACGTTCAGTTCTTTCGCCAAACGTGGACTGATCGAGATCGCGTTGTCCCAAGAAATCTTGGTGATCGGATCGGGACATTCTTGGAGCCAACCGTTGTTAGCAAAACGGCCGTCATCCATTTTGTGGTCGGCCAAAAATCTTACTTCAAGATGTGAAGAAGAGAGCGCTTGATACTTCGGCGCCGAGTTCGCGAGCTGAACTGCTCCCGCCACGTTGAAGCTGGGCGTTGCTGCCGGGTACGCGCTGTTGGCGAGAACACCGTCATGTAAAAACTGGCGAAATGTTTTCGCCGCATCACCACCGGCAAGACGAGTGATCGTATTATAAACGAGAGTGTAGGGATCAGCCGTTTCGTTGCCCAAAATCCGGGCGAGCACCTCGATGTCGGTCAGCCCGTTGAAGAGCGGAAGGATCATCGGCTGAATTGGAACGATCGTACCATCAAAAGCACGGGCATCGCCCCACGATTCGAGATAATGCGCCGCAGCGATCTGGGTCGTGCCGTCGCTTTTGACGAGAGACGTTTCGTCAACGTAGTAGCTGTAGCGGACAACTTCGGGAACGATTTTTTGGGCGGCGGCCCAATCGAGATCCGCCGGTGCATTGTAGGCCGGATTGCCGCCGAGAATGACCAGAGTCTTAACCGTGCCTGCTTTGATCGAGTTAACGAGATCGGTAATCGAAGCCGCCGACGTCGCTGGAACCTGCACGAAGTCGACCGTCGAGCCGACATTGCCGAGGGAAACATTGATCGCGTAAACCAACGCGTGAACCGCAGCAGGAAGATGGGATCCAGCAACGACGAGCGATTCGCCTTTGTGCTCAGCGAGGTCCGCCGCCGCCGCGTCAATCCAGCCCGCTTTGATGTCGAGACCCTGAGCCAGCGCTGCAAATTCGTTGTTACCCGTAAGCTTTGCAGCCAGTGCGCCCGCAAACGCGAGCATGTGGCTGCTGGCGAGGCGAAGACGGTGGTCCGCCATGCCGCCTGTCAGAGTGAGCACGCTCTCGACCGCGTAGAGACGATTCATCTCGTCATCTTTCGCGCGAACGCGGCGAGCCTTCGCGAATTCACGCGAGTAGTAAAGATTGCCAGATTCCGTCCCTAGAAAATCGCTGTCGATCGAAAGGACGCGCTTCGCTTTGGCAAAACGGTAAATCGGCTTCACGCCGGCACCATAGGTCGCCACGGTGGCTTCGGTATTCGCGCTTTCGCTGAGCGGCTCGTATTCGGCCCAAACAGCTTGCGGGAATTTCGCTTTCAACTGCGCGACTAGCGACAGCTTCGTCGAGGAACTGGACTCTTCGGAAAGAAAAGCGAGACCTGCGCCGCCATTCGTGGAATACTGCGTTCCGATTTGCGCGAGTTTATCGCGTACCGCGCCGACCGTAGCGGCGTTACCGGAAATCAAATGAGTCGTCGCACGATCCGGATCGTAAAGATCCAGCACCGATGCCTGCGTCAAAAGCGAACTGCCTCCGCCATGCGGCGTGTAGGTCGGATTACCTTCCAACTTGGTTGGACGTCCCTGATGGGTTTCGGCCAAAAGAGGAATGGCTTCTTTGCGCATCGGCATCGCCGTCGCAAAATAAAGCGGCATGCCGGGGATGACACCTTCGACCGACTTGCCATACGGCAAAATATATTCGTCAGGACGACGGCAGCCCGCGGCCAGACCGATACCTCCGAGGGCGAACGAAGCCGCCATCAGCTTGAAGAAATTGCGGCGGTTCACGCCGTCCAAATTCGACGCGCCTTCTGGAAACTCGCGATTTAGATGATCCTTGAAACCGGGGGTCCCGGCCAGTTCATCAAGGCTGCGCCAGTAATTGCGGCCGTTCAGCTCAGATTCTTGCTCGGTGTTTTGAACTTTGCGTTTCATCGGTGGCAGCCAGTGCAGCTTGTCGGGGGCGTGACCTTATTGTTTTTGATGAATTCAGCGGCCCATTCGTCGTGTCCAGGCATCTGAGCCGGACGCCAATCCAAATTCGTGATTTCGTTCAACGGACGCAGGTGCGAAGCGGGAGCGCGATGGCAATCCAAACAGAAACCCATGCTTAGCGGTTTCACATGCGTGACCACTTCCATCTGGTTGATTTGTCCGTGGCACTCGTAGCACGAAACGCCGCGGCGCACGTGAATCGAGTGATTGAAATAGACGTAGTCAGGAAGCTGATGAACGCGTTTCCAGTGGATCGGATCGCCAGAAGCATAGCTGGCCCGGACCGGCGCCAGCAGCGGACTATCGGTCTTGATGTGCGAGTGGCAGTTCATGCACGTCTGCGCGGTCGGCAGATTCGCAACACCTGATTTCTCCACGTTGCTATGGCAGTAACGGCAATCGATGCCCAATTGACCGGCGTGCAGCGCGTGGCTGTAGGGTACCGGCTGAATCGGTGCGTATCCGACCCGTGTGTATTTCGGTGTCGCGTAGTAAGTTGTCGCCGCCGTGACGACTCCCACCAATACGAATAGAAAAATTATGATCTGCAGCGGCAACTTGTTCGCCGACTTCGGAAAGATCTTCGACATAATCGAAAAAGGTCTAAACGACCGGGGTTAGAGAGATTCGCTCGAACGAGACACCGCGCGCGCATCCGTGCGCACCGCAAACGGCGCCTGGGGCGCGGCCGTTTTTTTGGCAACCGGGATCAGCGACTTGCCGAGCACTCTCGGCGCGAGGCCAAAAGCCGCTGCGAAGCCGGTCAGTTTGGCGAGGAAACCCTTTCGCGTATGTTGTGGGCTCACAGTTGTTTCGTTGAATTAAAAGTCAGTGGAACAGGCAAGGGAGCGCAGATTTAGTTGTAAACGATAATTTTGGCGCAGGTCCGCTTTGACCCCGTAAAAAAGCATGGGGAAAAAGCGTTAATGCTTCCAAGCCGGCCCCACTTCCCTCGCAAAGAGACCCACAGTAGCCAGAAAGGGTTCGGGAATTAGCGTGGCTTTTGATTTCACGCGCGCCGTTGCGCAATTTCTAGCCGCTCTCGCTGTAGTGCTTTTTTCCTTACAGAGAGCCTTCGCCTCCGAGCAGAAAACTCGTTCGTTAAACGAACAGTCCGTCGCGCATCGGCCGCACCAAATCACATCGGTTTGCGATATCGGGATTGTGCGTCACCAGAATGATCGCCTGACCGTTTTCGCGTGCGAGCCGCGTCATCAAATCGAAGACGATGCCCGAATTTTTTGCGTCCAGATTTCCCGTGGGCTCGTCGGCTAACAGAATTGAAGGTTGATTCGCCAACGCGCGCGCGATGGCCACCCGCTGCTGTTCCCCGCCGGAAAGCTGGGTGCCCAAGCGGTGGGTTTTCTCACCGAGACCCACCGCCGAAAGCAGCATTCTGGCCCGATCATTCATCTCAGCCACGCTCAAACGGCCGAGCTTTCGCATCGGCATGATCACATTTTCGAGCGCTGTAAACTCGAGCATCAGAAAGTGAAATTGAAAAACGAAACCGATGTGCTCGCCACGTGCCGCCGTACGAATCGCGTCCACGGTGTTCGACATCAGCTCACCATTGATCCAAATCTCGCCGCCATCTGGCCGGTCAAGGAGACCGAGTAGGTAAAGCAGCGTACTCTTCCCGCAACCGGACGGTCCCACCACCGCGTAGACTTCACCACGCTTCGCTTCGAAGGAAACGCCCTTGAGAACGTGCACTCGGCTTTCGCCGGTTCCGAGGTAACGATGCACGTCAGAGCATCGCAGTGCGATATTTCCGTTCATTTGGGCCATGGCGTTATTGAGCGGTTCCGCGAATGACGTCGCCCGGTTCAAGTCGCGCAGCGCGGCGAGAGGGCACCAAACTCGCGATCATCACCATGAAGACGGCGGTGGTGACGGCTTCAAGATAGTGCCACGCGGACCATGCAACGATAAACGTATCCGTTTTGAAAATACCGCTAATCGGAATGTGCACTCGCGAAACGGCGTAGGTAACCCCCGCGCCCATGAGTGCACCGACGACAGTGCCGATGATTAATACGATTGTCGCCTGCCACAGAAAGATCCGGGAGATATCATCGCGCGTGTACCCCATCGATCGCAAAATCGCGATATCCTTGGTCTTCTCCAGCACCATCATCGCCAGAGTGTTGAACATGGCCAAACCGGCGATTAACGTAAACACGGACACGGTGATCGCGCTGGAAATACGCAGCGCACGGAAAACACCGAGCCAGCTCTTCTCGCGCTCTTGCCAGCTGTGCGCGCTGTAATGCATGACCGCCTCGATCCGCAGCGCGTCTTCGGGGGCTCGGTCCTTTTCGTACAAGTTAACCTGAATAAATGAGGCACCGGTCGGCCGATGCAGGATCGAACGGCATTCCTCCATGTGCAAATAAAGCCTGACGCGATCGATGTCGGCGACGCCCGTCTGATAAATCGCGCTTACGCGAAAGCGCCGTTGCTGACGGCCAATTTTGTCAGACGAATCGAGAATGAACGAATCACCCACATTGAGCTGAAGTCGGTCTGCCATATCGCGGCCCACCAGCGTCCCAGACGGTGAAGCGCGAAAATCGGCCAGATCACCTTCAACGATTTGATGTTCAAGATCGGAAACGCGGAGATGGTTTTCAAGATCGATTCCGTAAACTTGGACCGCCTCGGACTTGAACGAGCTGTGCAGCAAGACACTGCCGTGAAGCACCTCGGATACGCCTGAAACATTCGCGAATTCGCGGAGGCCGCTCATGACCAATTTCGGCTCTTCGATTCCTTCGATGTATTTCTGCCCTTCGCCACGGATTTGAAACTGTGATTGACTCTCGTTACCGCCGGCAGAAATCGAACGCAATGTGTCTTGAATGCGGTCCTCCACACGAATCGCACCGTTGGTGCCAAGAATCGTCTTAATGAAAAAATCCTCGAAGCCGCTGGTGGTGGCTTGGGTCACGATGAACAAGCCCACGCCGAGAACAATACACGACAGACTCATCAGCATGGCGCGCTTCTTCGCGGTCAAAAAACGAAAAGCGATGCGTAGTGTCGGCGACATGAGACCTGGCAAAAAAAGCGCGAGCAGCGCTTATTCGACGGCGCGCGTGTGGACGTGGTCGCCCGGGTGAAACCGGTCGAGTTCTTCGACGATCACAAGTTCTCCAGGCTCCAGGCCTTTCAGGATTTCAACTTGGTTCAAGCTGGTGAAACCAGGTTCGACCGCGCGTTGCTCAACGATGTCATCTTTGACCACGTAAACGAAATGCTGGAAGAGAGCGCGTCGCGGGATCAGGGCCTTTGCGTCGCGTTCACCGACCACGATGCTGGCTTCACCGGTGATGCCAGGAACAAGTTTTTCAGGATCGATGTTCACGCTCACGAAAACGATGTAGCGCTGCGTATCTGGATCGGCGGTGGGCAGAACCTTGGTGACCTTCGCTTCGTAGAAATCATTTCCGTAGCCCAGGAAGCGCACCCGAGCGCGCTCGCCTACTTTGACGCCCGAAAAGTTTTCTTCGCTAATACGTACTTCTACCGTGCGGCTGGTTGAAATGACAGTCGCGATGGTTGCGTTCGGGCTGATCAAATCGCCTTTGCGCGCGTCCACCGCGGACACCTTCCCATCGAAGTACGCGGTCATCCGCATTTTTTCGATCTGGTGCTTTTTCGTTTTTAACTCGTTTGTCAGCGTTTCGACGGACTGTTGGTTCGTGACGTCTTCGAGCTGCACTTTCTTCTCGAGCTGAGTGACGGCCCGCTGCGCCTTTTGAAGATCCGTGTTGGAAAGACTGCCGAGTTTAAACTGACGTTCGGCATTCTGCAGATCGCTCTTGGCGTTTTCTAGATCGGGTGCCGCGACTGAACCGACCTGCAAACGCGCTTGGGCAGACTTGAGGTCATTCTCAATGCGTTCGATTTCCAATTTGGTATCGGTGGGATCGAGTTGAAGCAGAAAGTCGCCCTCTTTGACGACCTTACCTTCGTCCAAGTCGGTCGCGACAATACGTCCGCCAATTTCACTCTTCAGATCCATCGCATATTCTGCGCGGACCGTGACATTCCCGGGGACAGCGTCAACCGCCCGACCACTCGCGACCTTGGCGACAATCGCGCGCGAGCGAGTGAGCTGCATCGCCACGAATGCAAGCCCCGCGAGAACAACGACGAGAATGACAACCCGGACGACAACTCGCTTACTGGACATGATGGAAATAGCTCGGAGGCAGCTTCTCGAGAACGGGGTCTACTCCGGACAGAGAAAGATATTCTGACCAACGGCTCAAAAAGTCGGCTCGCGCACTTACCGCCGTGAGCGTAGCAACGTCGGCATTTTGAGTGACAGCATTCAAGAGAGTTTGCGGAGAAACGCCGTTCTTCACGTCATTGCTGACCTTATCGATAGCAGCAACAGCGAGAGTGCGGCGGGTTTCGGTGAGATCCATCAGACGTGCTGCGAAACCAATTTGTTTCTCTAAACTTTTCAGTGATTCGACAGTCGTTGCCGAATAATCGGCCAACTGACGCTCAGCGAGCCGCTTTGAAGCGAGTGCGCTCCGAATCGCGCCCCGGGTCGCAAAACCGTCGAAGATGGTCCAGTTCGCGCCGACGCCGATGGTGGTCACGGTAATGGCGGTGAGAACGGGTCTTTGGGCAGAGGTGTCAACGTTGGTCTGGTTTTCCTGCGTGTAATTGGCGAACAAATTGAATTTCGGATACAGTCGAACCTTCTGAATTTTATAAGTAAGATCGTCTTGCTTGATCGTGTCCGAATAAGTTTGGAGCAGAACATTGTTCGCCAATGGGTCACGCGCGGTTTGCTCGAAAAACGAATGACTGGTTTCTGGCGCGTAAGTCGGCTTCGGGATGTCATCGGGGACTTGGGAGTCGTCGATCGATTCGACGCCGATGAGATGGGCTAACATACGTCGAGAAGCTTCGTAGTCTTCTAAAGACTTATCGACGCCGATCTGAGCCTCTTGGACGCCGAGACGCGGTTCGACGATATCCCCCGCAGAAATCCGACCGTCGCGCAATTTTTCCTCCTGAAGCGACAGCAAGTCAGCGGCTGACTTCTCCTGATTGCGAGTGTTGCGCAGAGTGATCTTTTTTTGAATCAGACCGAGGTACTGCGAGCGTACACTCAGAGCCAACGTGCGGTAGGCTTCGGCGTATTGACGTCGAGCAATACTCACCCGAAGCGTGCCAAAATCAGCTTGGTGTTTGAGAGCGCCCCATTGAAAAACGGGCTGCGTGAAATTAAGACCGTAGACCGGGCCGTTCGTCGTGGAGCGCGAATTCGTGTTCGAAGAAATCGCTTCCTGGGTATTCACATACTGCCCGTAACCGCTGAGTGATGGGTACAAACCCGAACGATCGACAATCGCGTTAGCATCAGCCGTTGCCACCGTGAGGTTGGCGGAAAGCATAGACGGCGACTGTTTCAGTGCGGTGTCTAAAAGCGGACGAAGCCCGGGTAAAATGTCTTCCGGCAGTGCCGCCGGATAAGCACCCTGCTGTGCCAGAGCTGCGCCTGGTAAGATCACCAGAACGACTCCCAATTGCGCCCAAAAACCACGCCGAAGAAACGAGTGCCAAGCCATTGTGCTTAAAATGAGATGTGAAAACAGAAAACCTCAGAGCGGGTCATTTTAAATGTGATTGCAATCATGAAAATCGAGCGACGTTTGAGCAGGTCACGACCAAATCTTACAGAAGTGTTTCGAGAAACATCTTTCGTCCTTCAACATCCCAGCGTTTGTATTTGGTTTTTTAATACGCGAGTCCCGTTCGCTGTTATGTGGACGACCGAAGTC
>FTDT01000077.1_pt1 | contig 18132 bp, 10 predicted proteins | sample 1640021 | NCBI WGS metagenome assembly FTDT01 (sample SAMEA3914869, study PRJEB12502) | metagenome | biome: forest; material: soil | place: USA | collected 2012-03-12 | depth 0.1 m | reverse complement strand
TCGTGCAACGGTTAACCATTTTTCCCGCGCTCCCGCCTCACAGTTTTGTTGAAGCAGTCTGCAACTCCGGCAGGCTCAGCATTTCCCCATGAAAAACGATTCTCGTCCTATCCTCTTGATCGCCAATGGAGATTTGCGCGCCTCCGCGAACGAAAAGTGCTGGCCCGAGCAGGAGAAGATGGAAAAGAAATTAGGCGAGGTCGTCGCCTCGTTCGGTTACCGCATCGAACGCGCCCACACTTACGATCCAGCTGTGCGTCATGGTTTTATTTCTTCGCAAAAACAGGGCATGTCCATTTTCGCACAGATCGACCCGACCGCGCCCCTGATCGTCGCGGAAAGCGTCTGGCAATATTCACACCACCTCCTCGCCGGACTGATCTCCCATCAAGGGCCTATTCTGACCGTCGCTAACTGGTCCGGCACTTGGCCCGGCCTTGTCGGCATGCTTAACCTAAACGGCTCGCTGACCAAAGCAGGCGTGCGGTATTCGACGCTTTGGAGCGAAACGTTTGACGACGCGTTTTTCCGCGAAGGCCTGGAAACGTGGCTCAAGACAGGCGTTAAAAATCACATTATCACGCACGTGCTCCCGTTCGCGTGCGTCCGCGTGCCCGCGCGCGCGCAGGCCGTCGCCACCCAAATCGCCGCCGATCTGCGCCGCCGCAAATCGATCATGGGCGTCTTCGACGAAGGCTGCATGGGCATGTACAATGCGATCATCCCCGACGAGTTGCTCTTCCCCACCGGCGTCTATAAAGAGCGCCTCTCGCAATCGGCACTCTATTATGCGGCGACGCAAGTGAGTGACGCGGAAGCCCAAGCCGTTTTTCAATGGTATCGTGACAAGGGACTAAAATTTCATTTCGGCGCTAGCGAAGAGAACGATCTCACCGAGCGCCAAGTTTTACTGCAGTGCAAAACTTACATCGCCGCCTGCCGCATCGCCGATGACTTCGGCTGCGAAACTATCGGCATCCAATATCAACAAGGACTGAAAGATCTTTTGCCTGCCTCCGATCTCGTCGAGGGTACACTCAATTCCACTGATCGCCCCCCGGTGAAAAACGTGCGCGGCGAGGTTATTCGCCCGGACAGCCCGATTCCGCACTTCAACGAAGTCGACGAGTGCGCCGGTCTCGATGCACTCTTTACCAATCGCGTGCACGCCGCGCTCGGCCAACCGGTCGCGACTACCCTACACGATTTGCGCTGGGGCGATCCGGACCGCAGTGGCACGACTTCGGACTACGTTTGGGTTTTCCTGATTTCTGGCAGCGCACCCGCCGATCACCACGTTGGCGGATGGGCCGGCAGCGATTCGTGGCGGCAGCCCGCGATGTATTTCCGCCTTGGCGGCGGCACGCTGCGCGGCATCGCTAAAGCAGGAGAACTCGTTTGGAGCCGCGTTTATGTTGAGCACGGTAAATTAAAAATCGATCTCGGCCGCGGTCGCGCAATCGACCTGCCTGCCGCCGAAACCGAACGCCGTTGGAAAGAAACCACCTTCCAATGGCCGATCATGCACGCCGTGACCTACGGCGTCTCGCGTGATCAGATGATGGCGCGGCATAAATCAAATCACATCCAAGTCGCCTACGCGAACGACGCGGCCGCGGCCGACGAAGCGTTGCTGGCCAAAGCGGCGTTGTCCGCCGAACTCGGTCTCGACGTCGCTCTCTGCGGTACGAAGGCTGACGGCAGCGCTTGGTAAACACTCGCAGTAGTTTTCAGCATTCGGCCACGCGCTCCCAACTACACCATCACCTCCGCCTACGGTTTATTCGCACGGGCGCTAAATTCCTCCTCGCCTGCAGCAGACAGATCGCCGCTACCTTCGAACGTTCTTCCCGTGAAAATTGATTCTTCTGCGATCGATCCTCTGTTGAAACTTTCCCAAGAGCTGGGTCGTGAAGATCGGCACCTCGCGATTTTGGGAGAGGGCAATACCTCCACGGGAGTCGACGCAGAACGCGTCGTCGTCAAAGCGAGTGGCAGTCATCTCGGAACTTTAACCGAACGCGATGTGACCGTGTGTCGCCGACAAACCCTGCTCGACTTGCTCGAACACCGAAGCGTCTCCGATCAGGCCATCGATGAAGCCTTGTTTGCGTCGCGCACAGATGCCGCTGCGAAGAAGCCATCCGTCGAAGCGATCTTTCACGCGTGGCTGCTGACGCTGCCGAACGTAAACTTTGTGGGCCATACCCATCCTGTATCCGTAAACGGACTACTGTGCTCGCGTTGGGCGCGGATGTTCGCGCAACGCCGGCTTTTTCCGGACGAGATCGTCTGCTGCGGCGAGGCTAGCGTTTATGTTGGCTACGGTGACCCAGGTTTGAAACTGGCACAGGCGATTCGCGCGGAGACGGAGAAATTTCTCCAAAAACAGGGCCAAGCGCCGCGCGTGATCTTGCTGCAAAACCACGGCCTGATCGCCGTGGGCAAGTCGGCGGAAGCGGTGCTGGCGGCAACCTTGATGGCCGAAAAAGCCGCCCAGATTTTTATCAATGCAACCAGCGCCAATGGCGGCGAAGCTCCTCACTTTCTCACCGCGGCGCAAGTCGCCCGCATCGCCGGACGGCCCGATGAACATCACCGGCGGAAAGCGTTGGGGATTTAGAGTAGCGCTCGAGCAGGCAGTGCTGGCTGCTTTTAAATTGTCTCAGCAGACGAGTCCAAAAGTTTAAAGAGCGGCTCCTAATGGTTCCCCCTGCCGGGAGCGCGGACCTCCTGTCCGCCAACTTCCCGGGGGGCGAGCTTCGCTCGCCGCATGAATCAGTCTACGTCAGCTGCGTGTATCCACGTCACAACTACGCATCGCCACGACTCCCGGGATGCGAGGGATGATTTTTTTGCGCGGCCTTCGGCCGGAATTCTTTAGATTGCGGACAGGATGTCCGCGCTCTCGGCGGGGGCATAAACCCATAACGATGCGATGCAGGTCAGGACGCGCTCTCCCTTCTAGTTTTAACGGGCTCGTCGCCAATTGCATTTAACACTTAATCAAACTAAACGTGTTACCAGTAACATAAAAAATATCTGGAGCGGTCTGGTCGGCGAGTCTTTGGTTCTGGTCTCTTTTCCCTTCTTTCTCGCGTGTCCTCTAGCGATTTTCTTCAGCAACAAATTAGGCTCAGTAATCGCATCGCCGTGATGATCGGCCTGACGGGCGAATTCTGCGGCGCGATGGCTGAAGGTTGGGCGCTCGCCGGCGCCGAAGTTGTCCTCGTCGGTCGCAAGCCGGCCAAAGCGGAAGCTCGGCTCAAAAAAATAGCCTCCGCTCGCGGCAAAGCCTGGTTCCGCGCTGCAGAAGCACCCGTCGTGATGATGTTGAGGCGCTGCTTGCCGCCGTGGTCGGACACTCTAGGCGCGCTGACATCGTCATCACAATGCGGGCGCCATATACATCAATGAAACGCTTCGGCGAAGCGCATGAGCTGATCAGCGTCACGCTCTTGCTCGCGAGCGACGCAGGCGCTTTTATTACGGCACCCAACTGGTAATCGACGGCGGTTTTAATGCCCTTTCCATCCTTTCCATGACGCGCGTCCTCCTCACCACAACGTCTTTTCAAGACACGCCCGGCAAACACCACGAGATGCTGGCGGCAAGCGGCTTCGACATCGTGCGCGAACGCGGACCGCTCAGCGAAGGGCGCATGCTCGAACTCGCCGGACAATTCGACGCTTATCTTTGCGGTGACGACGCCCTAACGCGTGCGGTGATCCAAAAATCGCTGCCGCGTTTAAAGGTGATCAGCAAATACGGTATCGGGCTCGACAAGATCGATCTCAAGGCAGCCACCGATTTGAAGGTGCCAGTGCTCTTCACACCGGGCGTTAATCATACCACCGTCGCGGAGCACACGTTCGCTCTCCTGCTTGCCGCCGTACGTAACCTCGTCCCCGAGGCGAACTACACGGCGAAGGGCGAATGGAAACGCATTACGGGAACGGAGCTTTTCGGAAAAACCTTGGCCATCGTCGGGCTTGGACGAATTGGCAGAGAAGTCGCCATCCGCGCTCGCGCATTCGGGCTTAAGCTGGTCGGCTACGGGCATTATTGGGAAGATGACTTCGCTCGCGAAAACGAAATCGAGCGTCTCGCCTCGATCGATGACTGCTTGCGGCGGGCTGACATCGTGTCACTGCACACCAAGCTCACCGCGGAAACGAAAAATCTCATCAACGCAAAGAACATTGGTCTGCTCCGCCAAGGCGCCGTCATCGTCAACTGTGCCCGCGGCGAAATCGTCGAATTGGACGCCTTGGTTGCCGCGCTTAAAACGAAGCACCTTCTCGCCTATGCGGCCGATGTCCTCGACGCCGAACCGCCGCCGTCGGATCACCCACTCCTCGGCTTGCCGAACGTAGTGATTACCCCGCACATCGGCTCACGCACTTTCGAAAGCGTGCAGCGCCAGGCTTCTTGCGCGATTGAAAATCTGACCTTGTTCATGGCCGGCAAAAAGCCGATTGCGCAGGCCAACCAAGTTTAACTTCCCGATTCCATGAGCGACAGCTACTACGTCGTCCCCGTTGATCAACATAACGCCCTGATCCAAGCCGCGTATCAGCATCGCGGATACGAAGCAGACGAGTCCGCCGAAGCCGCCCGCTTTTGCGGTGAAGCTTCCCGGCACGGTATCCGCACGCACAACGGCCTCAAAGCGCTGCACCTCGATCACTTGTTCGGCTCCGGCTCATCCGGCTGCGTTCCGGGCGCCAAAATTCAAGAAATTCCTTCGCGTTTTGCCGCCGCGAAAATTTGGAACGCGAATAAAAAGCTAGGCCAAGCCACTGCCTACCGTGCGATCGCTGAGGCCATTCGCCTCGCCGAGCAATACGGCGTCGGCACGGTTTCGGTCGACAACGCTTTCCACTATCTTTGGGGCGGCGGCTACGTGATGGAGGCCGCAAAAAAGGGTTATATCGCGTATACCAATTGCACCGCTGCGCTCGCCGAAGTGGTGCCGTTTGGCGGCAAGTTTCCGACCCTGGGAACCAATCCGCATTCGTGGGGTTTTCCGACCACGGAAGCACTCGGTTATCCGATCGTGATCGACTGGGCTACATCCGTCGTGGCGATGGGTCGCGTCCAACAATTAAAACGCGAAGGCAAACCGTTGCCACCCTTTGCCGCTGTCGACGCGGAAGGCATGATGACGATCGATCCCGACAAAGCGGTTTCACTGCTTCCTTTTGGCGCGCACAAAGGCTACGGGCTCTCGCTAATTAACGAAATCGTCGGCGCGTTCATTGGCGGATCTTTGCCCACGCTCCGGAGCCGCTGGGATCGTGAGCCGAGCGAGAAACATACCTGTGCATTTTTCTTTCAAGTGATTCATCCGGATGCACTCAGCGGCGGCGCTTTTGCAAAAGGTCGCAACCAAGCGCAAAACGTCAAAGCGGTGATCGCTGACATTCTTGGCCACGGCAACGGCGCGGCAATGCTGCCCGGCCAAATCGAAGCGATCTGGGCGAGCAAAACGGCAGAAGCAGGCGGACTCCTTTTCACCGCCGCGGAAATCGCTGCGTTCAACGAATTGGCCGCCGAAACCAAACTCGCGCCCTGGTCAGTCCAAAGTTTGCGCACGTTCGTAACTTGAGCCGCGTCGCTTAAAACTGAATACATTCCCCTATGAGCCTGACGATTAAACCCGCCAATCAATGTGCATTCGATCAAATCTCCCTCGGAGAAATCATGCTTCGCCTCGATCCAGGCGAAGGTCGCGTCCGCACGGCCCGCGAGTTTAAAGTTTGGGAAGGCGGCGGCGAATACAACACGTCTCGTGGTCTGCGCAAATGTTTCGGCTACCGCACCGCGGTCTGCACCGCTTTCGTCGACAACGAAGTCGGCCATCTGCTCGAAGACTTCGTGATGCAGGGGGGCGTCGCGACTGAATTTATCAAGTGGCGCGAAGACGACGGCATCGGACGCACGGTTCGCAATGGTCTCAATTTCACCGAACGCGGTTTCGGTGTTCGCGGCGCTGTCGGCAATCCCGACCGCGGCAACAGCGCAGCCTCCCAGCTAAAACCGGGCGATTTCGATTGGGAAAATATTTTTGGCAGGCTCGGTGCACGCTGGTTTCACACCGGCGGCATTTTCGCCGCACTCTCGACGTCGACCGCTGACCTTACGATTGAAGCGGTTAAAGCCGCGAAAAAGCACGGCACCATCGTGTCGTACGATCTCAACTACCGTCCATCGCTTTGGAAAACCATCGGCGGTCTGAAAAAAGCGCAGGAAGTTAATCGCGAGATCGCCAAGTACGTCGATGTGATGATCGGCAACGAAGAAGACTTCACGGCTTCCCTCGGCTTCGAAGTCAAAGGTGTCGATCACAACATCAGCACAATCGAAACCGATGCGTTCAAAGCGATGATCGAAACAGCGGTGAAGTCGTATCCAAATTTCCAGGTTGCGGCGACAACCCTACGCCGAGTGATCACCGCGACAAAGAATGACTGGAGCGCCCTTCTCTGGCACGACGGCAAATTTCATCAGAGCCGCCAATATCCTGAACTCGAAATCCTCGACCGCGTAGGCGGTGGCGATAGCTTCGCGAGCGGTCTCCAATTTGGCTTCATGGAGTTCAATGATCCACAGAAAGCCGTCGAGTATGGCGCGGCCCACGGCGCTCTCGCTTCCACCACCCCGGGCGACACCTCGATGGCCACCCGGAAAGAAGTCGAAAAACAGATCTCCGGTGGCGGAGCGCGCGTGGTCCGTTGACCCGGGTCAATTAGTCGTCAAGTTTTGCTTGCATTAGCCGATGGCTAGGGCAGGCCCGTGGACTCATCGTACCCTAATCGCTTCGCGGTAAACCTGCTAGCGCCCTGGATGCTCGCAGGCCTGTGTTTGGCATGTATATTCGTGGGCGGTAGGCTCCACGCGGATACACCTGCAAAACCAGCGGCTGAATCAGCTTTTACCCGCATCATCGGCATGCCGCCGATTCGAACCTACTCTTACGAGGAGATTGGCAACGTATCCGCGGGCGTGTTACTGACCACAGATCCGGTCGGACGCTTGGCGGCGGTCCATTCCGGATCTTACATCGTTTTCGACGACAAAAACTGGACCGACATGCTAGAACGCAGCGCGGACGGCTCAATGATCTCGCGCGTCGTTCGGGGCCCTGATGGTCGCATGTATTGTTCGGGGCCGGCCACTTGGGGCTATCTCGAGTACCAAAAAAACGGCATGGTTCGCGTGCATTCATTGCGGCCTCCGACTTATCCGAGCTGGGTCGCCAATAATGTTTTTGACCGCATCCTTTTCGCGAACGATGTCGTCACGTTTGCCGGCGGCTCAGGGGCGATTTTTTACAATCTCAAGACCGGTCAAACCCGTTACGAAGCGTTTGAAACGGTATGTGCTTTTGCACTACACAACGACATCTACCTTTCTTCATACGCGCGAGGGCTTTGCCGTTACGACACAAAGACAGAGCAGCTCGTGCAGTTGGAAAAAATTCCCACCAGGGAAAATACCATCGAGAGCGCCACGGCCTGGGACGAGAACCACGTCGCCGTGGTGACTTACGCGCGCTACGCCGGTTTCTTTGACGGCACTCGTATCCGCCGCTGGACTACAGATGTGGACGACCTGCTTGTGGACGGCGTTTCGCCGATGCTGCGACTCGATGGGAATCTACTGGCCCTGGGGATCAAGGAACATGGTTTGCGCATTCTCGACGAGGCAGGGCACACCGTGCTGGCGTTAGACGAATCTCGCTACGCGGGAATTCATGAACTTTGCGCGAGTGAACCGGGCGTCCTCTGGTTTTCGTCCGAACAAGGCATCTCGAAGCTGCTCTACAATTCGCCGAGCGACATTTTCGATCACCGCATCGGCCTGACGCTCAATTGGCCCGCGCTGGTCAAAAAAGGACAGCAATTGCTCGTCGTTTCTGGGGGTAAAATCTACGAACCTATTCCAGAAGGCGAAGGCCTTCCCACGCAGTTCAAGCCTATCGCCCTCCCCTTCATGACCGACGTTTGGGCCGCGGCCGATGCGCCTGGCGGATTGCTGTTGGGTAATAATCAAGGCCTCTATTACCGCACCGGCGGCGGAGAAGGAAAAAAAATCCTCGGCGACATCAACGTCAGTCGCATCGTCTGCAGCAATCCAAAGACGCAGACCTATTTCGCAATCGGCGCGTATGGTGTCGCCGCCGTGCGCTACGTCAACGGCGAGTGGCAAGAAGTCGGTCACCGGTTAACGGATACAGATTATCCGAGTCAGATGAAATCCGTCGCGCCTGATTCGGTCTGGCTCGAGCTCGGTGTGAACCGCGTTGGTCGCCTCACGCTCGTCCATAATCAGTTGAAATTGGATATCTTCACGGATTTCCCGCTGAAAAGTCCGGTCTGGATCAATATCGGCGCGATTGGTCACACCATCATTTTAACCCAAGCGAAAGATCAGCGACTTTATTTCGACGAAGATCGAAACGCCTTCGTTACCGATTCGCCCTACAAACGCGTTCTTGAAGAGGCTCCTTATAACGTTCTCCGGCCTGCGGAAGATGCGTACGGCGACATCTGGGCTCCGCATGAAAACGGTATCTACCGTCTCGTGCCCACTCCGCACGGCTACGAGGTCGACGCTGATCGCTTCAACGTTTTGCGGGACACTTACCCAACCGTTGAGTTGATCGATGGTCACGATGTGTGGGTGAAGTCCGAACACTTGCTTCAAAAAATCAGCGTGACTAAGACCGCGATCACTTTTCGTCGACCCAAGCCGGTGCTCACCCGGATTTTTGATACACGCCGCAATCTGGATATTTATAATTCGCTGACTTCAACGTCAGTTCCGGGCCGGATTCCCTATCAAAACAACAGTCTGCTGTTCCAGTTTTTCACGGGGACCTATTCGCTCATTCGCAGTCCGAGCCTTCAGTTCAAACTCGAAGGTTATTCCAGCGAGTGGTCCGTGCCAACGCGCGACGCGACGATCAATTTGACCACGCTACACGAGGGAAATTATCGCCTCACCGTGCGCCTCGTGGACAGCGCAGGGCCAGTTGGCGACACAACCACGTTTCTATTTTCAATCGCGCCGCCGATCTATCGGACTTGGTTCGCCTACCTTTTCTACTTTCTCGCTTCCGGCGTATTCTTGATGGTCGGCGGACGATGGCTGCTGCGCCGAGCGAAGGTGCGCAACGCGCAACTCGAATCGCTCGTGTCTGCTCGCACGCGTGAACTCGACGCGGCGAATTTCCAATTGCGCGTCTCCGTGATCGAAGCGCAGCAAGCCGCTCAGGCGAAAAGCCGGTTTCTCGCCAACATGTCGCACGAGATTCGCACGCCGATGAACGGCGTCATCGGCATGAGCAATCTTTTATTGGATACACAGCTGGAGCCGGAGCAGCGCGAATTCGCCGGCACAATCCGCAACAGCGCGGAAGCGTTGCTCGCCGTACTCAACGACATCCTGGATTTCTCCAAGATCGAAGCCGGCAAACTTCACCTGGAAAATCTCTCCTTCGACCTCTGCGATACGGTGGAAGAATCGATCGGCCTACTGGCTCTGCAAATCGCGGCCAAGCCCGTCGATCTCGCCTCTCTGCTAGGCGCCGATCTGCCTTCGAAACTCGTCGGCGATCCCGGGCGCATCCGCCAAGTTCTACTCAATATCATCGGTAACGCGGTCAAGTTCACCGACCGCGGTGAAGTCGTCGTAACAGTGTCGGTCGACACGAATTGGCCCTGCCGAGATGATCAGCGGGCAATCCGGTTTGAAATTCGCGATACGGGCATCGGCATCGCCGCGGAAGCGCAGGAACAACTTTTCCAGCCATTCAATCAGGCCGATAGCTCTACGACCCGCCGCTTCGGAGGCACCGGGCTAGGTCTCGCGATCAGCCGCCAAATCGTCGAACTCATGGGCGGGCGCATCGGCGTCGTGAGCGAACAGGGCAAAGGCTCGACCTTTTGGTTCGTGGTGCCGCTTGGATCAGTCGTCGACGGGCAACACGTCGCGACCGCGCGAGATGTCCCTTCAACGCTGCAAGACGTGCGGATCCTCTGTATTCATCAGAGCCCTACGTATCGCCGGGTGTTCCAACATCACGCGGCTAACTGGGGCTTGCAGCTCACGATGGCGCCGAACGTGGTCGAAGCCAAACGCGCGCTGGCGCAGGCGCGCACCCAGCGGCAAGATATTCAAGTCGTTCTCGCCGACACCGTGAATCCTGAAATCGACGGACCATCGATCGCTCGCAATTTGAGCGAAGGCCCAGGCCCGCAGCCGTGGGCCCTTGTCTTGCTTTCTCCGCTTAACCGAACTTTGAGCGAAGCTGCCATCCGGGCCGGCAATATCGCGGCGACGGCGTTTAAACCAATTCGCGAACTCGGTTTGCAGCGCGCGCTGCTCGATGCGCTCGGTACGCAAAAAAGCGACCTCGCTTTTCTCGCGCTACAGGAAAGTCGCGCTACTTCGGCGAAAATCGAACCGCTTCCGGCCGTCCCGAGTCCGGTACGCGTGCTCGTCGTCGAAGACAATATCGTAAACCAAAAGGTTGCCGGCATGCAGTTGAAGAAACTTGGCTATTCCGCCGACTTCGCCAGCAACGGTCGGATCGCGCTCGAGGCGCTGGGCCGCACGAACTACGACTTGGTTTTTATGGATTGTCAGATGCCCGAACTCGACGGCTATCAAACCACGCGACGCCTCCGCGAAAATCCACGCTACACCGGCTTGCACATCATCGCGATGACGGCGAACGCACTCGAAGGCGATCGCGAGAAATGTCTCGCCGCGGGCATGAATGATTACATCGCGAAACCAATTCGGGAAACCGATCTGGTTGCCGCCATCGAGCGCGCTTTTAAAGCGAAGTCGGATCAACTCGCTGAGTCGAAGTAGCGGCTCACTTTCCGAGCCAGTTGCATCGTCCGGTAATTCCGATTGATTGGAATATGCCGGAAGCCCGCCGAATTCCCTACTCGTTACTCGATTTGTCCCCCATCGTTGTCGGTGGCTCACCCGCCCTGGCGCTGCGTAATACACTGGATCTGGCCCAGCACGCGGAGACCTGGGGCTATCACCGCTTCTGGCTCGCGGAACATCACAACATGCCAGGAATCGCGAGCGCCGCACCGGCCGTCGTCATCGGTCACGTTGCGGGCGGCACGAAAACCATCCGGGTCGGCTCGGGCGGGGTCATGCTGCCAAATCACGCGCCACTCGTCATCGCCGAGCAATTCGGCACGCTGGCATCGCTGTATCCCGGCCGGATCGATCTTGGCCTTGGCCGCGCGCCGGGCACCGATCAGGTCACCACGCGGGCATTGCGACGCGAGCGTATGAACGCTTCGGATACGTTCCCGCAAGACGTCGTTGAGCTTCGCGAGTACTTTAAACCGGCTCGCGCCGGCCAGTCCGTGCGGGCGATCCCGGGCGCGGGACTGGATGTGCCGATCTGGCTGCTCGGCTCAAGTCTTTACAGTGCGCAGCTCGCGGCCGTGCTCGGGATGCCGTTTGCGTTCGCCAGCCATTTCGCGCCGGAGCAATTGCTGGAGGCGCTTGATACGTATCGCGCGCACTTCAAACCCTCTGAAACGCTAGACCGACCGTACACGATGGCCGCCGCCTCGGTGATCGCGGCGGAAACCTCTGCGGAAGCCGAACTACTTTCAAGTTCGCTTCAGTTGCAGATCTTGCATCTCCGCACGGGCACGCCCGGAGCGTTGCCTGCCCCAGTGGAAAATGTTCGTGCGAATTGGACTCCGACTCAGTCGGCGATTGTCGATCATGTGCTCGGCGAAGCCATCATAGGTGATCGCGACGAAGTGCGCAGCGGATTGGCCCGCTTTATCGCGAAAACGCAGATCGACGAGATGCTCGTCACGGCCCAAGTCTTCGATCACTCCGCACGGCTGCGCTCATTTCAAATCGCCGCCGAGCTGCTTGCCGAAACGCCGGCCTTCGTGGCGCAGCGTTGAAATTGCGCGAGTGGAAATTCTTCTGTTTCGCGATTGGCAATCGGTCACCGATTGAGCGATAGCTCTCGGCGTCGTGAAGCTGACGCGCAGAAAATTCATCGCTACCGCCGGCATGTTCGCAGCGGGTTCAGTGGCCGCCGGTGACGCGTTCTTGCTTGAGCCTCACCGCCTGCAAACCTCGTCGGTTTCCTTTTCCGCGCAGCCGCGTTTCCGTTTCGTGGTCTGGAGTGATTTTCACTTTTCGGGCGATCACGACTACGCCAACAAAGTGATCGACGCAATCAATGCCGCACAGCCGGCCTTCGTTTGTTTCCTCGGTGATTTGATCGACCAACGCCAATATCAAGAAGGGGCGCTCGAATATATTGCGAAAATTCGTGCCCCTGTGCTCGGCGTTCCCGGCAATCATGACTACAGCTGCAAATCGTCTTTCGCGCTCAACAAAATTACCTTCGGCGCCACTGGCGGAGCTTGGCTGGTCAACCGAGTCGCCAATCTTCCCGGCATCGATTTGGAAATCTATGGATCGGCCGAACGCTACGTCGGCTTTGTGCCCGAACACAGCAGGAAGCCGCGAATTTTGCTTTCGCATTATCCGGTGACGGCGCGCGAAACCAACGGCAAACGCTTCGACGCCATCTTCGCGGGTCACTCGCATGGCGGACAAGTTCGTCTGCCCCTCTACGGTCCGGTCGCGCTTCCCCGCTACGTCGGTCGGTATGATATGGGCCGCTTCGAAAGTCCGGGTGGCCCGCTCTACGTCACCCAAGGCGTGGGCACCTTCAAAGTACCCGCACGGCTCAACTGCCCGCCCGAAATCGCCATCATCGCTTTGTAGTGCAGCCCGCACGACTCAATTGGCAAGACCGACCCGTGACTCACCTCGCCCGTTAAAATCATTCGGCCGCAATCGTTTTGGCCAATTCGTATTTCGCCTCTAGCCGGGCATCACGGGAAGAGCTTCCAACGATGATATGGAAGGTGCCCGCCTCGGCGACCCAGCCATGTTTTTCCGGCGCGTAGTACGCAAACGACCGCGGGTTAAGCGCCACAGAAACCGCTTTTGTCTCGCCCGGCGCGAGCATTACGCGCGCAAACGCTTTCAGCTCCTTCTCCGGACGTGGCACGCTCGCATGATCATCGTGCACGTAGAACTGCACCACTTCCGCACCGGCGCGCTGCCCTTCGTTTTTCACGACGCAGGTGACCGTCGCGCTGCCGTCCGCCGAAGGATGCACCTGCAAATTTGCGTAGCTAAAATGAGTATAGCTCAGGCCGAATCCAAAAGGGAAAAGCGGCTCAATTTTCTTCGCGTCGTACCAACGATAACCCACCAACAAGCCTTCGTCGTAGTGAACTTCGCCATTCACGCCCGGATAGGTGCGCGGGTCGCCACGGTGCGCTGGAGAATCCGTGAGCGCTCTGGGAAACGTAACTGGCAAACGGCCCGCTGGATTAACGTCGCCGAAAAGCGTCGCCGCCAAAGCAGTGCCGGCTTCGGAGCCGCCGTACCATGCTTGCAGCACGGCCGGAGTTTTTTCGAGCCACGGCATCGTCAGCGGCGAGCCCGCGATCAAGACCACCACCGTGCGCGGATTCGCAGCCACGATCTTCGCGATCAAATCGTCTTGATGCGCAGAGAGTGAAAGATCCATCCGATCCGTGCCCTCATCATCCGCGTGCGATTGATGCGTGAGACCACCAATAAAGATCACCGCATCTGCCGCCTTCGCTGCTTGCAGCGCGCGCGCCTCAAGCACCTGCGCCTCGGCTGGCGATGCCGCTGACAATTCGCTTGTCGACACGCCGGCGACGTCGCGTTTGCCGCCCCAGTGGCGCTCAGGTTGGCGGTAACCTTGCGAATAAATAATATTCACATCCTTGCCCACGCGCGCGGTGATTCCATCCAGAGCGGAAATTTCGCGAAACGCTTTCACGCCAGCTGAGTTTCCACCCGCCGCAAACGTGTGGACCGCATTATCACCGATTACCGCGATGGTATGATCTTTCGTAGTATCGAGTGGCAACAAATCGCCCTGATTTTTCAAAAGCACCATCGCTTCTTCCGCCGCGCGCAACGCGACATTGAGATGCTCCTTTGTATTGATAAATCCAGGACGGCGGCCATCGACCGCGCCGCTTGCATAGAGCATGCGCAGATCGCGCCGAACTTTATCGTCGAGAACCGAGACGGGGATTTTTCCGCTTTCGATCAATGCGCGAAATGGGTTCGCGAGAAAATATTCATCATACGGTTTCCCCGTGCCCATCTCTAGATCGAGCCCGTTTAAGGCCGCATCTTTCGTGTCGTGGGTCGCGCCCCAATCTGAAATCACGCCGCCCTTGAAGCCCCATTCTTTCTTCAACACTTGATTCAGCAGATAATCGTTTTCGCTGCAGTATTGTCCGCGCAGTTTATTATACGCACCCATGATCGACAACGCGCCGCCTTCGCGAACTGCCGCTTCAAAAGCAGGTAAATAAATTTCGCGCAGCGTGCGTTCATCGACATCAACGCTCACTGAGCCGCGCTCTTCTTCCTGGTTGTTGACGGCAAAATGTTTAATGCACGCCACCACTTGTTCGCCTTGCATTCCTTCAACATAGCCTACGGTCATGCGCCCGGAGAGAAATGGATCTTCGCCAAAATAATCATAGTCGCGACCGCCCAAAGGCGTGCGAATAATATTAAGTGCCGGCCCCAGCATCACGTTCTTGTTTCGCTCACGCGCCTCTTCACCGACGACTTTACCATACGCGCGGGCGAGCTCAGGATCCCAACTGGCGCCTAAGGCGATTCCGACCGGCATCGCCGTCGCGAAGTCGTTCGTCCAGCCTGCGTTCTCCCAGGAATCGAGTTTTAATTCTTCACGCACCCCTTGTGGCCCGTCGGCTGTCCATAGCGCCGGCACACCTAGTCGTTCAACACCGCCGCTGCGAAATTTTCCGTTCGCATGGATAATCGATAGTTTTTCGTCCAGCGTCAGTCGTGACAACAAGTCGTCGATCCGTTTCTCCACGGGCTGCGACGCATCGAGATAAACGGGCTTCGATTGCGCAGAAACAGGTGGGCAGGCCGCAAGAAAGCCAATCGCAGACAGCGCGAGGTACCGGGAGCGAAAACGTGAGTTCATCAGAGGGGATTTAAGAGGCAGGCGGCGTGAGGAAGACGTGGCGAGCGCCGGTCTATTCGCTCGTTTGTGCGGAGATTACATTTCCGACTTATGCGGGCGCAGGCTTTACATCTTGCAACCGACCCAGTCGGCGCAGCGCAGGGGAGAGCCGCATCACTGCAAGTACCACCAGAATCGTGCCGATGCCGCCGCCGATGATCGCCGGCGCAGTGCCAAACAGGCTAGCGGCGACGCCTGACTCAAATTCGCCGAGTTCGTTCGAGCATCCGATGAAAATAAAATTCACCGAGGTCACGCGTCCCCGCATCTGATCAGGGGTGATAAATTGAACCAACGTCTGGCGAATCACGACGTTCAAATTATCGAAAACGCCGGTCAGCATGAGCATTGTGAGCGAAAGCCAAAAGTTTTTCGAAAGGCCGAAGACCACAATGGAAAGTCCGAAGCCGACGAATGCCAAGAAGAGGACGCGCCCCGCGCGTTTCCACGGTGGAAGATGTGCGGTGACCAACGCCATCATGATCGCCCCAGCAGAAGGCGCGGCGCGCAGCCAACCGAAACCGACGGGGCCCACGTGCAGAATATCACGCGCGACGATCGGCAAAAGTGCCGTCGCACCTCCGAGCAGCACCGCAAATAAATCCAAGCTCGCCGCCGACAGCAGCAGTTTGGTGCGAAACATAAATCGCAGTCCCCCGAGCAGATCGTTCCACGTCGCCGCTTTTTTCGGCAGCACCGTTTGCGTCGGTTTCAAAAGTGCAAAGGCGAACATCCCGCAGGTCGCACAAATCGCGGAGCCGACGAAAACGGCGGTTGCTCCTTTCGTTGCGCCAATCAAAAATCCCGCCAGTGCGGGTCCGACCATCGCGGTCAGTTCAAACAGCGAGCTATTCCACGTCGCTGCATTGGCCCAGAGTTCGCGCGGAATAACCGTCGGAAGCAACGCGCCCATCGATGGCATCGCGAACGCACGCGCTACGCCCAGCAACAAGAGCAAACCGTAGATGAGAACGAAGTTTCCCTGGAAATAAGAAATCGCAGCCAAGCCGACGGAGCAAACGAAGTAGAGCACCTGCGCCATCATGATCAATTTGCGCCGGCTGAAATGATCCGCTGCGTGTCCGGCGGGCAGCGAAAGACATAAAATCGGCAAAATCGAAACCAGACCGACATAGCCCAACGCCAGCGCCGAACTCGATCGCTGGTAGACTTCCCAGCCAATCGCCGCGGTCTGCATCTGCGTGCCAATCGTGAACACGGTCCGACCGAAAACAAACTTTCGGTAACCGGCGTGACGAAAGGCGGCATACGGATCACGATTTGGCGTCGTTGCCAAAGCGTTCGATCCGGCCGGCTGGGATTGAGTCGACATAAGATCAAGTTCTCACGCGTTTGCGTAAGCTGGCAAGTAGTCCGCGAGCATTCGTCACCGCGCTGTGACCATTTTCGTTCCGCTGTCGGCGCTCCATTTGGGAATCGCGCTCCATGCGAGCGTCCGCAATCGACCCGATGGAGAGACAGCGTTAGTCGGGTTACCGTGACGGCGAACGTAGCCTCACACCTATCGCATGATTCCCAAATTTTCTGGCCAGCACCGTGTCGTCATCGAAGCCGTTTCGCCGCAAATCGACGGCGGGCGTTACGCCGTTAAGCGCGTGATTGGGGAAGCCTTGGTGGTCGAGGCGGACATTTTTGCGGACGGACACGACTTGCTCGCCGCGCGCCTTTCGTATCGGGAAATCAATGACACAATTTGGCGCGAAGTGCCGATGGTTCTTTTCAGCAATGACCGGTGGCGCGGCGAAGTCGCTTTCGGCGATACCGGCGTGCACGAATACATCGTCGAAGCCTGGATCGATCACTATCTCAGCTGGCGCCGCGATCTTTCGAAGAAATCGCAAGCCGGCCAGGACGTCAGCGTAGATTTGCTCACGGGCCTGCAGCTTACCCACGAGGCCATCGGGCGTGCTTCTGCCAACGATCGACTGCGACTGCTTGCGTGGATCACGACCTGGGAAAAAGCGAGCGAGCCGCAGGCCGACCGCATTTCGCGCGCGCTCGATCCGGAAATGCTTCCGATCCTCGAGCGATATCCAGATCGGCGTCTGGCCACCCGCAGCGCGGAATTGCGCGTAGTGGTGGATCCACTACGCGCACGCACCGGCGCGTGGTATGAACTTTTTCCCCGCTCGATCGGTTCAGATGGAAAACGGCACGGAACCTTTCGCGACGTGATCGAGTATTTACCACGGGTGGCGAAGATGGGTTTCGATATCTTATATTTCCCGCCCATTCATCCGATCGGCGAAGCGTTTCGCAAAGGCCGGAATAATAATCCGAAAGCGGAGAGCGGAGAACCTGGTAGTCCTTGGGCGATTGGCAGTAAAGACGGTGGACACAAATCCGTTCATCCCGCGCTAGGCACCCTGGAAGATTTTCGCGCGCTGGTCATCGCCGCGAAATCTCACGGCATCGAGATCGCGCTTGATATCGCTTTTCAATGTTCGCCCGATCATCCGTACGTTCGCGAGCATCCCGAGTGGTTCAAAAAACGCGCCGACGGCAGCATCCAGTACGCAGAAAATCCACCGAAAAAGTATCAAGATATTTATCCGTTTGATTTCGAGACCACCGCTTGGGAATCGCTTTGGCAGGAGTTGAAAAGCGTATTTGAATTTTGGATTCAGGAGAACGTTTTCATCTTCCGCGTCGATAATCCCCACACCAAGGCCTTCCCGTTTTGGGAATGGGTGATCGGCGAAATCAAAGCCCAACACCCCGAAGCCATTTTCTTGGCCGAGGCCTTCACGCGACCGAAGCCGATGTACGGTTTGGCGAAGCTCGGCTTCACGCAGTCGTACAATTATTTTCCGTGGCGCAACACCAGCGTAGAACTGCGCGACTTCATGACGGAACTCACGCGCACGCCAGTCCGAGAATTTTATCGCCCCAACCTTTGGCCGAACACCCCGGACATTCTTCCGCAATATCTACAGTTTGGCGGCCGGCCCGCGTTCATCGCGCGGCTCGTC
>FTDT01000246.1_pt1 | contig 18324 bp, 8 predicted proteins | sample 1640021 | NCBI WGS metagenome assembly FTDT01 (sample SAMEA3914869, study PRJEB12502) | metagenome | biome: forest; material: soil | place: USA | collected 2012-03-12 | depth 0.1 m | reverse complement strand
TACCCTCGTTCACGAGTCATGCATCTTCACTCCTATCGTTTGCCAGGTGTGAGCGCGCGCACGCCGATTTGCGCATTGCTCTTTGCCGTCTCCTTCGTCCTCAGTCGCGCCGATAAACTCGAGCTCGACCGGAACACGCCGGTTCCGGAAACCCAAAGAATCCCGACGGCAGACTTCTTCCGCGTACCCCTACTTTTCAATCCCAAGGTCAATCCTGACGGCACCGACATCGCCGCTGAAGTAATGACGACCACCAACAATGTCGGCCTGCTTCATTACAACATCGCCACGAAATCGATCGAAACGCTCGGTCTGCCCCAGAATGAAGATGTCGGTTACTTCGGCTGGCTCGGCAGCAACCGGCTTTTCTACTTCGTCAGCGCCGACAAGCATTGGGGTGTCGGCGTCTTCGCAACCAATCTGACCACGTTTCTCACGCCGTATCCGATTTTTCAGTACGAGGGTGCGTATATCATCGGCATACCGAAAGCGAATCCGACTTTTCCGATGGTGTGGTTGAGTTCCGATACGGCCAACAACAACAAAGACGAGGGTGTGGTCATCGCGAATACGAATGTACAGACCGGCCACGCGATCAATCTCACCGCCGAGACGATGAATTGGAACTCGGTCTTGGACGCAGATAAATGGAACGAACGTCACATCAAATCGCGCTATCCGGTCGCGCCCGGGATGGGCGCATCTTATTATACTTCGGTCGATGGTCCGCTCAAATTCGCGCTGACCTCTGAAAACGGAGTCTATTCCCTTTTTCGGCTCGAAGATTATAAATGGGCGAAGTCGCCGTTTGATCTGGATAAAGTTCAGTTCCTTAGTCCCGGCAATGAGCCTGATCAGCTCCTCGTCCTCGGACCGCGCCAAGAAGGCAAACCGCGCGCGGTGCAGTGGGCCGATTCAAAAACGGGCGCGCTCGGCGAAGTGATTTATCAAGACGACGCCTACGATTTCGACGGCGATCTTTACCGCGACCCGAACACCGAGCAAATCGTCGGGCTCCGCATTCAACGCAATGGTCCCGCGGTCCGTTGGTTCGACGACGAATATCGGCATATCCAAAAGATGCTCGATGCCGCTTTTCCCGGTATGGTGGTGAGACTGGTCAATAGCGATGACAAGAAGAACGTCCTCGTCGCCCTCGTCTATTCCGACCGCCAGCCGCCGATATACTACGTGGTAAATCTTCAGGCCAAAACCGTCGGCCCCATCAAGAGCGCCGAACCATGGGTCGACGCGAAGCGGATGCAGCCGATGAATATCATCAAGTTCAAGACCCGCGATGGTCGCAAACTCGATGCCTATCTCACCCTGCCGAAAGGCGCGACAAAACAGCATCCGCCCCCGCTGATCGTGATGCCGCACGGCGGTCCCTGGGTGCGCGACAACTGGGGTTATGATGGCGAAGTGCAGTTTCTGGCCTCGCGCGGTTATGCGGTTCTTCAACCCAACTACCGCGGATCTCCTGGCTATGATTGGATGTTCGCCGAAAGCGATCTGTGGGACTTTACAAAAATGCACGAAGATGTGACCGACGCCGCCAAGCTCGTGCTCGCGTCCGGTTACGTCGATCCCAACCGCGTCGCCATCATGGGTGGCTCATTCGGCGGGTATCTTGCGCTAGCAGGGGCGGTCAACGAACCGTCGCTCTACAAATGTGCCGTCACGATCGCCGGCGTGTTCGATTGGACGCGGCTGATCAACGAAAAGAAATACGATCAGTATTCGAGCGCCGAATACGCGATTCTTCGCCGCAAGTTGGGCGATCCCGCGAAATTGAAGGACAAGTTCGACGTGATTTCTCCGCTCCGCCACGTCGACAAAGTGAAAATCCCCTTCTTCGTCGCCGCTGGCACCGAGGACGAGCGAGTGGATGTCTCCGAGTCGCGCTCATTGGTCAGCGAGTTGAGCAAACACGGAATTCCTCACGAAGATATGATTGTCTCCGGCGAAGGCCACGGGATGCATCATATTGAAAATCAAGTTCAACTTTACGACCGGATCGACGCGTTTCTCGCGAAGTATCTCTCGCCTGAGCCGACGCTTTGATCATCAACACCAGCCGCTGCCGAGAGGCGTCGGCTCGTTGCTACGAAAGATTTAACTGCGCTGCGTGGCCTGCGGCCCAGCGCCCAGTCCGCACTGTTCGAAGACCCGCTGCAAATTTTCCATCCGCATCGGTTTGGAAATGTAAGCGGTCATTCCCGCATTCAGACAGCGATCTCGATCTTCGTCGCGCGCGTACGCCGTCAAAGCGATGATGGGAATGTTCGGTTGCTTCGAAGAGCTCCGCACCAAGCGAGTGGCTTCGTAACCGTCGAGCAAAGGCATCTGGCAGTCCATCAAAACGACGTCGAAAATTTCTTCGTTCAACCGGTCCACCGCGGCTTGGCCATCGCCGACGAAATACGCATCGTGACCCATCTTCATCAGCATGAGTGTGCCGACGCGTTGATTGATCTCGTTATCCTCGGCCACCAGAATTTTCAAACGCCGGGCGGACGACATAGGTGCGCGCACAGATTCATGCGCTGCCGCCGGGGTTTCTTGCGCACGCGTTTTTGCCGCGTCGGTGAGCAAATGGTGAAGAGATTGCGCCAAACGCGGACGTTCAATTGATTTTGAAATGAACGCGGCGAATTCAGAGTCGTTGGCCGCTCCGCCCGTCTCAATCGGGCGATCCATCGACGAAAGCATCGCGAACGGAGTTTTCGAAGCATTGGCCTCGCCACGGAGGCGCTTGGCTAACTCGAAGCCATCCATCCCAGGCATCTTCCAGTCGAGCAAAATCAAATCGAAACGCGCATCGGCCGCACGGACTTTATCCAGCGCAGTTGCGGCGGTCGCCGCCACTTGAATATCGTAACCGCACTGGCGAATATGATGTGAGATGAGTTCGCGATCGTTGTCGTCGTCATCAACATAAAGAATACGTTTCGCAACCGACTTGGGCTCGCTCGCCACCGTAGATCTCACAAGCGGCTGACGCGGCATTTTCAGCTCAAACCAAAACGTCGACCCAACGCCGGGCTCACTCTGCAATCCAATCGTACCGCCCATGGCCTCGACAAGCTGTCGCGTGATGGCTAGGCCGAGACCGGTGCCCCCAAAGCGGCGCGTACTGCTCCCGTCAACTTGCACGAACGGCTGAAACAATTTGCCCTGCTTTTCGGCAGGAATTCCAATTCCAGTATCCACGACGTTAATACGCACCAGGCATTCGGAGCCGCGATCCGAAAGCACTGTTGATTCGACGTGGACAGAGCCGGAGTCGGTGAACTTGATCGCGTTTCCAATCAAGTTCGTAAGGACTTGCCGGATACGGTCCGCGTCGCCAAAATAAAGACCCTCGGGCAGAGTGTGCGCGCTCAATCGCAGCTGCAAACTCTTCGGCTGCGCCCGTGTGTTGAGCAACGATACGGTGTCGTTGAGCAGTTGGTGAAAATCGAAATGCTTGGGCTCGATCCGTAAGAAACCCGCTTCGATCCGCGAAAAATCGAGGATGTCGTTGATGATCGTGAGTAAGTTTTCCGCCGCATTCGTGACGAGATGAGCCATCTCGTTTTGCTGGCGGTCTAGCTTCGTGGCCGTGAGCAAAGAGGTCATGCCGATGATCGCATTCATCGGCGTGCGGATTTCGTGACTCATCGTGGCCAAGAATTCCGATTTCAGCCGCGAAGCTTCGATCGCCTGATCGCGCGCGACCGCGAGCTTGCGCTCGTTTTCCCGCATCGCCTGCTCGAGCTGCTTGCGCTCGGTTTCGTCTTTGATCTGGGTCGAAAAATATTGCGGTGTGCCGTCCGCGGCTAGCAGAAGTGTACAGACCACCGTCGCCCAAACGTAGTCGCCGTTGCGATGGCGATATCGTTTTTCCGTCCGATATACACGCTCCTCACCGGCGAGCAACTTCAGTGAAGCGCGCGTGTCGCGAGCGCGATCGTCAGGATGAGTTAGCTCGATCAGCGAGTGGCGCATTAGCTCATCAGCGCGATAGCCCAACATGTCGCACAACGCCGAGTTCACCTGCACAAATCCGCGATCCAAACTCAGCAGCGCCATGCCCGTGCCAGCGCTTTCGAAAGTGAGACGGAAACGTTCTTCGCTCAGCCGAATCGCTTCCATGGTGCGGGTGCGTTCGGTGACGTCGCGGAACGACCACACGCGGCCAACGATACGCTCGCCCAAGCGCTGCGGTCGCGAGGCCCGCTCGACAATGCGTCCGTTGCGGAAATACAGCAGATCAAAACTTTCTCGCTCCGGCTCCGCGTAAAGTTCAGTCACGCGAGCCAAAAATTTCTTCGGATCCACCAGCTGTGCGAGCACGTGCTGCAACGCTCGCTCGTGGCTGCGACTTTCGATGATTTCCGGTGGCAGTCCCCACAGCGCAATGAAGTTTTGGTTGAAGGCGCTGACCCGACCCTGCTTATCCACAACTAGGACCGCATCGGTGGTGGCTTCAAAAGCGGCGCGCATCAATGAGCTCGCCTGATCGCGCGCTTTTTCCCCCGCGTCGCGCTCGATCACGAGCGAGACCAGGTAAGAAATAATTTCCAGCAGACGTCGCTGATGAGCGTCGGGGACCGTCGGTGTTTTGCTGAAAAACAAAAACGCACCCAAGCGCTCGCCACCATTTCTCGCCACCGGTAAAGACCAACACGTTTTTGGAAAATAGGATCCCGGCTCCAGCAAGCAGGCCCACAAAGGCCCCGAAGTGACATTTTCCACCGTAACCGTCGCGGGCAAAAGCGAGAGCCAAGTTGCACCTTCGATCGTTCCGAAAAATTTTTCCGCGGACAGCACGAACGCCTCTGGCAATTCTTGACCGCCAAAGCGCCGCAGATCGTGGCCGTCTTTGATCAGGGCGAGCCCAAGCAAATCGGGTGCCTGTTCCTGAATGAATGCAAGCACCCGAGCCACCACGACGTCGCAGTCAAAACCTTTCGCGATCATCTCGAGGATGCGCGCTTGGCCGACGAGAAACTGCTCGTCCCGTTTTTGTTCGGAAATATCTCGAATCGTCGTGAGTCGCAGATCGCGTCCGCCAATCCGCATTTGTTTCCCGTGCGATTCCCCGTCGAACATCGTGCCGTCTTTTCGGCGCAAGCGTTGATGGAGGACCAGCTCGCGACCACTATCGATGGCGGCCGCAACGGTGGCCTTCGCTTCCCCGTCGATAAAATCAATGGCGCGTTTTCCGATGAGGTCTTCGCGCGCGCCGCGGAAAAGTTGCAGCCCCTGCGTATTGACGTCGATGATACGCCCCCCTTCGCAAATCATGACCGCTTCGTTCGCCGCGATCGTAAGCGTACGTAACCGTTCTTCGCTATCTTTCAAATCTTGTAGCGCGTCATTGCGCTCCGAAAGCGCGAAACTACTGACGAATCCGACAGCTGAACAGACCGCTAAAAAAATCTGCAGGGAAGGCAACGAGCCGTGAGTGTCGACCACATCTCCGTTCAATCCGGGTGCGAAATGGCGACTCAAATAGATGACCATCAGTGTTGCGAAAAGATTTATTAACGCCACTCCACGGGGACCGAAGCGTAGTGCCGCCCAGAGCAAGAAGGGAATGATCACGCTTTTGTCGGATGCGAGCACACCGCCGCCCCACACGTGCAAATAGATGATCGACAGTCCGAGCCCGAGTGCGAGCGCCGTGGCTTCGAGCCAACGTGCGAGCCGAACCCATCGCAGCGGCGGAGTTTTTAAAATCCATTCGAAGACCACGGGGGCAACGACGACCGCCGCCATACCGTCGCCCAAGGCCCACGTTTTCCAAGCCGCGAAAAATCCGGCTGAGAAACCGAACTGCACTTGCGTGAGAGCGCCGGCCACACCGCCGAGGCTAACGCCAAACACCGTGGCCAAAACGAAACCGAGAAATTCACGGAGCGTCGCAATCCGGCGAGTCACCGGAAAAAACCGCCGAAAGATCAGCGCGCCTACACAGGCTTCCGTGAGGTCCGAAATTGCCATTCCGGCGGCGTAGCCAAGGTGGGCGCCATGGGTGAAATCGAAAATGACATTTGTAACCACTAAAGCACTACAAAGCGGCCGCCACTCGGAAATCTCCGACGCGATTAGCAGCCCAAGAAAAATTCCGGCCGGTAACCAAAACGCGATATAGGTCCCTTGGTGCTCAGCGAGATTCCAACTCAACTCAATCCCAGCCCAGTACAAGGCCGCAGCGAGCAATGGCCCACGTCGGTTGAAGAGAAGGTTTTTTATGGCGGAGGCCATCCATTTTCATCGGCACGGAGCGGGGAAGCTGAAGGGATTTCCCTAGCTCGGCCCGGCCTGAAAAATGGCGCCTCAGCCGATCGTCACCGGGCATTTCGGCCGGCCGCGGCGGTTGCTCCGCCCTGAGTATTATCCGCAAAGGTTTTTCCAAATATGCATCACCGCATAACTGCGCCACGGCCGCCAAGGCTGCGACAAGGCATCGGCCTCTCTCGCGGACACGCCGCCCAGGTTTTTTCGAACGGCGATATCCTCTTTGGGAAACGCGTCTGGCCAGCGCAGTGCGCGCATCGCCAGGTAGTGCGCGGTCCAACGACCAATACCGGGTAAGTCGACCATTTCCTCGATCGCCGTCTCAGGGTCGGCGCACGGATCCAGATGCAACTGGCCGCGATGAAAGGCCTGGGCCAACGCGATGATCGTTTTCGCTCGGGCGCTGATGATGCCGAGTCTGGCGACGTCGTCGACGGAGGCGCGCGCAACTTTGCTCGCGAGCGGCGCAAGCCGGCTCAACCCAGCGATGGGGGTGGAAATTTTTTCGCCGAACGCTTCCGCGAATCGTCCGCTCAACGTCGTCGCTGCTTTCACAGTGATCTGCTGGCCGAGCACGGCGCGCACACTCATCTCAAAAGGGTCGAAAGCACCGGGGACGCGCAGACCGGGATTTTTCTCGAGACTCGCGCACAGCCGCAGGTCCTTCGATAAATGGTCCGCAATGCGATCGGGCCGCGCCGTGAGATCGAACAAGTTGCGCAAACGCCCAAGCAATGCTGGCAACACTGGCATCAGGGTATGCGTGAACTCGATTTGCAGGCCCCGCTTTTCCGGTCGATGGGCGACGCGGATCCAGCCTTGATAAGCGCCGATGCGCACGGTGCGAAAATAATTTCCATCGGCGACGGTTTCGACATCTCGCATCAAGCGCCCCTCCAGAAATTCGAGAGTCGCAGTCCAATCGTAAGGCGGCCGATAACTAAGCCTTAGCATGGAGGTCACGCCGCGTGCGGGCGGCGCCGGATAGTCTGCACTCTCCCGACGCAAGCGCGTCGGCGGCATGCGATATTGAGTGAGGAAGGCGTCATTGAAACGGCGCAGGCTGCTGAAGCCGCTTGCAAATGCGATTTCGGTCACCGGCAAATGTGTTTCGGTGAGTAGCTGTTTCGCGAGCAAAAGTCGGCGCGTTTGCAAAAGTTCGATGGGGGAAACGCCCAACTCAGCCTGCACGATGCGGCGCAATTGGCGGGAACTGAGCGCGAATTTTTCTGCGATCTTTTCCAAACCCACATCGTTCTCGCCCAAGTTTTCTTCGATGTGCTGCACCATTAAATGCGCCACGCGCTGACCGTGATCAACCGGTGCCAGCCCTGGCGCCAGTTCCGGGCGGCAACGCAAGCAAGGACGAAAACCCGCTTTCTCCGCCGCGACCGCACTCGGGAAAAACCGGCAATTCGCGCGCTTCGGCGTCCTCACGGGGCAAATGGGACGGCAGTATATATCGGTGGAAGTAACCCCGACGAAGAATACCCCGTCGAAGCGCGGATCGCGCGAAGAGAGCGCCTGATAGGCAGAATCGGAATCGATCATGAAGAAGACGAGTTAGTCGCAGAATAATCCAAACGAGCTCAAACCACTCGCCGTTTTCGGACATCGAAATTATTTTATAGTCATGTCCGAAAATGGCCAGCGGAAGATCGGAAATTGACGATAATGACGTCCGCACAAAGATGCCGACGCAGTTCGCGGCGGCGCGAAAGGACCCGCATGGCTTACTCATATCGCACGATGAATTCTCCGGTCGGAACGCTTACGCTGATCGCGAGCGAACGCGGCCTCGCCGCAATCTTATGGGAAGACGATGATCCGGAGCGCGTGCCCCAGAAGCCGTTGGAGCGCGACGAGACCCACCCGCTGCTGATCGAGACCGAGCGCCAGTTGACCCAGTACTTTGCGGGCGAACTAAAGACATTTTCCGTGCCGCTCGATTTCGCAGGAACTGATTTTCAGAAAAAAGTGTGGACCGCTTTGACAACCATTCCGTTCGGCGAAACGCGCAGCTACGGCGAAATCGCGCAACAAATCGGCAGTCCTAAAGCGGTGCGTGCTGTCGGCGCGGCTAACGGACGAAATCCGATTTCCATCATCGCTCCCTGCCACCGCGTGATCGGCGCGAATGGAAAGCTCACCGGTTTCGCCGGAGGCCTCAAAGCAAAGGCGTTCCTCTTAGGCATCGAGTCCGACGGCAAAGAGCTGCGCTTCGCCGAGTGATGTCGGCCTTTACTGAGAGCGCGGGCGCAGAGCCCGCATTCGCTATCAACGTGCTGCCAACCCAGACGCGGATCGGCATGTTTCTCGAACGCGGGCGCAGCGCCCATACTCCTAGTAAAGGAGCTTCCACTCCCTACCCACGGCAAGCCCAACAAGAGGTTCTGGCCGGCTGCGGCTACGGCGTGCGGTCTTCGTCGCCGTAGAATTCTAGGTCGTGGATCGCCCATTCGGTCCAGCCGACTTTATCGACGAGATTAATCCGCACGAATTTTGCCTTCTGGGGGTGGGCAATATGAATTTGCGTCGTGGTCTCGCCGTGTCCGGCGGCCACCGGTTTGCTCCAGGTGTTTCCGTCGTCGGAGAGCTGCACGTCATACGTATTTGGATACGCTTCCTCAGTCCCGGCTGAATCCATGACGATCGTTTTGACAATGCTGGGCTTCGGCAGTTCGACTATGACCCACATGCCAATAAACGGATTCTTCGAGGTGAGATAAGCAGTCTGCGGCGAATCATCGACCGCGCCGGCCAGTGTTTCCGCGGCATGGCTCGCGCTAAGCTTCCACTCCGCACGCCGCGTGAAACGATCCCGCGGAATCGCGAGCACGGGATATTTTTGCTCTAGCTCGGGCATGGTCCAAAATCTGTCGCGCGGTGATTTGCGAATCGCGGCTACCTGCGCGGGCGTGATCGCGGACGCGCGATTTCCGAAGCTGTTGCGAATATACGTCATCACGTCAGCTAACTGCTGATCCGAGTAACTCGCCATGGGCACCATCGGCGCGCCGTAATCTTTTCCATCGACCGCGCCCTGGAGACCGTGAAGTACGATGTCCATCATCGCTTCGCTCGACTCGAGCACCTGCGGCGAGTGACTGAGCGGTGGCGCGATCGTACGACCGGGGGTGCTCGGAGCGCCTTGGCCATTTTCGCCGTGACAGGCAAAGCAGAGCGAATTGTAGAAGGCGCGACCATCGCGATAAGATTTTAAACCGCTTGCGCCGAGTAGCGGCAAAATAAATGGATCTTCTTTTTGATCAGCCCACAACTGCTCGTTGATCGCGTAGACACCGACCGATTTAGATTTTTCGGCGGTCTTTTTCGCTAGCGCGCGCGCTGCGGGCACGCCGGCGCGCTTGATCGACTCCATGGCCTGAATCACAACGCTCGGGTCGGAGTCGTTGAGCAGCGTCTCGGCTTGCGCGAGCAACGCCTCTTCGTGCGGTTTGCCAATATAGGCCTCGCTGAGTCGCAAGCCAGTCAGGCGAATCTGTGGCTGGGTGTCCTGGAGCGCACGGCGCACCAAATCCGGCGTCAGCGCGTCGAGACCTTCCAGCGTCCACAAGGCATGCTGCCGCTCCAACCAATTTGGCGAACGTTCCCCTAACCGATGAAGTTGAGGCACGACGGACTTGTTTCCGCGCAAAATAATCAATTTCTGCGCTTCGTCGCGCCACCAGCCGTTAGGATGACCGAGATGTTTAACCAGTTGCTCGGGGGTTTCCTGCAGCATACGCGGTTGTGGGCCCGGCTTGAAATCTTTGTGGACGAGCCGATACACGCGCCCGCGGCCAATTTCCTTGGCGAGGTCGTACTTGATGATCTGTTCGCGCAAGTAAGAGCCCTCGCGCGTCCAATTTCCTTCCTGCACGATGCCGCGGTACATATCGACAATGTACAACGTGCCATCGGGCGCCGTGATCATATTGACCGGACGGAAAAGGCGATCGTGCGTGCGAACGAATTCCGAGTGATCATATGCATTGGCGAGATGCGTCACGCCGTCGCGCACGGTGATCTTCGTTCGCCGAATCAGATGTCCGGCTGGCTCGGCGAAAAGCAAATCGCCGCGTAGATCCTGCGGGAGGCGATCACCGCGGAAAATGTCCTGTCCGCACGTGGCCGTGAAATGATTGAGCGTTTGATTTGCGCGAAGTTGAAACGTGCCTCCCTGAATATCGGGCGTCGGTCCCAGCGGCCAAACCGCGGTATAGTCTTCGGGATGTTCGCCCTGGATCGAGAAACGTCCGTATAAAACGTGCTGTTGAAAATGGACCGGGCCGAGTTCGAGGCCGGCATTCACAAACCATACTTTGCCGAAATCGTCTTGTGTGACGCCCCACTGTCCCTGGTTTTCAGGTATTTCTTCCTTGGATACAACGCCGTGCGTGAATCGCAGGCGATATCCGTTATAAGTGGAATAGATGCCATTGTCCAAGGCCCAGAGCAGGCCATTCGGTTGATGCTCGAGATTGCCGCCGTGCGGGCCGCCCTGAAACCACAACTTCTTTTCGTCGGCCACGCCGTCGCCATCGGTATCACGATACGAATACAAATCGGACGTATTGGTTTCGCCGATGATCACGCGATCGTCGAGCGTGAGCAGCATGCGCGGCAGCAGCAGGTGGTCGGCGTAGACGGTGTGCTTGTCGAACACGCCGTCATGATGCGTGGATTCGTGCACCGAGACTCGGCTGCGCGGCTCCATCTCGCCTTTGCCATCGACGTCCTGCATGTACGTGCGCATTTCGGCGACGTAGATCCGGCCGTTTCCATCGAAGGCGATCATCACCGGCTCAGCGATGTCCGGCTCGGACAATACCACCTGCAAGCTGTAGCCCGGCGGCAGCTCGAAGCGTTTTGCAGCTTCCGCGGGTGAGACTCCAATCGAGTTAGCTTTCGCGATTAGTGTGCGAGCAACCTCTTTTGGATCTGTCGTTTCGGACGACATCGCCGGCGCGGTACTTGGGGAATCGGTTGGGGCCGCTGCGTTATGGGGTGCCGGTGTCGGCTTGTCTGGAAGCATGGCCGCGGAAGAAACCGCCGCCAAAGAGCCCGCGATGGAAAGAACACCGAGCAAGGAGGTGCGAGAAGAGGACCAAAATTTCACGTCAGAGGGGATATTCGTTGGGGGAACGCCGCTGACGCAGCGCAAGTCCGTCCACCCAGCGCGAAAATTTCCTCGAAGCCAAGCTTTCCGCGTTTCGCCAATTAGAATGGTTTACGCGCCTCCGATTCGCTCTCTCAGTAGTGAAACGCCGCTTTCAAATAAACGCCGCGCGTCGCGTCAACTTGAGCAGGGCCGGGCACGCCGTATTCGGGATGCGTTTTGTGCAACAAATTCTGACCTACGAGAGAAATTTCGAGACGACGCGTAGGGCGCCAGCCAATACGCAAATCGAGATCGGCATAGCTCGGGACAATGGCCGCAGTGCCGTTGTTGTTGATCGTAAACGAATCGACCCAACGCAGCTGCCCATCGAGTTCGAAATGAGCGGGCAGATCCACTGCCGAGCGCAGGGAAATTTGATTGGCTGGATCCGCCGTTTCGTTGAGCGCGTGATTAAGATCCACGCCGCCCGGCCGCACGTGAATATTTTCCTGCAGCCAATCATAGCCCGCGGTGAGACGCCAATTTGAGCTGACTTGATAAGTCGAAGTGAGCTCGGCGCCATACGTATGGCCTGCCAGGTCATTCGCGAACACCAGCGGAATAACCGTCACTGGCGTTGTCGTGAGGCTCCGGATGTGGTCGTACTGATTATAGAAAAACGCCGCGGAGAGGAGCATACGCTCGTTGACGTTTGCGCGATAACCGGCTTCGTAAGCGATCAAGGTCTCTGAAGCAAAATCCTCGCCTCCCTCGAGAATAGTCGGCGGATTGGACGGCTCCGATATATCACGATCGATGCGAGACGGGGTGCGCACCGCACGTGAGATCGATGTCCAAAGGAGCTGAGTTTTGGTCGCTTGCCACTGCAGACGTGCCGACGGCTGCAATTCCGCGCCGGTGTAGGCGTTGTGCTCGAGTTTTGAGCCGACCGTCAGAATTGTGTCGGGCCTCAGATTAAAACTGAGTTGAGCAAATCCACTGTATAAATCTTGCCGCAGCTGTGATGGATTCAGAGCTAGTCCGGGCGAAGGCAAAAATGTATCTTTCGTTCCCCGATAGCCGAGTCCCCAAATCAGCGTCGTCATCGCGTTTAATCCCATCTGATCCTGAAAATCGACGTCGAAGGTATTCAGCCGATCTTGGGCGTAACCGAAGGGCGCGAATGTACTCGCAAGCGTCGGCTGATGAAACGCAGCTGTATCATAATAAACTTGCAGCGAATAATTGGAGCGCTCCGAAAATGTCTGCGTCCAACGTCCGAGAAGATTCGCTCCACTCACGTCGGATATCCCTCCTCCGACAAAGCCTTCGTGACCTTGATATGAATCTCCTTGAAGCGTCACATGCACGGTGCTGTTGAGATCATCGTCGATCCGAAAGCCGGATTGATGCATCGACCAAGCATCGTGCGCCGATTGTCCCGAGTTTTCCTCGTCGGGGCCAAAATCCATGTAGGTGTCGTAGATGCGATAATAAAGTGATTGCCCCGCCTTGCCGCCGAAGCGGACGCCATAACCGCTGCGATCTTCCGTGCCCGCACTCACCTCTGTATAAAGTCCCTGCGTATCGTTGGCTGGTTTCGATATAATATTGATCACCCCGTTAACAGCATTCGCGCCCCAAAGCGTCGCCCCCGGACCGCTGACGACTTCGATACGATCGATGTCTTCCAATAAATAATTCTGCACATCCCACCGCACGCCGGAGAACAGCGGGGTGTACAACGTGCGCCCGTCCATCATCACGAGCAGCTTGTTGGCCAAATCTGTATTGAAGCCCCGCGCGCTAATACCCCAGTCGTGTGAATTCTTCTCATCAACTTCTAGATTAGTGGCCAGCCGCAGTGCTTCGGGGATTGTGGTCGCACCAGAGCGACGAATCTCGTCGCTGGAAATCACTTGAACGGCCGAGGCGGCGTCTTCCAATTTTTCCGGGGAACGCGAAACCGTGGTGACCTCCACTTGAGCCAGCTGCTCCAGGCTCAGCCCTTTCAGATCGCCCAGGGAGGACACATCCTCCGTCTTTTGCGCTCGGGCTGGTTCGATCCAACACAGGAGCAATCCTAGCGATGCCGCTCTTGAGAGCGTGTCGAACCAATCAGGGGGGGTAAGCGGGCGGAGAAAGCGCATCAGCAGGTCTGAATCGTGTTTTTCCTATTCAACGGTTGCACACCAATTCAGAAAAAGCGGGCGAGGGGAGGAGATTTTACCGTAGAACGACTCAGAGGTTTTCACCATCTCAACTGAAAATACTTCTCGCGCGCTCGTTTCATGAACCTTTGGCTCGCACGGCGGCAGCGACAAGTTCTTGAACCCACGGTTGAAGCCTCTTCGCAAAAATTTTTACTTTCGATCGCGGGCCGCCATGTGTGGCCTCGTTGCCTTCGCCGCAACCGCCCTGACCAAAGGGGCGGAACAGACCCGCGCGGTTTTTAAAGCGGATGAAGTCGAAGCCGTTTTTCTGGTCAACTTCTGCCGCTTCACGAACTGGCCACCGCATACATTTTCCTCTCCGCAAGAGCCGATTACGATCGCGGTTTGGGCCAGCACCGATTTCGCGACGCTGGTCGAGCGCGCCGCCCAGGGCGAGCACGTGGGTCCACGCGTTGTCACCGTTAAACGAATACAGAACGCAGAAGAGGCGAAGTCGGCTCAGATTGTTTTTGTCGCAGCTGCCGAGGAAAACGCCTTCGAACGCACGTTCGAAAACGAGGGTAGCCATGCACTGGTTGTCGGCGAGTCGCCGCGCATTCTCTCTGCCGGCGGCCACCTAGAATTCGTGCCTTCCGGTCGGATGAAACTCCGCGTCAACATCCCCGCCCTCAAGAGTGCTGGCATCGAGCTCAACTCCAACCTGCTCCGCATCTGCGAATCGCCATGAAAGGTCGCTCGATCACGGCCAAACTTCGGTTCCTGATCACGTCGGCCTGCGTGGCTGCGATCCTCGTTTCGAGCGTCTCTCTGGTCACGTATCAACTTTACCGTTACAAACGCGATACCTCTGCGTCACTCGGGTTGCGCGCACGCATTCTCGCGCTGAACGCGAGCGCCGCCCTCGCCTTCCAAAACGCCGCTGACGCCGAGGAGCAGTTGAACGTTTTTCAACTCGACCCAGCCGTCACCAGTGCGTGCATCTTCGATCAATCGGGAAACCGTTTCGCCGAATACCACGCCGCCGGACGATCGATCGAAAACATCCCCGCTGATCCGAATCCGCTCGCGCATTTCGAATTCTCCAAAGACCGGATCACACTCTGGAGTCCGATCGAACAACAAGGCAAACTGCTCGGGATGTTTGCGTTTAGTCGGACCCTCGACGAACTCCGGACCCGCGTGCGCGAATCGAGTTTGATCGCGCTGCTCGTGGCAGTTCTGACCGCCGCTTTCGCGTTTTGGTTATCACACCTGCTGCAAGGTCTCGTGTCTACGCCGCTACTGAAATTGACTAAAGTCGCCCAGCGCGTAACCGAACAAAAAGATTTCCAAGTTTCCGCGGACGTTTCCGCCGATGCAGAAATCGCCATTCTGGGAAATGCTTTCAATGACATGCTCTCCGCGCTGCATGAGCGCGATCGTCTCATCCGCAGTCACGCGACCGATTTGGAAGTGAAAGTCGCCGAACGCACCTCTCAGCTTGAGCAAACGAACAAAGACCTGCAGATGTTCGGTTACTCTGTATCGCACGATTTGCGCACGCCGCTGCGAAGTATCCTCGGTTTCAGCGAAGCCCTCGAGGAAGTCGACGGCACTCATCTCACCGAAGAAGGCGCCGAGCACCTGCGCCGCATCCGCCGCAACGCCGAGAAAATGAACGCACTGATCGACGGGCTGCTGACGTTCGCGCGTCTCGGAAATCAGTCCGTCGTCAAACTCGCCGTCGACATGACGGCGCTGACCCGCGAAGTCATCGACGATCTACGTTTTCAACAAAAAGAACGCGAGATCACCACCGAGGTCCTCGAACTACCACAGGCTCAAGGTGATCCCGCGCTGCTCCGCCAGGTCTGGGCCAATCTCATTGGCAACGCGTTCAAGTTCACCAGCAATCTGCCCGCTGCCATCATTCGCATCGGTTCGCGGCTCTCCGAGGAGGGCCACGTCGTTTACTTCGTCCAAGATAATGGCGCCGGTTTCGACATGGCGCACTCGGCGCGGCTTTTTAGAGTTTTCGAACGACTTCATTCGGCTCGCGAATTCGAAGGCACTGGCATCGGACTCGCAGCCGTTCACCGCATTCTACAGCGCCATGGCGGGAAGATCTGGGCCGAGTCGACTCCCGGCCACGGCGCGACGTTCTATTTCGAAGTTTGAGCGCGCTCAGCGCCGGTATCGATCGGCGTTCCGTCGGTCAGCGAATCCGACGGATCGAGGATAACTTCATCCACAGCCGAAAGTCCGGAAGTGATTTCAACTTTGTCGCCGAAATCGCGTCCGATCGAAATCGGCACGATCGCAGCTTTGCCAGCGCGCACAACGGCGGCTTGGAGACCCTGCGCACGAAAGATCAACGCGTTGGCCGGAATGGTTAACGCCCGATCATGCGCCGCGAGATGCAGGTGTAAGAATCCATACGCGCCCGGAAGGAGCTCGCCGTCCGGATTCTCAATATCGACTTCGATATTCAAGGTGCGGGTGGTCGCGTCGAACGCGCCAGCGTTACGAACGACTTCGCCCTTAAACACGCGGTTGGCAAATTGATCAGAGGTCAGCTCGGCATGCGCGCCGGCCGGAATCGCCGATGCAGAAATTTCCGGAACCGCTGCAAAAACGCGCAGCTTGTCGATTGCCGCGAGATGAAAAAGCTCCTTGGTCGCACTCGGACCGATCAGCGCGCCAACGTCGGTCTCGCGGGCCGTAATCACGCCGTCGAAAGGCGCATAAACCATTTCGAAATTCTGCAGCTGCTCGAGCCGACGTACATTCGCCTGCGCGGCTGAGACCGCGGCTTGGCGCGCATTGTATTCGCTGACGGCCTGGTCCGTTTCTTGGCGCGAAACTGCATTCTTATCGAAAAGCGTTTTCCAACGCTGAGCGGTAGTCCCGGCGAGTTCGGCATTAGCTTCGGCGACTTTCAAATCGGCGCGCGCTTGTTCCAGCTGTTGATCACCTTCGGGCGTTTCGATTTCCGCCAGCAACTGACCGCGTTTCACTTTCGAGCCGATGTCGAAGTACCACTTTTTCAAATAACCTTGGGTCCGCGCATAAATCGGCGCTTCCGTGAAAGCCTCCACGTTGGCTGGTAATACGAGTTCTTCCGATTGCGCGACGGGTTTCGGATGAACTGTCGCGACGTGCGAGGTGAGCTGGTTTTGCGCAAGGTTAGATAGTTGTTTCTCTGCGGCGGAACGTTGTATTGCTCGGAGCACTACTAAGAGCGCAAGCGCTAGTGCGACCACTATGACCACGGTGAGGGCAAGCTTGAGCGTTTTCTTTTCGCTGGGCGCGGCGACCGCCGTAGTGCTCGCAGGAGCGCGCGTGGGTGCATGAGCGTGAGCGCCCGCGGAGCCGTGGGCAGGCGAGCGAGGCGGCGGGAGAGTCGGCGAATCTGAGTTCATACGAGAGATATTAATAAGTGGCGAGTTCAGCAGGTTGTTCAGCCGAGCGCGCAGCGACCGCTTGCGTGGGACGTTTGCGGAAATGCAAGAGAGCAAAAACGGCGGGCACGAAAATCAACGTGGCGACCGTCGCGAAAATAAGTCCGCCGATGACGGCACGGCCGAGCGGCGCATTTTGTTCGCCACCATCACCAGCGCCGAGCGCCATCGGAATCATGCCGATGATCATCGCAAGCGCGGTCATCAAAACCGGACGGAACCGCGTGCTCCCGGCTTCGAGCGCGGCGAGCACCGCATCGCCGTGAAGCTGGAGCTGCTGCTTAGCGAACGACACGACGAGAATACTATTCGCCGTGCCCACGCCCATACACATGATCGCTCCCATGAGTGCGGGCACGCTCAGCGTGGTTTGCGTGATGAAGAGGAACAAAACGATTCCCGCGAGCGCAGCCGGCAGCGCCGTAATGATGATGAACGGATCGAGCCACGACTGGAAGTTCACCACGATCAGTAGGTACACGAGCACGATAGCGAAGGCCAAACCGCCGAGCAGTCCTACATACGACGACCGCATGGTTTCCAACTGACCGCGGACGTGAACGAAGCTGCCGCGCGGCAGACTCGCGCGATTCGCATCGACAATCTTCTGCACATCGCGGCCCACCGCACCTAAATCGCGATCCTGCACCGTGCCGTAGATATCGAGCACACGGCGAATGTTGTAGTGATTGATCACCGGCATTTCCGAGCCGCGCGTGATCGTGGCGACGTCCGCCAAAATTTCCGGTTTAGTACTTCCAGCGGCGCTGATCGGAATCGCTTTAATATCCTGCAACGACTGCATCTGGTACTGCGGCGTCATTGCAACGATGCTGTAGCTGACGCCATTTTTATAATTCAGGAAAAACATCGGCTGGGTCTGCCCGCTGCCGCTAAGCGAATTCAACATACTCGTGGCGACGTTGTGCTCGGTGTAACCACCGGCGAACGCCTTCGTGCGATCCACATCGACGTCGAGCACCGGATAATCGTTTGGTTGCTGCACGCGTAAATCCGCGAGACCGGGCACGCTGCGGAGCTGCTGCAAAATCTTATTCGCGACTACGCGATTTGCCTCGATGGCATTGCCCTCGATCTGCACGTCGATGGGAGCGGGCAGACCGAAATTCAAAATCTGCGTGGTGATGTCCGCGGGCAGAAACGAGAACGTCGCGCCGGGAAATTGCTTCGGCAAATCGAGGCGAAGCTGGCGCACGAAGTCTGCGGTCGGCCGATGATTCTCCCGCAGCGCCACCATGATGTCGGCATCGCCCGCACCGATCGTGCCCGAGACCATGTGCATGGTGTTAATTTGGCT
>FTDT01000208.1_pt1 | contig 18362 bp, 12 predicted proteins | sample 1640021 | NCBI WGS metagenome assembly FTDT01 (sample SAMEA3914869, study PRJEB12502) | metagenome | biome: forest; material: soil | place: USA | collected 2012-03-12 | depth 0.1 m | reverse complement strand
TGTGTGCCATACATCTTCGGACCAAGCAGGCCGCGCCACAGAGCTTGCAGATCAACACAACTCCGCGGACAAGCGCTTGACTCAAAATCCCAGCGGAGGTCTTAACGCTCAAAGCGTTCGGCCTGCAGTTGACGCTTCAGTTCCGACTGCACCTCCACTTGCGATTCTACCTGCAAGTTCAGCAGCAGTTGATAGCCCGTCTGTGCGATCCGCTGCGCGCGGGACGGCCACGAAGGTGCCGAATGGGCGGCCCGTACCTGCGTCCTCGGCTCACCGGACAACTCCCTACCTCGCCGCGAACGATCTCGGGCAATCCGACTGGGAAATGGCACTTATTGAGGCTTGCCGAAAACGTAATTTCCTTTGGCGCACTGAAGAGGTTTATCGACGCTGGGCCACTTCGTTTCACCGTTTTGTCTGCAGCAAGCTCGGTAGACCTATCTCTCTTTTCGATCTTCCAACTAAACTGCTATCAAACGAGTCGTGGGATTTTTCTAATCCGCCTTCCGGCCAAGCTGAACACAAGCCTTCCCGGCAAGCACTTCATGCAGACAGAGAACAAGGTCCCACCAGCGAACGAGTTTCCAGCACTCAGCGCACTTCAAATATCGAACGCAGCTCTATTCGCAAACAAGGCTCCCTCAGCGAAGGTCTCGTGCTCGCTCAGCGTTTGGTGGAATCGTACCTCTCCGACTTAGCTACCACCCGTCGCTCCAGTCCGGCCACGCAAAGGCAGGCGCTCAACGCGCTTGTTTTCCTTTTCGATCAAGCTCTCGACAAAAAATTAGGCGAACTCGACTTCCATAAAGCCGCCCCGAAACGCCGCGTCCCCGTTGTCCTCAGCCCATCCGAATGCGCCGCCCTGCTCAAGGCGCTCGATGGTACTGCGCGTTTGATGGCTGAACTCATGTACGGAAGCGGTCTGCGGCTAATGGAACTGCTCCGACTTCGTATTCAGGATCTGGATATCGAGCGCGGACAACTGTGTGTTCGCGGTGGCAAAGGCGATAAAGACCGTGTCACTGTATTACCGGATGCTCTCTGCGAGAAGCTGCGTCGACATATCGCACGGCTGCGTGAACTTTGGACTGAAGATCGCGCCGCTCAACTGCCCGGTGTATGGATTCCCGAGGGTCTCGCGCGCAAATTTCAAGGGGCCGGCACAAAGTGGGAATGGCAATGGTTGTTCCCTTCTCGCGAGACGAGTGTCGATCCTGCTTCAGGAGTCCGTCGTCGCCACCATCTGCTGGAAGGTTCGCTCCAAAACGCCATCCGCCGCGCCGCAGCCGCCGCCCAAATCGACAAACGGATCACGCCACACGTGCTCCGCCACTCGTTCGCGACACATATTTTGGAAAATGGCGCCGATATTCGGACCGTTCAGTCTCTGCTTGGTCACGAGAATCTCCAGACCACCCAAATTTATCTACATGTGATGAAAAAGCCGGGAGTCGGCGTTCGCAGTCCACTAGATTTGCAATCGAACTCCGACTGACACGATCAGGGGCCGTTCAACATGAGCCAGTAGACGGCGGCGTGATCAGCGGTACAACGCCGTGATCGGCGCTGCCGTGAGCACGTTATACTGACGCACCGCTAAACGCCACCACTCGGCCAACGCATGGCTGGGCAACCGCCAAAGTTCCCGGTGTAACCAAATCATCGAATCTGCATCAAGCAGCAATGACATCTTTTCCTTGGTCGTGAATTCAGCCGGCCCTTCACGCAACAAACGTTCCCGCAAATGAGCAAAGTAATCACGCGATTCCTCGCTCGGGTTTTTCTGCCGCAACAGCGATATGTGGACCGCGTTTATATAGGGATCGAGGACAGCCTGTAGTAATCCATAATCCCCACGCAGCGCCTCGATGGGCCGCATGTGGTGGTAGCACTCGTTGAGATTCTGCCGTAACCGTTTCAACTCGTAAGGCGGGTTAGTCTCCTCTGGAGTTAAAAATAGACCTAACGTCTTCGCACTCTGGCCAAGTCGCATTTTGCTCAACAAAATCGAAATCGGGATCGAAAAGAAAAGTCCAACCAGCACAGGGCTTAACCACCAGAAGAATACCGGGGACAATATATAAGACGACGCACCCCAAACGAGTGCGAATATGGTCTGTCCTCCATGGGTCAAAATCGCCTCTCGCCAATCGTCGCCCTCCGACCCGCGGCGCTGCGTAATCCAGTTTACACCCTGCCCAAGAATCGTGAAGAGCACGAACTTGGCGTGAAACATCATATTAATCGGCGCCAACAACGCAGAGATGACCGATTCCAAAATCGCACTCGTCACCAAACGCCAGCGTCCGCCAAATTGCGCAGACGATGAATGATCCTGGAAAACTAAAATCACGCTGATGATCTTTGGCAAAAAAAGCACGAGCATCGTAAAGATGAAGAGCGTGAAGGCTTCGGGTACTTGAAAAGCTTGGCCGAACAATGACGTTACATCCTCGGGCCGAATTCCCACGGGCGGCGCTATCGTGACGTCGATTACGTAAATTGTGCTGATCACTAAAAAGAGCAGCCACAGTGGCGACGAAACATACGCCATGATGCCCATCAATAGGTGAAATCGGTTTAGCGGTTTAAAGCCTTTCGCCAAAATCAGCCAGCTATGCTGCATGTTGCCCTGACACCAACGGCGATCGCGTTTCGCACTATCAATTAAAGTGGGCGGCCCTTCCTCATAACTGCCCTCGATATCACCCGCGAGCCAGACAGCCCATCCCGCTTTGCGCATCAAAGCTGCTTCCACGAAGTCGTGACTCAAGATCCGTCCACCAAATGGCTCCGTGCCCGGCAGATCAGGCAGCGCACAATGTTCGATAAACGGCTGAATGCGAATGATCGCGTTGTGGCCCCAATAATTGCTTTCGTATTGCTGCCAATAATTCAATCCGGCCAAGAAAAGCGGACTATATAAGCGATTCGCGAATTGCTGGAGGCGGGCGTACAGGGACTCGCCATTGATCAAGCGAGGCGCCGTCTGAATAATCCCGGCCGTCGGATTTTTTTCCATCAACCGAACGAGCTGAACCAGCGCCTGACCGGTCATGATGCTGTCCGCATCCAAAACCACCATATAGCGATAACTTTTCCCCCAACGGCGAAGAAAGTCGGCCACGTTGCCCGCCTTCTTATTTATCTGCTGGCGCCGTTTTCTATAAAAAATTTTCCCGAAACCACCGACCTGTTTGCACAACTCCACCCAAGCCACTTCCTCTTGAATCCACTGATTTGGTTTCGTTGAATCGCTCAGGATAAAGAAGTCAAAATGCTCGAGTTTTTTCGTTTCCTGCACTGAACGAAAAACGACGCGGAGACCTTCATACACGCGGCTCACATCCTCGTTAAATACAGGCATGATGATCGCCGTGCTCGCCAGTGGCACATCTTCATCTTTCTTGATTGTTCGCGTGATCTGCCGGCTGTCTCCGCCACGATTGATGACGTAGAAGCCAAGCAGGGCGGTGACAAATCCAATCGCGATCTGGGAAAACAGAATCACGAAAACGATCAGGAGAGCCCACTCGACCGGATCGATTTTTCCGTCCTTCCACAAAAGGTCCGCCATGAACCACGTGGCCAGACTGGTGAGCACGAAGACGGCTGTGAAGAACGTGCGACGACGGCGCGCGAGGCGTCGCGGCGCAATAAACTCTGTTGCGATTAATCGAGTTGAAAAATCAGTAGCCATCAGCGCGTCGCGTAAAACACTAGGGCTAGAGAAGCCAAGAAAAAGATCCAGAGCAGCAGTGTCCGCAGGATCGGCCACCGCTCAAACGTCTCTAAGGTTTCACCCGCTGCCTCGCTGATTGCGCCGAGATCGATCGGTCTAGGCACCATGCTAGAAACCGCCATATCCGGACCCGCCTCCATCGAACTCAGCTGCATCGATTTTTTAAAATCAGTGGGGATATTTTCTGTATCCAGAAAAGCATACGGCCACTTTTGCGGACCATCCGACAACAAAAGCGCGACGCGTCCAGCGATCGCGATTCGGTCGTGATGTTGCCCTTTGTCGGCCAGGATTTCTTCAAACCAGGCATCCATGACCGCCTCGGCTTCCTCAGCCGCCAACGTCGTGGGATCAAGCGCTGGTCGGACTTCATGACGCCGCGCAGCGCGCTCCAAAATCGTTTGAATCAGACGACTTTGATGGAGTCGGTTATGTATCCGGTGGGCTCTGAGATAATCTTCAACGCGAACGTAGGCGGCATTCCAGGCTTCCATCGTGCCCGTGCGCGGGCGGAAACTTGAAAGTGGGGCGTCTACGGCGTCCAAAGGTAGCTCCATGTTTCGGTCAGAATATGGGGCTCTCTTTTCAGGAAGCAACGGAGTTCCACAGGCTTGCCCGAACCATCAGGCTTGAGCGCGAAGGCAACGCGCCATGTGTTGTTGAACAAATTCTTCTGCAGACCTTGATGCACTAATTTCGCTCCGGATCCCACAGTCACGACAGCCTCAACCGCGGTAGTTGGCGGACACGCCTCCAAATACGCGCTGTCGAAATCGATCCAGAAACGTTCTAGCTCCGGCTCATGGGTCCGCGAGTGGCCGACGCGCGTCGCGACCGTATGACCCGCCGGGGGACGCTTGATCGCGTTGTTCTCCATAAACCACTGTAGGTCGTAGCGAAATTCGATCGGCGATCCGGGCGCCGGGAGTGTTTGCGGCACCCAAAACGCAACGATGTTGTCGTTGGTTTCGTCCGGCGTGGGCAACTCAACGAGGCGAATCGAACCTGGTCCCCAGTTCCCGACCGGCTGAACCCACGTGCTCGGGCGCAAGTGGTAGCCTGCCTCGGTGTCTTCGTAATTTTCGTATTTTCGGTCGCGTTGAACCAGACCGAAGCCGCGCGGATTTTCGTCATTAAACGAAACGATGCTGACGGCCTTGGGATTTTCCAGAGGACGCCAGAGCCACTCACCGCTGCCTCGCTCCATCATCAGTCCATCGGAATCGTGCACCTCGGGCCGCAGATCATCATCACGCGACGTCGAATTTTCGCCGTGCCAAAACATACTAGTGAGCGCGGCGATGCCAAACGATTTGATCGATGTATTGGCGCGTTGATACACGACACCATGGACGTTTGTATAAGTTGAGACGCCGGGCTTGACGGTAAACTCGTACGCGCCGGTCACACTCGGACTGTCCATCAAAGCGTATACGGTGAGTTCCTTTGAATCGGCGGCTGGACGCCGCAGATAGAATTCTTCGAAAATCGGGAATTCTTCTCCGCCAGCCTCGCCCGTGTTTAGAGCGAGTCCTCGCGCCGACATCCCATAACGCATCCCCTGCCCTAGCGCGCGAAAGTAACTGGCACCTTGGAATACGACCAGCTCGTCATAATATTGCGGAGAATTCAACGGGGCGTGGACGCGAAAACCGGTGAAGCCAACATCGGTCGGCACATCATTCAGATGAACACCTTCGCCGTATTGAAACAGTTTAGTTGAAAACGGAATCAGCTCGGCTGGACCGCGTTCAACTTGGTATATCTGAACGGTTTTATTATAGAGAAAACCGGGATGGAAAAACTGCACCTGAAACGGGAGACGCTCTTGTTTCCACAACGACTTCGACGGATCGAAGCGGATGTCGCGGTACTGATCGTAGGTCAGGTTCGTGAGCGATGGCGTGACCTTGGTCGGCCTTTGCTCATAGGGCTTCGAAGCCAAGGTCTTGGCGCGAAACTGCAAAACTTCGAAATCAAAAGGCATGTCAGCTGCTCGGCTGAAACAAGGCGCAAGCAAGATTCCCGAAACGAGCCAAAGAAGTGTGCGTTTCATTTGTCCAAAAAGAAAGTCCGTTGTTTTTCCGAAATTGGGATCATCGCCCGCTCCATCACTTTCAATAAATCTTCCCAGATCGAACGTTTTGAACGATTGGTTGGATTTCGTAAGATGTAGGACGGATGGTAGGTCACCATGACCGGTTTTCCGGCAAACAGTTTCCACTGGCTGCGGATTTCCCCGAGAGTCTTGAACGATCCCGCGCCGAGCAGTCCCTGCGCCGCAGTCGAGCCCAGCGCGACAATCAGGTCGGGATTCACGATCTCGAGCTGTGCCTTCAAATAAGGTAAACAGTAGGCGAGCTCGGCTGACGTGGGCGGGCGGTTGCCGACCTGTATGCCACTTTCGGATACAGGCATCTCGGGACGCCAATTCATGATATTGCCAATATAGACTTCTTCCCGGCTCAGGCCCATCCCCTGAATCATCTTGGTGAGCAGCTGCCCGGCGGGGCCAACGAAGGGTTCACCTTTTTCTTCTTCATCGGCCCCCGGCGCTTCACCGCAGAAAAAGATTTTCGAGTCCAAATCTCCGACGCCGAGAACGATTTTTTTGCCTGGCCGCACGTGCGCGCGGCAAACCGGATCCTGCAAAACCTGGTCGTAAAGTGCCTGCCACCTTTTCTTTTTGTCTCCCTCAGGCAGCACCACTTTCGGGGGCGCGGGAAAATCAGATGCATTCCCTTCGCCGCCTTTGATCGCTATCGCCGCTGGACGCGTTGTCGTCGTGCGCGGTTTGGACTGCTCCAGCTTCGGAGCTACCGCCGAGAGGGTTTCGATTTTCTCAGCGAGCGGCGCGGTTTGGGCTGCTATCGGCCATTCGCGATTCGCCGCCAAAGGCGCTGGCGCTTCCTCGACAGCACCGGCGGTCACGAGAGTACCTTGTGAGGCTTGAGCGCGCACGGCTCGACGAAGGTCGGATAGCGATTCTTCGGAGATACACACTTCCCGTACGCCGCTGGCTTTCAGGCGTTTCAGCTCTTCAGTGATCGCTAGCAGCGCTGTCCGCATTAGGTTCTCCCGTAGGGTGCGACCAGCTTCTCGACGTACTTACCGAGCAAGTCGAATTCCAAATTAACGGGATCGCCCACCTTTTTGTCTCGCAAATTCGTCACCGTCAACGTGTGCGGAATCAGCCACACCGCGAAACAGTCGCCCTCCACTTCTGCCACGGTGAGCGAAATACCGTCGATCGCGATGCTGCCCTTCTGGACGAGATAACGCCCATAATCCTGTGGACTCCGGATCCGCAAATAGTGATCGTGGCCGCGGCTTTCAAAAACCTCGATCAGACCTTGGCCGTCGATGTGTCCGCTCACGAAGTGTCCGCCGACTTTGCCATCAAAGCGCAAGCTGCGCTCGAGGTTCACCGCCGCTAGTGGTTCGAGGATCGCGAAATTGGTCAACCGGCGCGTCTCTTCCAGCACGTCGAATTCGAAGCCGGTCTCGTCAAATCGCGCGACAGTTAAACAGCATCCGTTCACGGCGATGCTGTCGCCCAGAGCGACGTCAGTCAAAGCCAGCTTCGCTTGGATGCGTAGACGCCACGCCTGCGCGCTGGGAACGAAGCTCGCCACTTTGCCTGTCTCTTCAACTATGCCGGTAAACATCGGATTAAAAACAGCGACTACTGAATACGGTTTCAGGAAAACGACAATCGCGCGTTCCCACTTGTTGACATCACGTTGGCGTGACAACGCATTTCCGTGCAGTCGGGAGCGCCCGACCCTATGAACGGGAAATTTTCCCTTCTCACTGCAGGCGAACCCGCAAAACCGACGTCTCGCCGCTGCGACCGACTAGCATCACGAACTCACCGCGATGCTGATCTTTTTCAATTGTATCCAATTTCTGGATCGCATCGGCAAAGGTTTTGATTTCAACGCCATCGATTTCACGAATCCAATCTTCGGCGCGCAACCCCGAAACGCTGACTGGACTGTTGCCTTTCACGAAATGGACCACCGCGCCTTCGCTCTCGGAGAGCTTGATGCGATTGGCCACCGCGTCCGCGAGCACGAACTCACGGACAGAAAAACCAAGCCGCTCAAAATATTTTCGCGCCGCCTCGCGCAATAATTTTGGCTCATCGACGAGCGTAGGTTTGATCTCTAGACGTTGACCGCCTCGCAAGACGGTCAGCGTGAGGGTCGCGCCGACGTCCCGTAAAAATACTTCACGCTCAAACCACGCCACGACGCCATGCGGTGGTTTGAAACGCGGCAAAGGCTGACCGTCGAGGGCGACGATAATGTCGCGCTCTTTGAGCCCACTTTTTTCAGCCGGGCCTTGCTCAACGATGTCGCTGACGACAATCCCGGATTGATTTTCGAGTTTCAGGTATTTCGAAACTTCCAGCGGCAAGGGCTGCAGTCCCGAAACGCCTAACCACTGTACCGGACGCCCGAGCGGGTTTTTAGGCACACGGTTCAGATACGGCAAGATGTCACTCGCCAGACGGAAAACGCGGCTATGATCTGCGCTCAATAAAATCGTGGGCGCGGCTCGGTCCTCGCGCGAGTAAGACAAAAACGACTCACCATAGCCCGTCATCGCAAGTCCGACAAAGGCTCCTCGCCCATTGAAAACTGGAAACATCGGACCAGCGACTGCCTCCTGCGCGAAGGCGGTCGATTGCGGCACTTTGCCGACAAATGTCACCTGACTCTTTAGAAAAAAGGGCGTGAAATCTTCATCCTTGGTGCGCACGCCCGCACCCCAAATCTCGTCGCCAATGTCGACCGCGGCCTCGTTCGGCACGACCCAATCAGTGATCGGCCGTAAGCCCGCGCGCGCCGACGGTTCGACACGTAGGAAATGCCATCCGTTCACGAGATCGTAGCCGATGTATTCAGCTTTCGCATACTCGGTGTTGATCACGCCGGGACGATGCACGCGGAAGTTTTTAAATTCCGAAGGCGGCAAATAAGTTGGCAGCGCCGTGCCCGCGATGACGATCGTGCCGTCGTGATCGATGACCGTTCCGTTGACGACCGACGGATGGCGTTCCGTTTCTGCCTGCACGTAGAACTCCACTGAAACGATCGAAGCCAGGCGTTCGGTCCACAACGCGCGGAGAGCCGCATTCGACATCAGCTCTCCATTCGTAGGCAGGCCCGCGGTCGCATTTGCCGACGGGTTCGCAGCCACCGTCTTTTTTTCCGACTCAGCTCCTGCGAGACACACCGCAATAATCGCGGTACAAACCAATCTGGAGGTTTTTAAATAAGCGTTCATTGCGGTTTGATCACGTGGAGCGACACTCGGCGGTGGCGGCTGGTTTCGACCAAGATGGAGTCCGGATTTTTTTCAAAGGCGTCGTAGACGTCTTTGGCAACCGCCAGTTTTTCGATCGATTTCTGATTCAATTTCATGATCACGTCGCCGTCCGCGATCCCACTCGCGGCCGCGGGATAGCCCGGTTGTACACCGATCACCAAGAGCCCGTTACTGTCGGGCAAAAAATGCTCGCGGGCGTACGCGCGCGAAACTTTTTCTACGCTCAGTCCCCACTTTTCGAATACCCATTGTTCGCCTTGCCGGCTTTCGAGAACTTCCGTGGCGACGGCAAAATCTTTGGTTTGATCGCCTCGCTTGACCGACAAATGCAGAGTCGCGCCGACAGGCGCCTGCGCAATCCGTTTGGCGATCGGCGGAAGCTGTTCGGGAAAACGTCCGTCGATCGCGGCACCATCAATTGCCAATACGATGTCTCCCGCGCGTAAGCCCGCGCGCGCGGCAGGCGATCCCGGATCAACGCTATCGACGAGCATGCCGGTATTTTGGCGGAGGGAATAAAACGTTTCCAGATCTTGTAGTGGAGCCGCCACTACGCCGATATAACTGCGGGTCACATGGCCCTGTTGAACGAGGATGCCCATGATTTCTTTGGCGAGATCGCCCGGAATCGCAAAGGCAAGATTATCCGCGCCGATATACGCACGCGAGTTGATGCCAATGACGGCGCCATCTTCCGTCACGAGCGGTCCGCCTGAGTTGCCGGGATTGATCGCGGCATCCGTCTGCAGCCACGTGCTGAACGTCCCCGTTTCGTAACCGTGCACGCCCGTCGGATCTTCAAAGTAACGGCGATTATTAGAAACGATTCCACGCGTCACGGTGCGGGTTAACCCGTGCGGTGTGCCCACAGCATAAACCGTTTCGCCCGGGTAGAGCCGGCCTGACTCGCCAAACTCCGCGTGGGTAAATTTCAGATGGCGCCTTCTCAGTTCATCAAGATCGATGCGAATCACGCTGAGATCGGTCCAGTGATCCCAGCCAACAAATTTCGCATGCACGCGCTCGAGGTTGGCCAACGTGACCGCGATATCGACGGCCTGGGGGCTGACCACATGCGCATTGGTCAACACCAGGCCGTCCGCCGTTAGAATCACGCCCGAACCAATGCCGGCCGTATAGTGTTTCGATCCTTCGGTGAAGGTCGTTTCGCGCACATCGATTCGCACCACCGAGTCAAGAAGGCGCTCAAAGCCCGCGCTCATTCTCGCTCGCAACGCGAGCGGCAAAAGCAGTACAGTTAACCAAGCAAAAAGCACGCGACGCCCAAGTGCATTGCGCGACATTGACGGTGCAGATGAATCATTCACAGTGATCGGTTTCCTCCGATGGCCACGCATTGTAAAGAATACGACTTTTCTCAAATCGAACCGCACTGGCAATCCGTTTGGGAGCGCGAGCACGCTTTCCGCGCCGGCACTGACCTGACAAAGCCAAAATTCTACGCGCTTGATATGTTCCCGTATCCCTCGGGTGCGGGGCTGCACATTGGTCATCCTGAAGGATACACTGGAAGCGATATTATTTCGCGCGCAAAGCGGGCGCAGGGCTTTAACGTTCTCCACCCGATGGGCTGGGACGCTTTCGGTCTGCCCGCCGAACAACACGCAGTCAAAACCGGCACCCACCCGGCAACGAATACCCAGAATAACATCGCCAACTTTCGGCGTCAGCTGAAAGCGCTCGGCTTCGCGTACGACTGGGAGCGCGAAATCGACACGACCGATCCGCGTTACTTCAAATGGACGCAGTGGATCTTCCTGCAACTTTTCAAGCGTGGTCTCGCCTACGTCGACGAGCGTCCCGTTTGGTGGTGCCCGGAGCTGCGCACCGTTTTGGCAAACGAAGAAGTCGTCGATGGCAAATCGGAAGTGGGCAACTTTCCTGTGGAGCGCAAAAATTTGCGCCAATGGGTGCTACGCATCACTGCCTATGCCGAACGATTGCTCGCAGATTTGAAAGACGTCGATTGGCCGGACTCGACCAAGCGCATGCAAGAAGCGTGGATCGGCCGCAGCGAAGGCGCCGAGCTGCTCTTCGCGCTGGAGAATTCCAATCAAGGCGATCTCAAAGTTTTCACGACGCGGCCCGACACGCTCTTCGGCGCGACCTACATGGTGATCGCGCCTGAACACCCGCTGATCGCAACGCTCACAACGCCGCCACAACGCGAAGCCGTCGACGCGTACCGCAAAAAAGCCGCGGGCAAAAGCGATCTCGAGCGAACCGATTTGGCGAAAGAAAAGAGCGGCGTTTTCTCCGGCTCCTTCGCGATCAATCCGGTTAATGGACATCGGCTGCCAATCTGGATCGCCGACTACGTCCTCATGGGCTACGGCACCGGCGCGATCATGGCTGTGCCGGCCCACGACGAACGCGATTTCGAATTCGCGGTGCAATATCAGCTGCCGATAGTGCAAGTGATCGAGCCAGCCGATCATTCGAATAACGGTTCGTCTCCAAAACTTCCCTACACCGGCGACGGTCGCCTCGTGCACTCCGACGGCTACACGGGGCTAGATTGGCGCGAAGCGAAAAAGAAAATCACCGCGGACCTCGCTGCGAAACAGAAGGGGAAAGCAACAGTTAATTATAAACTGCGCGACTGGCTTTTTTCCCGCCAGCGTTATTGGGGTGAACCGTTTCCGATCGTTTGGGTGAGCGAGAGCGACTACGAGGCCGCGAAGAGAACGCGTCCCGCAGATTTTCCGCTGCAGCCGGTCACCTATCAACAATCTGGAACGGTTCACTACGCTCTGCCTTTGCCCGAGGCCGCGCTGCCTTTGCAACTGCCGGTCGTTGAAAGCTATCTCCCAAGTGGCACGGGCGAAAGTCCGTTGGCCAACGTGACCGATTGGCTGGAAATCTGGATCGATCCGCTGAGCGGGGAAACCGTTTCCGCATCGCAACCGCCACCCGCCGCAACGTGGATTCGCGGCCGGCGCGAAACGAATACGATGCCGCAGTGGGCGGGTTCCTGTTGGTATTATTTGCGGTTTATAGACCCACGCAACGAACGTGCAATCGCCGATCCTGCGTTGCTGAAATATTGGGGCGTGCCCGATCTGTATATTGGGGGCGCCGAGCACGCGGTATTGCATCTGTTGTACGCACGCTTCTGGCACAAAGTGCTTTTCGACGCCGGTCTGGTGCCTCAAGCGGAGCCATTCGCCAAGCTGTTTCACCAGGGCATTATCTTGGGAGAAGACGGTGAGAAAATGTCGAAGAGCCGCGGCAACGTGGTTAGCCCCGACGCAATTATCAAATCGCACGGCGCCGACACGCTGCGTCTGTATTTAATGTTCCTCGGACCGCTTGAGGCGATGAAGCCGTGGAATCCACAGGGCATCGAGGGCGTGCATCGCTTTCTGCAGAAAGTCTGGCGCGAAGTCATCGGTGAAGAAGGCAACCTCAACGCGAAGATTTCCGTGAATGCAGACGAGTCCGCGGAGGTCACCAAACTGCTTCACGAGTCGATCAAAAAGGTCACCGAAAACATCGAAGGGCTGCGCTTCAACACAGCCATTTCGCAGATGATGATTTTGGTTAATGCGCTGCAGAAAGCTCCAACGACGCGCACGTCCACGGTTAGCGCTCTGCTGCAGATGCTGGCGCCTTTCGCGCCGCATATGGCGCAAGAACTTTGGAGTCGCTTGGGTAATGCCGGCGAAATCATCGACGCCGGCTGGCCTAAGTATGACGCCTCCAAATTGGTCGCGACAGAGGTGAAACTGGTGATCCAAGTGAACGGCAAACATCGAGGCGAACTGATGGTCCCGGTTGGGACCACGCAGGAAACCGCCGTTTCGCTCGCGACGGACAACGCCAAAGTAAAGCCACACCTAGACGGGAAAACGGTGAAGCGCGTGATCTTTGTACCGGGCAAAATTCTCAATATTGTCGTTGAGTGAAACACCCTACGTACCGATGCGGAAGTGGAACGCTTCCGTTAGCGTCAGTCGCTGCCCCTTTGCATTAACGCAGTTTTTTTGCAATTGAGCTAAGCCGCTCGCGGGTGCATTCTTCCGTTATGATGCGCCCTATTCTTAGTTACTTTTTTTCCCGCGTTCCAGTTTCGCTTGCTTCGGGCGTATTCCTGGTTCTGGCGGCCGCTGTTTCTATCTCGACCGCCCAGGGCCAGCCAGCGGCGAAGAAATCCAGCCCGACCAGCAAACTTTACGTGGCCGACCTAACGGGTCAGTCGCAGATGGACGACGGCGAGCACGTCACTCAACTCGCCAAAAACGATGTCCGCGCGCCTGAAGGCACGACGATCGAAACAAAAGTCGACTCGACCGACTCGTTAGTTCTTTCGAACGGGACGGCCATCTATGTCGCTCCAGAAACTCATTTTGCGGTGAAACGATTCCTGCAGGAACCGTTTACGCCAAATCGAAACGATCTCGACGATGAACCCTCGGTGTCACGAACCGTCGTTGAAATCGCCCGCGGAAGTTTGGGTCTTTGCACGAGTAAGCTCGTGGCCGGAAGCACGATGACTTACAGGACTCCCGAAGCGACGATTTCAATCCGCGGTCGACGCCTGCTGATAGAAACGCTCGCCAACGAAACTCGGGTTTCCGTGATCGAGGGCGACGTGACTGTAGTCGGTGACGAGGGCGGCCAAGGCGAAGTTCTCCACGGCGGCCAGCGCGCGATTATCCATCGCACCACACCAAACGGCCAACCAGTGATCAAAGTGGAACCGATTCCCGACGATCAGACCTCCAAATTAGACGACACCGTTTCTCTCGCCTGCATTTCCCGGCGCACGGTTTATTTCGAGTCGGTTCCAAACGTCAACGGAACGAACGATGTGGTGGCCGTGCGCACGACGCCTGCAGCCGCACCTGCCGACTATACGGTCAGTCCTTCTCGGATTAATCCCTAGTCGCCCCGGCTTGCACGCATGAGGAACACGTTTCGCTGCACGTTGGGTGCTTTGGCCGGACTAACCTTGTCGGCTGAAACCGTCTTTGGATTGATCAAGCTGGACGATGGACACGACCAATATTTTGTCACCGGCGGCGCGGGACTAACCTATGACTCGGACATCTTCGCTTCGTCGACTGGTGAAGCCGACACGTCGATCGATGCGTCATTGGATCTTGAATACAGGCGCAAAGCAGGACTTCTCGGGGTCAACGCTGACCTCGGGTGGAATTTCGCCCATTTCTTTCGATTTAATAATCAAGACTACGCCGATCCTCATTTTTCGGCGGAGCTAACCAAAGACAGTGGACGCACAACCGGCTCGATCAAAGTCGACACGCGCCGTGAGGATCGCACTGACACTGTCATCAACACACGCACGCAATCGTGGACCTATGAGGCAGAGCTCAACGTGAAATATCCTGTCATTGAACGTTACTCGCTGGCGGGAAATTTGGGCTTTGGCCGGCAGGATTTTCTCAACAACGATTTGCTCACCGACTTTGATACTTATACGGCCGGTGCAAATTTGTTGTACGCGTTGAACAGTACCCGCGATTTATCGGTCGGTTATCGTTACCGCGCCACACAGACAGCCGCGGACACGCTTGACCAAGATCATGCGATCACCATCGGCGTCGACGGCAAAATTGCCGGGAAATTCAACGGCACCGCGCGCGTAGGTGTGCAGGAACGAGCCATCGCCCGGCGCGACGGCCATCATGAAAGTCACGCTTCGCTGACAGCGTCACTTTCGACGACTTGGAGTGTGACCAGTCGCTTTGCAGTTATCGGCGACGCTTCCCGCGATTTCTCGACTGCGGCCACGGACGTCAGCGTCGACGCGACGAACGTAGGCCTGACCGCTCAATACTCTTTCAACGCTAAACTTATCGGGTTTGTCGGCGTGAATTACGGTCACGTTGATTTCATCGATGCGATCAGCGGCGGCCGTAGAGATGACTCTATTTCTTTCAACACCGGATTGACCTACACCTATAGCGAACGCTTCAAATTGACTGCTTCCTATTCGTTTACTCACAACTGGTCGACTTTCACAGTTGGTAATTACGATCGCCATCTCGTATCAATCAACGTTTCCTCTCGCTGGTAACTGAGCACATGACTCACCTTTGCCGTTATTTTTCGAGTGCAGTGCTCACGCTTTTCTTCGTGGCGATCGTGCCGCGCCTTTTTTGCGCTGATCAACCGGCCACCGTGCCAACTCGTGCTTCCTACACGATCGCGAACACCGACCGGCTTCGCATCACGATTTACCAGGAAGAAGATCTTTCGTGCTTCTCGCGCGTCGACGCGAACGGGCTGATCAATCTTCCGCTCGTTGGCGAAGTTCCCGTCGCGGGCAAAACTGTCACCGAGGCTCAACACATCATCGAAGCGGCGTATCGAGAGGGCCGGTACTTGGTGAAGCCACAGGTGACCATCAATATTGAAGAGTACGCTCCACGCGAGGTGTCCATCGACGGCAAAGTGCGCACGCCCGGTCGTTTTCCGCTTCCGATCGAAGCGAACATGACGGTGCTCGAATTGGTCACGAAAGCCGGCGGCTTGCTCGACACGGCCAAGGGCACCGCAATAACTGTCACACGCATTTCGAAGGATGGGAAGAAAGAGGTCTTTACCGTGGACGTTGAGAGTTTGATGAAAGGCCGCGATCGCGCGAAAGCCACCGACAACTCGTTTATCCTCCAGCCGGGAGATATCGTCTACGTGCCAGAGCGTATTATCTAATCATGGCCGATGCTGCATATAAATCAGGCGGTTCGCACGCGGAGGAAACGGTCGCTGAACGGCGGACGCTGCGTGACTACCTGATTATTTTGCGGGAACGGATTTGGATCGCGTTGCCACTGGCCGCGCTGGCCGCAATTGCCCTCGGCTATTATCAATCTCGCGCGGTCCCGCTGTATCAAAGTCAAGCGACGATGCAGCTCGAGAAGCCCGAGAAAATTGTTATGAGCCAAGAGGTCGTCGACATGTCGGTGACGAGCGAAGTCGACCTCAATACGCACCTGCAGGTCCTTAACAGCGCCAGGCTGCGCAGCAAAGTGATGGAGTCGTTGTCGCCCGAGGAAGTAAAAATACTTCAGCGACCTTTTATAAAAACCCAACAGTCCGGCGCTCCTCTGCCCCCGCTCAGCGGAATGATGGGAGTCGTCGGCGTTCAATCGATTCATAACAGCTTTATTATCCGCATTGTGGTCACCCATCCAGATCCGGATGCGGCGGCGATTATCGCCAATCACTATGTCGATCAGTTCATGCAGTACCTGCTCGACAGTGTGAGCGGTAAAAACGACTACGCCGTGGAACGTCTCCGCCAGAGCGCGCAGCAGCTCCGCAAAGAGTCAGAAGAAGCTGACCAAAAGCTCCAAGCTTACATGAAGGAGCACAATTTGGTCTCGCTCGACAGCAGCGTGAATATTGTTTCCGACCGTCTCAAATCGGTGAATACCGCCCTGCAAACTGCGCGGTTAGAACGACTCAATATCGAAGAAATCGTCCATCAAATCGACGACTATAAAACGCACAACCGCGACCTACTGCAGATCGCGGCGATCGCCAATCACGGCAACATTTCCGCAATGCGTATTCAGCTCTCCGAGCTGCAACGTCAGCAGTCCGTGCTGAGCGAGCGCTACTACGAAAAACATCCCAAAATGATCGATATTGCGCGATCGCTCAAAGTTGCTCAGGATCAGCTCGCCAGCGCGATCAACTTAGCCATCGCCGACTTTCAATCCAGTTTAGAAAAAGCCAAGGACAACGAACAGACACTGGACCATGAATACTCGCTCCACGAACAAGAGCAGATCCGGCTGCATGACCTCGCCGTCGAATACCGCGTTCTCGAAAATCAGGCCAATGTATCGAAAAACAACTACGCGCAGTTGCTCGATCGCCTGAGTCAGACCACCACGAGCAGTAAATTGGAAAAGATCCCCGTGCGTCCGCTCGACCGAGCGGTGCCTTCCGGCGGCCCGATTTCGCCAAACCTCCCGCAAATCGTGCGGACCTGCGTGCTTGTTTTCGTCCTCGTTTTTGTCGGCATTTCTTTCGGCCTCAGTTTTATCGACGATCGAATCAAGAGCGCCTGGGACGTTGAATCGTTTATCGGCGTTGGTCTGGTCGGCATCGTTCCGGATCTTTCGGCTTTAGACGATAAAGAGAAATATTCGCTGGTCCTGAAACAAAAAGAGGCGCTCGGAACGGAAGCTTTTCTTAGCATTTACAGCACCGCTAAAATCCACTCGAAGCTCGATTTTCCGAAGGCATTGTTGGTGACAAGTACCATTCCCGGAGAAGGCAAAACGCTGGTGTCGTGTAACCTGGCCGCGAGCTTCGCGCGCCACGGAAAATCGGTGCTGCTCGTCGACTGCGATCTGCGCCGTCCGATGCTCCATCGCCACTACGATCAGAGCAATGACGCGGGAATTATTCCGTGGTTCGAAAAAAAGGGATCACTCGAAGGAGATCTCAAGCGCGATCCGCTGCTCGGCATCACCAAACTGAGCGACAATCTTTCGCTGCTTTGCTCGGGCGGCCGTTGCCGCACACCGACAGAGTATTTAGAAGATCCACGATTCGGTCAGCTGATCGATCAGCTGAAGCACCAGTACGACTTGGTCGTGGTGGACTCGCCTCCGGTCGGAGCCGTCAGTGATGCTATGTTAATCGCGGAGCAGACCGACGAGGTGCTCTACGTTTGCCGATTCAATCACGCGGCGCGGAAACATATACGGCTGTATATTCGAGCCCTGCAGCAGGGTAAGAACGAGATTTTAGGGATCGTGCTAAACGGCATGTCGACGCGGCGAATCGAATATTATTCGAACTACCGCTACTATCGAAGTTATAAAAAGTACTACGGCACCCGCGGGTGAGAGAAGATTCGCCTAACTAGGAGTGCCGTTACTGGGAGCGTCGGGCGACTCACCCGCTAAAAAACTACTGCAGGCGAGCGGGCTGTGATCTCACGGCACCTAAACTAGTTTTACTCGATTTACGGATCTTCGTTATGGCGACGGTTTGACGGGCGGGGCGCCCGCGCTTCCAGTAAAACTCTCTACACGCCGGGGCGCTGAAAACCTTCTTGGCCTCGGTCGCGTTTGGAAATTTTCCCACGCTGTGCGATTTGGCCGGCCTTCACGATGAAATCTTCTCCGCGGAGTGCTTTTAACTGGTCGACAGTTTGGGCGAGCCGTTTTCGCTTCTCGTTGGCTGCTCCAAATAAATCCAGCTGCTCTGGCGATTGATCCACGCTCGACAACCGCACACTCACCAAACGCAGCGGCGCCGGCCTTTTCCAAGC
>FTDT01000129.1_pt1 | contig 18395 bp, 13 predicted proteins | sample 1640021 | NCBI WGS metagenome assembly FTDT01 (sample SAMEA3914869, study PRJEB12502) | metagenome | biome: forest; material: soil | place: USA | collected 2012-03-12 | depth 0.1 m | reverse complement strand
TTGATATTCAGGGACTTATGGTAGAACCAAAGCCGCTTAATCATGAATTATATTAATCATTATGATCTTTTAATTTAGTTACATTTCTCGATGGAGCCCTGTTTCTGGCATGGGCGGAGCTAAATGGAGTCAGTCTTACACTCCAATCGCTTCCCTCCCCTCTGTCATGGATTTCGTTAAAGCTCCCGATCTACTCAAAAATCTCGTCGCTGCCGGCAAGACTAAGTCTGAGCTCGGCCTGAAGGACCTTTTTCTGCGCGGCACCTTATCTGGCGCGCTGCTCGGCGTTGCCACCACACTCGCGATGACTGCGACCGCGCAGACGAACACTCCGTTGATCGGAGCGCTGATCTTCCCAATTGGTTTCGTGATGATCGTTGTTTTGGGACTCGAACTGGTGACAGGAAGTTTTGCCGTGGTGCCACTCGCGGCCATTGACGGCGAGACCTCGTGGGGGCGCGTCTGCAACAATTTGTTGGTCGTCTTTTTTGCGAACTTGATCGGAAGCATGGCGTATGGACTTTTGTATTACTTGAGCGTGACTACCTTCGGCACCGACGCCCCGACGGGGATCGCGCCGAAAATCGCGGCCCTGGCCGAAGCCAAAACGATCGCCTATGCGGCCCACGGTTGGGCCGGTCTGGGTACGGTGTTCGTCAAAGCGATCCTGTGTAACTGGCTGGTCTGCCTGGGCGTGGTGATGGCCTTTACCTCTCACTCAACGATCGGCAAAATAATGGGCGCTTGGCTCCCCATCACGACGTTCTTTGCGCAGGGCTTCGAGCATTCGGTGGTTAACATGTTCGTGATCCCGACGGGTATGCTTTTCGGCGCTAAAGTGAATATCGTTCAGTGGTGGCTGTGGAACCAGTTGCCGGTCACGCTCGGTAATCTGGTCGGCGGTCTCCTCTTCACCGGTCTCTTTCTTTACTGGACCTACAAACCCGCACGTAGTGCTTCGGTGGTTACAAACGTGAATGGCGGCACGGACGTTCCCGCGTCGATTGATCCAGTCCGCGCCTAATCAATCATGCCTGTTCCCGTAGAACTTCCTGAAGCTTCGAGCGCCTTCACGGCGGAACAGAAACAGTACCTCGAAGGATTCCTCGCAGCTTTAGCCGCCCAGATTCCCTACGTCGGGACGACGACGCAGGGACAGATCACCGCCACTCCGGATGCAGGCGCAGAGAATCTTGCGGCGCCCGCCAGCGCGGAAGAAACGATTTTCGGGACGCCACTCAGCGAAGTCGCCAAACCGGAGCGTTGGAAGTACGACGAAAATCCACTCGATATTTGGGACAAACTGGTCGCGCACGCAGAGGCTGATAAATTCCCTGACGAAGCCGACACGTTTCGCTTCAAGTTCCACGGCCTCTTCTACGTCGCTCCGTCGCAGAACAGCTTCATGGTTCGCCTGCGCATTCCCGCTGGCGAACTCACTAGCGAGCAGTTGCGTGGCATCGCGGAAATCGCCGAATGGGGTGGCAACTACGCACACATCACCACGCGGGCGAATCTTCAGGTCCGCGAGTTGAAGCCACGCGACGTGGTAAAAGTCCTCGTGCGTTTGCAGGAATTGGGTCTGACCTCGCGCGGTTCGGGTGCGGATAATATTCGCAACATTACCGCGTCGCCCAACAGCGGTTTCGATCCGGACGAACTAATCGACGTACGACCGCACGCGAAGGGTCTTCACCACTACATTCTCAATCATCGCGATCTCTATGCGCTGCCGAGAAAGTTCAACGTCGCCTTCGACAACGGCGGCTCCATCAGCGCGGCCGCTGACACGAACGATATAGGTTTCATGGCGGTGCGCGTCACTCCGACATCACTGCAGAAACTTCCCGCCGACACGCCTCAAGTCGACCCCGGCGTCTATTTCCGTGTGCATCTCGGCGGAATTACCGGGCACCTCGACTTCGCCCGCGACACCGGTCTGCTTGTCAAACCGTCCGAGGCGGTCGCCGTATCGGCCGCGATGATACGGGTCTTCGCCGAAAATGGCGACCGCACAAATCGCAAGAAGGCGCGCTTAAAATATCTCTTGGACAAATGGGGCTTCGACAAATTTATCGAGGAAACCCAGAAGAAGTTAGCTTTCCCGCTCGTTAAATTCCCTAACGATGGTTGTGAGCCACGGAAAACATTTATCAAGCACGGCTGGGTCGGCGCTTATAAACAGTCGCAGCGCGGTCAGACTTCGCTCGGCATCGGCGTGCCGGTGGGCCGGATGTCCCCGAAGCAGATGCGTCAGCTCGCCGACATCGCGGCCAATTACGGCCGGAGCGAACTTCGTCTAACGGTCTGGCAGAGTTTGATCATCCCTTATATTCCCGACGCTTTTGTCGAAACGGCCAAACGTTCGATTCAGCGTCTCGGTTTCTTCACGGACCCTTCGAGCGCGATTAGCGGAATTATCGCCTGCACGGGAAGCTTCGGTTGCAAATATGCGGCCGCGGACACGAAAGCCGACGCGCTCGCCCTGTCGAAAGTGCTGACCAAGCACCGCGTCGATCCGGAATATCCGATCAATATTCACTTCACCGGCTGCCCTAATTCTTGTGCGCAGCACTATTGTGGCGATCTCGGTTTTGTGGGCGCCAAATTGGGCGACGGCTCGGCTGGATACCACTTGGTCATGGGCGGCGGGATGGGCCACGAAATCGGAGCAGCTCGCGAAATTTTTCGCGGCGTGCGCGCCGATGAAGTACCGCCACTCGTTGAAAAAATTCTTCTTACCTATAACTCCGAAAAAATGAGCGGTGAATCATTCGTCAGCTGGAGTCGCCGCCACAGCGTGAAGCAGCTCCAGGAAAAGTTTTCTGCCTAATTTTCAACATGCAGAATTTCATTCCCGTCATTCCGGATTCAGCGCCATTCAGTCTCGAACAGCGCGCCTGGCTAAACGGATTCATTGCCGGTCTCTACTCGCGCGTTCCCCAAAACGCCGGGGCAACCGTCCCCGTGGCAAAACCGGCCGCGCCGACTCTCACGCCGCTGACCATCTTATTCGGTTCGCAGACTGGTACTGCTGAATCGCTCGCTAAGCGCGCCGCGAAAGAAGCCGGCAAACGGGGATTTGCTGCGACGGTTTTCGATATGTCTCAAATCGATCTCGCTCGGCTCTCCGCCGAACGAAATATTCTCGTCATCACCAGCACCTACGGCGATGGCGAACCGCCGGACAATGCAAAAGCCCTGCTCACCGCGCTCAATAAAGCGGAAGGTGCGTTGCTCGGTCCAGTTCGCTTTTCGGTCTGTGCGCTCGGCGACACCAACTACACTCAGTTCTGCAAATGCGGTCAGGAATTCGACACCCGCCTCGAAAAACTTGGCGCGACCCGGGTCTCCGAGCGCGTCGACTGCGATCTGGATTACGACGAAAAATTTACGCGCTGGCTCGATAGCGCGCTCAGTCATCTCAACAAAACTGGCTCATCGAACCCTGCGGTAGTTGACCCAACCGGTGCTTCCGCGACGGCAGCTGAACCCGCGAAAACGGAGCACGGCACCGAGTCGGCTTACTCCCGCAAAAACCCATATTCTGCGCTGCTAAAAACCTCACGCGTTCTCAACGGCGATGGTTCGGCGAAAGAAGTGCGGCACGTGGAATTCGACCTCGCTGAATCCGGGCTGGTCTACGAAGCCGGCGACGCTCTCGGTGTAATTCCGCACAACTGCCCCGAGCTAGTCGGCGAAGTCCTCGCGCTGCTTGGGTTCGACGGCGAAGAAGAGGTTGCCGCGCCGGATGGCTCGCTCACCTCGCTCCGCCAAGCGTTAACTGCTCACTACGATCTGGGGAAACCGTCGCCTGAGTTTGTATCCGCTTATTCGTTACAGCTCGCGACCGGCGCAACCGCGGCGTCTGCGCACCTTCACGTGATTGACGTGCTCCACTCTAATCCTGGCGTGAAGCGAGAGGCGCGTGAATTCGTTTCGCTCCTGAAAAAAATCCAGCCTCGCCTCTATTCGATTTCCTCGAGCCCAAAAGCGCACGTCAATGAAGTCCATCTCACTGTAGGCGCCGTGCGCTACGAAGCCAGTGGTCGCAAACGTAAAGGCGTCTGCTCCACCTTTCTCGCCGATCGGGTCAAGCCGGGCGAAACTCGGGTCGGTGTTTTCGTGCACAGCAACAGGGCCTTTCGCCCACCAGCGAATGACTCCTTGCCGATGATCATGGTTGGACCTGGAACCGGCATCGCGCCTTTTCGCGCGTTTCTTCACGAACGTCGGGCCCGCAAAGCCACCGGCAAAAACTGGTTGCTCTTTGGCGATCAGCGCTCATCCACCGATTTTCTTTATCGCGAAGAACTCGACGCGCTCACTAGCGAAGGACTGCTCCACCGTCTGGATACAGCTTTTTCCCGCGATCAGGCGGAAAAAGTTTACGTCCAGCAGCGGATGTTGGAAAACGCGACTGAACTCTACGCATGGCTCGAAGCCGGGGCACATTTCTACGTGTGCGGCGATGCCTCACGGATGGCAAAAGACGTCGATGCTGCGCTTCATAAAGTGATTGAGGTCGCCGGTCAGAAAACTCCGGAACAGGCTGCGGAGTACGTTGAAAAATTGAAAGCCGCCAAGCGCTATGCGCGCGACGTTTACTGAGGAGCCCTCCGCCATTTCGCCACTTTCTGACGCGGATCCGACGCGGACATTAATCGACGATTACCTTGCGGAGCAGCAGCGACTGCAAACGCCGGTGCGTCGGTTTTCCGACGCCCATGACCAGCAGATCTTCGCTGAACGCGTTGAGCAATGGCGAGATTTGATCCCGCTTTCCCGCCCTGCTCCCGGCGAACAATACGCGTTCGAGGTCGACCTTGATCGCTGCACAGGATGCAAAGCCTGCGTCGCCGGTTGCCATTCGCTGAATGGTTTGGAAGACAATGAAACCTGGCGCGACATCGGCCAGGTGCTCGGCGGCACCCGTTCGCATCCGTTTCAACAGACGATCACCACAGCCTGCCATCATTGCGCAGATCCCGCGTGCATGAACGGCTGCCCCGTCCTCGCGTACGAAAAAGATCCAGTTACCGGAATCGTTCGGCACTTGGATGACCAGTGCATTGGCTGTCAGTACTGCGTGTTAAAATGTCCGTATGACGTTCCCAAATACAGCGAGCGTTTGGGCATCGTTCGTAAATGCGACATGTGCCACAGCCGTCTCGCCGAGGGTGAAGCGCCTGCCTGCGCTCAGGCCTGCCCGACCCAGGCCATCCGAATAATCAATGTGCGCGTCGAAACACCCGAGGGGAACCTGGTCGAGCGCGCCAACGATTTTCTCGAATCGGCACCATCGCCTGATTATACCAAGCCTACCACGCGATTCGTCACGCGCCGCCACTGGCCGGACAACGTCGAAGCCGTTGACGCGCACGCCCTGCGCCCGCAGCACGCGCACTGGCCACTGGTGTTTATGTTAACGTTCCTGCCTATGGCGGTCGGGTGCGTTGTATTGGCGAATGGACTACACGGCGGCGACGGCAGTGCGCTCGCGGTGACCGGCGTAGTCGCCGCGGCGATCGGACTTTTCGCGAGCGTTTTCCACCTCGGTCAGCCGCTGCGAGCTTGGCGTGTGTTTCTCGGCCTGCGCCGCTCTTGGCTGAGCCGTGAAGCTGTCATTTTCGGCGGCTGGTTCGGTTTAGCGGTCGCTTTCGCAACCGAGCGCTTCGTACCCGCGGCGTGGCTTGGAAAATTAGCGGCCCCCGTGTTTCTTCCAGTTCGCATCGGAATGAATTTTTTGCGGCAACACGACAACACGCTCGGCGCGAGCGTTGCCTCGATCGGAATCTTGGGATTGTTTTGCTCGGCGATGATCTACATCGATACGCGGAGACCGCTTTGGCGAGCGACGCAAACGTTCCCACGTTTTTTCGGTGCCGGAGCGGTGCTTGGTTTAGTTGCAACTTATGCGCTGTCACCAGATTTCCACTACGCGATCGGAGCGGCCATCGCCATGCTCTTCAAACTCGCGGTCGAAACACGTTGTTTGCGTGTGCTCGATGAAGAAGATGAATCGCCTTCGCCTGAGCGCATGACCGCGCTGGTTTTGACGGGCCCATTGCGCACGTGGACTTCGTTGCGCTATCTCAGCGCAGCCGCGGTGATCGTCATGATAGCTGCATCGCTGGCTTTTCCATTCGGCGGAATCATGCGCTGGGGCATCTTTAGCCTGGCTCTGCTTAGCGAAGGAGTGGAACGCTCACTTTTTTTCCGCGCGGTCTTCGCGCCCAAAATGCCCGGAGTGATGTCGTCATGAAGTGGTTGCAGAAGCTCCTCCGCGCACGCGAAGGCGCCATGACAACCGAGTTGGTTCTACGCCCGGGCGAGTTCGGTTTAGGAAAACTTCCCTCCCGCCTCAAACCGGCCGCGACCACCACGACGATCTGCGGATTCTGCAGCACCGGTTGTTCGTTGAAGGTGCATCTCAACGAAAAAGGCGAAGCGATCAATCTCTCCGCCGATCCAAACTATCCAGTGAATCTTGGCATGGCCTGCCCGAAAGGCTGGGAAGCGCTCACGCCTTTACGCGCAACTGATCGCGCGACCCAGCCACTGCTGCGCAACGCCCAAGGCGTATTGGAGCCGGTCGATTGGACCACGGCCATCAACGCATTCGTTAAAAATTTTCAGGGCATTCAGGCACGGCACGGCAAGGCTTCGATTTCATTTCTGGGCACCGGACAAATCGTCACCGAAGAGATGGCGCTGCTTGGTGCGCTATCGAAGTTCGGTATGGGCATGTTGCACATCGATTCGAACACGCGCCAGTGCATGGCCACGTCGCACGTTGCCTATAAACAATCGTTCGGGTTCGATGCACCGCCGTTCACCTATCAGGATTTCGAAGAGAGCGACGCCCTGATTTTCGTCGGCTCGAACCCCTGCATCGCGCATCCGATCATGTGGCAACGCGTAATGATGAATCGGCGCAATCCCGAGATTGTCGTGCTCGACCCACGACGCACGGAGACGGCGATGGCGGCGACGCTCCACGTGCCGCTGCGCCCAAAGAGCGATCTAGTTTTGCTCTATGGCATCGCCCATCTGCTCATTGCGCGTGGCGCGATCAATCGCCAGTTCATCGACGAGCATTGCAGCGGTTACGATGCCTTCGCTGAGTTCCTGAAAAAATTCCCGCTCGAGCGCACGGTGGCGGAAACCGGTTTGCCGGCGACGACAATTGAGCGTGTCGTCGAAATCATTGCGACGCGCGAACGCGTTTCGTTCTGGTGGACGATGGGTGTGAACCAGGGCCATGAATCGACACGCACCGCGCAAGCAATCATCAACTTGGCGCTCATGACCGGACAGATCGGCCGCCCGGGGACCGGCGCAAATTCGATCACCGGCCAATGCAATGCGATGGGTTCCCGTCTCTTCGGTAACGCTACGTCGTTGCTCGGTGGATACGACTTCGCGAGTGCTGAAGATCGCGCGCACGTCGCCAAAGTTCTCGGGATCGACGTCGACCTCATTCCGTCTGAGGCAAGTTGGGCTTACGACCAAATTCTTGAAGGCGTCGATCGCGGCGACATTCGAGGACTGTGGATTATCGCCACTAACACCGCGCACTCTTGGATCAATCAGAGCCGCTTCGGCGAACTGCGCAAAAAACTAGATTTTCTTGTCGTGCAGGACATGTACGTCTCCACCGAGACCGCGCAGATGGCCGATCTAATTTTGCCAGCGGCAGGTTGGGGCGAAAAAGATGGCGTCATGATCAACTCGGAGCGCCGCCTTGGCATGGTGAGAAAAGTGTCCCGCGCGCCCGGACAAGCGTTGAGCGACTTCGCGATTTTTAAGTTAATTGCCGAGGCCTGGGGTTGCGGGGATATGTTTCGCACCTGGACCTCGCCTGCAGCGGCCTTTGAAGTGTTGAAAAATCTGTCACGCGGCCGCCCTTACGATTTCACAGGCATCCGCGACCATCAACATATCGAAGATCAACGCGGTATCCAGTGGCCTTATACGGAAGCGGACGCAGGCCGCTTCCTAGTGAAGAATGATGAATGCAGAGTGATGAATGCAGAGGCGGGCGTTAACTCACTAGAATCCCCCTCCCGCAGCGTTGCTCCATTAAACCAAAAAACCCCAATTAACGGTTCCGAACATTCATCACTCTTCAGTCATCATTCATCATTAGGAGTCGGCGCGTTCCGCGACGACGCCGAGATGCACCGCCGTCTTTTTTCTGACGGAAAATTTTTCACCAACGATCAGCGTGCGAAGTTTTATTTCGATGAGCCGCGCGCGGCCCCGGAACCAGCTGATGAAAAATATCCTTTCATTTTGCTAACCGGACGTGGCTCTTCCGCGCAGTGGCACACAGGAACTCGCACCGACAAAAGCGATGTCCTCCGTAAACTGGCGCCCCGCTCCCTTTATGTTGAAGTGAATCCAGCGGACGCCACCCGGCTACATTTTCGAGCCGGCCAAAAAATCGTGGTGCGTTCCCGCCGCGGCCAAGTGACGGCCGCAGTCACAATTACACCCACAGTTCAGGCCGGACAGATTTTTATGCCGATGCATTTCGACGTGGTGAATCGGCTTACCCTCCCTGCTTTTGATCCGCTCTCGCGCCAGCCTAGTTATAAAGCGTGCGCCGTAGCAATGGCTGCAAAGTAGTTTAACTCGAGGCTGCCGGCCTTTCCGGATGCAGCGAAATCGGAATCCGCACCATCGTGCGCACAGGACGTCCCTCTTTGATTCGCGGAAAAAAAAGCCAACCGCGGAGCGCGCTATGGATCGCTTTCTCTGCCTCGTGATCCACCGGGTCTTCGACTTGGACACTATAGACCGTGCCATCTTCATCGACCATGAAGCTCGCGTGAACCAAGGCGGGAAGCTTGGTCAGATCAAACTGATCCGGAAATTTCGGCATCACGCGTACATAAGGTTTTAGGGGTGCATCCTTCCCCGCATTTTTTGCCTTATAGTCAGCGATCATTTTTTCGTGACGCATCAATTCCAGACGGCGAAAAAATTGAGCGGAAAGTTCACCATGATTTGATTGGATTTCCTGGCCGTGCGAAAAGATTAACGGAAAGAACGTCATGTTCTTTGTTTTATCGAGATCCATATATCCAAAACGCATCGACAACTTCTTTGGTTTGCCGGCGGGGAGATCACCGATGTGTTGAAAAACGACAGAGATGTGTGGCAATGGATCCAATCCTTTCAAAAAATCAGCGCTGAAAAAGAGCACCGCCACATAACAGTCTTGGTGTGATTCGGACGGAGTGAGGATCGCATTATAGTCGCTATGTTTGTCCCACTCGCCGCCGGACACCTGCGAGCCGTTTGAAAAATAATAGGTGAGGCTTGTAAATCGGCTCCCAGCGCTCTCACCCGTCACCAGAACGGAGCCGGGTGCGAATGTCATGCCGCGAATCGGTTGATATGAGGCTGATCTGCTTACGCTGTGTAGTTTATGATTAACCTCAACTTGCGCCACGTCGCCGACGACACTGATGATCGGTGTCTCTTCGTTTTTATAGGGCGTCAACAAAACGGTGGGATGCGGCGGGGGCGTGCCGTGCATCTGATCGCGCACAAAGTCAGACTGAGCTGCGCAGATCGCCGGAAAACTCGCGAAACAGAAAAGAGCCCACCGCCATGTTTTCATTCCGTCTTTCATATAAAGACCGATTTGTACGGCCAGTCAAAATTCGAAAGCCACCTGCGCGGGTGCGCGAGGCAAACGCAAAAGCGCAGGCAGTGATCCCGGAAAAAACCGAAGCTAACTCGACGTGACAAAGATCGGGCTCGTCCAAACTTTAGCGTCATCACGCTCACGCGCGAAGAGGTAAATTGCCCGGTGCGAATGCGGCCCAGATTTTAGTTCTAACATTACATCTTCTTCAACCTGCAGTGGCAAAAGCGCATCCGTGAGCCGTTCAACTGCAACGAAAAGTTCCACGCCGCCCATCTGCCAATCGACACGATTTTTCGCCAAAATATCCGCGCCGGTCACCGTTGCGCACAGCGGTACGATCACCGGATCTCGATGACGCTCCGCGGCCGAACCGGTTTTATTATACGAATCGACCTCGAAATGAAGTGTGAGAGTCGCCGCCGCGAGCTCACCGAGCTCAAGCTCAATACTGTCGGCGTCGCCAAATGTATCTGTGCGAATCTGCACTTGCTGCTGACCAATCATTTCCACGCGCTCCTCCGAGTGTTCCAGGCCTGCGCTCTTCCAGGAAGCGACCTTTGTACCCGATATCTGGATACTGGCATGCCACTCGGCCCAACGGTAGCGGTCCTTGATGCGCGCGCCGCCCCAACGCACGCGGATACGCTGACTCGAGTAGCCGAGCTCGGCATCAAAATCGCGCGCGTGAAGGACATTGCCCTGATCATCGCGCAACTCGATTCGCTCCCAACCGGTGTTGCCCCAGAGAGCGTAGTGGACAGCGAGAGGAGTGGCACCGACTACGTGAAGCTCATCGCCTTGCTGCGCGGAGCCGGAACGCAAGAAAGCGACATTTCTCTCACCGGTGGTGGCCCAGGTGTGACGACTGCGCAGCGCCTTCGCTACGGCAGACGAAGTCAACTCTTCGCACAGAAAACCTGTGATGCCACCATGCACGCCGAAAGAACCAACGCCGGGAGCACCGCCGCCGGGACGACCGCGATGTTCATCGCCCGCAGCGGACGCGCCGACTTTCAGGCCGCGCGCGAGTGCATCGCGATAAAACCAATCGAAATGGCCCCACGACGATACAATCTCCACCAGCCTTTCGAGCTGCGAATCGTGCCAATCAAAAATTGCGCGCCGACCGCCGACGTGCGGGATCATCAACACTCCGTCTCCCAAATCTCGATACGCGTCGTGCAGCGCGCTGGCCGGCCAAAGTCCCGCCTCTTGGCCTTTCGTCTTCGCGGTGTCTTCGTTCCAATCAAACACGCGCAGACTTTTGCCCTCAGCATCGAGCGGAAAACGAACTTCGTCGCCCAGAAAAACCACGTTGCGATCTCCGCCGACGGCACTGCTGCCGCACCACTCGGTGCCCGGAAAGCAGAGAAACGTTCCTGGCGCGTGCAGCTCGCGACAAATCCTCACTGCATCAGCCCAACGATCCGCGCGCACATTGAAGTCGTTCGCAGTATAGCCCGCCACATCGAGGCCGGCGGCATCGCGGGCGTAGGTTAAATTATATAGAGTATTGTTAACTCCCACCGTATCCTCAGAATGGATATGCAAGTCCGCGAAGAGCGCACGGGGCGTCGGCGAAGTTGCGCTTACGCTGATAAATGCGCGAACATTCGCGCCAGGCACCGTCAGTTCATAATCACCCGATTGGACCATGAAAAACGGAGCGCGGCCCCACCCGGCTTCGCGGCGCCAATCGATTCTCGCAGATCCCACTTTTTCTCCCGCGCGTGAAATCACGACCACGTCATGATAAACCGCCGCCCTCGGAGATAAGTTACCCCAATTATCTTCCCAACGCAGCGTGATCACCCCCGGCGTGGCGGCCCGGAGAAGTCGTGGCGTGATGATTTTCAACTGTGCGGCCTGGCCGGCCTCGATCCGTAAGCTAATATCTCCGAGCACGCGCGCGAAGCGCGAGGCTCCGGCGGTATCGACGAAACAACGAAACGTAAACAGTTCTTCGGCGAACGTCTGCACCCGCGTTCCCGCTCCGCCCAAGCGGCGATCACCGAGGCGGATCTCGATACGATCTCCCGGCTTCAGATAACCGTCGACGACATCGATGATCACCGCCTTCTGAAAGGGCCGTTCGTGCCCTTTCTGATCGTAGCGCACCTGCAGGCGTTTCACAGTGGCTTCGGTTTCGCCCGCGAAAGGCGCGCGTGGAATATAGGTGGCGGTAACGTAGTTTGGTGCGCTCGGCTGAGTCGTCTGGAAGGCGGCCCAGTCCGAATAGAATTTGAAAACGAGTTTAAGCCACGCGCCATCGGCCAACGCGGCCGATCCGACTTCGTAGTTAATGATAATTTCTTCCGTCGCGCCGGCCACCAGTGTGTGGTGCGAGCAGCTGACTCGGCCCAGAAACGGTAGGGTCGATAAATATGCTTTCAGCGCTGCGGGATAAATCGTCATAAAGAATTCGCGATTAATGTTCACGCAGGACTGGCAGCGGATTGGACGCGGAAACAGCTTCCGGCGAAGTCGCCCCACGCGCGCGCAATCGACCCACCAGGGCCTTCGCAGCCAGAGTACTCAAAGCGAGCAAGGCTAGCACTCCGGCCGCGCTAAATGCCGCTGCAGCGTTATAATCTTGATAGAGCACCTCGACCTGCAGCGCGAGCGTGTTGGTCACCCCACGAATATGTCCTGAAACTACGGATACAGCACCGAATTCTCCGAGCGCGCGGGCGTTGGCCAAAATTAAACCATAAATGACAGTCCAACGAATTTTTGGAAATGTGACCCGCCAGAAAATGGTCCATCCGGAAGCGCCGAGCTGATCGGCGACGATTTCTTCGTCGTGGCCCAAACTCTCCATTAAAGGAACCAGTTGATTCACTAAATACGGAAAACTAACGAAGAGCGTCGCCAGCAAAATCGCAGGCAAGCTGAATACGATGTGAATATCATGCCGCATGAGCCACGGGCCAAACCAGCCACGCTGGCCATAGAGCATCACGAACGAAACACCGGCGACAATCGGTGAAAGTGAGATCGGAATTTTACTGATCGCTAGCAAAATTTTTCGCCCCGGAAAGCGATGATACGCCACCAACCATGCACCGCTCAACCCGATCACGAAATTCAGCGGCAGCACTGCCACCGCAGCCAAGCAGGTCAGCATCAGCGCGTGCAGCGTGTCGGGCTCGCTTACGTTATGCACGAGGGCAAGTAGGCCAGCGCCCAAGGCTTGCTTGATGATTAATATTAACGGCAAAACCAGAAGCAAAAGCGTCAAGCCAACGCCGGTGCCGATTAATAACCAGCCGATCCCGCCGGGGCGGCGCTCCCCTCGATGGAACGCACGTTCACTCATAATCTCACCGACCTTTTTGACGCGTCTTCCAAATAGTCGACCGTCACCATCACGACAAACGAGAGCAATAGCATCACGGTCGCGATGGCCGCAGAGCCGGCGTAGTCGAATTCATCGAGATGTATATAAGTGAGCAGCGCAGTGATCTCTGTCTTATAAGGGATATTCCCCGCGATAAAAATAACCGCTCCGAATTCGCCAATCGCACGACCGAACGCGAGCGTCGCGCCGGTGCCAAGCGCAGGCATGATTGCGGGCAAGATGATCCGACGAAAAATCGAGAAAGGTCGCGCGCCTAAGACCGTAGCGGCTTCTTCCACGTCAAAATCGAGGCTGCGCAAGACCGGTTGGACCGAACGTATTACAAAGGGAACCCCCGTAAAAGCCATCGCGACCGCGACGCCCAGCGGGGCATACGCGACTTTAACATGCAGCACGTGAAGCAGCGGCGCTCCCAGCCAGCCTTTCGTGGAAAATAATGTCGCCAGCGCCAGGCCGGAAACAGACGTTGGCAATGCGAAAGGCAAATCGACCAACGCATCCAACCAAGCTCGTCCGGGAAACCGATAGCGCACTAAAATCCACGCGATCAACAGGCCGAAGAGGATATTAAAAACAGTCGCTTCCAGCGCCGCAGAAATCGTCACCCGATACGAAGCCACGGCCCGCGCGTCCGTGATGGCGTGCCAGAAAAATCCAGGCCCAAGCGAGAGTGATTTCGACAGCAAAGCCGCAATCGGCAACAGCACGAAGCAACCGAGAAAGCCGATCGCCAGCCAAAGGTGCAGCCGAAATCCAGGCAGTCGATCGGCGCGTCGTGAAAACGAAAATACTTTCAACACGATCGCACAAAATCCGCCATCAAGGATGCTTGAGCAATTGGTCCAGCAGCGCTCCGTTAGCGAAATGCTTGGACTGAATTGTCTCCCATGGACCGAATATAGCGTTCACGTCCAGCAGCTCGATTTGCGGAAACTGCGCCGCATACTTGGCCACGATTTTGGGTGAACGCACGCGGTAGTAATTCTGCGCGATGACTTCCTGCGCCTCATCCGAATAAAGAAACGTAAGGTACGCCTCGGCAATGTCGCGGGTGCCTTTTTTGTCGACGACTTTATCCACCACCGCAACCGGGAATGTACCAGTAACGCTAAGCGAGGGCGTGATCACATCGTATTTATCAGCGCCGTATTCTTTCCGAATGCCCTGCGTTTCCGATTCAAAAGTAATCAGCACGTCACCAATCTCGCGCTCGACAAACGTGGTCGTCGCCGCCCGGCCGCCGGTATCGAAGACCGCGACATGGCCAAGTATTTTGCCCACAAACGTCTTGGTCTGCGCTTCGTCACCTTTGTATTTGCGCAGTCCATACGCCCATGCCGTCAAATAAGTATAACGCGCGTTGCCGGAAGTCTTCGGATTTGGGAAAACGATGGAGACATCGTCGCGAGCCAGGTCATCCCAGTCTTTGATATTTTTAGGATTTCCTTTTCGAACCAAGAAACTCGTCAGGGAATAATAGGGCGAAGATTGATTGGGGAAATGATTCTGCCAATCGGGCGCGACGAGCTTACCTTCTGTATATAACACTTGCACGTCCGAGACTTGATTAAATGTGACCACGTCGGCTGGCAGGCCTTCGAGAATCGAGCGCGCTTGTTTGGACGAACCTTGATGCGATTGTTTTATGGAAACGGTTTCACCTTTTTCTTGTTTCCAATGCGCTATGAAATGCGGGTTCAGCGAGCTGTAGAGCTCACGTGAAACGTCGATCGACGCATTCAAAATTTCGCGATCACCTGCGGCCATCGCGCGCGTGAGGGCGAGCGATGCGCAGGCGAGAATCAAAAGGATTCGTGTCATGCTCAAGAGGTGTAGTCTAAACCCGAGTTAGAGAGCGAGGATGGTGTGGATCCCCCACCAAGTCAAAGAGCTCACCGCCAAGGCCCAGCCGAAACTCATCAAAGTGCCGATTGTGATGTATTCAGCCTCCATCCGATTTTCGCGTTCCTTCAATTCGCCAAAGCGGAAAATCGATTTCGCCGCCACGAGGAAACCCACCGAGCCGGGCAGGCCCATGCCGACGAAGAGAAAAATTAGGGCTCGCTCCCACTGGCCGATCAATCGTCCACCATTGGTCAGTCCACGGATCAACTTGAATGTCGTTTCCGGTTGCGCGCCCGCTGCCCTCATCTCTTCAAGATAAGGCTGCACCCAGAAGCCCACTAGCAATCCGCCCGTACGCACGGTCAAAATCACTCCGCAAACAAACGCGAGGATGACCCAGTAGGTTTTGCCGAACAAAACCGTCCAAAACGAAACCGTGCCAAAGAAAGACGCGAAGAGCGCGATTGCTCCGATCACGGCAAAGTGTGCGAGCTGATCGATCACAAAAACGGTGGCGCCACCGGGCACGCGGGCTTTGATCGAATCGATGATCGCGTGACTCACGCCGATGACGAGCGGGATCAAAAAAGAAAACCAGTGACCCACTAACGCGTACGAGAGTACTACGATAATCGCGACGTGGAGGAACAGCCATCCGGGGCGTCGTTTGCCTCGCACCATTTGCTCAGTCTGCAGGACAAAATCGCCCATCAAGTGAGCGGCCAGCAGGGTGAGCGCAAGATCCAGCCTTACGAGGCTGGCGGGCCACCCGATGAGATTATAACTCAACCAAGCCATTTGATTAATCGCAACCGCCTGAGGTTGCTTTTATGCTTTGCAACCTCTAGCGGTTGCCAAAGCCCTTTCTCAATTCCGCTTCGATCGCATTCAAGGCCGCTTCGACTGCGTCCCAGCGAGCCGCGCCGAGGTGTTTGGACACCGCTTGACGGCTAATTTTTCCCGGCAGCTCAGCCGCAATTTCTTCCTGAGTGCCGCCGCGCAGTGCGCCCGCGACGACGGCTGCTTGTGCGCTCGTCCACCCCTGCGCGAGCGCATCGATCAAACCGATCACCGCAATCAGCAGTGGTTCCGTGGCTGAGACGTCCGCCTCGCCCTCGGCCGATTTAGCTTCCGACCAGCCCAGTGCACTGCCGCGGGGCAATGCCTCCAGGGCACGACCAGAAAGGCGGTAGGCTTCGCCATCGCCTTCGGAAACATTTTTTTGCGGGATAAAATCCACTGGGCCGACTCCGATCGAAATGCGGGTATCGAGACCCCGGCCCCGCGCCCGACCGGCGCGGATTTGTGCGCGGAAAAATAAGGCGATCCGCAAACTCAGCACCGCATCGGTGGTTAGCAATTGCCAGCTATCGCCACGGAAAACATCGACCGCTAACGGCACCGCTTTGGGAAACGCTTTCTGCGTCTCGCGACCCGCATGTTTCACTTTTTCGGGGAGCGCCTGCCGTTCCGGTTTGGACAACTTCGAGGACCCAACCATATCGCCCGTCAGCACCGCGTAAGTTTTTGTAGGGGAAATCTTCATACGTGCGCCAACGAGATACGCGAGCCATCAAGCCGCCCAAGCACCGCTCTGTCAATTCGCAGCCGCATTAGCCAATGGCGGGTGCCCTCTTATGGATCCAATTCTCGTGCGACCTGAACGTAGATCCACGTGCCGAGCGTAGCCGCGTTCGGCGTATTCGCGCATAGGGCCGAGTTCTCACGAACGCGCTACGTCCAAAACCACCTCACCTCACCCTACCTCACGCCCAGACAGACGCCAGTCGATCAGCTCGAGCTGCAGCAGCTTGCGATCGTTGAAATAATTCCAGGTGATCTCCACCGCCAAATCAATGGGTTGCCCCACCGGCGGCAGGCGATCGGCCAATTTCCACGCCACCCCAAACAGCCGCCGACCCCGGCTATCATCGAAGGTAAAACGGAAATGCTGACCTTTAAAAATTTCTGGTTTCTGCCGCAAAACCACGCCGCGGATGCCAAACACCGGCTCGGGATTGCCCTGGCCAAATGGGTGCAGTCCGCAAATCTCGTCCATCAGCCGTTCGCGCACTTGATCCGGCGTGAGCCAGGCCGCGAGTTGCAGGCGCGCTTCGATCAAATTGCCGCCGGCATGATTGCGAACCGCGTCCGCGAAACGCTGGCGGAAAATGTCCACTTGTAGTTTCGTCAAGGATACACCGACCGCCATCGGATGACCGCCCCAACTTGCAAGGTGCTCGGTGCAAGCGCCGAGCACTTCAACCAAGTTAACGCCGTCCACGCTCCGCCCCGAGCCTTTCGCGAGATCACCTTCGTTTCCGAGCACCACGCACGGACGATTATATTTGCGGCTGATCCGCCCGGCGACGATTCCGACGACACCCGGATGCCAGTTTTCCGCGAAGAGCACGATACCCGGCCAATCCGAAAATTGCGTCTCCACCAGGCGTTCGGCTTCTTCAGTGATAAGGCGCTCGATGTCTTGGCGTTCACGATTAAATGCATCGAGCTGCTGCGCCGTGTCGCGGCAAAACTGTTCGTCTTCACTGAGGATCAGCTCAACGGAAATCGCCGCGTCAGCGAGTCGTCCGCTCGCGTTAATCCGCGGTCCAAGACGAAAAGAAATATCGACCGGTAAAATATCGTTCTCGGTTTTCACGCCCGCCACCTGCATGAGCGCGCGTAAACCAGGACGCGCGGTGGCTTGTAATATCTTCAACCCCTGCCGCGCCAAAATTCGGTTCTCTCCATGGAGTGGAACTAAATCCGCCACCGTCCCGAGCGCGACGAGGTCGAGATAATCTTTCAACTTCACGCGAAACGCCACGGGATGGTTTTCCGAGCGCAACAATTTCAACAAGCCATGCGCTAATTTGAAAACGAGCCCGACCGTGCAGAGGTGCCGCCAGTCCGCATCTTCAGTTCCTCCGAAGACGTGCGGATTAATCAGGATGCCATCGTCGAGCGCTTTATCTTTTGAGCGATGGTGGTCGATCACGAGTACGTCGATCCCCTGCCCGCGCAAGTACGCGACTTCCTCGTGCGAATTCGTGCCGCAATCGAGTGCAATAAAAAGATGCGGTTTTCCAAGTTCGAGCGCGCGATCGATCGCGCTGCGCGACAATCCGTAGCCATCTTCCATTCGGCGCGGCACGACGAATCGTGGATCCAAACCGAAGCGCCGCAGAATACTCACGAGCAGCGCAGTGCTGCTGACCCCATCCACATCGTAATCACCCAGCACGACGATCGTCTCGCGATTTGCGATGGCCGTGCGCAGACGGGCCGCAGCGGCCTCGAGATTATGCAGAAGAAACGGATCGTTTAGCTCCGCCAAACCCGAGCGCAAGAACTTCAATGCCGCATCGGCATTCTCCAAACCGACGCGCAGAAGCAATTCAGCGAGCACCGGACTTACGCCCACGGCGCGGCTCAGCGCTTCGACCTGATCAGTCGGCAAAGATGTATAGACCCAGCGCATAGTCGCCGAACTCCGAAAGAGTTTGGCTGAAAAGGCGCGGC
>FTDT01000079.1_pt1 | contig 18555 bp, 18 predicted proteins | sample 1640021 | NCBI WGS metagenome assembly FTDT01 (sample SAMEA3914869, study PRJEB12502) | metagenome | biome: forest; material: soil | place: USA | collected 2012-03-12 | depth 0.1 m | reverse complement strand
TCGGCGAGATGAGCCTGAAGGTAAAACCAAAGGCTAATCAATATATAGAGATGAACTAAAACACTGCCGATTAGCAGTGGTCCGAGTTTCCTTCGCCATGGCAGGGGCGTCGCTGTAATCAAGCAGAGTAGCAGCACGGTCGGGGTCCACCCCAGGCCAGTCGAGTCGAAGGCTAAAATCATTTCTACGGGTGGATTGCCGTGATGAACGAGGTGAATGGCGCTATCGAGCGCACCCGCCTCCCGATCGAGACGCACCGTTCGGTCTGCCGCTTCTGTTCCCAGCACGGCTGAACCTAGATCTGTGAGCAACCCTCGATACGCTGGCTGTGTATAATGGCGGGTGATCAGAAACAGCGAAAGCGTCGCGAGAAAGAACAGACTAAAACGGAGGAGCGACTTCACGGAAGCGTATGGGGAGCAGAACGGTTCGCCAGCAGACTTGCGGTTGAGACGGGCAAACTTTTGAGCCAGCAGAACCACAATAGAATTGCGGTGAAAATCAGCGCCAGCGGCCACACTTGCAGATGTGCCGCTTCGAACCATTGCGGCGTGTATTCGCCGATCAGGAAAAGAGAGGCAATGCGAACTATATTAACCGATAAAATTATGCAGACGCCTGCCGCGATCCCGAGAAGCTTTTGGCGCAGCGACGCCGGAAATGCCAGAATGCCCGCGCTGAAGAGCCAGGCTGGCTCGATGGCGTCGCAACCTCGGCGCACGTTGACGGCAAAGTGGCCATCGTGAATCTGCGTGCCCGAAGTGAAAGTGGACTGATTCAGCAAGTGTAAGAGCCATCCCGAGGCCTGTGCATTCCAAGCGAGAATACTTTCCAAGATTCGATCGGCGAAAGGGAAACCGATCAGCACATAGTAGACACACACGAGGCCGACTACTTTGCCTACGAAGGTAAACGTCGCGGCGCGTTCCCGCCACCAGGTCGAGGCGCGCGGCAGATTCGCGGAAGGGTTGTCCATGGCATTCAGAAGAATTGATAGTGCTAAACAGAGTTTAACGCGGAAAGAGAAGACGATATTATATTATATGCGCTAAAAAACGGGGGACGCTATAAGTATGTTACTACGTTGTGTCGGTGAGGTCACGGTCTGGAACGAAAATGCCGTCGAATGTTAAATACAGTATACAAAGCCTTTGTTATTTGACCCACGTTTTCCTGAATCTATCGCCGGGGGGAACACCTCACATCGTTTCCACCTGCATGTACCTCTTGTCGAAAAACATTATTCAACTGACGCGCTCTTGCGCGCTGATCGCCACCTTCGCTTTGCCGCTCGCTGTTCGCACGCAGGCGCAGACTGCTACCTCATCGATTGGGCCTGTTTTCGTGATCGATATGGAAAATCGAAACTGGACGCAGCCGACGACCGATACCAGCGCGCCGGCGCAGATCTACGGCAACGCGGCCGCCCCTTATATCAATAGTTTGGTCACGCCCGGTAACCCTAACGCCGCATTCGTTTCGTACAGCTCGCACTATCATCACGTGCTTTCGACCCCCTCTGGCGCGAACCCGAGCATTCATCCGTCTGAACCGAACTACCTTTGGCAGGAGAGTGGAACGAACTTCGGCGTGCTGAATGATAACGACCCTTACGGTTCGAATAAACAGGTCCAGGTGCTCGCGAATTACTTGGCCGCGAATCCGAGTGTCAGTGGTCAAAACATCAGCGGCTTGCTGCAGTCGGCTGGGATTCCGTGGAAATCCTACCAAGAAGGCATCGATCTACTCACGACCGGCAACACCAATGGAAATTTAGGTGGCACCTTCACGTCAACCGTCGCGCCGACCTCGATCTGGACCGTGCCACTGGCCAGCTTCAGCGGCACTTCTCCGTCCTATACAAATCCCTATAACGGCAGCCATCAGTATAATTTCGCCTGCAAACACGATGGTTCGCTTTTCTTCACCGCTACGAACGGCAGCACAATCACCACGGCAGACACGACTCCGAATAACCCTGCGGTCATGCACTATGCTCCGCTGGAACAGCTGCAAGCAGATTTAGACAACAACACGGTAGCGCGTTACAATCTGATCACGCCTGATCAATATAACGATATGCACACCGCGCTGAGCAGCGGTTTTACTTATCATGGGGTTCATTATACCGGCGATCTGGCTCAGCTGGCCCAAGGGGACAATTTTCTGGCGATCATTATTCCGCGCATTATGGCCTCGGCCGCGTTTCAGAATAATGGCGTGATCATTATTTGGACCGACGAAACCGAAGGAACGAATCAAAACGATTTTAACCACACCTTGATGGAGATCGTGATCTCCCCGTTGGCCAAAGGGAACGCATACGTTTCCACCGCGGATATGACTCACTCGACTGATCTCGCGACCCTGCAAAAAATCTTTGGTGTAGCGGCTAACACTCCCAGCGGTTTTCTCAACGATGCCGCCAACCCATCGAATGGCAGCGGAGCGACTGATTTGTCGGACTTGTTTTTACCGGGCGTCATTCCCGCAACCATCGCAGCGCCGCAAGAGAGTACGCCCGCGATGCCCATCTGGGCGTTCTGCGCTCTGGGCGCTCTGGTCCTTTTTCTTGGTTCACGCTTCCTCCCAAAAACTCAATGCGTTCGCTAGTTTCCATGTCTACGCTCATCGCCAAATCGGTGCCTTCAGTCTCTTTGCTGACCGCACTCCTACTCCTCACAGCCCGCGGAGCTGTTGCTCAAACCATCGCTTTTACCGGAACCTATACCCAGAATTTCGATAGTATGGGCACGACCGGTACGAGTGCTCCTACCGGTTGGTCCGTTGAGTCCGAGGCCGGATCTCACGACACGTTCAGCTATTGGACTCCGACCGACGGCTACAGCACGGTGTTGCCCAATCTTTCCGCCGGCGCAATGACCGCCGAGCCCACTTTAACAGCGGCCACGCCCACCACCCAAAAAGGTTTGGGTGGGTATAATTTCGGCACTTCGTCCGATCGCAGCCTGGGTTCCTCGCCGAGCGGAAATGCGGCCACCGTTGTCGTTGCGCAATATATCAATCAAAGCGGCGGCAACATCACCGATCTTTCATTGAGCTATGATATTCGTCGTTTCACCACGACCACGACGAACAATTCAACCTACACTGGCGGTCCTTATTCAGGGGTGGAAGAAAATCCTGGTTACCAGCTTTTCTATAGCTTGGATAACGGGATCACCTGGACGAATGTCTCGAGCTTGAACCCTAGCCTAACTGGCGGAAGCGTGACGGTGCCGAACTCCATTGGCACGACTCATGTCAGCGACAGCGACATCGCGCTGACCAGTCAGTGGACTGCCGGAAGCAAGCTGGAGTTGGCTTGGCTCGATGACAATGCCCAATCGCCTTCGCCTGATCAGCTCCTCGGTCTGGACAATGTGGCAGTCGGCCTAACCGCCGTTCCTGAGCCAAGCAGCGTGGCCGCCATTCTTGGCGCTTCCTCACTATTATTCAGTCTTGCTCGTCGACGCCGGGTCGCCGCGAAAGAATAATCAAACGTTCCAAGAACCAAACCAGAGAATCGTCGGCCGGCGATCCGTTCGCGGCCGACGATGTCACTGCGGACACTTAACGGTGCCGCTGTAGTGCTGCATACACTACGAGAATGAAGATGACTAAGATCGTCACCAGTGCGATCTTGACCCAACTCTTAGGATATTTGCCGGCGATGCTTCCGGTATAGCCGTTAATCACGACTTGAAAGGACTGACCGCGAAACTCATAGGTCAGCAGCCAAATCGGCGTGAGGATATGCTTAAACGTCTGCGCGGAAAAATCGGCGGCAACCTGGAGGTTGCGATACGTGTCTCCGGGAATGTGCTTCGCGCAGAGGCCCTCGAGTTTTTTCTGCATGCCCTCGCGCGCACTCTGAGCGGCGTTGACGAGATCGATTTGATAGCGCTCCACTACCCATCCGGAGAGAAACCCTGGATTGTATGGTTTTAGCTCTTTCGTCGGGAACGGCTCAACTTCACGCAATAAATCTGCCTGCACGCCTCGCGACGCTGGGACTAATTCGTCGTCGAAGAAATGATCAAGCTCACCCGCGCTTCGTGACCAGCGCACTTTCTGCACCTGGCGCGTGGAGCGCCGACCTTCGCTGTCGGTGAACTCTTCGGTCTCGTAATAATAGTATCCACTTTCCGCCGTCCAATCGGCGTGCGTCTGCGCGTCGAAGGTCCAATAAGGTATATAGACTCCGCGGACAGTGTCGGTCATCGCGCGGCTTTTCAGTTCCCCCGGCGCAAACCAATGCGACCCGTACCATTGGCGGATGGCGTCACGCACTTGGTCTTCACTGATTTTAAACTCGAGCAAACTCTCCGGCCGAAACGCTTCCTTCACCTCCTCGTAAGGCACCAGCGCCGAAGAGCCGCAAAAATCGCATCGCTGGCCCACGCGACCGACATCGAAAACCGAAATGGCCTGGCAGCTTTGGCATTTGACCTGAGTCTTTTCGGCCTGCCACCCGCGCGCCGCGTCGGGAATTTCGCGCAGTGCGGCCACTAAATCGTGCTCCACGATAGTTTCTTCACCCGTCGCGGAGAGCTCGATATTCGCGGGAGAAACGCTGCCGCAGTAACGGCAGACCAAGGCCTTCTTCGCCGGGTCCCAAGTGGCTTCGGCGCCACAGGTGGGACAGGAGAATTTATTTCGCGCGACGGCTTCGGGCATAATCAGCTCTTCAAAAATTCATCGAGCGCGTTCCGAGTGATGCGCCAGGTCGAACCGATTTTTTTCCCTTTCAACGAGCCATCGGTCAACGTGGCCATCACATCCGCTTCGGTCACACCGAGAATTTTTGCGGCGTCGGCTGGACTCAATAAATCTGGATTCGTGTTCACGCCTTGTTGCGGCGCGGTCACGGAAGGCACCACGCCGCCCGTTGCCGGTAGTGGCGCGCCGATCGGGGCGGTGGCACCGGCGACGGCAGGTGTCGCTTGAGCGCCGAGGATTCCGCCGGGCTGATTCATGAGCTGCTGGGCCATGCCGAAGCCCATCGCGATTTCTGCAGCCGCGCCACCGGGACCGCCACCGCCCGAGCCTTTGGCTAGACCTTCGGCCATCTGCAGTTTCACGTAATCGTTGAGATTTCCGATCGCGGCCATGCTCGAGCGCTTGTCGATCGCGGCTTCGACCTCCGCGGGTACGGAGACGTTTTCCACGATGAAGCTGGTAACCTCCAGCCCGTAGCGAACCGTGATGATCGGATTGATCAACGGCAACAGCGCGTCTCCAAGTTCTGAATACCGTGCAGCCACGTCGAGCACGGGGATTTTTGCGGATGCCAGCGCATCGGTGAACACGCTGACAATGCGCGAGCGCATCGTGTCGGCGAATTCGTCGAGGCGGAAATGCGCATCGGTGCCGGCGACCTCTTTTAAAAACGTTTTCACCTCGACGATTTTGAAATCGTACGTGCCATAGGCTCGTGCGCGCACGATGCCAAAATCCGTATCGCGCAACATCACGGGGTTGGCGGTGCCCCACTTGTTTCCAGTGAAGAGACGAGTATTGACGAAATAAACGTCCGCCTTGAAAGGGCTTTCGAAACCGTACTTCCAGCCCTTTAGCGTGGCAAGAATCGGGATATTATCCGTCGTCAGCGTATGTTTGCCGGGAGCAAACGTGTCGCCGAACTGGCCCACATAAATGAATTGGGCGGCTTGCGATTCGCGGACGATCAGCTGAGCGCCGCGTTTGATTTCCTTATCCTGATCAGGGAAACGCCACGACAAGGTGTCGCGAGAATCGTCTTCCCACTGGATAATTTCAATAAACTGCGTCCGGAGATAATCGAAGAGTCCCATGTTGAATCAATTGTCCTGATGCAAAGCGCGACGTGCGCTCGTTGAACTGAAACGTAGCGATCGCTACACGGAAGTGGAGCGAGATTTTTCGACCTGGAAAGAAACGGGAAGGTTGTAAGAGAAGGCTGAAGAGCTGAAGGACTGAAGGCTTAAAATGGGGGAACTGTACGCTGCAGGGCGATGCGGCGAGCACCGAAGGCAAAAATAGCTAACTTTCTTGGCGGAGCTTAGCGTCTCAAGTCACTTATCCGATTTCAGCCTTCAGTCCTTTAGCCTTCAGCCTTTACCCTCTGCGCCATGGCCAAACCCGACGAGCCCAAGGTGATTTTTTCGATGATCAGCGTTTCGAAGAAAATCGAACGCAAAGAAATCCTTCGCGATATCTCGTTGTCATTTTACTACGGCGCGAAGATCGGCGTGCTCGGTCTCAACGGCTCCGGCAAGTCGTCGCTCATGCGAATTCTCTCGGGGCGCGACAAGGAATTTGATGGTCACGTTCATTTCGAGCCGGGTTACCGCGTTGGTTTGTTGGAACAGGAACCCCAGCTGAGCGCGGGAAAAACGGTTCGCGCCTGCGTCGAAGAGGGCGTGCAACATCTCACCGACTTGATGGCGGCTTACGATGCGACGTGGGACGAAATCAACGATGCGGCCGATGATGCCGCGAAAGATAAAATCATGCAGCGGCAGGGCGAGCTGCAGGAAAAAATCGACGCGGCCGGCGCATGGGACGTCGCGTCGCAAGTGGACATGGCGATGGACGCGCTGCGCTGTCCGCCTCCGGAACAAGTTGTCGACCACCTTTCCGGTGGTGAACGTCGCCGTGTCGCGCTCGGGCGTTTGTTGCTCCAAAAACCTGAAATCCTGCTTCTCGATGAACCGACCAATCACCTCGACGCGGAGAGTGTGCATTGGCTCGAGCAACACCTCGCGCGCTATGAAGGCACCGTGATCGCGGTCACGCACGACCGGTATTTTTTGGACAACGTGGCGGGTTGGATTTTGGAATTGGACCACGGCCACGGCATTCCATGGAAGGGAAATTACTCGCAGTGGCTTGAGCAGAAGCAGCGCAAATTGGCAGTCGAACAAAAGACCGAAGACCGCCGCCAAAAAGCGATGGCCCGCGAACTCGAGTGGATTCGCACGTCTGCACGCGCTCGGCAGGCGAAGTCGCAGGCTCGGATCAATGCCTACGAATCCATGTTGAAGGAAAACGTCGCCGAAAAAGAGCGTGAGTTTGAAATGATGATTCCGGCCGGGCCACGCCTCGGCAATCTGGTGGTTGAAGCCAACAAAATCTCTAAAGGCTATGGCGATCGGCTGCTCTTCGAAAACCTAAGTTTTTCGCTACCGCCGGGTGGGATTGTCGGTGTGGTCGGCCCGAACGGCGCGGGCAAGACAACGTTGTTTCGACTAATCACCGCTGCGGAGACGGCGGACGCGGGAACATTGCGAGTTGGTGACACGGTGAAGATCGCGCACGTCGACCAATCGCGCGATTCCTTGCCGAACGGTGCAACGATTTTTCAAGCCATCAGCGACGGAGAAGAGATTTTGCACATGGGCGCGCGCGAGGTGAATGCGCGGGCCTACTGCGCGCAGTTCGGTTTTACCGGAGCGGATCAGCAGAAAAAAGTCGGCGTGCTTTCCGGCGGGGAACGCAACCGCGTGCATCTCGCGAGACTGCTGAAAAGCGGCGCAAATCTGATCCTCCTCGACGAACCCACCAACGACCTCGATGTGAATTCGATTCGCGCTCTCGAAGACGCGCTGACTAACTTCGCTGGCTGTGCCGTGGTCGTGTCGCACGATCGCTGGTTTCTCGACCGTGTGGCGACGCACATCTTGGCGTTCGAAGGCGACAGCAACGTCTCCTGGTGGGCTGGAAATTACAGCAGTTACCTCGAAGATTTCCGGCGCCGAAAAGGCAAGGAAGCCGACCAGCCGCACCGGATTAAATATCGGAAGCTCAGTCGGACCTAGACTCTCACCCGCAGATAGACACGTCCTGCCGGATACCTGGCGCAGACGCGCCACTACTGGGAGCGCGGGCCACTCGCCCGCTTTTTACAAAACTGGCTGAGGGTCGCATCTAATTCCTGGCCTCCATCTATGAACACCGCTCAGGCGCTTAGATGCCCGAGCGCCCGAGCATCGGAAGCTTAAGCTCAGGGAATAAAACGTCTCTGACGGGCTCTTATTTTTGAGCGCGCACCGGCCACTTGCTTAATAGACCGAACTGCGCTCCCTCTTCTATGAAACTGTCCACGTTTGCTCTCGTTATGACACTTTTCTTTCCGGTCTTCACCGCTGCCGTCGATGGTTCTACGGGCGGAGCGGCAGCCAAAATGGAATCGCTCGTCGTCGGCACCGGCTGCTTCTGGTGCAGCGAGGCGTCTTATCAACTCGTGCCCGGAGTCACCCATGTGACCAGTGGCTACGCCGGGGGCACCACGCCCAATCCAACTTACGAGCAAGTCTGTACCGGAGAAACAGGTCACGCTGAGGTGGTGAAAATCGATTTTGATCCTACGCAGACGAGTTTGGAGAAGCTGCTGCAGTTTTTCTGGACGATCCACGATCCGACCTCGCTCAACAAACAGGGAGCCGACGAGGGCACGCAGTATCGGTCGACCATTCTTTACAGCGATGAACACCAAAAGGAAGTTGCCGAAAAATCGAAGGCCGAGGCGCAGGCTGATTTCAAGGTGCCAATCGTGACTCAGATCGAGCCGTTGAAAAAATTCTACCCGGCGGAAGAGTATCACCAGGATTACTACAAGAATCACCCCTATCAGGGTTATTGCCAATTCGTGATAAAGCCCAAAGTCGACAAAGCGAAAAAAACGCTGGGAGTTAAGGACTGAGCAAAGGGCGCTTCGTCTAGTGAAGAGTGATGAGTGCAGAATGAAGGATGACGACGGATTGAGCTGCGCACGCACTCAAAGTGAGCCCATGGAATCGCTCACTGAATGACCCAATCGTTTTACCTATTTTCCTTTTTTTCTACCGCTCTGTGCGCGGGGGTGATCAACCCGCGCCCCGAGTTTCAGATCTAGGTCGTTGGAAGATATGTTCGGTAACGGTTCATGGCACTTTTAGCCCTCCGCGACTCTTCATTCTGCATTCATCATTCTGCACTAGCGAAGCACGCAACGCGTGCATAGCGTAAGTAATGCCTGAATCTTCTCCCGTGGATACGGCCGATGCCGGCCTGGAAGTTCACACGTATTTCGTTCGCAATCGGAATGTTCTGCTCGCGCGTGCCTCTTTCAGCGAGTTATACGTCGATTATTATCTTCATCTGGGGGCGCAAAAGATCCAGATGGACGCGGCGCATGATGAGATTTTCAAGCGTGCCCTTGCGGCGTTCACGTTGCACTGCGCCTCGCGTCCGTGGAAGGAACTGATCGCCTGGACGATTCATTTTCAGGAGCCATTTCTCAATGTATTCCTAACCGGCGATAACGAAAGTGGAGCACTCGTCGGTCGAGTGTTCACGGACAACGTGAAAGAAATGGATCGTAACATTTTCTACTCCGACGTTGTGCGACCCGGTCAACCGAAGCAGCGCAGCGCGGTGAATTTCGAAGGCTCTGATCCGATTGCTGCGGTGGAAGCATATTATGCGCAGAGTGAGCAACGTCCGGCGCGCTATTTTCAAATCGCGGAAGAAGAATTCGTGATGATCACGGCGCACCCGGATTGTGATGAAGCCTGGTTCAACGCGCTGACTGTCGACGAGGTCAAGAAGCTCGATGAGAAAGAGACGCTGGCGCTGATGGAGCGGCGAATCTATCGCTGGCACTGCGGGTGCAACCTGCAGCGCATGATGCAAGTTTTGGCGCCCACAATGAAAGCAGATCCCGCCAGCCTTTTCGGCGAAGACGAAACGCTTGAAATGCGGTGCCCGCGGTGTGGCGCCCGTTATGTGATCACGCGCGAAGCGATGGAAGCGTATGTCGCCCTCGGCTGAGAGGCGAAGAGCTGAAGACTAAATCCGACCCATCCATGCGGACCGCGCTCTTGCGCCTTGATGGCTCGCAGCGCAGCCAGAAGGTCCCGGATCTGTATTAATAACTTCAGCCTTCAGTCATTCAGCCTTCAGCTTTCGTATCTTTCATGTCCTATCTTGATCGATTTAGCGGCGTTGGCCGGTTGTATGGTTTGGCGGCGCTCGAGAAGTTGAGGGCGGCGCACGTTATGGTCGTTGGCGTCGGTGGTGTCGGATCGTGGACGGTCGAGGCGCTTGCGCGTTCGGGCATCGGCAAACTGACGATGGTCGATCTCGATGACGTTTGCATCACCAACACCAACCGCCAGCTGCCGGCGCTGGATGGCGAAATGGGGCGGCCGAAAGCCGTCGTATTGGAAGAGCGGATACGGAGAATCAATCCCGAGATTCAAGTGGAGTCGCTGCTCGAGTTTTTCACGGACGCGAGCGCTGACCGTTTGTTGTCTGTGAAACCGGCGCTAGTCATCGACGCGATCGATAGCATGAGCAACAAAGCGCTGTTGATCGGGGAGTGCGTGAAGCGGCAGTTGCCATGCATCACAATCGGTGGGGCGGGAGGCAAACGTGACGGGACGCTCATTCGGGTGGCGGATCTCGGCGAATGTGTGATCGACAAACTACTGCGCCTGGTCCGCAAAAAGTTGCGCCGCGATTACGGTTTTGAGCACGGCGAGAATGTGCAGTTCGGCGTGCGCTGTGTTTATTCGTTAGAACATCCCACATACTCGTGGTCGAACGGTGTGTGCTCGGCGACCCCCGAGCCCGGCATGGATAGCCGCATCAACTGTGATAGCGGCCTCGGAACCGCCTCCTTCGTGACCGCGGCCTTCGGCTTCGCGGCAGCGGGAGAAGCGGTGAGAATGCTTACGCTTCGCTAGGGATGAATGAAGAGTGATGAATGCGGCGGGATGGCGCGCGTCTACGTTTTTTGAGGTCTTTTAGTTCGAGCCTTTTGGCTTATTCATCGCCGAAAAAACGGGCGAAGTTGTCCGCTACAGTTTCGCTTAATTCATCAAGCGCGACGCCGCGAAGCGCCGCTAAGCCGGCGTAAACCGCTTCGATATTCCCCGGATGATTCAGCGTCACGCCTTCAGGGCCCGGAGGTAGTTTGTGCGTGCGCCATTTTATGGGCAAAGGCATCGACGGCGCGTCAGTCTCCACCAGCAATCGATCCAACGGCAATTCGCGAAAAACCGCCTGCGTCCGCGTTTTTGTCTCACCCAGAAAATACCCGTTAAAAGAAAAATACGCCCCGCGCTCCGCGAACCACTTGGCCAAGTCGGCGGAGCCGCCGTACGCATGCAGCAGAAATCCGCGCGAAGGCACCGGCTGCGTCGAGAGCACGTCTTGCAAGGCGCCCCAAGCATCCAAGCAGTGGATCGTAACCGCGAGGTTTCGCTCAGTGGCGAGCGCGAGTTGTTGGGCGAACACGGTGCGCTGCTCTTCCAGGGGCGCGCGCGTCAGTCCGGTTAAGCGAACGTCATCCTCCCGCGCGCGATCGAGGATCCAGCGATCCAATCCGATTTCCCCAACGACACTGTGCGGTGTTTTGTCCACCCACGCACGCAGCCGTTCAAACCAATCGGCCCTACGATTTCCCACTAACCACGGATGGAGTCCGAAACTTGGCTTGACCCACGCATACCGCGCCGCGAGCTCGGCGACTTGAGGCCAATCCTCTTCGCAGGTGCCGTTCACCACGGCTCTGGCAATCGGCAGCGCCTCGAGTTGCGCGATGGCCTGTTCGCGCCAGGGAGCGAGCCAAGCGTCTTGAAGATGGTTGTGCGCGTCAAAATAACGGATGCGATGAGTCATGACGCGGACGAGCGCGGCGCCGACTGCGCTGCCGTCGCTGTTGACGCCGCGCGGACGGATTCGCGGATCCGGTGGCGCACGGCGATCAATCCATGGCGGCGTGTGTACGAAAGGCTCGCGTTAATTCCGAGGAGGTCGAGCAAGGCCGGTTCTGTTGCGATGATCTCAGCGCCTTCCGCCCCGTCATAAATCGCCGCCACCGCACACGCGAGCGCGCGCACGACCGACGATTCCGCATCGGCCTGCACACGAAAATGTCCCTGCGGCAAACGCTCTGTCGCCACCCAAACCGGCGAGACGCAGCCGGGCACGCGATTCTCTGCCGTGCGCGCCGAAACTGGTAGTCGTGGGATGCGTTTCGACCATTCTGTCATCACCGATAGTCGTTCCTGCGGGTCAGGAATCGCTCCGAAGAGTTCGACTAGTTCATGCTGTTGCGATGCCACGCTCACCCAGCGAAATGTGCCTCCTTCACCCGCCCGCGCAAGGCCAGTGTGATCTTGGCGTCGAGCTCATGCTCGATCGGCTCCGACAGGGAGTCCGGCGACTCGTCACGGCACTCCATGCTCAAGCGCGGTCCACGTGCTCAAACTCCATGCCTTTCATGAAAATCCTATAATCTTCGCAAATCAAAACTCCACATCGCGGCAGCGCGCTTCGAAATGCCGCGCCAGATTTGTGATCTGCTCTTCGGTCAACACCGCCGCATTGCGCGTAATGATGGCAGAAATTTGTTTCGGATTGGCCACGCGCACGGTGTTGACTGCGTGCTCTTCCACCCACCAGCCGGGAAATGCGAGAATGGGCTGCACTGGAACGCGGCGACCCAAAATTTGGAAAACCCAATTCTCTAACCACAGCGCGTGATCGCGAGCTTGGTTGAGGCCGTGAAAATCTTCGCCCCACGGGTACACGAGCTGTTGTCCATCGAAGATAATTTTATGCTCTTCGAATCCAGGGCGACCGGGGCGTTTGCGCCGCGTTTTCGTTTCGATCGCAAAGACACCTGCTGGACCAACGACGACGTGATCGATGCCGAAAGGAGGTGTCGACTCACTCGCGGGAACATCGTGGAAAACATAAAATCCCTTCGCGCGCAGCTCCTCCACGGTCTCACCAACCACGCGTTCGCCGAAATATCCGAGATAGAAATTCCGTCGCTGCGCCAAGATCGTAATGAGCCAGCGCGCCGAAAAAAAGAGGACGCCCGCCAAGATAACAAGCAGTCCCGCGAGCGCCCAGGGACGTGCGGGCAGGGGGGTGTGCTCGATGCCCCACAGCCCCGAAATCATCACGAGCAAAGGCACCAACGCGCTTCCGACGAGGTGGAAGAGAAGGCGGTCGTCGAATTTTTCGATGTCGCGGCGCAACGATTCGCCAGGACCGCGAAGCAATTTTTCGGCGACTGGCGGGCGTTCTTGCCGCCGATTCAAACGCCAAATCCAGATGCCGGCGACCACGGCAAAATACAACACGATGTAGCCGACAAGGTAGAGGTAGCCGGAGTAGTTCATCGGGGCTGGCCAAAATAGCGTCGCGCCGCCAGTAAAAGTCCAGTGTCGGTGGTGAATGCGCACAGCTTTCACCGGCCTTTGACGAAATTAGTGTAAACAGTTTTCAAATATCGAGTTCGCTCCTATGAATTGGCTTTCCGGCTCACGTTGGCTTTGGCGCGGTCTGCGCGGGCAGAGCGTGACCTTTTCCGCGCTTTTCGCGTGTGCGTTGTTAGGCGTGTCGGTGTTGCGGATCCTGCGGCACGTACTCCATGCGCTCCATGCGCCGTGGTACCTGTGGTTGCTTCTGCCATTCGTGATCGTGAGCGCCGTGGCGCGCTGGGAAGTGATTTGGTTGCCCGATGAACAGCGCCGGCGGCTGTGGTCGCGCGGTCTTATTTTCGGTTCGCTCGCGGTGGCGCTTCTACTCGCGCAATTGAAGCCCAAAGCGGAGGTGAATCCTTCGCATCCAAGCGCCACGCGCTCGGCGCAACAATAACCTTTTCGATGAGCCAAGCGGACTTCCCGGCTGTAGTGCCCAACGCACTACACGATGACGGGTCACCCTTGCGCTTGCGTCGGCGCTAAATTTTTTCAAGAAACTGCTTGTTCATGAGTGTTGCTTTGTGTCGATCGACAGCAGCCTTGCTCGCTGCGTTGTCCCTGTCCGCCGGGCTTTTCGCCGCTGACGCGATCGTTCTCCCGGTCGGAAGTGCCGCTGTGCCGCTGCCAGCCGGTCCTCAAGCTTCCGCGAGTAACTTTCTGGTGCCGCGCGAGACCGCCCGCCGCGCGTTGCAACTGGGTTTTCCGACGACCGCCGCGTTGCTCGATCAAACGCTCCTCGAGCGAACTGACCTTTCGACCGAGGTCCGCAACGAGCTCGTGATCGAATTGACCAGCGCGCTGCTCGACGACAATCACGTCAGCGAAGCTGCACAGGCGCTTAAACAAGTGCCAGCCACCTGGCCCCGCGCACGGCTGCGCTTAGCGATGATCTCGGCGCGCGAAAAGCATTTTGATCAAGTCCGAGCGGCGTTGGGCGGGTTAAAATCCGAGGAACTTCCGGCCGGCGATCGGGGCTGGTATTTCTTTTTGCAGGGCATGGCTTCGGAAGCGGCGAACGATTTCGGCAAGGCCAACAGTCACTACCAACAAGCGATTGAGACGGCCACTAATCCGATCCAAGCGGCGCGTTTTATTTTAGCGCGCGAACAAGCGAGGCTTTCGCTCGGCGAAACCTCGGAGGCGCAGATCGCACAGTTTCACAAAACCGCGGAGCAGTTCGCCGGCCGGTCGACGGGGTATCGTGCCATCAGCGATTGGGTCATCGGCTTGAATGCGCGCGGCGACCGCAGCGGCGCGATGAATGTATTGTCCAGCCAACTACAGTCGCTGCCGCGTGATCAGCGCCAAGTGGCGGACGAATGGTCACTGCTGATGGGACTGATCGCCGGGCCCGACGAAACCACCGGTCGCGTCTGGCTCTACAAATTGCTCAGCAGTGGCGTTAATCGGGAGAAGCAACGGGTTGCTTTGCAGTTGCTCGCGAAAAGTTCGACCGATGGGACGCACCGCGAGGAATTTCGCGACAAGCTCGACGAATTGATTGGTCAACCGAAACCGCACCCACTGCTCGAAGAGCTGCTTCTCTTTCGCGCAGAGCTGGCTTTAGGCGATGGCAAAGAAGACACCCGCGCGGAGGACTACGCGAATGAACTACTCGAACGTTTTCCAGGGTCACAGCTGAAAGGCCTCGCGTACGAAATCCTTACCGACGCAGCGTGGGAGCGCGGTCAATATCGCAACGCCGCGAGCCTCGCGAGCAAAGCGCGCGAGCAGTTGGCCGCTGGCCAAGCGCATGCCGAACTCGGAGTGCTCGTCGCAGAAGCGTATTTTCGGGGCAGCGATTTTGTCAGCGCCGCCGAGGCGTATGGCGCGGCCTTGAACGAGCTTCCTTCGAGCGTCACCGCCGGCGATTTGATGTTTCAACAAGTCGTTTCCGAGATTCACGCGCAGCGGCTCGATGTCGCCGTGAAACTGGAAGATGAACGCGCCCACGATCCGCGTTTCGACGCGCAAAATCGTTGGCAGGCGGAGTGGAATCTCACGCGCGCACTGCAGGCGGACGGGCGCGTGGCGCTGGCCTATCATCGCCTCAATGACGTCCTCGAGCGCAGCACGGAAGCCGCCTCGATCCCGCCGGAACTGCGCGCGCGCATGCGCTGGTTGCAGGCGCGATTGTCGTTTGATGCCGGCGAACCGAAGCGCACCTTGCAGTTAACCGATACCTTGCTCTCGAGCCTCGATGGCCTCGACCCCTCATTGAAGGCGGACATCGCGAGTACAACTATTTTGCTGCAAGTTCAGGCGAACTACGCGCTTAACACAGACGCGAATTCTCCGCAGATCATGGACCTGCTCAAGCGGCTCCGCACGGAGTACGCGAACAACGATGCCGCGGTCTACTCTTACATCGTACAAGCCGACGCCGAAGGCCGCGCCGGCCATCTTGTCGATGCGCAGAAGTTGCTGATCGAATTGTCGGTCGACTATCCGAAGAGCCCCTATGCGCCATACGCCTTGTATCAGGCCGCCGAATACGCAGAGCGTCGCGGTCAGATGACCAGTTATGAAGAGGCCAACAATTTCATCGAGACCCTCGTCAACACCTACCCGAAGGACGATCTGGTTTTCTATGCACGTTTGAAGCAGGGGCATCTATTGAGAAAGCTGACGTACTTTTCTCGGGCCGAACAAGTTTACCAAACCCTGGATAATAACCCGCAGTTCGCTCAGCACCCGGGGCGTGCGGCGGTTGAACTTGCACTAGCCGACACCCACGCCGCGCAAGCGACTCAGGACCCGGCGCATCTCGAAGCAGCCCACCGGATCTACGAACGGTTGCTCGATTTAGCGACGGCGCCGACGCCCATTAAAATCGAAGCGGGCTATAAATATGGACTGAGCCTTTCGCGTCACGGACGTGTTGATGATGCGCTACGCGTATGGGGCGTGGTCATGAATTTTCTCGTGCGCGCGAATGGCGACGTGACCAGTTTCGGCGCGCAAGGGGAGTATTGGCTGTCGCGCACGCTGCTCGATTTTGGAGCGCTCTTGCAGCAGGAAAAGAAACTCGATCAGGCGCACGAGGCCTATGATCTGATTTTAAAAACCGGACTGCCCGGGGCGGCGATTGCGCGCGACAATCTCACTCGCTTGCAACCGACTGCTCCAGTCGCTCAATAGGAATGTAACAATTCGATTTACCTTCCCCGATCGACGACGTTTAAAAGGACCTGTCCATGTCAGCATTCGACTTCAGTCTTTTCGCGAAAGGTGGGCCCATGATGTGGGTCGTGCTGGTGCTCGCGATTTTTTGGCTGATCCTTTTTATCGAGCGCACGCTGTATTTGCATCGCGGGCAGATTCGCTCGAAGCCGTTTATAGAGGGTATTGAGAATACGCTCGAGAAACGGCGCATCGTTGAAGCCCTGACGCTGTGTGAAGAGACGCCGGGCCCCGTGGCGGCGGTGGTGAAGGCGGCACTTTTGCACGCGCACGAGGACGGTGAAAAATTACGCTTCGCGGTTCAGGAGGCGGCGATCGTGGAAGTGCCCTCGCTCGAGCGACGGTTGGGTTCGATTGCAGCGATCGGCCAGGTAACGCCGCTGGTCGGATTGCTCGGGACGATTCTTGGACTGATCACGACTTTTCACGCGTTCATGCATAGCGGCCAATATGCAACCGCCAACGCGCTCGCGACGGGGCTCTGGCAAGCACTCTTAGTGACAGCGTTCAGTTTAATCGTGACGGTTTGCGCGCATCTCTCGACGCAGTTTTTGAATGGACGCGTGCGGGCGATCGTTCGCGACGTCGAGTGGGCTGGCAACGAGATCATGCGGTATTTATTAAATGAATACCGGAACGAAGTTGGCGAAACGGCGCCGAAGACCGCGACACCTGCGCCGGCGGTCGGGGTTACACCGGTGGCGAATTCGACGGTCGTGAATGCGATGGCGAACTCGGCGGTGTCGTCTGTTCAGGCAGTTACCCCGAAGTCGGTGGTTGCGCGTTGATGATCACCCGGCCTCTCGATTTGTCGTCGAAGTTACGTCCGCCGCCGGCAAATTTCGATTTTCTTTTTTGGATTAACGGCGTGGTGATCGCGCTGTTTTTTGTCTTTTTCGGATCACGCTTTGTGCTTTCTCCCGGCATGGGTCTCGGTCAGGTCGATCAGCTTTTGCCGGTGAATGCGAACGCGGTTGCTGGCGCCGTGCCGACCCAGCTCACCCTCAATATCACGCAGGGCGAAAAGCTCTACGTTGATACGGGCTTCGTGACCTTTGATCAGTTGAAAGAATGGCTCGCCGTGCAGGCCAAAGCTCATCCCGGATCCACGTTGCTGGTGAGGGCCAATCCGAGCAACCCGACCAAATTGCTTTTTCAAATCACGGAAGCTGCGAACGCGGTTGGGATTAAAATTCAACTCGCTAGCCTCGATCGGGCCGAGGCCGGTGCGGATCAGTGAAATCGGTTACCTGGAAACGGTGGATCGTCCCTGGACTTTTGGGAACTGTAGTGGTGGCAGCACTACTGGTTTCGTTCACGCGGACGGTGCACTTGGTGTCGCCTCCACCGACGGAGCCGACAGTCGCGGTGAAGCCGGGGATCACCTTTGTCGCGCCGACGCGCAAGGTGCGCGATGATGAAGGGCTCTTTGATCTCGAGCCCCTGTTTTTGCCGACCTCTCACAATGCCAGCGTGCTAACGCTCCCGAAGAAAGAGCGGCGGGAGCCCGGCTCGATGTCGTTTACCTATCCGGCGAAGTTTGCGATTTCCGAATCGGGCGGAGGGATCCCGATCGAAAGTCCAATCGCTCTTCCGGGAAAACTCATCGAGGTACTCAATCTTGGTGAACCGCCGAACCCTTGGCCAGAATTGGGGCGCGAGGAGGTTGATCTCGTTTCGTTGGAGCACCGTCTCGGCTTTGTAGAGGTGGAGTCGGCGCGTGAGGGTCAGACTTTGATTTCCGAGCCGATTTTCGCCGAGCACGGAGAACACGTCCCGGCTGAGGATTGGGCGCCGATCGAGTTTTTGATTTCGGTGGACGCGGCTGGTTTGGTCGGACCGCCACTGAGCACTGGCCTGACCACGCAGGCATCGACTTCCGAGGACGTTGAACTGTTTTTCCGCAATTTCCTGACCAAGCAATTTCAGCTGGGCGCTCGGCTAGCGCCTGGTTTTTATACCGTCCGAATTGGCCCTTAGATTTTTCCGTCAAAAGGCTGTGATTTCAGTTGACGGTGTTTCCGGCGAGATTCACTTTCGTCGCTCTTTTTCGTTTTTTGATCCTCTCTCTTGGTCTGCCCAGATAGCTCAGTTGGCAGAGCACGTCCTTGGTAAGGACGAGGTC
>FTDT01000251.1_pt1 | contig 18622 bp, 18 predicted proteins | sample 1640021 | NCBI WGS metagenome assembly FTDT01 (sample SAMEA3914869, study PRJEB12502) | metagenome | biome: forest; material: soil | place: USA | collected 2012-03-12 | depth 0.1 m | reverse complement strand
GAAAATTAGGATTTGATAAAGAGGCCACCGAACTCTTTTTCCACCCCATGCGCGTACACGTTTGTCAGCATGCCCCATTCGAAGGCTTGGCGGGAATCGGTCCCTGGTTGAGAGCGCGAGGAGCGACGATTCAATTTACGCGGCTCTTCCTTGGCGAATCCCTGCCTTCGCTCGAGGCCTTTGAATGGTTGGTCCTCATGGGTGGACCGATGAGCGTGAACGACGAACAGGAGTTTCCCTGGCTGCGCGCGGAACGCGACCTGGTCGCGGCTGCGGTGAGCGCGGGGAAAACAATTCTAGGCATTTGCCTGGGCGCCCAGATGATCTCGAAAGCGCTAGGCGGTACCGTGAGCAAAAATCGCGAGCGCGAAATCGGTTGGTTCCCCGTTTGGCGGCTCGCTGCCGCCGACTCCGAGTCGTGGGGCGCGTGCTTTCCCGAAAAGTTTCAAGCATTCCACTGGCACGGGGAAACATTTTCGATTCCGCCGAACGCGGTGCACCTCCTCGGCAGTGAAGCGTGCGAAAATCAAGCGTTCGCCTTGGGTGATGCGGTATTGGGGCTGCAGTTTCACTGCGAGATGACCCCAACCTCGGTCTCTGAGATGCTTGAGGGCGATGCCGATGGAATCGGCACGGGCAGATATGTCCAAACAGTCGCGGAAATGCGAGCTGGCGCTGTGCGAGGCGTAGGGATGACGGCGGTCCTCGATAATATTTTATCGAAGCTCGCCGGAGTAACCGCGGCTAAAATTAGTCGCGATCGCGCGCGATAAAAAGTCCCAGCAAAAACCCGGCGGCCGCGGCTACGGCGATAGCTTGGTACGGTTTATCGCGAATGATCGCGTCCGTCGCTTTAGCGCCCTCGACCGTTTTGGTCTTCGCGGTGGTGTAGTATTCACCTAAGCGATCTTTCGCGGTATCGAGGCGTTCGCGCAAAGACGACAGAGCATCGGCAGCGGGCTCAGTCACATTGTTATCGAAAACAGCTTTGGCGTCACTGGCCAACGTGTTAATATCGTCGAGCAGATCTTGAGCACCGACGTGATTTCGCGATTTGGTTTTCATAGCCTCAAGATAACGCGATATATTCCTGCTTGCTATCCGGAGAAGGCTGCTTGGGGCGTCGAGAATTTGCCGATTTCCTTTGAGAAAAATTCCTACGCTTGCTCGGACTCCGCACTTTTTGCAGCGTCGAGGCAATGAACGCCGAGGAGTTTTTCACGTGGCCGGAGTCGCTTCGTCATTTCGCGGAATTCTTTCCGGTCACGGTGCCCCCTTGGGAATGGCTCAAAGCTTTGCCGTCCGCGCTACGTAGCGTAGCCTATTCGAAAGATTTTGGTCGCACGATTCCGCCCTCAGTGCAGATCACCGGAGATGTTTTTCTGCACCCGTCGGTGACCTTGCCCGCGTACGCGACCTTGATCGGGCCAGCCTGGATTGGGCCCGGCACGGAAATCCGTCCCGGCGCTTTTGTGCGTGGCAATGTTATCGTGGGGAGCGGCTGCGTGTTGGGAAACGCCTGCGAATTTAAAAATGCTTTGCTGATGGACCGGGTGCAAGTCCCGCACTTCAGCTACGTTGGAGATTCGATTTTGGGCAACGGTGCGCACCTCGGCGCCGGAGCTATTCTCTCCAATCTTCGGCTCGATCAGCAACCGGTATCGGTGCGCCTGCCGGACCGGACCGTAGCGACGGGACTACGGAAATTTGGCGCAGTGCTCGGCGACAACGCGGAAGTCGGCTGCAACGCCGTTTTGCAGCCGGGCACGTTGCTCGGCAAACGCGCTCTCGTCATGCCAACCGTGGCTTTTGGCGGCGTGCTACCCGCGGCCACAATCGCGCGAGCGCGTGTGGCTGTCGCCACCTTGCCGCGCCGCGACTAAATTCGGCTCGTTCTCGGCGAATTTCTGCTCCTAGCTGTCCGACCCCGCCTCGTTTGGTCGGGAGAATTACCGTCATGCGCATCCTCACCGGCATTCAACCCTCCGGCACCCTTCACATCGGCAACTATTTCGGCGCGATCAAACCCGCGGTCGAGCTGCAGGAGCGCGGCGAAGCGTTTTATTTTATCGCCGATTATCACTCGATGACGTCGCTGACTGACGCCGCGCAGCGCCGCAAAAATACGATCGACGTAGCGCTCGATTTTCTCGCCTGCGGACTCGATCCGAAACGCAGCGTTTTTTGGCGCCAAAGCGATCTGCCAGAAGTCTGCGAACTGACCTGGATCCTCGGTACACTCACTCCGATGGGACTGCTCGAGCGCGCTCATAGCTATAAAGACAAGATCGCTCATGGCATCTCACCGAATTTCGGTCTCTTCGCTTATCCCGTGCTGATGGCGGCTGATATTTTATTGTATAACGCGAATCTCGTCCCCGTCGGCAAGGATCAGAAGCAGCATCTCGAGATTACGCGTGATATCGCGATCAAGTTCAACCAAGCCTATGGCGAAACCTTCGTTGTGCCGGATCCAGAAATTCGCGAAGACGTTGCCGTCGTGCCCGGCCTCGACGGACAGAAGATGAGCAAGAGCTACGGCAACACGATTGACATTTTCGGCGACGAAAAAGCGACGCGGAAAAAAATCATGGGCATCGTGATGGACAGTCGCACGCCCGCTGAACCGAAGCCGGATGCGGAAAAAAATCTCGCAATCCAACTTTTGAAACTGGTCGCGCCAGCCGAAATCGCTCGCGACACGGAAGATCGTTTGCGCGCCGGCGGTCTTGGTTACGGCGATTTAAAGAAAGCGCTTTTCGAGCACTATTGGAATTTTTTCGCACCCGCGCGTCAACGCCGAGCTGACCTCGCCGCAAATCTCGATTACGTTAACCAGATCCTCGCCGATGGCGCCGCGCGCGCGCGTGTGGAAGCCAAGAAGGTGTTGACGTCGACCCGCCGGGCCGTGGGTTTGGAGTGAGCGTGACTCACGCGTTCGAATTCAGAGCACGATTGGTCGCGGTGCAGGCAGTTTTGCAATCGCGTCCATGATGCGTTCGCTCGCGCGTTGGTAGCGCTCTTTGCCGTCCGACGGATGGTCGTATTCTTTCGGTTGTAGGGGAGAACCGAATACAACGTTCACGGGAGTGCCAAGTCGCAGTTTCCCTTCTTTGCCGAAAGCCTCGTACGAACCGAAAACCCGCGCGGGGACCACGGGCACTTGGGTGCGGCAGGCGAGGAGGCCGACGCCGGGCTTGGGTGTCTGCAGATTTCCGTCGGGGGTGCGTGTGCCTTCGGGGAACAGAATCACGGGCCGATGCGCCTTCAGTGATTGGAGTACCCGTTTGATCGCGGTGACATCGGAGCCGCCGTCGCGGTCGACGGGGATCGTGCCAACGCGATCGAGCCACCACGAAGCGATACCTGGTTTCCAAAGTGTTTTGCGAGCGAAGAACGCCATCTGCACGCCGATCTGGCAGCCCACGAAAGGCGGATCGAGGTGACTGGCGTGATTTGAAGCGATCAGGAAACTTCCGTCTTCCGGAACGTTATCCAAACCGACCACCTCGCCGCGAAAAAACATTTGGTAGAACTGCCGCAGCAGGTAGTGGGAAACTCCATACAAGGGCTGCATCTGGAGATTGTCGACGGAGCGGCTCATCGAACATTAAAGTGGCGGGAGAGCGGGAGCGATTTTTTCTGAAATCAACTCGATCACTTGGTCGAGCGTGAGATGCGTGCTGTCGATCGCGATTGCGCCCGGAGGCGAGGTCAGCGGGGCGACTTTGCGCTGCGTGTCGAGACGGTCGCGTTCGGCCACTTGATCAGCTTGCCCCTGTTCAGCGCGGCGACGCGCCCGCTCTTCCGGATCGGCAAAGAGAAAGAAACGAAAATCTGCCTCAGGGAAAATCACGGAGCCGATGTCGCGGCCTTCCATGATGAGACCGCGAAACTCGTGCGCCTTTGCGATGTCGACTTGGCCGCGTTGATAGGCGAGTAGGGCCGCGCGTAATTCGGGCACAGCGGCAAAATAGGAAACTGCCTGGTTGACCTCAGCGCTGCGAATTTCTTCGCCGGATACGCGACCGTCGATTTCCATTTCCGCAGAGCGGCCGCTCACGCGCGTCGAGAAACGCAGCAACGGCAAAATCGTTTTGATGCTTTGCAAGTCCCCGACCGCTACGCCGCGCCGCAGCAATTCCGCGGTGAGGGCGCGATAAAACGAGCCCGTGTCCACGTGCATCAGATGGAACCGTGCGCTGACGGCTCGGGAGGTCGACGACTTGCCGGATGCGGCTCCGCCATCGACGCCGACAATAATAAAACGTGAGTCGCCCATGTTCAGCTGCCGACGCTTTCGCCGCGCAGCTTTTCCAGCAAATCAAAAAATCCTGGAAACGTTTTTGCACAGCACGCCGGGTCTTTGATCGAGAGCCACGACTCACCGTTGCCGAGCAAATCGTGACTGCCGAGCACCCCGAAACTCATCGCGAACCGGTGGTCGCGATAGGTCTCGATTGTCTGCCCGTGCAGCAACGGGCGCGGTGTGATCTCAAGTGTGTCTTCGGTTTCGACGACGTGTTGGCCCAAGCGCGTGAGTTCTTTGGCCATGCCTGCGACGCGATCGGTTTCTTGTTTTCGGGTGTGCGCGATGCCGGAGATTTTTGTCGTGCCGAGAAAAAGCGGACTGAGGGCGGCCAGCGTGAGAAACGTATCCGAGAAGGTCGTGAAATCTTCCTGTGCGGCGCGACGGGGCTGCGTCAGTTGAAAAGAAACCTGCATGCCGCGATCGGTCGCCTGCACGTTGAGTCCCACCCGTTTCAAAACGTCCGCAAACGCGATGTCGCCTTGCAAGCCTTGGCCCGCCGCGCGCAATGACGGCAAAGTCACTGTGCCGCCCACCGCTAATGGCAGCGCCAGAAAGTAGCTCGCAGTCGTCGCGTCGGGTTCGATCGCGTAAGCTGGGCCCGGTGGTACGTAGGCGACGCCGGCGCGCACATGTATGCGGTCATCGGATACACGCTGCACAGCGGGTTGACCAAAATGCTCCATCAAGCGCGTGGTCATCTGTACGAACGGCCAGCGCACTGCCCCGATGAGCTCGATCTCGACGTCTTTTTTGGCGAGCGGCGCGACCATCAGCAGCGCGGAAAGGAGTTGGCTGCTCTCTTGCGCGTCGATTTGCACGGCGCCGCCATTCAGTCCGCGAGCGTGAATTTCCAGCGGGAAAAAACCCTCGGCGCCCAGGCAGCGGATGTCTGCGCCAAGAGAGCGGAGCGCCTCGATTAGGCCTTTGATAGGGCGCTTGCGCATCTGCTCGACGCCATCGAGCCGGAAAACGCCACTTGGCGCCGCGGCGCAGAAAGCGGTTAGAAAACGGGCGGTGGTGCCGGCGAGACCAACGAAGAGGTCGGCGCGCTCAGTTTGAAAACGGTGTTGTTGGCCGGAAACGTGGAGAGTTTTTGCGGAGTCATTGGCTTCGACGCTGAAGCCGAGTTTACGCAGCGCTTCGGCCATGAGATGCGTGTCTTCGCTGAAAAGGGCGCCGGTCAGGGTAACCGGCCGATCGCCCAGGGCCGCGAGCAGGAGCGCGCGATTGGTCAGGCTCTTCGATCCAGGCACGAGCGCCTCCGCGTGGACGGAGCGGGTAAACGGTTGAATCGGCAGCAAGTCTGGTAAGGCCATGAAGCGCTCATTGCTCGCGCAATCCAGCCTCGCAGCCAAGACCAAATCGAGCGGCCTCTCGGGAGAGAATCAGCAGTCAAAACAAAATGAGTGTAGGCGGCGCGAAGGCCGGCTCGCGCTCCCGGCGGTGTGACTTTCGCGTCTGGATACGCCTTGGAGTCGGCCATGCGCACCTGCTGCGAGCTCAACAGCAATTCAGAACTAGAAAAATTCCTTACGGCCGAAAACCGTCTCGGTAGGCTTTGCCTCGCTCGAGGCGCGCGCGGACTTCCGGCCAGTCTCGGTTAGCGATCGCGGAACGCATCCCTTGTAGCTCGTCCTGAAAATTTCCCAGCGCGCGGAGGACTTCGTCGCGGTTTTGTTGGAAAATTTCTACCCACATCGATGCATCGCTGCCCGCGATTCGTGTGGTGTCACGCAAACCGCCACCGGCAAAATTCCGCCAGCGCGGATTTTTCTGCGCCAGGAACGTGCAAAGGCTGGTCGCGATAGCCTGCGGCAAATGTGAAATGTGCGCCACGATTTCATCGTGTTCATCCGCGCTCACTGTCGTGACTTCGCTGCCAAGCGCTGACCAAAAACGCACGGTTTTCTCCACGGCCCACGCCGGAGTTTTTTCCAGCGGCGTAACAAAACACACGCGCCGCTCGAAGAGGTCGGTCTGGCCATTTTCCCAGCCGGTTTTTTGACTGCCGGCCATCGGGTGAGAACCGACGAATGCCGCGGCGGGCGAGGTGGCGGCATCGCTGCGCCGAACGAGTTCGGCTTTCACGGAGCCGACGTCGGTCATAATGGCGTTGGGCGCGAGTCGCGGGCCCACTCTTTCGGCGAGCTCGATAATTTTTTCGACCGGCGCTGCCAGCACCACGAAATCGGCCTCGGCGATGGCCGCTTCCGGTGTATCCAAGATCTCGTGACACCATGGCTGACCTTGGAGCGCGAGACGCGTTTCAGGACGCCGTGCCCAAATCACAATGCGCTTGGCGACGCCGCGCGCGTGCGCAGCCATAGCGACAGAGCCGCCCAGCAGACCCGGCGCAAGAATCGCGAGTTTGGCGATCACGTGGTCGGCAAAATTACGCCGCGGGCGTTTCGGCCGGCGCCGACTGACTTGGCGCCGTTGGCGACGCTCCTTCCGACTGCATCTCCTTCAGCAAGGAACCGATATACGGAATCAATTGTTTCTTGCGGCTGACGATGCCGGGCAGATCAAAAATTTCGTCCTTCTCAACGTGCGCGTAAGAAATGCGGCTGATGAAATCAGCGTCGCCTTTGACGAGCAGAAGCGAGTTTTGCGAGTTGATATCTGTCACTAGCAAACAAGCAAAAGCGAGTCCCTCGCTCGCGCGCATGCGCTCGAGCGCCGCGCAAAGCGGTTTGGCATGTTTCCAGAAATTACCGAAACCTAATTCTTCGACCTGCGAAACCGCGAAGCGAACATGGTCTTCATCATAGATCTTGAAATCCGAACGAATCACCTTGTCCGGTGAGTTGGCCAAAATCACTGAGCCTGAACTGAAAATCGCGTCGGCCAGATCTTTCGAATCTACGCCCGCAATCCGACTCAGCCAGCCGAGTACAAAGGCGTCTTTTTCCGTCGAGGTCGGACTATTGAGATGGAGTGTATCGGAAATAATTCCGCCCATCATGATGCCAGCGATTTCCGGCGAGGGCGTCAGACCTTCACGGCGAAAAAGGTCGGCCACGATTGTGCAGGTCGAGCCGACAGGTTCATTGATAAACAGGATCGGCTGCTGTGTATTCAAAGATCCGAGACGGTGGTGATCGATGATTTCAGCGATGGTGACTTCTTGGGCGCCAGTGACGGCTTGCGTCATCTCGTTGTGATCGACGAGGACCAAACGCGTTTTTACGCTCTTTAGGATATCCGTTTTGGAAAGGATACCGATGAGTTTCCCTTCGTCGTTCAGCACCATGTACGCAAGTGCCGATGTCGAGGCGACTTTGCGCCGCAGATCGGCGATGCGCAAATCTGGCGAGACCGAGGAAAATTTGCGATCGATCAACCGATCCACGCTCGACGCCGTGCGAATAACCCACGCAGTCGTGGCGGAGTCGTATGGGCTGACGATCAAGCTCACCTCGGCTTCGCGCGCTTGCTGGATGACTTCTTCGTCAACCGGTAGATTTCCGGTGACGACCAGAGCGCGGACACCGATTTGGATCGAGCGCTGTTGTATATCCCAGCGGTCGCCAACGATGACCACGGATTGTTTCGGTAAAATGCCTTCTGACTCGGAAAACTTGCCGAATGAGCGGACATCCATCGCGCCAATACGCACGTAAAGATCTTCGTTTTTTTCGGCGTCTTTCGTGTAAATCGGTTTACCGCGAAGCGCTCGAACGATTTGTGAAAGAGATGAGCTCACCCGGCGCATTTCGCGAAGTTCATTCACCTTCGGAATGAAATGACTGCCGAGTTGAATAATGGAAATGGTGCCCACGACTTGGCGATCGTCCGTAATGACCGGTAGCAACCGCACATCGTGTTTATCAATCAGTTCCAGTGCCTCGGCACAGGTCGCGTTGCTGGAAACCGCCACTACATTATCGATCATCAGATCGCGAACGCGTGGAGTCACGTCGCTAATATAAAGGGGCAGCGGCTGTTTGAAACGTTGTAAGATCGTATCAATGCGTGCGTTAGAATTTCCACAGCGAGCCGCCACGAAGCCCGGGATCCCCTTGGCTTCTTTGAATGCAGCGTAGGCGATGGCGGAACAGATTGCGTCTGCATCCGGGTTCTTGTGCCCAATGATATAAGTGGGAGTGGTGGCGGCTGCTGCGCTCATGAAGTGGCGGGGGGGTGGGGGGGGGGGGCTAAGGAAAGCAATTTCCGTGAGCAGTTCACTGGGAAAGTGACAATATGGCAGCCATCATGCGGCTCGGACAGAACGAAGGCGACGCTCAGACTGGACAAGCTGGCTAGCGGTATTCAATCCTGAGTGGATGAAGATCTATCTGGACGGAGAATTCGTCGACCAGTCTGAGGCTAAGATCTCCGTGTTTGATCACGGACTTTTGTACGGCGACGGTATTTTTGAGGGCATCCGGATCTATCAGGGCAACGTGTTTCGTTTGGAAGAACACCTCGAGCGGTTGGAATATTCAGCCAAGGCGATCCTGTTGAAAATGCCGTGGTCACGGAAGGAAATTTCCGACGCCGTCTGCGAAACGTGCCGCCAGAATCAGCTCGCCGACGGCTATATTCGATTGGTCGTGACGCGCGGGGTTGGTGATCTCGGACTATCGCCGTGGCTTTGCCCGAAACCTTCTATTTTCGTGATCGCGAATAAAATCGCTCTGTATCCGGAAGAGCATTACACGACTGGTCTCAGCATCGTCACGGTGCCGACGCGCCGCGTCAATCCTGCCGCGCTGAGTCCATCGGTGAAATCGTTGAACTATCTGAACAACATTTTGGCGAAGATCGAGGCGAAGCAATTTGGCGCGCTGGAAGCGATCATGTTGAACGATCAGGGTTACGTCGCGGAGTGCACGGGCGATAATATTTTCATTGTTCACAAGGGCGAGATCATCACTCCGGCGGCTTCGCAAGGCGCGCTCAAAGGCATCACGCGTGATACGATTTTGAACATCGCGACCGAGATACAGGTGCCTTTGCGAGAAGCCAATCTAACCCGTTACGATGTCTGGAATGCCGATGAATGTTTTCTCACTGGCACAGCTGCTGAAGTGATTCCGGTGGTTAAGCTCGACGGCCGCGAAATCGGCAGCGGCAAACCGGGAGACATCACGCAAAAAGTCCTCGCTTCCTTCCGTCGCCGCGTCCTCTCCGAAGGCACGCGAATTTAAAAAAAGCCGCGCCAGGGGTAGGGCGCGGCCTAATGGATGGTTACGACGAAAATTCGCCGCTATATCGTGGGCTGATCAAGACGAGTGAACTCGGCTTGATCAATCCTTCGCATCAGCCAAGTGAAAATTCTCAATGATTAAGCGACCTATCGTTTTAACCTGCTAACTTTCGTTTCCACCAAGCGAAAATTCGTATCAGCTCAGCAAATACTGCCACTGGTTCTCGCGGGCCGCTCGGGCGGCTTTGAGCGCGCCAAGCGCGACATAGCGTTTATAATCTTGGCCAGCGAGCTTCACTTTCGGCGCTTCGTAGCCGTCATCGGTGAGACGCTTTTGCAGCACCGTATCGATGCCTTTGATCTGCGAACCGCCGCCCGTGATGATGATGTTCTGCAGCAGAGTGACCACGGAGTCAGAACTGGCGCGCGTGATTAACGTCGTCAGCGCCGGATAAATTTTATCGATTAGCGTATTGGCCGAGTTACCGAGCGCTTCGCCGAGATCGAGGGTATGCGCTTTACCACCGATGATGACGCGGACGTCGATCGGCTTGCGAATTGGTCCGACGTAGGAATTGGTCTCTTTGATTTCGCGCACTTTCAGGCGGGACAATCCATTATTTGGATACAGACGATTCAGCTCGGTCTGCAAGATTTCGTCGATCGCGTCGCCGGCGAATGCGATGCTGATTTGATCGTCGCGCGTCGGGAAATAACCTTGGACCAAGCAGAGATCGCTGGTGCCGCCACCGATATCGATGAAGAGCGAGTTGGTCACCGGATCGACGTAGCCCGGCTGACCGAGCCGGCTATCATCGCGGAAGCCAAGGGCGGCCAAGAACGGTTCGGGAATTAGCAAAATGCGATCGAAAACGCCGAGCGCGCATTGGCGAATGTCTTCGCGAGCCCGTTGATCTGCGTTTGCCGGAATTCCGACGACGGCGCGGATTTCCGCGCTGTTGGTCGGATCAACGATGGAACGCACGTGCCGGAAAAAATCTTTCGCTGCGTCAGGGTGAGCGATAACGCCTTCGGTGATCGGCTGAACGAGATTAACGTGCAGAAGATTTTTCAACGCGTCTTCGCCGAAGAGAATCGAGGTGTTCCCGGTAATAATTCCGTCGACGATACCTTCTTTCACGTAACCCACTACGCTCGGGAGGACCTTGCTGATCGCGATATCGGTGGTGCCAGCCGAGCCGGCTAGCACGCAGGATTTATTAGTGCCCAGGTCGAAACCGATCAGAATGGTTTTTGATTTAGCGGGACGGGCAGCAGGTGCTCCGCCGCTGGCGGGAATCGGTGGGGTGGTCGAGGTTTTTTCGGTGGATGTGGCAGTTGTCATATACAAAGAGGATAACTTAATGATGAGTTAGCGCCGCGGTTCATTTCGCTCCTGGTCGAGCATGCCATCGATGAGATCGGCGACGTTCATCGGGCTCGTGCGCGGAGACTTGCGTGGAGCGGGCGGAGTTCCCTTTTCCACGGGAGAAGCTGCACTAAATTGTGTTGCCGAGGCCGGTGTGGGGGTAAACGGCGCGACACTTTGGGCAGCGGCAGGCACCGAAATGACCGTCGGTATTTGCGTGCGGAGCGCAGCGACCAGCTTGGGCAAAAGCAATTCGGCAGTGACGGCTGCATCCGCCACGCGATTGGCTTCGGTGGCGATTATTTTTTCCAAATCTTCCTGCGAGATGCTGGTCGTTCCGTAGCGTGATTGAACCTCGCCGAGAGCTCGCAGAAAAAGCATTCCAGAGGTGGAGCGCTTTTCTGGGTCGCGTTCGTTATCGATGCAAATTTGCCGACACAGTCGGACAAGCTCGGCCCAAGGAGATTCCGCAGCGTTGGGAGCGGGTTTTGAAGTCGGAGCGATCAAAATTCGCGAAATAGACTATCGGTTTTGCCGCCGGTTCGCAGGTAACTGAACGAATAGACCTCTTCGCTTTGCACGCAAGAGCGTCAATGCGAAACGCAACGATTCTTCGGGACACAAAAAAACGCAGGCCTTACGGACTGCGTCTTTTGAAAATGTAGAGATCGTTTAAACGATGCTCACGCTGCGGTGCACTTTGTCGAACTGAACCGTGCCGTCTTTGAGGGCAAACAAAGTCCAATCGCGACCGGTGCCGACATTGGCGCCTGCGTGGATCTTCGTGCCGCGCTGGCGAACGATGATGTTGCCTGCAATGACGGCTTGACCGCCGAATTTTTTAACGCCGAGACGCTTTGAATGACTCTCGCGGCCGTTGGACGTTGTTGACTGACCTTTCTTGTGCGCCATGACGAAATTTCCTTAAGCGTTGATCGTTTGAATTTTGATCACCGAAAGTTCCTGGCGGTGACCCTGTTTGCGCTCCATGCCCTTGCGCTTCTTCTTCTTGAAAACCACGACTTTCTTGCCGCGTTTGTTTTCGAGAATGGTGGCGGTGACGCTGGCGCCATCGAGGATCGGTGTACCGACCTTGAACGTTTCACCTTCGCCAGAGGAGAGAACCTCGTTGATCTGAACGGTCGAACCGGCTTCCGAATTGGGATAGCGGTTGACGATCAGAATATCGCCTTCTGAAACGGCGAACTGCTGGCCCTGTGTTCTGATGGTCGCTTTCATAAATAAAACCGCGAACTAAGAGTTTTTTCGCGCGCCGAAGCAAGGCTTTATTTGGGAATTTTACAACGTGACCCGACCTCAGGAGAAGTCTGGTCAAACCAATCAATTCTCGATGCGAAATCGCAGTTTTTCGGTCGCTCAGTGCGACTCAGCTGGCTGGGGAGCAGGCGCAGCGGCCGGCGTCGCGGCAGCGCTTGGATCAACGGGCGGAGCGGCTCGATTAATTTCCGAATTCTGAATGGCCGAATCCCGCTTGCTGGCGTGGTGAGAAAATTCCGAAGGGTCGATGCTGCGCGCGATCAACTCATCCTGTTTTTGCGCGTCGGCTTCGAGTTGCTGCTGGCGACGCAGGGACGCGAGACGTTCTGCTTCGCGATCGGCGAGTTCACGTTTTTCACGTTCAGCAGCTGCGAGTTTCGCGAGGGCCTCGCGACGTGCGGCGTCAGCGCGTTCTGCGTCGCGCGCGCGAAGCTCGGCGAGGCGGCGCGCTTCGCCTTCAGCAGCATCTCTTTCTTTGGCTGCGCGATCGCGCTCCTCGCGAGCAAGGCGAGCGTCTTCTTCGGCCTGGCGTCGCTTGGCCTCAGCTGCGGCTTGGTCTGCGCGAAGACGCGCGAGGTCTTGCGCTGCACGTTCGGCATCTTCTTGAGCTTTGAGTGAGGCGAGGCGGTGAGCTTCGGCGTCAGCTTCTGCGCGCCGGCGAGCCTCCTCCGCTTTGCGGCGATGTTCCGCGTCGGCGATGGCCGCCCGTCGCGCGTCGCTTTCGCGGTCCATATGCGCCTTATACGTGCGGACGCCTACAAAGCCGATCGCAAGCAGGCCGATGATGACCAACGTGATGACAGTGCCTCGTTTCATTTCGGAAAGGACCGGACGCCCGGTAGATTGTTCAACGCAAATTCCGCGACCCTAGAATCGCCCGCGTTGGCGGCGCCGTACGGTAGCGCAAACTTCACTGCTTCCGCAAGTGGCTTCTTGAGCGTATGAAGCGCATGGAGCAAGCAGGCGAAGACGACGTCCCCGGAACCCGTGGCCGAGACTTCTTTAACCTGCGGTGGTGAGACACATCCGACTTCTCCCGAGCGCAGCGCAAAAAAAACATCGTTAGGTCCGTCTGTGATCACCCAGGCTCGCACGGGCCAGCGTTTTCCCGCGGCAGTGAGAAGTTTGTTAACAGGAATCTCTCTCTCAGAGCTTTCGAAAAGAGCGACGAATTCGTCTCGGTTAATTTTAACTAAGCTCACCGGCTGATCCAGAGACCAGCGCAAAGGTGGCCCATAGGTATCGACGGAGAGCTGGTCGTCGCGCGCCCATTGAGCGAGTTCGTCGCGCAGAGGCGCGGCTTCCTCCGACGCGAAGCCGGGAAAGCTGCCGCATAATGCGAGTTGAAGCGGTGATTCAGGCCAAGCCTCTCGTTCAGATTGCAACTGTAGTTCAGAGTTAGGCTGAGAGTGCGGTTCAGCTTCCGAGTGAGACTGTGGTTGGGGTTTAGAGATACGTTCCCGCGCCAGCGCCTCTGCGCACGCGCGCAAGGCGGCAGCATCTACGGCGCGATCTGGTCCGAGAAAGGTGGTCTCGGCGACGACCCCACGGCTATCGCGGATGACTAGGCCAGTGCGCGTGGCTGCTTGGGTCGAGAAGGCGCGGTGCGGCAGCCCGCGAGCTTGCAACCAAGCGGAGCATTCATCGCCGGGAGCTCCGCCGACGAAACACCACGCCGTAGTGCTTTCGCCAATACGCGCGAGCATTTTCGTCACGTTAATCCCTTTGCCGCCGACTTGAAACGACTCGGCGCTTGCGCGTTGAGTTTTGCCGGGCTTCCAGTCGTCGGCGACGAACGTGCGCTCCGCGAGAAGATTGCCGGTCAGGGTGATGATCATCGGGAAGAACAAAATGGTTTCTAATAAATGGATCAACCGTGTGGATTGATCCCCGCCGGGAGCGCGGACATCCTGTCCGCCATCCTTTAAAACGCGAGCTCAGCTCGCCGGGTTTTTAGCGCGAGTCTGCGGCTCGGCTTCGTGAATTGGTCGGACAGAATTTCCGCGCTCCCGGCGGAGGAACACCACGGAAAAATGAGCCGCACGTTCTTCCGCGGGTCGATCCCACGAATTTGAAATTACTTGGCTTCTTAATCCACTAACATGTCTTTCACTCACTCGTCGCCGTGGGCCAACTCATTCAGACCTCCGCATACAGCGGTAAGAATACGGTTTCGTTAGCGCGCTCGCTGCTCGGCAAGGTGCTCGTGCGCGCGGCGGCCGCCGGAGGCGGAGAGACGCGGCATATATTAACTGAGCTGGAAGCTTATCACAGCGAGCAAGACTTGGCTTGCCACGCCAGCAAAGGGCGGACGCCGCGCACCGATGTTCTCTACCGCGCTCCAGGAATTTGGTACGTCTATCTCTGCTATGGCATCCACGAGATGCTCAACCTCGTGGTCGGCCCGGAAGGTTTTCCCGCGGCCATTCTTGTGCGCGGCTTACACGACGTGATCGGGCCTGGCCGCGTGACAAAAACCCTGCGCATCAATCGATCTTTGAACGGTCAACCCGCTTTGCCGGCAACGGGTCTTTGGATCGAAGATGATGGGATCAGAGTTCCGCGCAGTTGGGTTCAGTCCACCCCGCGAGTCGGCGTCGACTACGCTGGAGAAATATGGGCAGCGAAACCGTGGCGTTTTCAAATTGATCCGGCGCGGCTGCCAGCGCTTGCCGCCCAAATGCGGAACGCACTTGGCGGACCGAATGGCGCGCCGATTCAGACTGCACGTTAAAGTCTTGGCCTGGATTTTCGTCGCGTCGACGTCTGGACGTCGAATCTGCGTGTGCGCGTCGAAGACGCTTTCGCGGTTGCCAGGGGTCGGTTAACCGCGAACGTTCGCTCGCATGACGCCCGTGCCCGACGACGTACCCGCGCCTTATTTTTCGGACGGGCAGCGCCGGCTCCTGGCGTTCACTGCGGTGCTCTTCGCCTTTGTCGCATCTTCGGCGCTGGTGATCTTTCTCATCGCGATGCTCGGGCGGGCGGTCGGTTTTTTTTCCGACGTACTTTGGCCGGTCGCCGTCGCTGGCATTATTGCGCTCATCCTACGCCCATTGGTGGATGTGATTGAGCGCCGGTTTCACGGGCGGCGCCTTGCCGCAGTGATCGTGCTCTACGTGGCGTTTTTGCTGCTGACCGCGCTTGTATTGGTTTTACTGATACCTCCACTCGCGTCGCAAGTTTTGGATTTCGCGAACTCGTTGCCCGATCTCTGGAATCAAGGAGTCGGTTACGTGCAGCTTCACTATCCGCAATGGATGAAGACGCTCGATCGCTTCGCGATCAATCCCACGGTAGCCGGAATTGTCGACTCAACGAAAGGGCAGGCCGCGCGCATTCCGGGCATGCTGATCCCTTCACTGCGCGTGCTAAAAAACAGCGCGTGGGCGATGGCCGATTTCGCCACCCATTTGGCGATCGTGCCGATTTATCTCTTCTTCTTTTTACTTTCGAAATCGGGGGGAGATCCGACGCGCAACTTGCCGGAACACCTTTCGTTCGTCCGGCCGTCGCTTCGCGAAGATATCGTTTTTCTGGCGCGCGAGTTCATCAATATCGTGATCTCTTTTTTCCGCGGCCAACTCGTGATCGCGCTCGTGATGGGTTGCCTTTACGCGCTGGGTTTTTCGCTGATTGGACTGCGCTTCGGTTTGTTCATCGGATTGCTCGTGGGGATGCTTAATGTAATCCCGTATCTTGGGACGATCGTCGGGTTGGTGACGACTCTTCCACTCGCGGCTTTGCAAGAGGGTGGAGGACTGCATCTCGTGGTTCTTGTGCTCGTTGTGAAAGTGGTCATTCAGGCGATCGAGGGTTGGTTTCTGACGCCCAAGATCATGGGGCATCGCACCGGGCTTCATCCCGCCATGATCATCTTTGCGATTCTGTTTTGGGGCACCGCGTTCGACGGAATTCTTGGCATGATCCTGGCGATTCCGTTGACGGCATTTTTCGTGACGTTCTGGCGGTTGTTGAAACGGAAATATTTTCCCGCCGTTCAGCTTTAATTCGCCGGGCTGTCTGCGGCCGCAACGAGTTTTCATGCGCACGGCGCAGGTTCGCTTCAAAAGTGAAAAGCGCGTGATGTTTGTCCGAGCCGCTTGAATCCGAGCGAAAACGGAGTCCGTTCTCGCCCGCTATGTCCACACCCAGAGTTTACTCCGTCAAAGCTTATTCTACGACGTCCGCGCAAACGCCCTTATCCGCGTCGAGCATCTCACGCCGTTTTCCCACTCCGAGCGATGTCCAGATCGACATTCTTTACTGTGGCGTCTGTCACTCCGATCTCCATTTCGTACGCAATGAATGGGGCTTCACCCAATACCCAGCGGTGCCAGGTCACGAAATCGTTGGACGTGTGACTGCGGTTGGTGAGGGCGTGAAAAATTTTAAAGTTGGCGAACTCGTCGGCGTGGGGTGCCTCGTGGATTCTTGCCGCACATGCCCAGATTGTCGTGCTGGTCTCGAGCAATTTTGCCCAGAGATGGTCATGACCTACGGAAGTACAGATAAACATCTCAACGTGCCTACGCTCGGAGGCTATTCTCAAAGCATCGTGGTGACGGAAGATTTTGTTTTGCGGATCCCTGCGAATTTGAATCCGGCTGCGGCAGCACCTTTGCTCTGCGCGGGCATCACGACGTACTCTCCTTTGAAACACTGGAAAGTCGGGCCTGGTCAAAAAGTGGGCGTGGTCGGCCTCGGCGGGCTCGGTCATATGGGCGTGAAATTTGCGCGGGCGTTCGGCGCTCACGTCGTGTTGTTCACGACCTCGCCCGGCAAAACAGAGGACGCAAAACGCCTAGGTGCGCATGAGGTCGTCGTATCGAAAGACGGAGCGCAAATGAACGCGCACGCCAACTCGTTCGACTTTATTCTCGATACGGTCTCTGCGACGCACGACATCAACGCATATCTCAATCTCTTGAAACGCGACGGAAACATCACGCTCGTCGGCGCGCCGGAAAAGCCGTTGGGCGTCGCGGCGTTTCCGCTCCTTTTCCGCCGTCGTTCGTTGTCTGGCTCGCTGATCGGCGGATTGCCCGAAACCCAGGAAATGCTCGATTTTTGCGGTCAGCACAGCATCACGAGCGACATCGAGATGATCGCCATCGATCAGATCAACACGGCCTTCGAACGCATGCTCAAGAGCGACGTGAAGTATCGGTTTGTGATCGATATGGCTTCGTTGAAGTAAGGCCGGCTTCGTTGAACTAGAACGCTTGGCCGAAGGATTTTCTGCGCGGAATATTCTTCGGCTAGCGGGGGCACACTGGAAAGGTGTGCGCTCATTTGCTCCGCACTGATTCTCTCGCACCATGCGCGTGAACGATGCCATGGGACATTAAGTTTAGCGCTGGGGTTTACTTGCCGCAAATCGATTGGTGGCTCGACGCGCATTTTCCCGTTCATCGGTCATTCGTTTCGCATGCGCATAGCGATCACACCGCGCTTCATCGCGAGGTGATTTGCTCGCTCGGCACGTCGCGGCTCATGCAGGCGCGCATTCCGGGCGAGCGGCGCGAGCACGTTTTGGGCTTCGGCGAATCGCTCGCTCTCGGTGACGAGACGACGATCACGCTCTATCCGGCGGGTCACATTTTCGGCTCTGCGCAATCGCTGCTCGCCCATCCCGAACGTGGTTCTCTGCTTTACACGGGAGACTTCAAATTGCGCCGCGGGCTTTCCGCGGAGCCCTGCGAAACGCCGCGGGCGGACACTGTCATCATGGAAACGACGTATGGACGTTCCCACTACATTTTTCCGCCGACGCAAGATGTCCTCGCGGCGATCGCGAAGTTTTGTCACGAAACGATCGAGCACGGTGACACTCCGGTGCTGTTCGGTTATAGTCTCGGCAAAAGTCAGGAGCTGCTGAGTAGTTTGGCGGCGGCGCAGCTTCCGATCATGTTGCATCCTTCGACGGTGAAAATGACGCGCGTCTACGAAAGCTTGGGTATTCACTTTCCTGCGTATCGCGAGTTCCTGCCGGCGGAGGTCGTTGGGCACGTGGTCATTTGTCCGCCGCAAACCAATCAATCACCATTTCTTAAAAAAATTCCCCGCCGCCGCACCGCGGTGATCACAGGATGGGCGCTCGATCCTGGCGCGATTTTTCGTTATCAATGCGATGCCGCTTTTCCACTTTCGGATCACGCGGATTTTCCCGATTTGTTGCGCTTCGTTGAATTGGTTCAACCGCAACGGGTGCTCACCCTGCATGGATTTGCTGTCGATTTTGCGCGGACCCTGCGCGAACGAGGAATTGAAGCGTGGGCCATCGGCGAGGATAATCAGCTCGAGTTCGCGATCCCCGGTTCGCCTACCACAGGTTCGATCGTCCGAGCAGCGATTCCCGAGTCGGCAGAAACCGTTGCCGAAGCAGAAGCGGCCCAGCCCACCGATGCGATGGATCGCTTCGCGAGCACGGCGGAGAAAATCCGCGCGACGCCGAAAAAGTTGGAGAAGATAGCTTGGCTTAATAGCTACTTCCGCACCCTGAGCGATG
>FTDT01000202.1_pt1 | contig 18844 bp, 15 predicted proteins | sample 1640021 | NCBI WGS metagenome assembly FTDT01 (sample SAMEA3914869, study PRJEB12502) | metagenome | biome: forest; material: soil | place: USA | collected 2012-03-12 | depth 0.1 m | reverse complement strand
GGGGCCGTAGATTTCCTGCGCGGCTGCCACCACTGTATCCACGAATACCTTACGTAACGGGTCTTGATCTTCCTGGCGCCAAACTGCGCCGACGTCGATCGGGCGCAGCGTTTCTGCGAGGGGCCGGTAAACGACGCCTTCACGGTGACCCTGGGAAGATGAACGCGGCACCACCGAAATTCCGATGCCGTGCGCGATCAGTTCGTACATGAGTGTCTTGCCGTTGACCTCATGCAGTACCTGCGGCTCGTAGCCAGCTTCGTGGCAACGCTCGATAATCACATTTTGGAAACTGGTTCGCTCGTAACGTGGGCAGGCGATGAACGGAAAGTGGCAAAGCTCGGCGAGAGAGATGACGGATTTTTTGGCGAGTTCGTGGTCCACGGGCATGACCACCACAAGGGGGTCTTGAAACAACCGACGTTGCATCAGACCGAGTTCGTCGATCGGCAAGACAAGCAAGGCGACGTTGATTTCGCCAGCGCGCAGCGCGGGAACTTGCGCCAGCGTGGACATCTCTTTCAGGTCGAGGGTGACCTCGGGCGCAGCGAGTTTTAACTGAGCCAGCACAGCGGGAAGCAATTGATAAGATAAATTGCTCGCGTAGCCGACGCTGAGCCGACCGCTCAAGCCGCTGCCCGCGACGCGAGCCGTGTGCACCGCTTGAGTAATGCCTTCCACGTGCGGACGCACGTGAGCGAGAAATTCCTGGCCGGCGCGAGTTAGCGTGACAGAACGCGGACCTCGTTCGAATAGTGCTGCGCCGATTTCGGCTTCGAGCTGTTGAATGTGCCGACTCAGCGGAGGCTGCGCGATCCCGACGCGATCGGCCGCGCGACCAAAGTGAAGTTCTTCGGCGAGAGCCAAGAAAGAATGGAGATGTCGGAGTTCCATCAGCCGATAGCGAATCAGTATCGAATTATGTCGAACTGGTTTTGGACGGCAAGCGGTGAACCGGTTATGATAGGAGCGAACTCACCTAATTATGACGAATACGACCACCACGCACACGCCAGCACCTATCGAACGAATCGAACAACGTCACCTCGGCGAAGGCGGCCCACTCGTATCGGCCATCGGACTGGGCTGCATGGGCATGTCAGAATTTTACGGAGCGATCGATAACGCGCGCAATTTGCGCACGCTCCAGCATGCACTCGATCAGGGCATCAACTTTCTGGATACGGCGGACGCGTACGGACCTTACACCAACGAAGAACTCCTCGGTAAAGCCATCGCCGGTCGCCGCAACACGATCTTCTTGGCCACCAAGTGCGCCATCGTGCGTGATCCCGCGAATCCAAAGAGGCGCGAGATCGATAATCGGGCGGCGTTTATCAAGCAGAGCTGTGAGGCGAGTCTGCGCCGCCTGAAGATCGATACAATCGATTTGTATTATCTGCATCGCCACAATCCTGATTCAGCTTCGATTGAAGAGGCGGTCGGGGCGATGGCTGAACTAGTTCGCGAGGGAAAGGTGCGTTATGTGGGACTGTCGGAAGTCGGAGTGAAAACGCTCGAGCGGGCGCATCGCGTGCATCCGATCACGGCGCTACAAACGGAGTATTCGCTCTGGTCGCGTGAGCCGGAGGCCGACGGAACGTTGGCCTTCTGCCGGGAAAACAAAATTGGTTTTGTGCCCTACAGCCCGATCGGCCGCGGATTTTTGAGCGGCGCGATTCGCCGCTTTGAAGATCTTGCGGCGGACGATTTTCGCCGCGAACTGCCAAGGTTTCAGGGGGAAAACTTCGGGAAGAATCTGGAAATCGTGGCTGAACTTCAGCTGCTCGCCAAAGCACGTGGTGTGTCAGCGACGCAGCTAGCGATCGCATGGGTTCTGGCCCAGGGGAGGACCATCGTACCAATTCCTGGGACCACGCGTGTGGAACATCTCGATGAATTGCTGGCCGCGACTCGACTCAAATTATCGGAACAAGAGATCGAGCAGATCAGCTCGGTGTTCCCCGTTGGCCAAGCGGCGGGGCACCGCTATTACCAAAACATGGTCAAGTACCTAGGTCGCTGATGGCGGAGCTAGGCGGTTATCCAATCTGTTTTGAAGATATTTTTTGATTATGCTTTATAACAAACTCATCGCTCCTGGAATTATCCACATTGCTCTCGGCGGAACCGACGAGGCGTGGATCATCAACGATGGCACATTCGAGGTAGACGCGGTGGCGGATCTGGCTCCGCCCGCCGATGCGGAGGCGTTGAAAGCCTTGCTCACGCGCAGTGGCCTGTCGACGAATCCGTTTAAACTTAACGTGTCAGTGATGCTGCTACGCTGGCGCGGGCAGCTTGTGCTGATCGATGCAGGGTGCGGCGCGGCTTATGGACCTAACCTCGGATCTCTCGCGAAGCGGTTGAAAGAAATTAATGTCGCACCGACGGAAATCGCCGCAGTTCTGTTCACGCATTTGCATCCCGATCACATCACTGGTGCGATCGACGCGCAGACGAACGAGGTGGCTTTTCCTAACGCGCGTTTTTTTGCCTACAGAGCGGAAGCTGAGTTTTGGAAAGCCGATCAACCTGATCTCAGTCGGGCCCGAATCGATCAGAAGCGCCGAGAGATGGTCTTAGGAATGGTGAAAAAAGGGCTGGTCGTGCTTGCACCTAAGTTGGAAGTTTTTAACGCCGGTGATGAGCCATGGCCGGGTTTGCCGTCGATTCCACTCTTCGGACACACGCCCCATCAAGTCGGCTTTGTGATTCGCGGAGAGGCGGGGACCTTAATTAACGCGGGCGATGCGCTGCTAGATCCGACAATTCACGTGCAGCATTTGGAATGGACCCTGGCCAGCGACACCCTGCCACGAGCGCAGGCGGAGACGCGGCGCGGACTCTTCGAGTTGGCCATCAAGGAAAACGCGGCGATTTTCGGAGCCCATTTCGCGAATCCAGGGTTCGGGTACATCCTGCCGAAGGGCGACGGATTTGTCTACGAAGCGGCACGGTGGTTTTACGCGTGAACGAACGCGATTGGACCAACATTAATTGGCGGCGGCGCGGGCGCGAACTCGTAGTCCCAGATCTAACCTAACGAAAAAAGCCGAGGCAGTGCGCCTCGGCTTTTGTATTCAGAATGTTATGACGCTTACTGCGCGGAACCGGCTTCAGCGGTCGCCGGCGCGGGCGCACCGCCCTCAGCTTGCTGCTTCTGCTCGAGTTCTTTCATCGCGGCTTTGCGTGAGAGGCGGACCTTGCCGGTCTTCTCGTCGACGCCGACGCACTTGACCATCATCTCGTCGCCGACTTTGCAGACATCTTCGGTGCGGCGCACGCGGAAGTCCGCGAGTTCGCTGATGTGCACGAGGCCTTCTTTGCCGGGCATACACTCAACGAAAGCGCCGAACTCCTTGGTGCCTTTAACCACACCGCGATAGATCTTGCCGACTTCGATTTGCGAGCCGCCGCCACAGAGACCGTCAATCTCTTGGACGGCGCGGTTCATTGCTTCAGCGTTGTTCGAGTAGATGAACACTTTGCCAGAATCGTCTTCGGCGATGTCGATCTGCGCACCGGTCGTTTCAGTGATGCGGCGGATCGTCTTGCCACCAGGTCCGATGAGCAGGCCGATCTTTTCTGGATCGATCTGAATCGTTTGGATACGGGGAGCGTATGCGCTGAGGTTCGCACGAGGAGCGGGCAGGGAGGCCAACATGACCTTGAGGATCTCGATGCGAGCATCGCGGGCCTGGAAAATCGCGGTCTTGGCGATTTCGAAAGGAAGACCATTGATCTTCAAATCGAGTTGGAAACCGGTGATACCTTTGGTCGTACCGGCCAATTTGAAATCCATGTCACCGAAGTGATCCTCTTCACCGAGGATGTCGGTGATGGTGGTCCACTTCGTGATGCTGCCATCAGCGCCATTTTCGGTCATCAAACCACAGCTGATTCCAGCCACGGGAGCGACGATTGGAACACCGGCGTCCATCAGCGACAAACAGCCACCGCAGATCGAAGCCATCGAGGTCGAACCGTTGGAAGCCATGATTTCCGAGACGACGCGTATCGAATAAGGAAATACATCTTCTGGCGGAAGCACCGGGACGAGGGAACGCTCAGCAAGAGCGCCGTGCCCAACTTCGCGGCGACCCGGAGCGCCGAAGCGGCCGGTTTCACCTACGGAGAACGGAGGGAAATTGTAATGGAGAATGAAGGACTTCGATTTCGCACCGCCGGTGAGAGCGTCGAGATCTTGCGCTTCCTTGGTGGGCCCAAGCGTCGTCAGAACGATGCTTTGGGTGTCGCCGCGTTGGAAAATCGCGCTGCCGTGGACGCGTGGGAGTACGCCGACCTCGGCGGAGATTTTGCGGAGCGATTTCGCATCGCGGTTATCGGCGCGAACACCGCGCTCGAGGACCGTTTTGCGGTAGGCTTTGTACTGCAGATCTTCGAACACGACGTTGAGGTCGACATCGGTGAACTTGCCTTCGCCGAGTTCGGCGACGAGGGCCGCCTTAGCTTCTTCCTTCAACGCTTTTACGGCGGCGCTGCGAGCGGCTTTTTCTTTGCCGAAGATAGCAGTCGCGAGACGTTCTGCCGGGACGATGCGCTCGATGATCGCTCTGGCTTCTGGCGTGGCGCCCACGAGGGCGAAAGTTGCCTTCGGCTTACCTGCGAGAGCGACGAGCTCTTTGATTGCGCGAATTATCGGCTGGATGGATTGATGACCAAACGCGAGGGCTTCGATGAAGCGCTCTTCCGGGATTTGATCCGCGGAACCTTCGATCATCAGCATGTCCTTTTCGTTGCCCACATAGATCAGATCTAGGGTGGACTGGAACATCTGCTCGATCGTCGGGTTGGCGATGAACTGACCATCGATTTGTGCAACCCGCACCGCAGCAATCGGGCCGGCCCACGGGATGTCGGAGATGGCAAGAGCGGCGCTGGCGCCGTTGACCATTGGGATGTCGGCTTCGTTATTCTGGTCAGCAGATAGGAGCTGTCCGATGATCTGAACTTCGTTGAGGAAACCTTCTGGGAAAAGAGGGCGGCAGGGACGATCGCAGAGACGCGAGGTGAGAATTTCTTTTTCGGAAGGACGGCCTTCGCGTTTAAAATATCCGCCTGGAAAACGGCCAGCAGCGGCGTATTTTTCCCGGTAATCGACAGTAAGCGGGAAGAAATCCTGGCCGGGCTTCATAGTCTGAGCGGCCACGGCGGTGACGAAAACATTTGTTTCGCCGACGCTGACGTTGACTGCGCCATTGGCGAGTTGAGCGATCGAGCCGGTGGAGAACGTGATTCCCAATTCGGGAACCGTTACGGTATATTTCTGATTCATTATCTTTTTTTCAGCTGCGTACCTCGAATATTCTGAGACGTCAGCGGCACGCGGCCGGCGTCGAGAGGTGCACTATCAATAAGTGCGATAGCTCTGACCGCAAACGATGCGGGTGGAGCGGGGTTGTGGGTAAGTCGGTAACCGACTTCGGCATCCTCGTGCTGACACGAGAGATTTCCGGTTGGCGCCGCGTTCGAAAACAGGCGGCAAGCGGAAATGTCCCAGTGAAAAACGCGAGTGTCGTAAAGACAACGGGCGATCCGCGGATCGGATCGCCCGTGTGCTAAAAGGGTTAGCGGCGGAGGCTAAGTTTCTGGAGCATCTCGTTATACTTGTTAACGTTGTGGCGTTTCAAGTAGTCGAGAAGCTTGCGGCGGCGGCTCGCAAGTTGGAGCAGACCACGGCGACTATGGAAATCCTTGCGATGAGTGCGAAGGTGTTCGGTGAGATGGTTAATACGAGCCGTCAGCAAAGCGATTTGGACTTCGGAAGAACCGGTATCCTTGTCGTGAGTTTTGTAAGCGGCGATGATTTCTGGTTTTACTACGGTAGACATGGTTTGGTGTTTAAGTTACACGACTGTAGGAGCCCTTTGCAGGGCCCGTGCCGTCCGCTCACCTTGCTGAAGAGCAAGTTAAGCCGACGTCACCGTTCCAATCCCACGGGTGCGGGACCAGTCATGGTGGAAGTCCGCAACCGACGGACTTTCACTCACGCAAGCTCGTTGATATCCCAAATTACGATTCTCGGCGCAAGGCTTTTTTACGAATTCAGTGTTGCGCGGTGTTGAAGCTTAAATTCGCCGATCTGGGTGGGGGGAGTGCGGCGGCACGACGCCGCTTTGTAGGGCGAGGCAAGACTCGCTTTCTGAAAGCATCGCTACCCGGTTCAACCGTGTTCAACCTCCATTGCGGGCAGCCGAGGCTGCCCGTCGAAAGCGGCGTCGTGCCGGCGCACTCCCCTCGAACCAGTGCACTCCCCTTGTACCGGCGCGCTCCCTTTGGATCCACGCACTCCCTCGAGACCTTTGCCGCGGTCCCCGGGATATTTTGCTGCATCCCCTAAATCCTCGGCGATTTCTGCCGGATCTTCGGCAGACTCAACCGGCCTTCACGAGAATTTCCCGCACGCCGCCACAGCCGGGTAACTTACGGATTTTTTCCACGATTAACGCGCGATGCATAAAGAGTTCGTTTCGCACTACGGCGTGGGAGACGAGAACGAGTAATCGACCTCGCGGATCGATTTGGACCGGTTGCGAATAATGCGCGTTGCTGCCCGCGATCGCTTTCCAGTTTTCGCGGATGACGTGCTCAGGCGCTTCTCGCCCGATATGATACTTGGTCAGAATTTGTTCGACGATGCCATTGAGGTCTTTGGCCGGCCGACGTCTTGAATGACTGTGGTCGTTAGGGATCGCCAAAAAGTCCGCGATCATATTTTCGGCGAAACGGGGAAAGTCGTAACTCGCCGCGGGATCGCGCGGCTTCGGGCTAGGCAGATCCGCATCGCCATCGGGTGAGGAGTTAGAGCTCGTCGAATCAGTCATGGGACGAGGGATCGGGAGGATTTCGCTTCCTGGGCGTCTTTGAGCAGGGCTTTGGCTTCAGACCATACCTGTAACGGCGTCAGCCGAACGAGGCAATGCTCCGCAGCGGTGCAACGTTCCTGATGCGCCGAGCAGGTGCAGCCCGGAGCTTGCAGCCAACGGGAAAAAGGGGCTTGTGGAGCCCATTGGTGAATCAAACTCGGCCCGAATAAACTCAAGGTGGGCGTGCCGAGCGCGGCCGCGAAGTGCATCGGACCCGTATCGCCCGAAATCAGCAGCGACGCCCGCGCCAGCACGGCAAGGTAAACCCCGAGATCCTTGATCGGCGGCAGCTGCGGAATTTCTGGATTCATTTTGCCTAACGCCTGCAATGAGTCACGTTCGCGCGTGGCGGGGCCGCTCGCGAAAAGAATCTCGTAGCCTTCCTCGCGGGCGAGCCGGGCGAGTTCGCTCCAGTGCGCGCGCGGCCACTCTTTGAGCGGCTTGCTCGTGGAAACGTGAGCGATGATCGAACGTTGGGGCAGGATCGCCGCAGCGGCCTGGTGCAACGCTGGATCGGCCCGCAACTCCAAAGCGAGTGACGCGTCTTCCGGCACACCCAGGCTGCGCAGAAAATGCAGATGGCGTTTCGTTTCGTGCCAAGTACCCGGTGCTTCCGCCAGGGCTTCGTGATAGAAAAAACGGCGACCAAAGAAACCTTTCGGCGCACGCAGCCCGAGCTTGCGATGCGCGCCTGCGGCCAGGGTGAGAAATGCGCCGCGATCGTTGCCGATCAAATCGATCGAGAGGTCAAATTTCTCCTCCCGTAACGCGCGGATTACGGGCCAAGTGTCCCGCAGGCGCGCCTGCCCGCGCGTGCGCGGGAGCGCCCACGCGCGATCGATCCAGGGCAGGGTTTTGATCAGCGGGTAAGCTTCTTCCGCGACCAGCACGTGCAGCTCCGCGTCGCCGCGCGCTTTTTTCAGCGCGCGTAGGGCAGGAATGGATACAACCACGTCGCCCAGAAATTTGAAGACGATCGCGAGGATCTTGATCGGTCGTTCGGCCATGGATAAACGAGAGCGACGTTGGGCGCTTTTTCCCGCCTGGCAATCGAGGATCGGCCGCAGGGGGAGGGGCGGGCAGCGCAAAATTGAGGCGATCTCCTAAAGCGACAGTTGCTGCTGGTCGTAGAGGCTGCGATAGAGGGTGCTCTGCGTGTAGAGTTCGCCATGTGCGCCACTGGCGATGATTTCTCCACGATCGAAAACTAAGATCAGCGACGCATCGCGGATCGTGCTGAAGCGATGTGCGATTATCAGCACGGTCTTACCAACTACCAATTTTTTCAGCGCTCGTTGAATGAACGCTTCACTTTCTGAATCCAATGCGGAGGTCGCTTCGTCCAGAATCAGAATCGGAGCGTTGCGCAGAAACGCGCGCGCCAGAGCGATGCGCTGTTTTTGTCCACCCGAAAGACGCGCTCCGCGCTCGCCAACCATCGTCTTGTATCCATCGGAGAATGACGAAATAAACTCGTGTGCGAAGGCCGCACTGGCGGCTTCCTCGATTTCACTAGCGGTCGCTCCGGGCCGGGCAATCGCGATATTATTTCCAATCGTGTCGTTAAACAGAACCGGATCCTGAGAGACGATCGCGATCTGGCGGCGTAGGTCTGCCAGAGAACAGTCACGCACATCGATGCCGTCGATCAGAACGTGGCCGCTGTTTGTATCGTAGAAACGCGGCACAAGATTGGCGAAAGATGTTTTGCCGGCGCCCGAAGGGCCCACCAGCGCGCAGACAGTTCCCGCTGGAATGTCCACGGTGATGTCCCGGAGCGCAGTCACTTTCGTGTCGGTGGCGTCATAGCCAAAAACGACATCGCGAAACGCGATCGAACCCTTTGCACGATTGATGGAAATTGGTCTCTCCGAATCTTTGATCGTTTCCGGTTCGCGCATAACCATCTCGATGCGGTCTAACGCAGCCGCGCCTCGGGTGAGATCAGCCTGGACCCGCGCCAGTTTTTTGATCGGGTCGTAGCTGAAATAGAGAGCCGCGACCATCGCGAGAACGGTATTCCATGGCGTGTGCGCAATATAGGAGGCAAGCAACGCGGCGGCGACGCCGAACGCAGTGACAAATTCCACGAGCGGCGAAAGCATGAACGTATACTTCGCCACTTTCATTTGCAGAAAAAAGTATTGCCGGATCGAGGTGGCAAATCGTTCGGCTTCGACTTGTTCTAACGAGAAGGCGCGAATTTCGCGCGTGGCGGACAAGTTCTCACGCAGGCGTTCGGCGACGTCGCCACCCGCCGCGAAAGCTTGCTGCGCTCGACGATAAAGCTTTTTTCCAACGGTTCGAATCGGAAAAACGCAGAGCGGAATCACCGCCAGAGCAAAAAGTACCCGCCAGGTATCCGGCGTGCGCACGGTCATGGTGATGATCGAAACCACCGCTGAAATGAGCGTGACGGGCTGGACGACTAGATCGTTCGCAGAGCCAACCAGTGTTTGCTGTGCTTGCTGCGTATCAGCGACGCCGCGCGCGAGCAAATCACCGCTTTTTTCTCGCTGGAAAAACGCGAGTGGGAGTCGTTGCAGTTTGGCAAAAAAATCGGTCCGCAATCCTTCGAGAACGTGAGTCCCGCAATAAGTAGCCAGGTAGCCGTTCAGAAAAATAGCGAAGCAACGAATTCCGAACACCACCGGAATGAGAGCCAGAACAGGCAACAGCTGGTAGGCGGTGAGTCGAGCCGCCGAGGTATCTTCAAAGAAAGGTTTGAAGACCTTGTTGATCAAATAGGGCAGACCTGCACCCGTCAATGAACCCGCCACACCGCCGCTCACCGCCGCGAGCACGAATTGCCAGAGGACGGGTTTTAAATAGTGATAGTACGGACGAAAGCGGCGAAACATGGGAAGCGGCCCGACTCAATCTTTCGATGAGCGCACATCAAGTGCATCCCGAAGTCCATCCCCTAAAAAGTTTAGCGAGAAAAGCGTCAGCGAAAAAACCAGGCCCGGATAAATCAACAGCCAGGAAAACTCCTCCATTTTTTCAGAACCGTCCTTGATCAACAATCCCCACGAGCTCATCGGCGGTTGCACGCCGAGTCCCAGAAAGCTGAGAAACGCCTCCAGCAACATCACCTCAGGAATCGTCAGCGTCGTATAAACGATAACCGGCCCCAATGCATTTGGGAGGATGTGGCGAAAAATAATTCTCAGCTCACTGAAGCCGAGGGAACGCGCTGCTTCGACATACTCCATTCGTTTGATCGCGAGCACTTGGCCGCGAACAATTCGCGCCATCGTGAGCCACTCGACCGCGCCGATTGCAACGAAGAGCAGATAAATATCTCGGCCGAAAAAAACCATCAGCAGGATCACGAAAATTGTAAACGGCAGGGAATAGACGATGTCGACGAATCGCATCATTGCCGAATCGAGCTTGCCGCCGAAATAACCTGCAATCGCTCCGTAAATCACGCCGATGGTCAGCGCCACGAAGGTCGCCGCGAGTCCCACGCCAAGCGAAACGCGGCCGCCGTAAAAAAGACGCACCAACAAATCGCGACCCAATGTATCCGTTCCGAGGATATGCCGCTCCGTCGAGAGTTGATAGACGCGATCGTTGTAGGTAACGCTCCGTCCATGGTCGATTTGGCTGATGAGGTCCGCTGCATTCGGCGCGCGTGAAAATTCGTTTTCGTCCCGCAAGCGTTCGATGTACGACCACGAAATCGGATTCTTCAGGTCATCGGGTTTATAAATATCAACGACCCGCGCCATCGGTGGGGACGCGCGCAAATCTAGCTTCTGTTCTTCATAACCGTAGTGGCTGAGCCACGGCCCGACCACGCAGGCGATCGTGACGATGGCGACCAAGATCGCGCCGAGGACGGCTAATTTGTTTTTTCGTAGACGCAGCCACGCATCATGCCAGAGCGACGCCCCTTTTTCCGCGTGCGGATCCGCGGCGGCATCGATGGGAGTAGGTGGCGCGATCGGAGGCATCAGGATTCGAGTCGAACCTTCGGATTCATCCACGCCTGGACCACGTCGACGACTAAGTTAAGGCCCATGATCAAGGCGGCGTAGAGAATGACTGTGCCAAGTAGAAGCGTGTAGTCGCGATTAAAGGCGCTGTTAACGAATTCGCGACCGATGCCGGGGACTTGGAAAATGGTCTCGATCACGAACGACCCCGTCAAAATACCAGCGATGGCTGGTCCGAGATAAGACACCACTGGCAACAAGCCGCCGCGCATCGCATGTTTGAAAACGACGCGCGTTTCCGAAGCGCCTTTAGCGCGGGCAGTGCGAATAAAATCTTGATGCAATACCTCCAGCATGCCACCGCGCGTCAGACGCGCGACGGGCGCCGCGTAAGCGATGCCGAGTACGAGCGCCGGCAGAATGCGATCGGAGGCGGTGTACCAGCCCGAGGCATTGAACCATCCAAACTTGATCGCGAACAGGAGCACGAAGATTGGCCCAACCACGAAAGTCGGAATAGAGATGCCAATCATTCCGAAAGCCGAGGTCACGTAATCGATCCACGTGTTTGGTTTCAGTGCGCCGAATACGCCGAGCGGAATCCCGACCACGAGCGAAAACAGAATCGACCAACCACCGAGCTCGAGGGAGACAGGCAATTTATCGGCGATGATTTCGTTGACGGTGCGATTCGGATATTTGAACGACGGTCCCAATTCTCCGTGCAGGAGATTTTTAAGATAGTCAGTGTACTGCGCGAAAAGCGGTTTATTCAGGCCGTAGTACGCTTCGAGGTTTGCCTTGATCTCCGGTGAGGTCGCCTTTTCCGCGTCAAAAGGCCCGCCCGGCACCGCCTTCATCATGAAGAAGGTGGCCGTAATAATGATGAGAAGAGCGAGCAGGGACTGCGCGAAGCGTGACGCGAAAAAACGCAGCATGAGCGAGAAGGTTAGGCCTTGGCCGGCGCCCAGGTATCTCGCAAGGCGATCGTGCGATTGAAGACCAGTTTTTCTGGACGCGAGTCCTTCGGATCGACCGCGAAATAGCCTAGACGTTCAAACTGGTATCGAAATTCTGGGGACGCGTTGCTGAGCGAGGCCTCCAGTTTTGCGGTCACAATCGAGAGCGACTGCGGGTTGATAAATTTCTTAAAATCTCCGTCGACATCCGGCTCTGGCACGGTGAAAAGGCGATCGTAGAGGCGAACCTCTGCATCGAGCGCGTTCGCGGCGCTGACCCAGTGAATCGTGCCTTTGACTTTGCGCGTAGAATTCGCGCCACCCGAACGTGATTCCAAATCAGCGGTGCAGCGGACTTCGACGACACGGCCGTTTGCATCTTTGATCAGCTCGTCGCATCTCACGATGAAGGCGTATTTCAGACGGACTTCACCACCCGGACGCAGCCGGAAATATTTGGGTGGCGGCACTTCCATGAAATCGTCGCTTTCAATATAGACCTCCCGCGTGAATCGCACCTTGCGGGTGCCAGCCGCGGGATTTTCGGGGTTGTTGGCCACGTCGAACTCGATGGTCTGATCAGACGCGACATTGGTGATGACGAGCTTGATCGGATTAAGCACGACCAGGCGGCGAATCGCGATCGCGTTAAGCTCTTCGCGGATCGCGTGCTCCATTACCGCGACATCGGTGACGCCGTTAAAGCGCGTCACGCCGATCTGCGTGGCAAATTTTCGTAACGCGACCGCGGGCACGCCGCGACGGCGAATCCCTGAGATCGTCGGCATGCGCGGATCGTCCCAGCCATCGACTATACCTTCGTTCACCAGCTGGAGCAGCTTGCGTTTGCTCAGCACGGTGTAGTTGAGCGTGAGCCGGGCAAATTCGTATTGGTGCGGCAGCGGGCGCGCCAGCTCGAGCTGTTCTAGAATCCAATCATATAGCGGGCGATGCACTTCGAATTCGAGCGTGCAGATGCTATGCGTGATGCCTTCCAAATAATCGCTCAGGCAATGTGCGAAATCATATAACGGATAGATGCACCACGCGTTCCCCGTGTGATGATGCTCGGCGTGGCGGATGCGATAGAGCAGGGGATCGCGCAGCCAGATATTCGGCGACGCCATGTCGATCTTCGCGCGCAAAGTCCGGGCACCGTTGGGAAATTCGCCTGCGCGCATGCGCTCGAAGAGCGAGAGATTCTCTTCGATCGTGCGGTCGCGAAACGGGCTGTTAACGCCTGGCTTGTCGGGTGAACCGCGGTATTTTTCCGTTTCTTCGGGAGTTAAATCGCAAACGTATGCTTTGCCTTTTTTAATCAACGTAACCGCGAATCCGTAGAGCTGCTCGAAATATTCGCTCGCGAAAAACGGCTCCAATCCATCAGCGGATTTTGCGCCAACCGTGGCGGGTAAAAGAAAATCATTTTTGCCGTCGACGACCTGAGCGGTCGGGCCGGTGCCTTTGGGTTTCAATCCCAGGGTCTGGTCAGCCCAATCGCTGATTAGCCAGCGTACATCCGCGATGATCGACTCGACATACTCCACATCTTCTTTTGTGGGGTTGGTGTCGTCCATGCGCAGGTTGCATTGACCATGATTTTCCCGTGCGATGCCGAAATTGAGGCAGATGGATTTAGCGTGGCCAATGTGCAAGTAACCGTTCGGCTCAGGCGGAAATCGCGTGACGATTTTCGCATAGCGTTTTTCGGAAACGTGCTGGGCGACGAGATCGCGAATGAAATCACTCGGCGCGGCTTCAGGCGTCGGCGTAGAGGTTTCATGAATGGGAACGGTCATAACGAGAATCAAAACGCGAATGCCTTGGCCGTGGCAATGCGGCAATTTTCATCGGTAAACAGTTACGGAAATCGACGATTCACGAGCTTGCGACGAGCGACGGGATTTGCCACCGAAGTGCCATGTCCAAGGAAAATCCCGCGATCGCCCTGATCGCTCACGATGCTAAGAAGCAAGCGATGGTCGAATTTGTCACGCGCCACCGCGAGTACCTCAAAACCCAGCGCTTGATAGCGACGTCCACGACCGGTGGTTTGATCAAAACCCAGTCGAAACTTCCTGTGGACACGATGTTGTCTGGGCCCCTCGGCGGCGACTTACAGATCGGCGCGAAGATCGCCACGGGCGAAGTAAAAGCGGTGATTTTTCTGCGCGATCCGCTTACGGCTCATCCGCATGAGCCCGATATTAACGCGCTGATGAAGGTCTGCGACATCCACAACATCCCACTGGCCACAAATCTCGCTACAGCGGAGGTACTGATCGAAGCGTTAGCGGGAGGCATCCCGCCGCCGCCAAAAATTTGATCGTATTCGAAGCGAAGTCTCCTGGGAGCGCGGACTTTCTTGTCCGCCCAGAATTGACGCGAGCGCAGCTCGCTTAGAAAAAAGTTTGTGCATGTCGCGCGATTGATTCGGGGAGACAAGAAAGTCCGCGCTCAAGTGTGAGGTCTCCACCCACTTTCCTGAGTCTCAGCCTTTCCCAAGTTCCAAAATCTTCGCGAACTCCGCTTCAGTTACCGGTGTAACCGACAAACGATTTTGTTTAAGCAAAACCATTCCGCCCAGAGATCGTTCCGCTTTGATTTGTTCGAGTGTGACCGACTTTTTCAGCGGTTCGACCGCTTTTAATTCCACCGAGCTCCAATCGCCTTCGCCTTCTTCGGTCGTCGGGTCATCGTAGGCGGTTTTCGAAACCTCGGCGATACCTTTGACCGCCTTCTCCGTCACGCTCGCATAGAAAAATACCCGGTCGCCCTTCTTCATCGCGCGCAGATGATTGCGGGCAGCAAAATTGCGGACGCCATCCCACGACGTGCGTTTCTCTGTCACAAAGGTTTCCCACGAGTAGGAATCCGGTTCGGATTTCACCAGCCAATATTGCGTTGTCATCGGATCGAGCGTGATTTCGAATCTTTGAAAATGGACCCGGACGCGATTGAAAAGACGAAATCTCGTCGCGTGGTGATGGTTTTGTATATTTGTATGGCGGTGGGGGCCTTCGCGCCTCTTGTCCTGTTTTATTTTCTCCGCTGAAGCATCTGCCCTATGAATAAAACCCTGCTGCCGATTCGAGCTGTCTTCATTGCACTCTGCGCAGCGGGCGGCTGGTTAGTCTGTTTTAGTATTCCGCAATGGGATCAGTTTCAAGTCAGAGCCGCGTTCATCGGCCTCTCGATCGGTCTGCTCGTGGTGCTGACGGATATATTGTTAAAAGGATTTTCGCTGCGCGGGCTCTCGGCGATCACGTTCGGCCTCGTCGCCGGAACGTTGATCGCGTTTTTGATCGGTCATTCGCCGCTTTTCGCATTGGGCGATCCGCAGACGATTTTTTTGGTTCAACTTACTTTGTATATCGTAGTGACCTATTTGTGCACGGTGATCGCGCTGCGCGGGAAAGATGAATTTAATTTAGTAATTCCGTACGTTCGCTTCGTCCCCCACGAGGTAGATGTGCCTCTTGCGGTGGTAGACACGAGCGCGCTGATCGACGGGAGGGTCGCGCGTGTCTGCGAGTCGGGATTTTTGTCCGTGGCGTTGGTCATCCCGCGATTTGTGCTCGATGAGTTGCAGACGATTGCTGACTCCGGCGACGCGACTAAGCAGGCGCGCGGTCGGCGCGGACTCGAAACGCTGGGTCAGCTGAGGAAAATTAAAAATATCGATATCCGCATTCACGAGAGCGAAGTCGGCAAACGCGGCGAGATTCACGCGAAACTCGTTTTCTTGGCCCAGTCAATGCGGGCCAAATTGCTCACCGTGGATTACAATCTCGCGAAGATGGCGGAGTTTCACGGCGTGCTATGGTTGAATCTCAACGTCCTCGCGCGCGCCTTGCGGCAGGAATTGCTGATGGGCGACAGCGTCGAAGTCGAACTGCTTAAGGCAGGCAAAGAAGAAGGCCAGGCGATCGGATATTTAGAAGACGGCTCAATGGTAGTGGTGAGCCAGGCCCGCGGCTTAATCGGCCGCCGCGTGCATGCGGAAGTTTCTAGCGTGCTTCCCTCTGCGGGCGGCAAGATGGTCTTTGCTCACTTGGTCGCAGGTAGCGACGAAACCGCTCCGCCTTTTCCGGTAAAATAATTTCAGCGAGACCAGCGCCGCGCCGCTTCGTGCGATGGCTTTTCGATTAGGCGATAGAAAATCGCCGCGGCCGCCAGCGATGCGGCCAGCGCGGCCGCAACCGCGCCGACCCGGCCGATCCATGGCAGCGTGAAATGTTCGCTTAAATTGATAATCCGTCCGCCGATCGGCACGTGCAGCAAATAGAGCGAGTAGGACACCGCGCCGATGGAGAGCAAAAGCCGCCATTTCAGCTGGGGGACAATCGCGAGAAAAAGAAAACTCGCCCCACTCGCGCCCGCGATTGCGAAGTCACCGTGAAGAATAGAAACAAGGATCGCTGCCGCGGCCCAGAGAGTGGTTTCGACGGTTGAAATGAGTCCGATCGATTTTTGAAAAAAAATTATCCCTAACGCGAATGTTGCGCCAAAGGGAAGAAATGTTCCGTGCCAAGGCGCGATCAGTGGCGCTGCGATCCAGAGCAGCAGCGTTGCCGAGCGTAGCCAACGGCGCGACGAGCTAAGCCACGTAATGCAAAGCGCGATGATAATATAATACTGCGCTTCGACACCAAGTGTCCAGAAGACCGGGTTGATCCACGCGGTGTTGGTCAAATCGCAGCTCAGTGTGGCGTTGGAAAAAAGTTGGGCCCAAGAGAACGAAGGCTGTCCCCCTCGGAAATTCGGCATCCACGCGCTGACATACCACAGCGCGATGGTTAATAAAGCAGACGCAGCGAACGCCGGATAAAGTCGGAGCCAACGGTTGATAAGAAAACGGTGCCAGAGGCGGTTCGGTTTAGCCGCAGGTTTTATGCCCCCGCGGGCGCGGGCGAGCGCGAGAGGAATCACGAAACCGGATACGACGAAAAACGCGTGGACGCCCAGGTAACCAAAATGAAGCGCGTGACCAAGCAGTGAATTTCCCAAATAGTCGGAACGACTGAAATGATATAGCGCCACTGCGAGAGCCGCGAACCCGCGAAGCACATCGACGTTGTTATTTCGAACCTCGGGCGCCCCAGGGATGCCTTGCAGCAGGCCCTCGGCGCTCGATTTTTTTTTGCGGGGGTCAGACATCGGGCCGACGGATTGGGAGCGAAGTCTCGATGCGCGGCAACATTTCAACGGTGAAGCTCGAAAAGATATTTTGAAAGGAAGAGGCTCGTCAGGAAGTGGGCGAATTGTATAAACCGAATGGTCCCGTCTCCCGAAGTTATGCGCCTTTTGATCGTCGAAGATTCTGTCCGCCTGCAGCAGTCGCTGACGAAAGCCTTTCGTCATTCTGGGTACGTTGTCGACGTGGTTGGCGATGGGGAAGAAGGCCTCTGGTGTGCGGAGTCGCGTTCGTATGATGTGATTGTGTTGGATCTCATGCTGCCGAAGCTCAGCGGCTTAGAGGTCTTGGCAAAATTGCGCGCTAAGGGAGGCCGCGCCAATGTGCTCTTGTTGACAGCTCGCGATTCGGTCGACGACCGCGTGCGTGGGCTGAATGCAGGCGCCGACGACTATCTCGTGAAACCTTTCGCCCTGGACGAACTGATCGCTCGTGTGGATTCGCTCTGCCGCCGCGCGTACGGCCAAAAGCAAAGTCATTTTGCGTGCGGGGAAATAGAAATTGATTTCAGCAAACGGCTGGTAAGCCTGGCTGGACGGGTCGTTCAACTCACGCCGCGGGAGTATCGGATTCTCGAATACATGGCACGACGCATGGGCGAGGTGATCACGCGGACTGAGTTGGAAGAACATATCTACGACGGGTCCGTCGAACCGATGAGCAATGTCGTTGACGCGGCGGTTTGCGTGTTGCGCAAGAAACTTTCCAGCGGAGCGGAAGCGGCGTCATTGATCAAAACGCGTCGCGGACACGGCTACGTGTTTGGAGCGAGCGCCGCGTGAATTCAATTCGTCGCCAACTTTCGCGAAATTTGGTTTTGGTGGCGGCCCTATTCTTGGGGGCGTCGAGCGCGATTGCGGCGGTCTTCACGATCGCGACCTTGCGGCGCTCATTTGATGAAGGATTGCGAGAACGCGCCGAAGCCATCTGCTCGCTTTCGGAAAAAGAGCATGGGCATTTTGCGTTCGATTTTTCGCCAGAATTTTTGGCCCAATATCACCACACGCCGCCGGCAGCCTATTTCCAGATTTGGGATGCAAATGGCAACGCGCTGGTGCGATCACCTTCGCTGGAGAACCACGATTTGCCGCGAGCTTCAAAGATTTCGGAGGGCGCCCTCTATAAACCGTTTGAGGTGCCGGCCGGAGCCGGACGCGCGCTCGCTTTGAGATTTTTTCCTGAAGGCACGAATAAAGATGACCCAAGTGATGCGCTTTGGTTAACAGTCGCGGCCGACGCGCATGCGCTGCAGCGAGAATGCGCGTGGATCGTGTGGGTGGCAGTAGGGACCGCGGCTGCTCTTTCGATGGGGATTTTCTTCCTTGTGCCGCGCGTGATCTCGCGTGGATTGGCGAGCATCGAAAAACTGAGCGGCCAAGTAGAAGCGGTCAATGCACACACGCTCGCGAAGACCTTTTCGAATATTGAAGTGCCAATCGAATTGCAGCCGATCAGTGCGGCGCTTGATGGGTTGATGCTCAGGCTCAACGAGTCGTTCGCGCGCGAGCGCTCTTTCGGTTCGGATTTGGCGCATGAACTGAGAACGCCCCTTGCTGAATTAAAAACCCAGGTGGAGTGCGCGCTGAAATGGCCCGACACCCGCGATGAGAATCACGATCGGCAATTGCTCGAGATCGTCGAGCAAATGGAATCGCTCGTGGGTCGACTGCTTTTTCTCACACGGCTGGATGCACAGCAAAAACCGGGAGAAAGCGAAACGATCGATCTCACTGAAGCGGTGCGTGCAGCGGGATTGAAATATCAATCGGTAGCCTCCGTTCGCGGCGTGCGGCTGACGACGGAGATCGAGCCGATCGAGATTTTTGCGGACCGATTGATGGTGAATATTATTAT
>FTDT01000130.1_pt1 | contig 19473 bp, 17 predicted proteins | sample 1640021 | NCBI WGS metagenome assembly FTDT01 (sample SAMEA3914869, study PRJEB12502) | metagenome | biome: forest; material: soil | place: USA | collected 2012-03-12 | depth 0.1 m | reverse complement strand
CGGAAGAACACGAAGATATTTTCAAACCGTTTCACCAAAGTCCGCACGCCTCCGCGGCCGGAGGCACAGGCCTCGGGCTGGCCATCGCCAAGCAGCAAGTGGAATTGCTCGGAGGCGCGTTGACCGTAGAATCTACGCTCGGTCAAGGCGCGCGCTTCGCCTTCGCACTGACGCTGGATCCCGCGAAATGCAGCCCGGTATCTTCGGAAGCCTGTGAGCTTTCGACGCTCAATCAAACCTCGTTTGAGCTGAACAACAAGATAGTCGCGCTCTCGGCAGAACTGCGTGAGCGCCTTCTTCTAGCAGCCGAACGTCACAGCACGACCGTATTGAAAGCCTGCTTACAAGAAATGCAGTCGCTGGGACCAGATGCTGAAAAGCTGGTCGCACATTTACGCGGAAAGCTTGGGCGCTATGACATGGATGGCCTGCTGGAAACGCTTTCTCGCTCCACGGTGGCCACTCCAACCGAACCCCTTTCCCATGCCGTACTCGTCCACTAGTTCAGCGTTGCACGAAAAAATTCTTCTAGTCGACGACGCGCCCGCGAATCTCGCGGTGCTGACCGAAGCGCTCGAGCCGGAAGGCTATGAAATTCTCGCGGCTCCAAGCGGCGCTGCCGCGCTGAGAGTCGCCAGCCGCGCCCGTCCGGATTTGATTCTACTGGATGTGATGATGATCGGGCCGGATGGTTTTGAAACGTGTCGGCGTCTTAAAAGTGAGGAAGCCACTCGGGACATCCCGGTTATTTTTTTAACCGCGCGCACCGACATGGAAAGTGTGGTCACTGGCTTTCGAGCCGGCGCGGTGGATTACGTCGTAAAACCATTTCGTATTGAAGAAGTCCTTACACGTGTAGCCACACATCTGCGGATCAATCGCCTGACCACAGAACTGCGGGAAAAAAATCGATCCCTCGAAACGCGGACGCTCGAACTCACCGCGGAGATTGAACGTCGTCAACAAGCGGAGCGAGCCTTGCAGCACGCTGATCAGAAACTGGCGGTAATGTCCGACTTGGAGGCTGGTCGATGGAATCTCTCCGGTCTCGTCGGCGGCAGCCGCCATATGCAAGCCGTGCTCGCGCATATTCAACGTGTCTGCCAATTCGCGAACACCAGCGTGTTAATCACCGGCGAGAGTGGCACGGGCAAGGAGTTGGTGGCGCGGGCAATTCACTTCGGAAGTTCACGTTCGCAAGCGCCTTTTGTTCCGGTTAATTGCGTCGCGATTCCATCCGAGTTGGCCGAGTCGATGTTGTTCGGCCACGTCCGCGGCGCCTTCACTGGCGCGCTCGCCGATCGCAAAGGTTACTTTGAGCTCGCTCACGGCGGCACGCTTTTCCTCGACGAAATTGGCGATATGCCCCCCGCTTTGCAGGCGAAATTGCTGCGTGTGCTCGAGGACGGCTGCGTCACGCCGATCGGCGGAACGCAGGCGCGCAAAGTCGACGTGCGAGTGATCGCTGCGACCAACGCTAATTTGGATTCACGTATTGCGGGCGGAAATTTCCGCCAGGATCTCTATTTCCGACTCGCCCGCTATACCGTCGAAACACCCGCGCTGCGTGAACGGCGCGACGACATCCCGCTCCTCGCGCGACATTTTTTGCAGATGTTCTCGGCCGAGATGGGTTTTCGGGCGCCACCACTGCCTTCGGACGTCGCCCAAAAACTTCAACAGTACGATTTTCCCGGAAATGTACGGGAGTTGAAAAACATCATCGAACGCGCACTGATTGAAAGCGCCGGTGAAACCATCCAGCTGCGACATCTGCGTCTGCGCGCGGCGATGCCGATTAGCTCCGTCGTGAGTTCGCCGACCACGGCCCTCGATGAACGAGAGCGCACATCTTCCCATAAGTCGCAAAACCCGGCTCCGCTTCCGCTCAATCTGGCGGAGGCCGAAGAAATTTTGATCCAGCGCGCGCTGCAGGAAACGCGCGGAAACATCGCAGAGGCAGCTCGGCTGCTCGGCGTTCATCGTACGAGAATCTATCGCAAACTAGCTCAGGACGAAGTCGTCGCCAGCTGAATTGGCATCCGGGTCAAGCCGGCATTGCCGCTTCAAGTGTTCCACCGGCGACACTTGGAACACATTCACAGCTTCGCGTGCATGGACCAGGGAAGGCAAAAAAAGTTTTAACTCCTTATAGACAGCTTGATGTAATATCTTTCCACCTGTTGGCACTCCCTTCGCTTAGGGGCGAGCACGCCATGCTACATGGCGCATCACACTGGCCACCTAACCTAAGCAATATGGAGTTCATCAATCGTCTCTCTGCTCGCCGCCTCCGCGCCCCGCTCTGCGGTGCGACGGCCGCACTACTCGCCCTTGCCGGCACCTCAGCCCGGGCTCAAACATCAAAGGTCAATGCTCTGATCAACCTGGAATTCTCAGATCATTATATAACGCCGCGCGGCCTCGACGTTGAAAATCAAGGGGTCGTTTTCCAACCGCTCGTGCTCATCCTCTGGGATCTCTATAGTGACAAGGACAGCGAAGTGAATGATATCAGCCTCACTACTGGCGCGTGGGATAGTGTGCACACCCACCCGTCCGGCGCGATTCCCGGCCACTGGAATGAAATCGATCCAATTTCCGGCCTGACCTTCAAAATCGAGAAGGCATGGCAATTGGACGTATTTTATACGGCCTTTCATAGCCAAGTTCATTCATATCCGACGTCAACGAATCTAGATATTAAACTCACCTACCACGACATCGGCTCGAATGGAATTACGCTCAATCCATATGTGGAGTTCTTCGACGAAGTGAAAAACAAGGCGACCGTGGATCTAAATCCCGCGACGTCTCACACCAGTTCATATTTCGCTTTTGGCATCGACCCGACGATGCCGCTGAAAAATGGGCTGAAGCTCGAATTGCCTACCTTCACCAATCTTGTACAGAAAGATTTCTATCAGCGTTTTGACGGGACCGGGGGCGGCTCCGGTTTCGCGCTGGTTTCGACCGAACTGAAAATCAGCGGACCGCTCACCTTTATCAGCGGCGGCTACGGCCACTGGTCCTGGTATGCGGGTGCGCAATATTATCATCTGATGAACGCCGGATTGCTCGACGGCAATGAAGCGCTCAATGCGACCGCCAAGCGCGAGCGCAATCTGTTCCAGGGCCACGCTGGCGTCACCATCTTCTTCTAAACCAATTTCAATATGAAGAAACTATTAACGCTTCTGCTCCTCGCGCTTGGCTTCGTTGGCCGGATCCGAGCTGACGACGTCACGATGGGATTTATTTACGTCGGCCCGAAGGATGACTACGGCTACAATCAAGCCCAAGCGGAAGGCTGCGCGGGCGTGCAAAAATCTTCCTGGGTTAAGGCCGTGGAAGAGGCCAGCGTGCCTGAGACCACCGCCGTGCAAGAGACCATGCGCAATATGATCAACCAAGACGGCGCGACGGTGATTTTCCCGACATCCTTTGGTTATTTTGATCCGCATATCCTCAAAGTGGCCAAACAGAATCCGAAAGTGCAGTTCTTCCACTGCGGAGGACTTTATGTCGAAGGCAAGCATCCGGCAAACGTCGGCAGCTACTTCGGCTATATAGACGAAGCCGTCTATATATCAGGAATTGTCGCAGGCCACTCGACAAAGAGCAATAAGCTCGGGTTTATCGCTGCCAAACCCATTCCGCAGGTGCTGCGCAACATCAACGCATTCACGTTGGGTGCGCGCAGTGTGAATCCAAAGGCGACCGTGCAGGTTATCTTCACCGGAGATTGGTCCCAACCGGTGAAAGAAGCCGAGGCCGCCAGCAGCCTGATCGATCAGGGCATCGACGTGCTCACCTGCCACGTCGATAGCCCAAAGGTTATTTTGGAAACCGCCGAGCGACGCGGTATCTATGTCTGCGGTTATCACGCGAACGGAGCATCGCTCGCCCCCAAAGGTTATCTCACCGGCGCCGAATGGAACTGGACCAAAGTGTATACAGACTACGCCGAAATGGTGCACTCTGGAAAAACCCTGATGGACGGCACGATTCCACACCTGGTGCGCGGCGGTCTGAAAGAAGGCTTCGTCACTTGCTCTGCGTATGGTCCCGCCGTGAGCGATGCGGCCAAGAAAGACGCCGATGACGCCAAAGCGAAATTCATGGATGGCACAATGGTGATCTTCAAAGGTGAACTGAAAGACAATCAGGGCAACGTCATCTTGTCCTCCGGCAAAGAATATAACCAACGTGACCTCGCGCTCGAATCGATGGGCTGGCTCGTCGAGGGCGTCATTGGCAGCACCAAAAGTTAACTCGTTTCGGGCTGAGCCGCTTCATCGGCTCGGCCCGAGATGTGCTTGGAAGCTCGCGGGCGCCGCCTCAGCCACGCTCTACCGAAGCGCATCATGTCCATATCGACTACACCTCTTCCGGCCATGGGCGCTGCGCCTGCTCCTGCTCCCGCGAGCCCGCCTGAACTAAGCTCGTTCCGGTGGCGCGGCACCGCGGAAGCGGTAGCCATCCCAGTCGGGGCTGTAGTGGCGGCGCTGATACTGTTCGGAATTTTCTGTGCGGCGCAGGGCGACAATCCATTTGCGGTTTACAAAGCGATCAATCGGGGAGCGTTCGGAAGTTGGTATTCTTTTCAAAATACGTTGGTCCGAGCATCGCCGCTCATGCTAACCGCCTTGTGCACCGCGTTGCCCGCGCGGCTCGGACTCATCGTAATCGGGAATGAGGGAGCTCTTGTGCTCGGGGGCGTCGGGGCCGTACTCACAGGTTTGGCGATGCCCTCCGCGCCGCCGGTACTTGCGCTAATCAGTATGATGATCGCCGGGATGACGGTGGGCGGGCTCTGGATTGCCCTCGCTGGTGCGCTCCACTACGGCCGCGGGGTCAACGAGACGATCAGCAGTCTTTTGATGAATTATATAGCGATCGCGCTGCTCAATCACCTGGTCAATGGACCGATCCGCGACCCGAGTAGCCTGAATAAGCCTTCGAGTTTTCCTCTGCCCGATTCTTTCATGCTGCCGACGCTGGGTGAAAGCAATGTACACTGCGGAATCATCTTCGGTGTCTGTGCGTGTTTGATCGTCTGGATCCTGATGGAACATACAACATTCGGATTCAAGGTGCGGACGATCGGCGGCAATATTCGCGCGGCCAAGATGGCCGGCCTCGCGGTCAACCGCCTAGGATTGATCACCTGTTTCATTGGAGGAGCGATGGCCGGCCTCGCCGGGATGGTTGAGGTCGCGGCGGTGCAGGGCCGCGCCAACGAATCGCTCGCGGCTGGCTACGGTTACGCCGGCATTCTGGTCTCTTTTGTGGCGCGTCACCGAGGCCTGCCGATAATATTAGTAGCAACCTTGCTCGGCGGAATTCTGGCCAGCGGCGGAATCTTACAACGGCAGTTCCATCTGCCGGACGCGACCATCCTCGTTTTTCAAGGACTAGTCTTTGTCGTCATCTTATATAGCGACTCTCTCTATGGCCGTTTTTCGATTTTTAAGGAGAAAGCCGCATGAGCGGATCAATCGGAGCTTGGGGCGTACTGATCGGCATCGTGTCCGGCGCGATGCGCGGCGGCACACCGTTCTTATTGGTCAGTCTCGGCGAATGTCTGACGGAAAAAAGCGGTAAGATAAATCTCGGACTCGAAGGCACCCTGCTGATGGGCGCGATGACGGCCTATGCTGTTTCGTATCGCACAGGCAGCCCGTGGGCCGGCGTCGTAGCAGGTGCAGTCGCGGGTGGGGCACTTGGAGCCTTGCACGCATTTCTAGTATCTCGACCCCGCGTGAATGACATCGCCGTCGGGATCGGTATGTTGATCTTTGGAAGCGGAACGGCGTTTTTCTTCGGCAAGCCTTATATACAACCCTCCGCGCCGCTTTTGCCGCCAATTGCCCTGGGTGGGTGGGCGAAATATCCGCAGGTCCAAGCTGCGCTGAAGCTAAGCCCGCTTTTTTTCTTCGGCGTTGCCGTAGCATTCTTTCTGCAATGGTTTTTTCGCGCGACCCGCTGGGGCTTGCAAGTGCGCGCAGTCGGCGATTCGCCAGCCGCGGCCCGCGCCATGGGCATCTCAGTCGTACGGACGCGCGTAATCGCCATTATCATCGGCTCCGCGCTCGCTGGAGTTGGCGGAGCTCACTTGTCGTTATTTTATCCCGGAGCGTGGACCGAAGCCATTTCAAGCGGCCAAGGCTTGATGGCCGTCGCGCTGGTAATTTTCGCGCGCTGGAATCCAATCCACTGCCTCTACGCTTCGCTCCTTTTCGGGGGTGCGCAAGCGATCGGGCCGTCATTACAAGCCATCGGGATTAGCGGTGGCTACTATCTTTGGAATGCGTCGCCGTATTTTCTCACTCTCTTCGTGATGATTTTGACGTGCACGCGCACTCGCACGCTCGCGGGCGCACCAGGAGCGCTCGGCACCTTAGGAACTTAAGCTCTATGCAACGCTACGTCTCCGCTGATCCGTATCCATGGCCGTATGACGGCGACCTGCGCCCGGAAAATACCGTGGTGCTGGTGATCGATATGCAAACCGATTTTTGCGGGCCCGGCGGCTATGTTGATAAAATGGGCTACGATCTATCGCTCACACGCGCACCGATTGGCCCGATTCAAAATGTGCTCGCGGCGGCCCGCGGCCGCGGGATGCACGTGATGCACACGCGCGAAGGTCATCGGCCGGACTTGGCTGACTTGCCCGCGAACAAGCGCTGGCGCAGCCAGCGCATCGGCGCAGGTATCGGCGATCCGGGTCCTTGCGGAAAAATTTTGATTCGCGGAGAAAAAGGTTGGGACTTGATCCCGGAACTCGCACCTCTTCTCGGCGAAGCCGTCATCGACAAACCGGGCAAAGGCTCATTCTGCGCGACCGATCTCGATCTGATTTTGCGACAAAAAGGAATTCGCAATATCGCGCTGGCCGGAATCACGACCGACGTCTGCGTGCATACCACGATGCGCGAGGCAAATGATCGCGGCTACGAATGCGTCCTGCTTTCCGATTGTACTGGCGCGACTGATTACAATAATCACCTTGCGGCACTCGCGATGATCAAAATGCAGGGCGGCGTCTTCGGCGCGGTCGCTGATTCCACTGCGTTCATCGAAGCCATTCAGTCCTGACCCAACTCGCCTATGCGGATCAGAGAAACCCAACGCCCGCAAAAACCGCCAGAGGTCGAACTCGTTAATATAACGAAGCGATTTGGTTCCTTTGTCGCTAACGATGCCGTTTCTCTAAAGGTGGCGCCGGGAAGCTTTCACGCGCTGCTCGGTGAGAACGGCGCGGGAAAAAGCACGCTCGTTAAATGTATCATGGGTTTTCACCAAGCGGAAGAAGGCGACATCGTCGTGAACGCGCACTCGCGCGATATCAACAGTCCTTACGACGCCTATGGCCTCGGGATTGGCATGGTCTATCAACACTTCACGCTTGTTCCCGCAATGACCGTGGCGGAAAATTTGGTCCTGAGCCGTCCGGACATTCCCAGTGTGATCGATTGGCGCGCCGAAAATCTCCGTTTGAAAACGTTCATGGAAACTGCGCCTTTCCGCGTCGATCTGGATATGCCGGCGGCCCAACTCGCGGCGGGCGAAAAGCAGAAAGTGGAAATCTTAAAACAGTTATATTTAGAGAGCCGTTTTCTTATATTAGATGAACCCACCTCGGTACTGACCCCTACCGAAGCGAATGAAGTTCTCGGTTTGCTTAAAGAAAGAGTGAAAGCAGGTGAGCTGAGCGTTCTATTGATTACCCATAAATTTCGTGAAGTGTTCGGCTTCTGCGACGAGATCACCGTGCTGCGCCGTGGCAAAGTGGCTGGCCAAGGTTTGGTGAAAGATCTTTCTGCTGATGCGATGGCTGCGATGATGATGGGCGGCGCTCGCGAAACGAAGACGGTGGCCAAACAAGCGCGCGAACGCGGCGCGCCAGCACTTCAACTAAAAACACTACGGGCCGATAAAGATAGCGGCGTGCCCGCGCTCAACGGTCTCGACCTCACCGTGTGCCGAGGGGAAATCGTTGGAGTCGCCGGCGTGTCCGGCAACGGTCAACGTGAGCTGGTCGAAGTGCTCGCCGGACAACGCGACCCGACGGGTGGTGAAGTGTTGGTTCACGGCCAACCTTATCACGCAACAAGAAAAGAATCTTCGGAGCACCATGTCTTTCTCCTACCGGAAGAGCCCTTGCGAAACGGGTGCGTACCCCAAATGAGCGTGGAAGAAAATCTCGTGCTCCGTTCTTTCGATCGCCCGCCCTTTCAGCGTCTCGGCGGATGGGTCCAGCGCGGCGCGATCCGCAAGAACGCGGTCGAATTGATTCGTCGCTACGCTATTAAAACGCGCGGGCCCGACACGCCGATCGGCGATCTTTCGGGAGGCAACGTCCAACGGGCGGTGCTCGCGCGCGAACTCGCCTCTGGCACCGCCGAAGTGCTGATCGCGGCAAATCCCTGCTTTGGCTTAGATTTCGCCGCCGTCGAAACGATCCACGGGCAAATCACGGAGGCGCGCAATCGCGGCGTGGCGGTTCTGCTGGTGAGCGAAGACTTGGATGAACTGCTCGAACTCGCCGACCGCGTGCTGGTGATTTCGCACGGTGAATTTGTTTACGAAACAACGCCGGAAAATGCAGACGTGAAAACGATCGGCCACCACATGGCGGGTCATTAACGTTTGATTATGCGCCACGCCTCAAAAATTCGAGCTTTGCCGTACGATTACGAGCTTCCCCCCGGGGGGAACTTCGCGCTCGTGATTATCGATATGCAAAAAGATTTCCTGGAGCCGGGTGGTTTCGGCGCGGCGCTGGGAAATGAAGTGGCGCGCCTCCGCCCGATCGTTCCGGTCATTAAAATATTATTGGACGTCTTCCGCGCGAACGCGTGGCCGGTCATTCACACGATCGAAGGACACGCCTCAGATTTGAGCGACTGTCCACCGTCCAAGCTTCAGCGCGGAAAAGCCTCTCTGCGCATTGGAGACAAGGGTCCGATGGGTCGCATCTTGGTCCTGGGTGAAGCTGGCAATGATATCATCCCAGAACTTCAACCGTCGCCCGGCGAATATGTCCTGACCAAGCCCGGAAAAGGCGCTTTCACCCGGACTAGTCTGGAAAGTATATTGGCCGAACGCGACATCACGCATCTGCTCATCACCGGTGTGACCACGGAAGTTTGCGTACAAACCACCATGCGCGAGGCCAACGACCGCGGGTTAGAGTGCTTGTTAATCGAAGATGCCACGGAGAGTTATTTTCCCGAATTCAAGGAAGCCACGCTCGCCATGATGCGCGCCCAAGGCGGCATCGTCGGATGGACCGCCAAAAGCGAAGATGTCCTCGCGGCGCTCATCTGAGCGGACGCGATTAACGAGTTCGGTCGGTCCAGGTATCCGGAAACCAGTTACATAAATTTACTTCTCATGCCCGAACTTCCATCCAGCCCGCGAATTGAGCTCAAGAATCTGTTCTACGTCGCGAAGCATCCGGAAAAAATCGAATGGGAATCCTTCAAACAAGGTGTGGCCATCCATCGTATTTACGGTGATCCAGAAACGGGGCCTGCTGCCGTGTTACTATGGTATCGTGAAGCCGCGAGTGTGCCTTTGCACGAACACACGGGCTATGAACACGTGCTTGTATTGAGCGGATCGCAGCGCGATCAATCAGGGATAGCCGAGGCCGGCACGCTGGTCGTCAACGCACCGGGAACACAGCACGATCTCGTGAGCGACGCGGGTTGTATCGTTTTGGTGATCTATGAAAAACCCGTGCGGTTCATCACAGCCGAACCGCCTGTCTAGCTCCGGGACGGCGGCGGTTCCACGGCGCCGGGGTCCTTTAATATATAATAGTCGTAGATCAAATTGGCGGCGGCCAACATTAGACCGAAGGCCATCATGAGTTTCCCGAAAATGGCGACCCAAGCGCCGATGCGAGTATCCAGCGAAAGCATATTCCAGCGCGTCAGCAGATATTCCCAGTCGTGGCCCTCAACTTCTTTGCCGGTGCCACCGGCGAGGAGCTGAAGTTCGAGAGCGCGTGCGTCCGCGATGTATGGAGAAACGTCGAGGAGCGAATGGCCCGCCCACCAAAGCCCAAGGCCGGCGGCGAAACCATCGGCGTTGGTCCAATAAAACGCGCCCGCCACTATTAGCGGAAAAAGCACCTGAAGTCCGCTTCCCATAAACACGATCAGATCGCGGTTATCACAGACCATCGCGGTAATGGCATGGCCCGCCTCGTGAAAGACAAGATGTACGCTGTGCATCCAGCCGGGATCTTCACCGAGGTCGTGTACAGAAACGGCGAAGTAGCGTAGGCTCCAAATAAATAGAAACAGCAGTGTCGCCGCGCGAAAAATCGTTTCCGCGAGCGATCGCCTTTGCGAATTCGGAAACGCCGCTGAAAGCAAGAGGACAAACGCCCGATCCATGGCCAAATTTCAAAAGTATCCGAAACGAGTAAGCGCAAAGCACGACATAGTCCGCACATCGGCCCAATTGAAGAGAAGTTGAAGCGTCGCTCTCCTCAAACTTGGCCTTGACCTTTCTGACGCGGCCGAGATTTATATGAGCGGTACCGATCATATAAATTACCCCTGTTCGCGCTCGCTCGTCATGAACGCTAATCCTTTCTTAGGCGTTGTTTTCCATTGGCTCGGTGGCCTCGCTTCGGGTTCGTTTTATGTTCCCTACAAGGGCGTCAAGAAGTGGTCTTGGGAAACCTATTGGATCGTGGGTGGATTTTTTTCCTGGATCATTTGCCCCTGGCTCCTGGCCAGCCTGCTCACGAAGGATCTCTGGCCGGTGCTGCATGCCCAAACAGTCGGGACGCTTTTCTGGACTTACTTTTTCGGCGTCCTTTGGGGTTTCGGCGGCCTCACCTTCGGCCTGACGATGCGTTATCTCGGAATGTCGCTCGGCATGGGCGTGGCTCTCGGTTATTGCGCCGCTTTTGGCACCTTGCTCCCGCCGCTCTTTAAAATGTTTGTGCCCCAAATTCCGGTTGCTGAAAGCCTCGCGCAAATCGCCGCGACCACTCCCGGGCGGATCACGCTGGCCGGGGTTTTCGTCTGCATGCTCGGCATCGCGCTCGCCGCTTCCGCGGGTTTGACGAAAGAGCGAGAGATGCCAGCCGAAGAAAAGCAGCGTTCGATCGCAGAATTCAATTTCAGGAAAGGCATCCTCGTCGCGACGTTCTCCGGAGTCATGAGCGCATGCCTCGCGTTCGCGTTGACCGCCGGCAATCCGATCGCCGAAGCATCGAAAGCGGCTGGGACGACTGCGCTTTGGACCGGTCTGCCCAAGCTCGTCGTGGTGTTACTCGGCGGATTCACCACCAATTTTATTTGGTGCGTCATCCTCAACGTGCGCAACCGCACCGGCTATCAATATACAGCAGCGGAGGTTCGCGCGGAACATGCCTCGCTGATCGTCGCCGGTGGCGAACACGCCAGCGCCGTCATCAGCGAATCGACCGCACTCGACTATCGTGTGCCCCTGTTAGCTAACTACTTCTTTTCCGCGCTCGCCGGGACTACTTGGTATTTTCAATTCTTCTTTTATACAATGGGCGAAACCCAAATGGGCCGATTCAGTTTCGCTTCTTGGACGCTGCATATGGCGAGCATTATCATTTTCTCTACGATGTGGGGCTGGATCTTTCGCGAGTGGAAAGGTGCAAGCAGGAAAGCACACCTACTCATCGCGATGGGAATTATAGTGCTGATTCTCTCCACTATCGTGATCGGCTACGGCACCTATCGCAAATCGCTCAATTGATTTTAATATAGAGAATGCCGCCAACCCGGCCCGTTAATGCCCCTCTGGTCGCACTCGTCCGTTTAACCTCAAAGCTGAGTCACCATGTCAAAAAAAAGCATCTCCGCTGCCTACCGGATCGCCGAAGAAAGGTACGCCACCCTCGGCGTGGATACAGAAAAGGCTATCAAGCGGGCGCTGGCGATTCCGCTCTCCTTGCACTGTTGGCAGGCGGATGATGTCCGCGGACTCGAGACGCCGAAGGCTGGTCTCGATGGCGGCGGAATCATGGCCACGGGGGCATATCTCGGGCGCGCCCGCAACGGCGATGAGATGCGCGCCGACTTGGATCTAGTGATCAATTTATTACCCGGCGCGCATCGTCTCAACTTGCACGCGTTTTACGCCGAGACCGGCAGCGCGGTGGTCGATCGCGACGCACTTGAACCGGCGCATTTCTCGAACTGGCTCGCGTGGGCGCGGGCGCGCAAGGTTGGTGTCGATTTCAATCCGACTTATTTCGCACATCCGCTCGCGAACTCGGGCTTCACCCTCTCCCACCGCGATCCTGCGATCCGCACATTTTGGATCGAACACGGTCGCGCCAGCCGGCGCATCGCTCAACACTTCGCCGAAAAACTGGGCGGTCTTTGCGTCAATAATCACTGGACGCCTGATGGCATGAAGGATACGCCGGCCGATCGCTGGACTCCCCGCGCGCGTCTCGCGCAATCCCTCGACGCTATTTTAGAAGATACGAACATTGATAAAGCTCGCTGCGTCGACGCCGTGGAAGGAAAGCTCTTCGGTCTCGGCAGTGAAGACTACGTCGTTGGCTCCCAGGAATTCTATACCAGTTACGCGCTCAGTCGCGACGTCGTTCTCTGTCTCGACCTAGGTCACTATCATCCGACGGAATCCGTCGCGGATAAAGTCTCCGCCCTGATGCAATATCATTCGCGGCTCCTCTTGCACACCAGCCGCCCCGTGCGCTGGGACAGCGATCACGTTGTGGTTTTTGATGATCCGGTGCGCGCGCTGTTTTTGGAAATCGCCCGAGGCGACGCATGGAAGCGCGTCTTTGTAGCGCTCGATTTCTTTGATGCCTCGATTAATCGGGTGGCCGCTTATATCATCGGCGCTCGCGCAACGCGCCAAGCGATCCTCTTTGCTTTGCTTGATCCAACGAATCTCCTCCGCGCCGCCGAAAACGAAGGTCGCGGACACGAGCGCCTGGCCTTGATGGAGGCGGCGAAGTCGCTGCCGTGGGGGGCCGTTTGGGACGAGCTCTGCTCGCGCGAAGACGTGCCGGTCGGCGCAGACTGGCTCGAGGACGTCGCTCGTTACGAAAAATCCACGCTCGCGAAACGGAGATAGTTTTTCGATCATTCTCGCGCATCCACGCACTCACTCGCGCGCGCGATCTGACGCTCTCACGTGCGGCCCAGCCTAAATTATATTTTTGATCCAGGTTACCTCGCGATGTCACTCGAAACCAATCCCGACTACGCACCTGGTCCGAAGCCAGGTCCAGTCGTGCGCCCTGGCGAATTCATTTTCGCGGCAGCGTATTTGGAGCACGGTCACATTTATGGACAATGCCAAGCGCTCATCGACGCAGGCGCGACCTTGAAATGGGTCTACGACTCCGATCCAAAAAAAGTCGCCGCGTTTTTGGAAAAATTTCCCGAGTGCCGCGTGGCGCGCTCCTTCGATGATATTCTCGGAGCAGAGTCCGTGCGCCTGGTCGCCGCGGCGGCGATTCCCAGTGAACGCGGAGCTATCGGCGCGCACGTGATGCGAGCTGGTAAAGATTATTTCACCGATAAAACGCCCTTCACAACTCTTACGCAGCTCGCGGAGGCGAAGCAGGTCGTCGCCGAAACGCGGCGTAAGTACATGGTATATTATAGCGAGCGATTGCACGTGGAGTCTGCGATGCACGCCATGGATTTGGTGCGGCGCGGACACATAGGTCGTGTCTTGCAAGTCCTTGGGCTCGGCCCGCACCGCCTCGGAACTGGCCGCCCCGCGTGGTTTTTTCAGCGCGCAAGATATGGGGGAATTCTTTGCGACATCGGCAGTCATCAGTTCGAACAGTTTCTCACCTACTCAGGCGCCACTGATGCGACGGTCGAACACGCCGCGGTGGCCAACTATGCGCATCCCGACACGCCGGAGTTCGAAGATTTCGGCGAGGCCAATCTCCGCGGCAACAACGGCGCGACGAACTATATTCGCGTCGATTGGTTTACGCCATCGGGCCTTGGCAGCTGGGGCGATGGACGTTTAGTGATTCTCGGCGAAAAAGGATATATTGAGCTCCGCAAGTATCTCGACGTCGCCCGCGAAAAGACCGGCGATCATTTATACATAGTCGATGACAAGGGAGAGCACCGACTCGACCTGGCGGGAAAAGTAGGCTTTCGCTTTTTCGGCGACCTCATCCTCGATTGCCTCAACCGGACGGAAAACGCGATGACTCAGGAGCACGCCTTCAAAGCTGCGGAACTCTGCCTTAAAGCGCAAGCGGCAGCAAAGCGGATTGTCTAACGAGGTACGCCTTCGGATGAGCGACGGGTGAAAAAAATGAAACCGTACCCGCACGCAGCCGACCTCAGCACGCTAAAGCACTCGTCATTTCGGCCTGATGAACGCGTGGCTCGACGCGATCCGGCGCAAGTCTTCGTTCACGGAGATCCCGTTTTCTACGGCGCCGCTTCAATTCTTGTCGGGATCGCTGGCGTAGAATCAAGCAAGCGCAACGCTCCCCGTAAATCTTAACGATTTGGTTCCCCTAAAATCGGAAGCGCTCAAGCTGAGCGAAACTCTTTAATCTATTCCCTCACCGCCATGCGTATTGACGAAAACTTACAGCCCGCCGATTTCGCAAAGCCTCTCCAGCGTTTTTGGACTTTATCAGGTGAAAAAATTGATCTGCTCGTTAAGGACTACGATCTCGCGAAAGGTTCGCCTGTATTCACAATCTCCGGATGCTACACCGCTCGCGGCTGGACCGAATGGACGGAAGGCTTTCACTACGGGGCGGCCTTTCTCCAATACGATGCCACCGGTGAATATCGCTTCGCCGAAGCCGCAACAAAATACACGCGCGGCCGGATGGCGTCGCACATCTCTCACATCGGCGCGCACGACCATGGTTTCAATAATCTCAGCACCTATGGCCAATGGCTTCGGCTCCAACGCGAAGGCAAGCTGCCGAGCGACGCCGTGGATTTTTGCGAACTTGCGTTGAAAGTATCGGGCGCCGTGCAGGCCGCTCGTTGGAGTACAATCCGCGGGGGTGGCGGCTATATATATTCGTTCAACGGACCGCACTCACTCTTCGTCGATACGATTCGGTCGTGCCGCGTGTTGATGGTCGCCCACCGCCTCGGACACCGCTTGATGGGTGAAAACGATGCGCCCATCTCCTTGCTCGAGCGGGCGCTCCAACATATCGAAACCACCGCCACCTATTCTATTTTTTATGGCGAAGGCCGGGATCACTACGATGTGCCCGCCGAGCGCGGTCGGACGGCGCATGAAGCAATCTTTAATATTAACGACGGGCGTTTTCGCTGTCCAAATTCCCAACAAGGTTTCTCGGGTTTCACCACGTGGACTCGCGGACTCGCGTGGGCCATGGTCGGCTTCGCGGAGCAGCTCGAGTTTCTGAAAACGCTGGCGGACGACGAACTCACTCCCTTCGGTGGCCGCGCAAAATGGGAACCGCTTTTGTTGAAAGGCGCCCGCGCCACCTGCGATTGGTTCATCGCTAACACCGCCCTCGACGGCGTTCCCTACTGGGACGGCGGCGCGCCCCTTTTATATAAGCTCGGCGCCTGGCGTGAGCGCGATTCGGATCCCATAAATGAATACGAGCCAATCGACAGCTCGGCAGCAGCGATCGGAGCGCAAGGCCTGCTTCGCCTCGGTCAATACTTGGGGGCGCAAGACGCCGATGGAAAACGTTATTGGCAGGCGGGGCTGATGACTCTGCGCACCCTGCTCTCCGATCGTTATCTCGGCATCGACCCCAATCACCAAGGCCTGCTGCTCCACAGCGTCTATCATCGGCCGAATGGCTGGGATTATATTCCGCCCGGACGAAAAGTGCCTTGCGGCGAAGCCTGCATGTGGGGCGACTATCATCTCCGCGAGGCCGCGCTTTTGTTGCAACGCATGCTACGCAAGGAAACCTACTACGCCTTTTTCAGCGGCGTTTCATAGTAATCAGCCCTTAGTGTCCTTTAACGCCTCTGGCTTGAACGTCTATTCTCACAGAATTGGATATCGATAATCCAGCGTTCAGTCTTTCAGCCTGCAGCCCTTCAGCCTTTTTCATGATTTCCCCCGCGCCCCTCGACCGCTTGTGTATTCACACCATCACCACGAAACCGTGGTCGATCGAGAGCGCCGCGAAAAATTATGCGGCCGCTGAAGTGCGTGGCATCACAATTTGGCGCGACGCGTTGGTCAGCCGCAATATCGAGCAAACCGGTCGCCTCGTTCGAAACCACGGCCTTGCGATCGTATCTCTGTGCCGGGGCGGTTTTTTCCCGGGTAAGACCGCCTCCGAGCGCCAGCGCGCCCTGGAGGACAATCGAGCCGCCATCCGTGAAGCCCACGCCCTGGGAGCGCCTCTCATCGTGCTCGTCTGCGGTGCGATGCCGGGCCAACCACTGGGCGAGTCTCGTAAACAAATTCTCGATGGGATCGCTGCGCTTCTACCTGAGTGCGCGGCCGCCGGCGTAAAGCTCGCAATCGAGCCGTTGCATCCAATGTATGCAGACACACGGTCCGCAGTGAATACACTCGCACAGGCTAACGATATGGTCGAGGCACTCAACTCACCGCACGTCGGCGTGGCGGTTGATGTTTATCATTTATGGTGGGATCCCGCGCTAGAGCAGGAAATCGCCCGCTGCGGCCGTCTGAAGGCGCTCTCCGCCTTTCACGTGTGCGACTGGCGCACGCCAACGATCGACTTGCTCAACGACCGCGGTTTGATGGGCGAAGGCTGCATCCCGCTGCCGCAGATTCGCGGCTGGGTCGAAGCGTCTGGCTTTTCTGGATACCACGAAGTCGAAGTCTTTTCGACCCGCCTTTGGGCGATGGATCAAGGCGAGTACCTGAAACAAATCGTTCAAGCCTATAAAGACTGCGTTTGAAACTTCGTAGGTTATATACCGCAAAAAACGCGGTTCAAAGCACTCGTCGAAATATTTATTAAACTTAACTGCCTCCGTTAACACCCTTTGATATGAAAACGCACCGCATCGGTATTATTATGAATGGCGTCACCGGACGCATGGGCACTAACCAGCATTTAATTCGTTCGATCAAAGCAATCATCGATCAAGGCGGCATCAAACTATCCGACGACGAGACCATTCTGCCAGATCCGGTTTTGGTGGGCCGCAACCAAGCAAAGCTTAAAGCGCTCGCCGCACGCGCCGGCCTTGGGCGCGTCGCCACGGATCTCGACGCAGAGCTAGCCAAGCCTGAAAACCAAGTTTATTTCGACGCAACCGTGACTGGCCAACGTCCGACGGGCGTGCGCAAAGCGATCGCCGCGAAGAAACATGTCTATTGCGAAAAACCCACTGCCACGTCTTCGCAAGAAGCAGTCACGCTCGCCCATGAGGCCGCCGCTGCTGGACTCAAGAACGGTGTCGTGCAGGACAAGCTGTGGCTCCCTGGTTTATTGAAATTGAAGTACCTCATCGACACCGGCTTCTTCGGAAAAATTTTGTCCGTGCGCGGGGAGTTCGGCTACTGGGTATTTACTGGCGAGTTCGAAAAGCTACAGCGGCCTTCATGGAATTACCGCAAAGAAGAAGACGGCGGCATCATCATCGACATGCTCTGCCACTGGCAGTATGTGATCCAAAATCTCTTCGGAGACATAAAGAGTTTAACCTGCTTAGGAGCCACGCATATACCTACACGGTGGGACGAAGCGGGAAAACCATATAAGTGCACGGCTGACGATTCCGCCTACGCGACCTTTGAACTCGTGAATGGAATCATCTGTCATTTTAATTCCTCTTGGGACGTTCGGGTCGATCGTGACGATCTGCTGACACTTCAGGTTGATGGTACGCATGGGTCCGCCGTGGCGGGCCTGCGCGGCTGCAAAGCCCAAGCGCTCGCGGCTACGCCGCGTTGCGTATGGAATCCAGATATAGACAGTCCCATTAACTATAAAGCCGGTTGGACGCCGGTTCCAGATCAGGGTCCCTATGATAACGCCTTCAAAGTGCAGTGGGAATTGTTTCTCAAACACGTCGTCACAGGGAGCCCTTTTCCATGGAGCCTGCACGAAGGCGCGAAAGGCGTGCAGCTCGCCGAACTCGGCCTGGCGTCGTGGGCACAACGCAAATGGGTCGACGTGCCAGCATTGAGATAGGATCCTCTACCCTCATGACGCGATCTTGATGTTACTAATGCTTTTGATGCCAGGCCTCGAAAAATTGGACTCGGCCGCATCGTCCCATCTCCACTCCTTAAAAAACAAGCCTCTAACAACTACCTAAAATCGATCGGTTTGGATTCATTTACCAGCCGCAGCCTGCGCTCATGAAGTTCGTCGATGACGCTAGATTCGTTCTGGACTCGTGAGAAATTTAAACCCGATCGCATCAATCCATGGCTCATGAGTAAGGTTAATTTAGCAAAACTCTTATGGCAAAGACGGCTTTAGTCACTGGCGGCTCGCGCGGAATCGGCTTTGGTATCGCGAGCGCCTTGGCCGCGGAAAAATGGGATCTCGTCATCAATGGCGTGCGTCCCGAAAACGCCATCAGCGAGCCGCTGGCAGCGCTGCGTCGACACGGAGTGCGCGTCGGTTACGCGCAAGGCGACATCGGTTCAGCCGAAGGACGCGCCTCGATTGCCAGTGCGGTCGACGCGTTCACACCAGGCTCAGCCCTAAATCTTCTTGTCAACAATGCCGGCATCGCCCCGCGCGTGCGGGCCGATTTATTGGAAATGTCGGAGGAGAGTTACGATGGTGTGATGGATACAAATCTCAAAGGGGTCTTTTTTCTCACGCAGACATTTGCGCGCAAGATGGTCGCGGCGAAAAAAACGGATCCCGCGTTCGCGGCTTCGATTATCAACATCACGTCGATTTCGGCGACCGTTGTGAGTATCAATCGTGGCGAATACTGTATCGCCAAGGCGGGCTTGAGCATGTTGTCGCAACTGTTCGCCACGCGGCTTGGCCCCGAAGGCATTCCCGTTTACGAAGTCCGTCCGGGCGTGATCAAGACGGACATGACTGCCGGCGTGATTGGAAAATACGACGAACTGATTCGCAACGGCCTCTGCGTACAACCGCGCTGGGGTTTCCCGGAAGATGTGGGGCGCAGTGTCGCGGCCTTGGCGCGCGGAGATTTTCCATTTTCGACCGGCCAGGTGATCATGGTCGACGGCGGCCTGACGATCCCGCGACTTTAGCTAACGATTCGCGACTCAACTGAGGATCCGCAGCTTCAGCTGACGATTAGCGACTCGAATAAGCATCCACGCCTTCAACTAACGATCCGCGGCAGGGAAATTCGGAAACGGAATAGACCGACATTTTTCCTTGCTGTGGTCATTTGGCGACCGGTATTACCTAACCTTCATGCCCAGGTGGTGGAATTGGTAGACACGCAGGTCTCAGAAGCCTGTGCCTTAACAGCATGGGGGTTCGAGTCCCCCCTTGGGCACCAAATT
>FTDT01000026.1_pt1 | contig 19957 bp, 18 predicted proteins | sample 1640021 | NCBI WGS metagenome assembly FTDT01 (sample SAMEA3914869, study PRJEB12502) | metagenome | biome: forest; material: soil | place: USA | collected 2012-03-12 | depth 0.1 m | reverse complement strand
GGGCGCCCGCGCTTCCAGTAAAACTCTCTACACGCCGGGGCGCTGAAAACCTTCTTGGCCTCGGTCGCGTTTGGAAATTTTTCCACGCTGTGCGATTTGGCCGGCCTTCACGATGAAATCTTCTCCGCGGAGTGCTTTCAACTGGTCAACAGTTTGGGCGAGCCGTTTTCGCTTCTCGTTGGCTGCGCCAAATAAATCCAGCTGCTCCGGCGATTGATCCACGCTCGACAACCGCACACTCACCAAACGCAGCGGCGCCGGCCTTTTCCAAGCTTCGTGGAGCAGATGTGCGATCCACGGATAAAATGGTTTCTCCAGCGAAGTGGCTTCGGGTAACGAATGGGCGGACGAATTCTGGGTGAAGTCGGCGTAGCGAACCTTAACTGAAAGGGTACGGACGCGTTTCTGATCGTTCCGCACCTTCCGCATCAATTCGTCCAGCATACGCTTCGCGACCCGCTCGATCTCCGCGAACTCGCTGATATTTGCGGAAAAAGTCTCCTGCTGCGAATATGATTTCGCGTCCCACTCATCGGTATCAACTACGCGATCGTCCTCCCCCCTCGCAGTGGCCAACATGTTGCGCCACCCGTCTCCAAAAAGACTTTGTAATTCTCGCTCGGTCTTGGTGAACAAATCGGAAACCAAGCGAATGCCTTTCGCGTTAAGATTTTCCTCCGTCTTTACACCGATGCCCGGCAATTTCCCGATCGAAAGTGGCGAAAGAAAAGACGCTTCCTCTCCGCTCGGAACAACAATAAATCCGCGCGGTTTCTTCAGTTTGCTCGCGATCGCCGCGACCAGTTTATTTGTAGCAAGACCGAACGAAACAGTGATTCCTAGTTCCGCGAAGATCCGTGTCTGTAACCCTTTGGCCGCGTTGACCAAACTATCTAGATCAGGAAAACGGCACGGCTCCGCGTCAAGATAGCCCTCGTCGATCGAATTACGTTCCACCATCGGCGTGAGCGTTTCGCAGAGATCAAAAAGTTTCTTCGAATAACTGCCGTACAAGCCAGACGTATGTCCAACGACGATCAAATCAGGGCAAACCCTCAGCGCACGGCTCGTTGGCATCGGCGTATACACACCGCAGGCACGCGCTTCATAACTGGCCGAAGAGATAATCCCGCGCTGTCGGCCACCGACCGCTACCTTTTTGCCGCGGAGCTCAGGGTGCAGCGCTTGTTCAACCGAAACGAAGAATGCGTCCGCGTCGACATGGATGATAGACGGTAAAATCACAGCTCAAGGCGTACCCGCTGCTTCAATACGCAGCTCGGGATGATCACGATTATACTCAGCCACATACTCTTGGAAACCAGCTTTGAGCCGCAACGTAAGCGAGGTTGGTCCGCTCGCAAATGTGCTGTCGTCAATCTGCGTGACCGGAGTCAGATCTTTGGTGCTCGAAAGTAAAAAACATTCCTGCATCGCGGACAGTTCGCTCGGGACAATCGCGCGCTCGCGCACGCGCACGCCAGCGCGGGGGGCGACTTGCTCGATGAGGATCTTTCGCGTAATGCCACTAAGGATACCGCTCTCGAGCGGCGGCGTGACGATTTCGCCATTTTGAATAAAGGCGATGTTGCTGACCGCGGCCTCGGTGATTTCGCCGCGCTGATTACAGATGATCACTTCATCCGACCCGCGCGCGCGCGCCTCGTGCAAGCAAAGGATGTTGTTGAGATAATTACCCGTTTTCCAAGCTGGGTTGAGCGCATCCTGAGGATTTCTTCGAAGCGTTTTCGCGATCGACAGTTTGAGACCGGCCGCAAATTTTTCAGTGCTATAAAGTTTGTTTTCCTGCACGAGCAGAACGTAAGACGTCTCATCGGCCAGCGCGGGATCGAGACCGATCGCGCCGGATCCCCGAGTGATTTGAAGCCGGACATACAGCTCGCTCACGCGCGCATTTTTTTCGCGAAAGGCCGCGGCGGTTCGGCGGATTTCCGGCAAAATTGTCTCCGGCGAAACCGTCAGGTTGAAAAACAACGCGGCGGCCGAGCGCCGCAACCGCTCCCAGTGCGCATCCCAGCCAAACAAAATACCGTCGTAGGTGCGCCAGACTTCATAAACAGCATCGCCGTAGAGAAAACCACGATTGAGCGGGCTGATCGAGGGTTCGTTCGCCGGATGCAATCTTCCGTTGGTGTTAGCCTGCACATACGCTTCCATACGGCACAACGTAGCGAGCGCGCGCTCGCGGCACACGAAAAAAAGCCCTGGAGCATGCCTGCTCCAGGGCCGACAAACACTGCGATCTGCGGTTGACTGCTCAGCCGCGAGCTTTGACCAAACCGAGTTCCTTTTTAATATTCTGCACGCTCGGCAGGGAAATATGGAGCTCGCTTGCGATCTGCCCGCCTGTGCGACCGCTGCGGACGAGCGATTTCACCTTCGCCTTGATTTCTGGCGTGATCTTGGCGCGCTTCCGCTTGCCTTTGGGACTCGCAGCCGTGGGGGCCGGTGCCTTTGCCGATTTTGCAGCGCGGCCGGGTTTCCCCTTGCCTCCGCTGGCAGTTTTCACCGCGGTAAGAAATTCTTCCACCGTCGAGAAACCGTGTTCCTTGTGCAGACCAGCCAGGCGGCGTGATTTTACCAAGGAGTTTTCTAAATTGGCTACTCGCGCGCGAGCAGCCTCCAGCGCTTTAACAACATCGTTAGCCATGGCCGGTTAAAATTATATTACTTGGCTAATAGCAAGTCTATATTGTGGCATTCGATGTTTTATCGAACAAAATCGCTGTTTTTAACGTCACGGATGCGCCACGCGCACGGTTGAGGAAAAGCCTATTCCATGTAGTTCGCGAACCCGTCATTGCGCTTGCGGCGCAGAAATCTCGGCTCCAGGTTGACCCATGGCCCGCATTCCTCTCGAAGACAATTACACCGACGTCATTAAAAAAGCGCAGCGCGGATTGAGCGTCACCGACGAGCAGCTGGCGTCGCGAGCCGATGTACGGCCGGATGCGCTCGCACGGCTCAAGAACGGTGAATTCGATGAGACAGTGGCCCGCCGAGTCGCTCCACACTTACACCTTTCCCGCGACGCGCTGATCGAACTCGCGCAGGGTTCTTGGTATCCTACTCATCCCGCTTTTCCACGTGGCTTCGCTATCTTCAATACCCTGCATGAAGACATGACGGTGAATGCCTATGTCATCTGGGATGAACGCACCCGTCTCGCCGCGATCTTCGACACCGGAGGCACCGCCGATCCGATCTTCGATTTATTGAAACAAGAAAAGTTGAAAGCGCGCTATATTTTCGTCACTCACACCCACGACGACCACGTGGCCGATCTGCCGCGCCTCCAACGGGAAACCAGCGCAGAGGTTTGGTCTTCTGAGCTCGAACCGACCGACATCTCCGGAGCAAAAACCTTTAGTGAGAATGCCTTTTTTCACCTGGGCGCATTTGCTATCAAAACGCTTTTGACGAACGGGCACTCGGCCGGAGGGACCACATTTTATATTACCGGCCTTTCATATCCTTTGGCGATCACGGGCGATTCGATGTTCTCAGCCTCGATGGGTGGCACACCTCCAGGCGTATATGCAAATGCCGTCGATAATAACAAAAAGAAAATTTTGACTCTGCCGGCGGATACCGCGCTCGGTTTTGGTCATGGCCCCATGAGTACGGTTGCGCAGGAGAAAAAACATAATCCCTTCTTCGCGCGTTAGTGCCTAGGATTGGCATCTAAACAATAATGGCGACTAGTTGGTAACAGCAGGTGCCGTTTTGCTATGCTCAGTTTGCCCGCGGCCTCTCTCCGACCTCGGGTTGAATGAAAGTCTCCCATGAGCACCGCCGTCGCCTCGCTTCCCTATTCGTTCCCGCAGTGTCGACAAAGTCGTCTATCGACAAGTCGCCGTTCGTTTTTCAAGCTTCGCCGCGTGGATAATGAAACCTCCACCGCCCCATCCGCTCCAGCTCGCTTCGAACCGACGCGCTGGAGCATGATTCTTGCGTCCGCTCAAACGCAGGCTCCGGGTGCGCGGTCTGCGCTGGCTGAGCTTTGCCGGACCTATTGGCAACCGCTGTATGCATTCGCTCGGCGCCGTGGATATGACCACCATCGGTCGCAGGATTTAATACAGGGCTTTTTTCTGAGTTTAATCGAAAGCAAATCGCTTTCTCGCGTCGACCCGATGAAGGGTAAGTTTCGCAGCTATTTACTCGCCTCGCTGCAAAACCACATGGCGAGTGAACACACCCGCGAGAATGCCCAAAAACGGGGCGGCGGAATGCACTTTGTTTCGCTCGATGACGATGATTCGGAAACGAAGTTTAGAGCCTCTGTCCACGCGAGCACGCTGCCGGCAGAAACGGTTTTCGAACGCGAGTGGGCTGTGGCCGCTGTAGAGTCTGCGCTGGCTCGTCTCGAAGAAGATTTCGAAAAGCGCTCGAAACGCGAAGTGTTCAACGCGCTAAAACCTTTCCTTCTCGGAGATCAACCGCAAGGCGCTTACGACCGCGTCGCCGCGGAATTAAAGATTTCGGCCGGAGCCGTGCGCACCGGCGTGCATCGTCTGCGTCACGAATTTCGCGCGCAATTGCGCCGCGAAGTGGCCAAGACTGTCGAATCTCCCGATCAAATCGAAGAGGAAATGCGGCATCTCCGCGGGGCGCTCTCTACACAAAATTAAAGCGCGAGCGCGCTCCGATCATTTTATGTCAACGGTGAGGGGTTGGCTTAAAGATCTTCTATTCCAGTTATGAAGCGCATGGACGCGACCACTCGTCCTTTTGAACGCACATGCCCACGCTGCGGCTTGGTCTTTCTCAGCCAATCATCTGACGGGCTATGTCCGTCCTGCTTGCTGACCAATACGCTCGATCTGGAAGACCCGGAAGATGGCCCAGCGTTTTGGGAAGAATCCGACGTCCGCCCCGCGGCTGAGCGCAGCTTTTCCCATTTCGACCTGCTCGACGAAATCGGACGCGGCGGCATGGGTGTCGTTTATCGTGCTCGTGATCTGAATACAGAACGCATCGTCGCGGTTAAAGTCCTCCAAGCACACCATCTTCAAGAAGCTGACGTCGTGAAACGGTTCCGCGCGGAAGTGCGCGCGGTCAGCAGTCTTGACCACCCGCATATTTTGCCGATTCACGAGGTAGGCGAAGACAATTCGATCCCGTTTTTCAGCATGAAACTGACGACGGGCGGCAGTCTCGCACAAAATCTGGGACGTTATCTTGGCAAGCCCCGCGAAGCGGCTCAACTGCTGGCCAAGGTTGCGCGAGGCGTCCAACACGCCCACGAACGTGGAATTCTTCACCGCGATCTCAAGCCCGGCAATATCTTGATCGATGCCGCGGGCGAGCCGTACGTCGCTGACTTTGGTTTAGCGAAATGGATCGACGACGACCGCAATCTCACCATGACCGCCGCGGTCCTCGGCACGCCGCATTATATAGCGCCTGAACAAGCCAGCGGCACGAAAGGGCTAACCATCGCTGTAGATATCTATAGTCTCGGCGCCGTTCTATATGAATTACTAACAGGCCGCCCGCCGTTCGTCGGATCGAGCGTTCTCGAGACACTGATGGCTTCGCGCCAGAAGTCGCCTGAGCGTCCATCCAGCCTGACCGCACACGTGCCGCGCGACCTCGAAACGATCTGTTTAAAGGCACTCCAACTCGATCCGTCTGCACGCTACGCGACTGCGGGCGCCTTTGCCGACGATTTGGAGAACTGGCTTGCGGGCCGGACGATCCAAGCGCGCCCGGCCAATGCCGCCGAGCAACTCTGGCGCTGGGCCAAACGTAATCCCCTGCCCGCCACGCTGGGCGCAGCATTGATGACGGCGATTACGGTGATCGCGGTGGGTGCGCTCATCTCCGCGGTGCATATAGACCGCTCGCTCCATCGCGCAGTTGTCGCTGAAAACGACGCCCGTCAAAAGCTACACCAATCGCTCCTCGACCAGGCGCATGCGTGGCGACTAACGGGGTTGATGGGCCAGCGCATCGAGGCGCTCAAAGCACTCGGGCAAGCAGTGCAAATTTCGCCGGATCTTACTGCGCGCAATGACGCCATCGCGGTGCTTACATTACCAGACGCCCAAAAAATCGACGAATTCGCGGTGCGAGAATACGGTAAACTGGGTCTCGCCTTCGATCCGCAATTGGACCGGATCGCAGTAGCGCGCCAGAATCGCTCGGTCGAAATACTCTCGAGGAGCTCCCGTCATAGTCTGCAAACGCTCAACGGTGCTCATGCGGCGATTCGATCTCTCGCCTTCGGCAATGACAGCTTGTTGGCGGGCTCGAGCGCGGACGACAAACTTTGTCTCTGGGACACTTCCGCGAAACAACTGCTGCTCGACAACGTGGACGTCTATACGAAGGAAGGAACGGTCGCGGGATTTTTTTTCGACAATTCTGGCACAGTGCTCGCGGTCGCCGGCGTCGCAAATGGGATAACCCTATATAATACAAAGACCGGCGAGATAATAAAACGTCTTCCGACCGATAGCGCGGTCTATTGCGGAGCGTTTAATCCTTACGCCGACACCGTTGCTTACGTAACCGAATCGCAGCGAAATATAGTTCGACTCGCCAACACCAAATCGTCCGGGGGCTTTGACGTGCCCACGCCCTTCAACGTGTCCGCGACGACGCTGGCGTGGAGTTGGAATGGGCGCTTTCTCGCGATGGGCTGTGTCGACGCACGCACCTATATTTGGGACGTTTCACAGCACAGCCTGCGAGCGACATTGAGCGGTCATCGACAAGACATCACACAGGTCCTGTTCGCGAAGTTAGACCGATTGATCGTCACGACCGCTCTTGATCGAACCATTCGTTTTTGGGATCTCGATTCAGGGTCCGAGCAACTCGCGATTAATGAATATGGCATTGATCCCGTTCTTCGATTGAGCCGCGACGACGATCTCCTCGCCACCACTGACTTCACACTTGACGCAGCTCTCTTTAAAATCGTCCGCAGTTCGCGCTTCCTTGCGTCAACCATCGCCCCCGACCAGATCAATGATTGGGCACCTCTCGTTGCGAGTATTGATTTTTCGCCTGACTCGAAGTTGCTGGTCGCCGCTTCTTTCACGGGTATTCGGCTTTTTAATACAGCGACCCGCGCTGAAGTCGCCTCGCTTCCTTACAGCAGCCACGAGGAAGGCGGCGTGCGTTTCCTCGATGGGCAACACCTGCTCGTGGCCACCCCGAAAGAGGGGCTGCGTCGTTTCCAGGTCACTCACAAACCGGGCAACGCAAACCAAAGTGAAGGAGTTAGCCTCAGCGACCCGGTGACGCTTGACGAGACATCCGGTTATATACTCGGATCGCCAGCCTCACCGAGCAGCGACCTGATCGCATTGACTTCCGCCAGCGCAGGAAAAGTCCGCTTGTTTGACCGGAAAGTATTAAATTCATCTACGTTGACGCGCTCCCAACAAGTAGTGGCGCTTGCCACGATCGATCAGCTGCCCGGCGTCTGGGACTATATTGTTTCTCCTCAAGGATGGGAGGCCGCGAGCTTCGCTGATTCAGCGAACGCCGGCGTCGGCATTTTTTCGGGACGAACCCACACCATTCTTCAGTCATTAAACGCCGGTCGGAGCGGAACGCTTTCTTTATCTAGCGACGGCGGCGAACTCGTCACCACCGGAGAACGTGGATGTTTAGTCTGGAAAATCAGCGACGGCGGAAAAACGACCGGCACTCCTCAGGATCTCGCGCCAGCAGGGCGCGCGGCCTACAGCGCGGATGGACGCTTTTTTGCGACCTGCGCCGACGCACCAATCCAAATTTATCGCGCACAAACGCACGAACTTTTGGCCACCCTCGAGGTGCGAAGCCCACCGGGAAGTTCGTTTCGTCTTCGCTTCAGTCCTAATGGTCGCTACCTCGCCGCACAGGCTTCTAATAATTTCATCCAGCTCTGGGATCTAGTTGAACTCAACCAAGCGCTCACGCCGCTTTCGCTCAACTGGCAATAATTTGATTCGGCTCTGCCGCTTCAGAAATAAACCACATCCACCCATGCCCTCCGGTAATAATGATTATCAACCTCGGCTCACTCGTTTAAAGAAGAGCCCGATCGAACTCCCTGAAAATCTTGATTTGAGCGATTCCTCGCACCTGCCGGGTCTCCACGAAGCCCACATCGCATCTCAAATCGTTAGCCTGGCGAACCAGTTACCTGCCGACAATCCACACAAAGACGAGATTCACGCTGCCGCTTTGAAGCTCTACGCCCATACCGGAGAGAAGATCACCGCGCACGGCCGAGGCGACACGAAGAAATCCGCAAAGAAATAAGCTTTCGCCTCTTCCGTTATGCCAGATCCGTCCGCTCCCGGACGGGTCTTTTTTTTACCTCGCCTTTCGGCAGGGCGAACCAAAATGGCTTCAACCTGAACTCGTTTCCCAAGCGTTTTGCCCTTTGGCGGCTACGACTCCGTCGACTCGGTCTCGTCGGTGGCGCGCTGGGGATCGTGATCACTCTTCACGGGCAACCCTCTGAAAAAGCACCAAATTCAGTGGTGCGAATCGGCATCGAAAGCCATGCGGAGCCCTTCAGTTTTGGCGACGGGGCCTATGCTCCGCGCGGGTTCTCCGTCGACCTCCTCAACGCCATCGCCGCCGATCAGCGGCTCTCGATCGAATTCGTGACTGAACCGTGGAGCGCTCTACTCTCGGATGCTCGCACGCGAAAGATCGATGTTTTGGGAAACGTCGCCTACACACCCGATCGCGCGGCCTTTTTAGATTTTTCGGCGCCCTTCATGAATTCGCCGATGGCGATTTTTGTGCGTAAGGATGCCCAAGATTTTCGGGAATACGCTGATCTTGCGCGCGCGCGCATCGGCGTCACCCGCGCCGGTGTCACTTACGAATATCTACTGCGTCATCACTACGATCAGCATCTGGTGTTTACCGACTCTCTTGGCGACGCGCTGGGCTTGTTGGACGAGGGCAAAGTCGACGTCGTGCTTGGATCAAAGCTGGCGGGCAATCGCATCCAAATCGATCGAGGTCTCAACCATGTTGAAGAATCCTCCGTCGAAATTCCGGATCTTAGTTTCGAGCTTCATCTCGCGGTTGCAAAGGGACGTAACGACCTGCTCTACACGCTCAACCTCGGCTTGTTTCATATTCGAGAAACCGGTCGCTTCGATCAAATCGCGAACTACTGGCTCGGTCCTGCGCAGACGAAACACATTCAGTGGCGCGACTTAGTGCCCTACTGGCTGCCGCTTTTTCTCGTCACGATCGTACTCGGCATCGCCTTTTGGCGGCAGCGCAAACTCATGCGGCGTCTTCGGCGACAGACCGCGGCTTTACGGACGAGCGAAGAACGGCTCCGGCTCGCACTCGCAGGGAGCCGCGAAGCGATTTGGGATTGGGACGTAAGCACGCAACGTGTCGTTCGCAGCGAGCGCTGGGCGGAAATCCTCGGCTACCGTCCCGAAGATATTCCGTCCAACATCGATGCGTTTTCAGCGTGGCTTCACCCCGACGATGTCGAACGTTTCAACGCGTTTCGCCGGCGCATGCTCGATGGTCAGGGTAAAGTCGAATATCGCCTGCGCGCGAGCGACAGCAGTTGGCGCTGGATTTTTGACCGCGGCGCGGTGGTCTCGCGAGCACCCGATGGCTCTCCGCTACGCGTGACGGGTGTCGCGACCGACATCACTTCGCGCAAGCAAACCGAAGAAGCACTTGCTCGTAGCCAAGCGCTGCTGGAGCAAAGCCAGGAGATCGCGGAGATCGGCGGTTGGGAATACGATCTCATTTCTGGTCAACTCTATTGGACCCGGCAGACCTACCGCATCCACGATATGGATACGCCGCCGGCGCGCCTTTCACTGGATTACGCCATCCAGTTTTTCACACCGGGTGGTCAGGCCACGTTGCGGACGGTAATTGATAAAGCGATTCGCGATGGAAGCTCGTTCGAGATCGATTTAGAAATCGTGACCGCAAAGAGCCGTCTCGCCTGGGTGCGCACGACGGGCCGCGCGGAAAGTCGTGATGGGCGCGTCGTCCGCTTGCACGGTTCGTACCAGGATATTTCGAAGCAAAAGAAAGCGGACGAAGAGCGGCAGAAGTTGCAGTTGAAAATGCTTGAGGCGCAGAAGCTAGAAAGTCTGGGCGTATTGGCAGGTGGCATTGCCCATGATTTCAACAACCTGCTCACAGTTATCCTCGGCAACACATCGCTTGCGCGTGAAGATGCGACCGCTGTCAACGAAGCGCTCAATCAAATCGAAGTCGCTAGCCAGCGCGCCGCCGCGCTCTGCCGACAAATGCTCGCGTACGCAGGCAAAGGCCGATTCACGATCGAAGTCGTGGACTTGAATGCGGTCGTCGAAGACACAGTCCAGTTGCTAAAACTTTCCATCAGCAAAAACGCGACGATCCATTTTAGTTTTTCGCCGGAAACATTGCCGATCGAAGCCGACGCATCGCAGGTACGACAGGTGATCATGAATTTAGTGATTAATGCCTCGGAAGCGCTGGGCGGCGCGAATGGACGCATCGCTATACAAACGACCTCCGGGACCTGGTCGAAAGATCAGCTTCGCGAAGGTCGTCTAGGTCAGGATTTGGCCGCAGGTGAATACGTAGGCCTGGACGTCGAGGATAACGGCGCGGGCATGAGCCCGGAAACGATGTCGCGAATTTTCGATCCGTTTTTCACCACAAAATTTACCGGCCGCGGCCTGGGTCTGGCCGCCGTCGTCGGGGTGGTCCGCGCGCATCGCGGAGCGCTTTTTGTGAAAAGCACGCTGGGTCGGGGCACCACCTTTCGGATCCTTCTCCCGCGGTCACCGGCAAAGCTTAGTAAGCCGGTGCCAACGCCGACCACGCGGGCGGGCATGTTCGGCCAAGATCAAGGCACGATCCTAGTAGTGGATGATGAGCCGAATGTGCGCAGCGTAGCGGGCGCGTTGCTCCAGCGAAATGGCTACACGGTGGCGATGGCCGCCGATGGCTATGAAGCCCTCGCACTGGCGCTGGCGCATGGTGCGCGCTTCACGGCGGTGTTGCTAGATTTGACGATGCCGGGGCTGGACGGTCCAGGCACATTGAGGGAATTGCGACTGCTCAATCCCACTCTGCCCGTGCTGTTGATGAGCGGTTTCAGCGAGTCGGACGCACGCAAGCGGATGCCGGGCGACCCGTTCGTTTCGTTCCTGCCGAAGCCATTTACGGCGGATGATCTGATTCAGAAATTGCGCGAACTCTTGCGTCGTTCGCAGCCAAAGAGCACGGGCACCTAACCGCCGCGGTGAGCCACCCGTCCGATAGTTGAGTCACGCGCTCAACGTCAGAGCAGAATCCCTAACCCGCCGCGCTTTATGCCGGAGCGGGTCCAGCAAAACAATTCAGATGCGACTCACCGACGACGCCTTCTTCATCTGACGGTAAACGAAAGCGTAGTAGATTCCGCCCAACACCAAGAATGCGCCGATCAGCCATAGGGTAACTTGGTGAATTTCACCGCGCATCAGCGCTTCATCGTTGTGCGCCTTCACCGAAAGCCAGGTCAGCACCGTACACCACAACGTCGAACCCAGCACCGTGTATAAACTATAGAGTCCAAAATTCATTCTCACGATGCCGGCCGGAATGCCGATCAAGTGGCGTACCACTGGCAAAAGTCGCGAAAAGAAAATCCCGAAGGAACCGTAGTGCTGAGCCCAGTTTTCGGAGGCGGTGATTTTTGCGGGACTGATCCAAAAATATTTTCCGTACTTCATCACGACTAGACGACCTGCGCTGCGTGAAACTCCATACATGATCGATGCACCGATCCACGATCCCAAGGCTCCTGCGATAACAATTCCAGAAAGACTGAAACGTTGCGACTGCAGCGCCAAGAATACCGCGGGTGGAATGATCACCTCGCTCGGAAGCGGCACCACCGAACTCTCCAAAATCATCAGGAAGATGATTAACCAATAGCCGCCATCATTGAGAGAATGGGCATACCAATCGGAAAGCTGATGAAGTGAGTCGGCAAGCTGCTGAAGCAGGTGATGCATGAAGAGAGCGCAGATTTTTGGATACAAAAAAGGCAGGCAGAAATTCTGCCTGCCGGAAAGGGTGCCGATTAAACGTCGGGCTTCGTCTTGCGAAGGCCCGCAACGCGATCGCCTTCTTTCCAGACGCCACGTTTCTTGAGCAGGTCAACCCGCTCAAAGCGCTTCAAGACGTTGCGCTTGACGACAATACCACTGGAACCTTGGAGACTTTTGTGCTGCGACATGGGTGAAAATTCCTCGTTTGGAAACGGTTAAAAGGTTCAAAGTGAAGACCGCGATTGCGGGTGACAAGTCAATTTCTCGCCCCAAACATGGATAAAAAGCCCTTGACGGCGCCACTTCACGCTATTCCAGTCACCGGTTTACCATATCCATGCGAGACGATTATCTCAAAGAGGCACTCCGCGTCATCAACGATCCGAATCTTTTGATCAACGTAGTTTCTCGACGCGTGAAGCAACTTCGCCGTGGCAGCCGTCCGCTGGTGGAGTCTCTGGAAAAACTTTCTTCGGAAGATCTTGCCCTGCGCGAAATTATCGACGGAAAGATCAGTTTCGAAGCGGGCGAAAACTGAGGTTTTCTGACTCTTCGCGCTGAAGTCGGGCGCATCAATTGACGTACGCGAACGGCTGAGATAACCTCCGCCGTCTTCTTGCTTCACGCCCGTCTATGTCCGCGCAAAAAAAAGATCCAGCCCGCTACACCGAGATTCGCAACGCTAAGGCCTTGCGAGACTATTTGGTCGAAGAAAAGTTCGAGGCAGGCATCGCCTTGAAAGGCAGCGAAGTTAAGTCGATCCGCGGTGGGCGTGCCCAGATCAATGACGCCTTCGGGCGCTTCGAACGCGGCGAATTGTGGCTCCAAAATACCTACATCGAAGAATACGCTTTCAGCGGCTTCTATAACAATCACGACTCACGGCGCACTCGAAAGCTTCTGCTCCACCGCCACCAGATTCGAAAGATCGCGCAAGCGATGCAAGTCGGCGGACGCGCACTAATTCCGCTGCGGATGTACTTTAAAGAGGCGCTCGTGAAAGTCGAAATCGCCCTTTGCGTCGGCAAAAAAACCTTCGATAAGCGCGACGATTTAAAGAAAAAAGTCGTGCAACGCGAAGTGGATAAAGCGCTCAAAAGTCGCCGCTGATCGCGGAGACTTTACTTACGCAGTAAACTCGGAACACTCGCCGTTCCGTGAAAAAACAAGCGATCGTAACTCTCGACATGGAGGGCGTGCTGACCCCCGAAATCTGGATCGCCGTGTCAGAGAAAACCGGCATCGCAGCGCTCCGCCGCACGACTCGCGACGAACCCGATTATGACAAACTTATGCTGGGTCGCCTGCAGATTCTCGATCAGCACGGGTTAAAATTGAAAGACATCCAGTCGGTCATTGGCGGCCTCGAAGTATTGCCAGGCGCCCGAGCTTTTTTGGACGAGCTACGGCAGATCACTCAGGTCGTCATTCTGTCGGACACCTTTGAACAATTCGCGGCGCCATTGATGGCCCGTCTGAATTGGCCCGCGCTTTTCTGTCACCGGCTCGAGGTCGAAAACGATCGTATCACCGGCTACAAAATTCGTCTCAACGACCAGAAACAGCGCGCCGTTGCCGCTTTCAAGGGGCTAAACTATCGCGTCATCGCAGCAGGTGATTCGTTCAACGATACTACCATGTTGAAGGAAGCGGATGTAGGTTTTCTGTTTCACGCGCCCGACAATATCAAAGCGCAGTTTCCACAGTTTCGCGCGATTGATGATTATAATGTGCTTCTGAACGCGATCAAAGCGGAGCTCAGTTGAAGTGATTCATATCGTCCTGTTTCAACCTGAGATTCCTCAAAACACGGGCAATATCGGACGGATGTGCGCGCTGACCAAGTCGCGTCTGCACCTGATTCATCCTCTGGGCTTCGAAATCACCGACCGCCATTTGAAGCGGGCGGGGATGGACTACTGGCACTCGCTCGACGTCCATCACCACGAAGATTGGACCGCGTTTCGCGCCAGTCCAGCAGCTCCAAAAAAACTTTGGCTGCTCACCACGAAGACGACCCGCTCGTATTGGGATGTTCAATACAGTGAGGGCGACGGTTTGCTTTTCGGCAACGAGGGCCATGGCGCGCCCGAGTGGTTGCATCAAGAAATCGGCGAAGAGCACCGCATCACGATTCCGCACGCCAACGCGTCTTTGCGCTCCCTGAATCTCAGCACCGCCGCCGGCATCGCTTGTTACGAGGCTCTACGGCAAATCGGGATCTAGACGCCGCGCTCCGGCTCAACCCTTACTCGTTTCGCCAGCTTTGATTGCGTCGTGGACGATCTTCACCAGATCGACGACTTGCACGGGTTTCAAAAGATAGCGATAAAGCGCCGCTTCGTTCACACTGCGCAGAAGCATTTCCGGTTTCATGAAGCCGGTGACTAAAATACGCTGCATCGAAGGAAACTCCTCACGGCACCGAACGAGAAAACTCATTCCATTGCCGCCGGGAATTTGGTGATCGCTCACCACGACGTTGAAAGCCCGTTTGTGCAGAAGAAATTCCGCTTCGCGCGTGGAGGTGGCGGTCGCTACTTCGAAGTGAGGTTCGAGTGCTTCCTTGAACACCCGCAAAAGCGCGGGTTCGTCGTCGACTAACAACACTGATTCCACTTTTTCCGCGGGCGAGCGCGTGGGTTCAGGTTTCATCAAACCTATAGTGATTTCGTAACCCCTGTTGGCAAACGGAAATCCACCCCAGTTTTGGGGTTTTAGCTTTGCATCGCGAAGAGCAGAGGCATGTTGTGACGCCCTCTTGCGGACATGACTGTAGATGAACTTCACGCCGCGTTGCGATCCGGCCAACTCACACCCGAGCAAAGCGCCGCACTGACGTTGAACGAGTGGCTCACGGGGAATGTTACCGGCACGACCGCACTGCATCTGGCCGCAAAATATGGGGTGCTCCCTCGTTTGCCTGCCGGCGTCGTCACGGCGCAATCGCTACAGTTGAAGAATGCGTCGGGCTACACGCCTCTCCATCACGCTGCCCTCAGCGGTCATCTCAACCAGATCCCCATTGAGTTTCTGAAAGAGGGTTTGCTCAGTGCACGCAGCAATTCCGGCTACACGGTTTTTCATGTCGCGGCTGCCGGTGGTCATCTTGACCAAATCCCCCCACAACTACTGACTCTCGACCGCATCAAATCGCCGACCGATCTCGGTAACACGTTGCTGCACGAGGCAGCAGAAAACGGCGCACTCGATCGTTTTCCCCGCGCATTAATCAACGCGGAACTCCTTGCGCTCACGAACGCGAGCGGAGAAACGGTTTTTCACGTTGCCGCACTGAACGGTAATCTTCGCCAAATTCCGGCCGAGTTTTTAAACGAATCGTCTCTGCTCTTGGCAACGTCCGCCGGCGACACGGTGATCCACGCCGCCGCGCTCTCTGGTGGTCTCGAACAAATTCCGGCCGCGCTACTCACAAAAAAGCATCTAGTCCTGTCATCACGTGCTGGATACACAGTGATCCACGCCGCCGCTGAAAGTGGACAACTCGCGAAAATTCCGCGCGAAGTGCTCACCGCCGAGGTTCTGCTCACGCGTAATGACCACGGCGATACACCGATGCACGCGGCCGCCTCCGAAGGTCATCTCAACCAGCTGCCGCCCGAAATTCTCGACGAAGCTTTGCTCAACACGCGCAATTACGGCGGAATCACTCCGCTGCGGATCGCGCTCAATCGCGGCTTCGCCGAACAAATTCCTCCGGCGCTGCGGCCGAAACCGCCCAGCCCGTGGAACCGATTTCTCGCCAAGCTCGGATTCTGATTAGCGGGTCCGCTCGATCAAGAACGCCGCCGCCCCGTCGTGGCCATCTTCCCATGGCTTCGAGATTTTCGACGCAGCCATCACATAGTGACCTTGCGAGCGCTCGACGAACGCATTGACCACATTCTCATTTTCCGCCGTATCCAAACTACAAGTACTGTAAACAAGGCGGCCTTTGGGCGCGACGAAACGGGACGCGGCGCCCAACAGAGCGAGCTGCTGACGCGCGTGTTTTTGAAAATCGTTATCCTGCAAACGCCACTTCACGTCGACGCGGTGACGCATCACGCCGGTGTTAGAGCACGGCACATCGATCAAAACGGCGGAATACTGCGTGGGCAAGTCGTGCAGCTTCATGATTCCCGCGCCCGAGGCGATGTCGGCTTGAACTAAAGCCATGTTCACGCCGCGAACTCTGCCAAGATTTTCTTTTAGTCGATCGATCCGCGGACTCGGCAAATCCACCGACACGACCCGTCCGGCGGGTTGCTCGAGCGACGGCGCTTGACCGGCGGCAAGCTGGACCGCCAATAACCGATCCGCGATCGCCACGCTTTTGCCACCCGGCGCGGCACATGTGTCCAAAATCGTTTCACCAGCGCGCGGATCGAGCAAATCGATCGCCAAGCGCGTCGAGGGATCTTGCAGATAAATTGACCCGTCCTGCAGCCACCCGCCGATCAGCGCCCAGTTTCCCGGTTGCACCTCGTAGAAATTTTTCCATTTCGTCGGCGTCAGCGCCACAAGTTCCTCGGGGCCGGGCTCGCGATCTAATCGGCGCCACCGCGCAAAGACTGGTGCAGGAACTTGATTCCACTCCAACAACGCACGCGTTGAGTTCGCCCCAAACTGGGTCAGCCAGCGTTGCACAAGCCATTCCGGATGGGAGTAATATTCCGAGAGCTCAGCCGCTCCCGCGAGCTTTGCCGGGACGGTTTCCGCAGCCAGCACTGCGCCGAGCTTACGCACGACTGCATTGACCAAACGCGCCTCGGGCGCACTCGCGAGGGTTTTGGCCTGCTCGACAGCGTGATGCACGACGCGTGCGAGATGGCCTTCCTCGCCACCTTCCAAAATTTCAAAACCGGCGACCAGCAGGATCGCGCGCAAGCGGGCGCGCGGCGGGCGCGAGATGAGCGCTTCGATCTTTTTGTTCAACCGCCCATAATGACGGATCGCTCCGTAGAGCAAACTCTGACTGCGCGAACGATCTTGGCCCGTAAAGGCCTTGGGCAACTGATCGAGCAAGTTATCAGCGCGCTCACCTGCTTCGAGCCAGTGCGTGAGCAGCTTCACGGCATACGACCAAGGTGTAGATTCGCGTGCGGCAGATTCGGGCATCGGTTCAACCTCGGCTCGACTGAACCGTTTGCAAGAACGAAGGAGCTGCGTGTAGGCTAACACCTCCTGCAAAGGAGCAGGTTGACATCAACCATAGTGATGCCCTCAACTGATCGTTTCTGACTCGCCACACCTACTCTATGAATTCGGAAGCTGTCTCTGCGCTCCTAGCAAAAAATCCCACGTTGAAACCGGCCAAGGCCAAACTCGAGGCCATGGAGCCCGGCAGCTACGTGATTCACCGGAGCTGGGGATTCGGCAAAATTCAGTCCTATGACGAAGCTTCTCAAAAGCTCCTCATCGATTTTGAAGGCAAAGCCGGTCACGCGATGGACCCCGCATTTTGCGTCAACACAATGGAAGTGCTGCCGCCGAAACATCTGCTCGTTCGAAAGCAAACCGAAGGCGCCGTCATCCAGGATTTGATCGACAACAATCCGGCGCAATTGGTCGTCGAGATGCTTGTGTCTTATCCGAATCACGCGACGACCGCGATCGATCTCGAACTCACGCTCGCTCAAGTTATCGGCGAAGATAAATTCAAACGCTGGTGGTCGACCGCAAAAAAATCCGTCGCCAAAGATCCGCGCATCGCGGTGCCGGTAAAAAAGACGGAGTGCTATATTCTCCGCGAAATTCCGGTTTCCGCCGAAGACGAAATCGTTGAGCAGTTCAATAATACTCGCTCCGCTCGCCGCCGCATCGCTCTCGCCGAAGAACTTCTCAGCGCAGTTGACGCGAAGGAAGTGAAGACCGATTTGAACGCGATTCTCAACGCTGTCGCCGAAGCGGTTAAAGACAGCAATCAACTCGATGAAGCTGAGCGCCTCTACGGTGCGGTTGTGCGCGATGATCTGGCGAAACTTGCTGGCGTTGAAACCGCCTTCGAGCCGACGCAAGGCACATTGGTCAGCAATGTGCGCGAACTGCCAGCGATCGCCGAAAAAATCCCCGTTCAGTTCCAAAGCCGTTTTCTCGAGCTCGTTCAAGCGACTCATCCGGTCGAAGCGCGGGAAATTATTTTCACCCTCCTCAAAACGAGTCAGGGCAAGTTCACCACCGAGTGCATCAATTTCCTCGTCGACAATGGTCACGCGGAAGAACTCGCCGCGGCGCTCAAGCGTTGGCAGGTTGAGCAAAATCTGCGCGCTCCGGTTCTCCTTTGGATCGTCAAGAACCGCCACTCGAAGAAATTTGCCAAGCTGCTCAACGATCTGATCACGCCTCGCTTGCTCAGCGCGATTTTCTTCGCGATCGACTACGAAGCGCTGCAAGCCTCCGGCACGCGCCGTATTCCGCTCGGCGAAATTCTTTCCGATGATCCCGACTTGATCAGCGACTTGCTGTCGACGGCGGATCCGGAAACGGCCCGCGATCTCGCGAATACGTTGATGTTGAATCAAGGTTTCGAAGAGTTGACCAAGAAGTCACTCCTCGCGCGTTTCATCAAAATCTTCCCATCGATTCAGTCGCTGGTGGCAGCCGACGCCGAAAGCAAAGAAGAGCAGCTCCTCGTTTCGCGCGAAAGTTTCGAACGCAAACGCGAAGAGTACGAAACCATCGTTTCCAAGAAAATTCCGGAAAACTCCAAAGCGATCGCCGTCGCGCGTGAGCACGGTGATTTGAAGGAAAATTCCGAGTACAAGATGGCGAAGCAGGATCAGCAGGTCCTCATGTCGCAGAAGTCCACGCTCGAAAAAGATCTGGGCCGCGCACGCATCACCGATTTCAAAGAAGCCACCGCTGAGCAGGTCAGCGTGGGCAGCGTCGTTGATCTCGTAGTCGGCAACAACGCGACCACCACTCGCTACACGATTCTCGGCGCCTGGGACAGCGTGCCGGAGCAAAATATCATCGCATACAAGACGCCGCTCGGCCTCGCATTGTTGGCCAAAAAAGTTGGCGACACCGTGAAAGTGAAAATTGGAAATTCCGAAGAATCTTACACGGTGAAGAGCATCACTCGTCACGCTGATGTGAAGTGAGCGGTGTCGCGACATCAGCCGCGCTGGGAGCAAAGACTTGCGCGGCCGTCGCGTTTTCTATCAGGGAAATCCCAATCAATGGGGCCTTGGCCAATGAGCGTGATTGGCTTCCGGGCGATAGTTTCCTAGCTCGCACAGCGCGGTAACGTTGCGCGCTCCCTGCGATGTGGGACGATCTTCAACGCGGCATTTTTATCGGCTACTCGGTGTCGATCCCAGTCGGACCCGTAGCCCTCCTGGTCATGCGAAGATCGATGGTGGGCGGTCGCGCGAAAGGAATTTTTTCTGGGCTCGGCGCGGCTACCGTCGATCTGGTTTGCGGAACAATCGCGGTGCTCGGGATTCAAGGGCTCACGTTGGTCATCCAAAGCCATGAGCATATTCTCCGGATTGTAGGTGGACTATTCTTAATCGGCTTCGGGCTACATACACTGAAAACTTTCGCGGAAGGCGAAGATCACGAAGCCGCTCGGGCGCTCAGTTTGGGCAAAGCTTATTGGACCACCGCTGCGCTCACGATCGCGAATCCGTTAACCTGGTTGGGATTGATTTTTGTAAGCGCGGCCGCTGGCGCGGGCGCAGGAAAGCTTTCCCCGCTAGACACTACATTTACCGCGATCGGAATCTCCACAGCGTCCGCGAGCTGGTGGGTTTTTTTGAGCACAAGTGCGGCGTGGCTCGGCAAAAAAGCGGGCGGAAAAATTTTACGGATCATCAACGTCGTCGCCGGCACCGCGCTGCTCCTCGTGGGAGCATTTCAGATCGTCGAAATCGTGAAGAAGAAGTGGTTTT
>FTDT01000083.1_pt1 | contig 20061 bp, 18 predicted proteins | sample 1640021 | NCBI WGS metagenome assembly FTDT01 (sample SAMEA3914869, study PRJEB12502) | metagenome | biome: forest; material: soil | place: USA | collected 2012-03-12 | depth 0.1 m | reverse complement strand
CTAATGCGTAACGATGGCCCTGGCGGACCTTATACCGTGCCGCGCGGCGGATGGCATTTCACCGATGTTTCTGACGAAGCTAATATCATCGATCCAGGCCAGAGTTTTGCGTGCGCATTCTTCGATTACGATAACGACGGTTGGCCCGATATCCTCGTATGCGGGTACGGCGTCCAAGACGTGGGAGATATCGCGGCAGACTACATCCATATGCCTACGCCTGGACAGAAAGCACATCTCTACCACAACAATCACGACGGCACTTTCACGGACGTGAGCCGGCAGATGGGAATGAACAAGATCATTCAGGCTATGGGCATCAACTACGGCGATCTCGATAACGACGGTTTTATCGATGTCTACTGTGGCACGGGCGATCCGAGTTTCTCCATGCTGATTCCGAGCCGGATGTTTCGCAATGACGGTGGCCACCGCTTTCAGGAAGTCACCACGTCGGGCGGCTTCGGGCAGCTGCAAAAGGGCCATGGCATCGCGTTCGGTGACATCAACAACGATGGTGAACAGGATATCTACTCGGTCGTCGGCGGCGCGGTCGAAGCAGACCATTTCCATCACCAACTTTTCGCCAATCCCGGCCACGGCAATCATTGGCTGAAATTAAAACTCGAAGGTGTGCAGACCAATCGCGTGGCGATCGGTGCTGAACTGAAGGTCTTCGTGCACGAAAACGGCGCGGAGCGGATGATCGTTCGAACCGTCAGTAGCGGTGCGAGCTTCGGTGCAACCACGTACCGCCAGGAAATTGGTATTGGAAAAGCCGATACAATCGACCGCGTGGAAATCTTCTGGCCGGTCACAGGAAAAACGCAGGTCTTGAAAGACCTGGCGATCGACCAGGCTTATCATGTGCGGGAAGGGGATGAGCGCACTGAGTTGATGCATTTGAAGAGTTTTGCCTGGCCGGTAGCGCCAGAGGCTCCGCATTTAGTGGCCCGCGCGCGTTCGGCGCCGGCGTTTCTGTCGCCAAATTCTTAATACAGGGAGAGTTTGTATGAGATTTGATTTTCTGAAGATCGGCCTGGCGTGGACGCTTTTGTCCGTGCGCTGTTTTGCGCAGGATCCCGCGGCAAATCCTGCGAGGCAAGACGCCCCGCCGGCCGCTCCGTTCGCAGCCGCGCCGGTGACACCACGTACGCCTAAGCCGATGGCCGAACAGCCAATGGTCGCCTTCGAACAGGTCGGCGCGAGTTTCGGGCAGAGCGTGCGGATCGGCGACCTCGGTTGGACCGACGAGCAGTTCAACGCCTTTCTGGCCGGTCTCGCCGATGGCTATCATCATCGGCACGAGCCCTTCGATCAAAAGGGTCAAGATCTCTACGCGGCGATGTCGGCTCGTATCCAAGAACTGGATCGAAAAAAGCTCGAGACACAATTCGAGGATCCAAAATACCTCGAAAAGTTCATCCGGGATACGCGGCGCACGCTCAACATGCAGCAAACCGATTCCGGACTTTGCTACATGGTTCAAGGGGTGGGCGGCTCGACGCGGCCGACTCCTAACGACACGGTGATCATCAGCTTCGATGTAACCGCGGCGGACTTACAAACGCCTCTTCCGCCGCTGGGTGGTTCGCGTAAACGCGTGAAGGTTTCTGAGCTGATGCCCGGGCTATCCGAAGGTGTGCAAATGATGACGGCGGACAGCAAGGGCGTGTTCCTTTTGACCCCGTCGCTTTCGTACGGAGCGGGTCCCTGGCCCGCGTGCGTGATTAAGAATTCACCGCTGATTTTTCGGATCACCTTGCACGAAATCGAAGCCGCCGGCACGCCGACGTCCTGAGATTGCACGGCGGGAAAAGTAATTTTTCTCTCGGCGAAAGTTTGGGCGCATTTTTTCCCAACTGTCAGGTCGGGACTAACGTTCCCCACAAAACCGCGATTCGGCTGGTCTATTTTGAAGACGCCGACCGACTGGTGTAGCGTTGCTGAGACCGCGCCTTTGCTTACGCTGAAATCACCCGCGTGGGTGCGTTTTTTTGCACGGATACTTTTCTCAACAGGCACGCGAAAACGAAAGCGCCGCCGGACCATGCGAGCGTGTGAAACAGACTCGTCCATTCGTCGGGATTATTCCACGCGGCGAAAGCGCGGGGACCATTCACGAGTAGGCCAAAGAGGGCAATCATCACTCCGGTGAGCGTGGCGCCGAGGCAGCCCAGGACGTTAAAGGTGATCGCGACGGCGCCCGCCAACAGAGCGTACCCGCAGAACTCGGCCCAAAAGAAATGCCAGGGAATCCAAGCCGGCACCAGCGTGGCGACGAATTCTGCATAAATGAGATGTTCGATCCCGAAAATGATGAGACCGAGGGCGAACAAGAAACGTCCGACGATGCCGAGTTTTTCCGCGGTGATGTCGAGCGTTGACGTGGGTCTTGGTTTGCGACGGGCCAGCGATTGCGCGACTGCCAAAATCGCGCCACAGATACCGGCGCTCTCGGCCACGTTATTGCGCGGCGCGGGATTGGCGAGGGCGGCTAGCGCAGGCGGAAGGGTGAGCCCTAGTATCCATAAAAGCACGACAGAGCCGAGCAGCACGGTGGCAAACTCCGCGCGAAACCCCGCCAAAATGGCGGTGCCCGTGCTGACCAAGAGGGCGCCCGCGAGATATTCGGTCAGTGGCGCGCCGCCTAGCCACGCCGGCCAAGTTTGCGAAAGTACGCCGATCGTGTGCGCGTAAATGAAGAACTGGACGCCATAACCAATCAGGGCAACGGCGACAAATGTACGGCCCAGCGCAGCGAGCTTCGACGAAGAAGAATCCATGGGGAGTTGGGAGAGGCCTAGGCGGGCCGAAAACGGCCGCGCCCTTTTCTTTAACCCCACCAACACCGCCGCCCCTTCACGGTTTCGAAGATTTTTGTCGCAGCCCAGGTTGGCGTTGCCGGCTTCCAGATTCACGCGCCTCGATGAAGGGGTGATTTGTTATGGGCTTTCCGACGTGGAGTGCGGCAACTCGTTACCGCCTTAAAGGCGAATTCATCTCGCCTGCCAGTGGCCTCTCTGAGGGCTTTCTTTGCGCTCAGCCTGTTCAATTCAACTCGGACGGTCGGGCGAATGAATTCGCCCGTCGAAGGCGGTGACAAAATCACGGCACTCCACGTCGGAAAGAGGCTTCGGCATTTTTGAAATGTCGAAGCCGCCGATCGATCGCGAAGACTCTTACTCTGCGCTGATGCGGATGCCCCCTCCGCTGGTGCGCAGGCGAAGTGTCGGCCCGCCGGGACCGAGTTTGGCTTTGAGGGAACCAGAATTCAATTTGCCCGATTCGATGGTCGCTTCGAGATCGACCAGTTCGACGTCGCCGCCCGAAGTGCTCGCGTCGATGTGTGCACCTTTGTCCTTGGGCAACTTGACGCGAATTCCACCGCCAGATGTTTCCAGCGAGGAGTCGGCGGTGAGCGCAGCCACGAAATTCACCTCGATGCCGCCACCCGAGGTTTCACCGTGAACTGCTCCCATGGCTGCTTTTACGTGGATGCCGCCGCCGGAAGTATCCAGGTCCAGTTTACCACGACTTTCGCCAACTTCGATCGGACCACCTGACGTGCTCAACTTCGCATCGCGATCCCCCTCGGCCAGGTGAACGCCTCCACCCGAGGTGGTGGCTTGAATGGTGCCGGTCACGTGCCCCATTTCGATGGGACCGCCCGACGTATTGGCGTAAAGATCGCCGCCCAACTTGTCGACGCGGATGCCACCGCCGGAGGTTTTGAGTTTTGCTCGATATTCTTCCGGCACGGCCACGCTGATATCGATCCAAACATTTGAATGAGAAAACAGGTTCCAGAGGCTGCCGTTGGAGTTGTGGCATTTGGCGTAGACGCTCACGTCGTTGCCGTTCTGACCGATTTTTAATTCCAAATCTTTATTGGCGATTTCTTCCGCTTCTGACTCGGAGTTTGCTCGAAAATGTTCGTGAGCGGTCACGATGACATTTGGTTGAGTCGTGGTGGTGACCTGGATCGAACCGCCATTGGTCTCTACGGAAAGCTCGCCGCCGGGTGTGACCGAAAATGTTTTTTGCACATCGCGGTCAAATGCGAGGGCAGGGGTTGCCATCGCCGCCGCGAAAAAAAGAAAACCGAGGGATTTCATCCTCCGATTACACGCCAAGGCGCGAGGAGTTACAGCCGCAGCGAAAGTATTTCTAGGATGCGAGGCAGCCTTAGCGATACGGAGCCTCGGCGATATGGGGTCACGTCCCAACTCCCAACCGATCGGTAGTATGGACGGCGACGCTCGAGTTCAATGTGAGTTGCGGTATCCGATTGCGGGCATTGTCACGCGGAGCGATTTGTTGCGAGCGATCGATCAATCTGGTTCGCGCAGAAAGGATCCTTTGATCTCGATCAGCAACGCCTCCCTGGTTGTGGCTTATCCCGACGAACTTGTTTCGGACGTGGTCGCGAGGATGCTGTCGCACGGAGTGGGGCGGTTACCAGTGATCAGTCGCGCGGCACCGGAGGAAATGATCGGCTACCTCAGCCGTACGAGTTTGTTGTCCACGCGCTTGTCGGTTTTGCACGAAGAGTCGAAGCGCGAAGATGGCTGGATCCGTTCTTGGAAACGCTGAGCGCGGCGTTCCCACGGGTGGCCTTACATTCGAGCTCTCCTTTACCATTTCCCGGCTGAGGCAACTGATCGCGGGCGGTGTGGGTGTAGCCGACGCCGGCGTGCAAGCACCATGCGGAGCAATTACGTTGAAGGAATTTACGTTGACCCTGAAAAGCAGCGTCGCCTTAGATCGTCCTTCGCCCATGTCTGATTGCGGTCCCCACTGTATCAGACGCGACACCTGGAGAGGTGACAGAGTGGTCGAATGTGCTTGATTGGAAATCAAGTGAACGGGAAACCGTTCCGGGGGTTCGAATCCCTCCCTCTCCGCCAGTCTTCGCCTCTGAGGAGGAGAATTAAGAAGCGAGGGCCAGTTGTCTTTCACGTGAGCCGGGTTGCTCCGAGGGCTGTGCGCTATGGTAGAGTTCTACCAATTCCTTGCTGAAGGGATCGGCTGAACCGCTGTGTTATGTAATTTGACGGAAAATCACATGACACCATCGCCCCAACTGACGCTCAAGCCGCAGTATGCTTTTAACTTCTGTTGATTTCCGAACGCGCGTTCAGCTCTCACCTCAACCCGAACCAGTCCATCAGCCCAAATAGGAAATCCTGATTTAAATGAAAACAGATAAAATCTTTTCTCACCTCATCGTGGTATGCATGACCTTGTCCGCGATTCCATGCCTCGCTCAGAAATCGCCCGACGTCATTGTGAACGAAAAAGTCGTTCGCGAGTACTACTCTGCCTATGAAAAAAAAGATTGGCACCTCCTAGAGATGATTCTCGCGGACGGGTTCACTTTTACCAGTCCAGCGGGCGATGATCATATCAATCTGAAACTGTACAAGCAGAGGTGCTGGCCCAATTCGGGGAACACCAAGAAGTTTGACCTAGAAAAGGTCATGGTTGCTGGCGATGATGCCTTTGTGACCTACAATGGCTGGACTAATGACGGTCGATTATTTCGGAACACGGAACGTTTTAGATTAAAGGAGGGAAAGATAATTGAGAATGAGTGTTTTTTTGGAACGGGTGTAAATTTCCCCAATAATCAGACAAAAAAGTAACTCCGCTTGGCTTGTCGGAAGGACTGTTCCGATTTAACGCCGATCCCGGACGTAGGACAGAGGCGCGAAGATGGTGCGTGGCGAACCGAAGGTCCAACCGCGACGCGGCTCTGCACCATTTTTTCGTCCGAGAAGTTTTCGCCGCGGATGCAAGCTGGCATGCAGCGCGCTTCGCTCCTGCCCTTTCCAAGGGCGCGGCCGCATTTTTTCTGGTGAAAACCGGATCAGCTGTGACGCGCTTTGTTAATTTTCCCGATCCGGGGAATTTCCCGGAAAACCGCCTTGCACGCCAAGACTCGGGTGCTAGGTTCCACCTTTCTTTTGGTCCTTTAACTACTCGTTCTCATGGTCTCCGCGAACAATGAATTGGCGTATAACAGCAAGATCGAAGGCGATGTCGTGCCGACGACCTTGGACGCGGCCATCAATTGGGTTCGCAACAACTCGATGTGGCCAATGCCGATGGGACTGGCGTGTTGCGCGATTGAGCTGATGGCTGTCGCGGCGAGCCGTTTCGACATCGCGCGCTTCGGCGCCGAAGTTATGCGTTTTTCTCCGCGGCAGGCTGACTGCATGATCGTGGCCGGGACCGTGACTTATAAGATGGCGCCGCACCTCCGCCGCATCTACGACCAAATGGCTGCGCCGAAATGGGTCATCGCGATGGGCGCTTGCGCGAGTTCGGGTGGCATGTATCGCAGCTACGCGACATTGCAGGGCGTCGATCGCATCGTGCCCGTCGACGTCTACGTCAGTGGTTGTCCTCCACGCCCGGAGGCGCTGCTCGATGCGCTCATCAAGCTTCAAGAGAAAAACAAACGTGAGCCGTCGTTCCGTCGCCTGAGCGCTTAATTCGCTGCATCGCTCGCATCAAGATGACCGCTCCCCCTGATTTCACCGCCGCTGTCCAAGCTCAGTTTCCGCAGACCACCCTGCGTCCAACGTCCGACCACCCGGCCATCAACGTCGCGATGACCGAAGTCATCGCCGTGTTGAAGTACCTGCGCGACGAATTCGCGTTCGATCTTTTGATGGACGTGACCGCGATCGATTGGGCGGAAGGCGCGTCCCCGCGTTTCACCGTGGTGTGGCATCTTCATTCGACGACGACGCATGCATACGTAAGGATCGCGGCGAACTGCGAGAGTGATGCTGAACCCGTGGCACCGACCGCGGTGGGATTGTGGGCCGGCGCCAATTGGCACGAGCGCGAAACGTGGGATCTGCTTGGTATCCGTTTCACCGGCCATCCTGATCTGCGCCGCATTCTGATGTGGGATGAGTATCCCTATCATCCGTTGCGCAAAGAATTTCCTCTCGCAGGTATCGAAACGGCGCTGCCCGACGTAGAAGTCACCGAAGAGACCAACGCAAAAGTGATCGCCGCGCCGATGATGGGCGGTCCTTTCGTAGCTTCTTCCGCTGGCGAAGTGAACCCGTCTGACGCGGAACCGCGCGCGAAAGACGAGAGCTGGAACGAACGCCGCGAGAAGCCGGAATAATTATCGCATCCCATGGCCACTGAGTACGCATTTCCTGACGCCAGCGCGAAAGCGGCTGCCGCCTCCAAGGAATTCGAGACCGAAAAAATGTCGCTCTCGATGGGGCCATCGCACCCATCGACCCATGGCGTGCTCCGCTTGCAGATGGAGCTCGATGGCGAGGTGCTGACCAAGTGCGATCCAATTCTTGGATACTTGCACCGCGGCGACGAGAAGATCGCGGAGAACATGACTTATAACCAGTTCGTGCCTTACACGGACCGGTTGGATTATCTCGCACCCCTGGCCAACAACGTTGCGTACGCGATCGCAGTTGAGCGTCTCGCGAAACTGGAAGTCCCCGCACGTTGCCGAGCGATTCGCGTGATCTGCTGCGAACTCGCGCGCATTTCTGCGCACTTAATGGGTCTCGGCGCGTACGGCATCGATGTCGGAGCATGGAGTGTGTTTCTCTACGCGTTCACGGAGCGCGAAAAACTGTACAAACTTTTTGAAGAACTGACCGGTGCGCGCTTTACAACCAGTTACACCCGCATTGGTGGTGTCGCTCGCGATGTGCCGGACGGTTGGATCAATCGGGTGGACGCGTTCTGCGATCAATTTCTGCCGATCCTCGAAGAGACGCTTCGTTTGTTGACGCGCAATAAAATCTTCCTCGATCGCACCGTCGACGTTGGCGTGATTTCGAAGGAAGACGCACTTTCTTACGGCATCACTGGTCCGAATTTGCGAGGTAGCGGCGTGGCTCTTGATCTGCGCAAAGACCGTCCATACAGCGGCTACGAACAGTACGAATTTGATATTCCTGTTGGCGCGAAAGGTGACTGCTACGATCGCTATCTCGTGCGCGGCGAAGAAATGCGCCAGTCCGTGCGCATCGTGAAACAAGCGATTGCCAAATTCCCCGGCGGCGAGTGGTACGCGAAGGACGCGAAGAAGATTTTCGGCCCACCCAAGGACAAGGTTCTCTCGTCGATGGAAGAGCTGATCCAAAATTTCATGCTCGTGACCGAAGGTCCGCAGATGCCGGCCGGCGAAGTGTATTTCGAAGCGGAAAACCCGAAGGGCATTCTTGGCTTCTTCGTCGTTAGCAAAGGCGGCGGCGTACCGTGGCGCTTAAAGATCCGCAGCCCCTCGTTCTGCAATCTCTCGATTCTCCCGCACGTGTGCAAAGGATCGATGATCTCTGACGTCGTTTCCATCCTCGGCTCTCTCGATTTCGTAATGGGAGAGTGCGATCGCTGAGCGCAGACGCGGTCAGCTAATGAAGAATGATGAATGTAGAATGAAGAATGTGATGAGCTGCTCCGGGGACTTAGCAAATGCGATGGTTTTCGAGACCGCGCGCTCGAGCGCAAGCGTGACAGCCTTTGCCGGTCTTCAGCCTTCGGTCCTTCAGCTTTCAGCCTTCGCTTCTGCAGTCTTCTGCCTCTCCGCTTTCAGTCTTTTGTGTTTTCCATGAATCTCAAGCCCGAGACCTCCGCTCGTATTGACGAAGTCATTACGCACTATCCGACCAAGCGGAGTGCGACGTTGCCTCTGCTGCACCTGATTCAGGAAGACGTCGGCTTCATTTCTGACGAGACCATCGAGTGGGTCGCGCAGAAACTCGAGATCCAGCCGATCAACGTTTACGAGGTCGTCACGTTTTATCCGATGTTCCGGCGCAAGCCGATCGGCCGGCGGCATATTCGCGTTTGCCGCACCCTTTCTTGTGCATTGGTCGGCGGATATCGCACGTGTGAGACGTTCAAGAAAGAATTTCAAACTGAGCTCAACGAGGTTTCTCCGGATGGTGAAGTGACCGTCGAATTTGTTGAATGTCTCGCGAGCTGCGGCACCGCGCCGGTCATTATGATCGACGAGAAACTTTACGAGAAGGTCGACGAGAAGAAAGCCCGCGAACTTTCCGCCCAAATCAAAGCCGAATCGAAAGTCGCCTCGGTCCGATAATTCGAACCCAAGTCGCGTCTTTCCTTCATTCTTCACTCTACATTCATCACTCTGCACTAGTCCCGCCCGGCGGGACGACTTAACATGTCTGCACCGGAACAACGCCGCATTATTTTCAAGCACATCGACGAGCCCGGCTACACGAACGACATCGATTGTTACGTGCGGAACGGCGGCTACGAAGTATTGAAGAAGTCGATACTGCGGAAGCCTGACGAAATCATCGATGAAGTGAAGAAGTCGGGGCTGCGCGGACGTGGCGGCGCGGGTTTCCCCTGCGGCGTGAAGTGGTCGCTGGTCGATCGCAAAAGTGGCAAACCGATTTACCTAATCGTGAATGCGGACGAGTCCGAGCCGGGCACGTTCAAGGACCGCTATATCATGCACCAAGATCCGCACCAGCTGATCGAAGGCATCATGATCACGTGCTTCGCCAACAACGTGAAGCAGGCTTACATCTATATCCGCGGTGAATTTCCGGAAGGTGCGCGAATTTTGGAAAAGGCTATCGCGGAAGCACGCGCGAAGAATTTCGTCGGTCCGAATATCCTCGGCACCACCTACAGTTGCGAAATCTACATTCACCGCGGCGCGGGCGCTTACATTTGCGGTGAAGAAACCGGTTTGATCGAGTCGCTCGAAGGAAAGCGCGCTTATCCACGCATCAAGCCTCCGTATTTTCCCGCGGTGCTGGGTCTGTATCAATGTCCGACGATCGTGAATAACGTCGAGACGCTCTGCCACGTGAAATACATCGCCGAGTTCGGTGGCGTTGCGTACTCGCAAATCGGCACGCCCAACAACACGGGCACGCGCATTCTCTGCGTCTCTGGTCACGTGCAAAAGCCGGGGTACTACGAATACGAAGTCGGCAAGATCACTCTCGGCCAGTTGCTCAACGAAGTCTGCGGCGGCCCATTGCCGGGACGCAAATTCAAGGCCGTCATTCCAGGCGGTTCGTCAGCGAAGATTCTCAAAGTCGGCGAGCGCTACAAGGGTAAGCGCAAAGTAGGTAACGACATGGTCGACTACGATTGGGGCATCGAAGATGTGCCGATGGATTTCGATTCGCTCGCGATGATCGGATCGATGGGCGGCTCGGGCGGCGTGATTGTGATGGACGATTCCGTCAACATGGTCGAAGCGCTCGCGAACATTAATGCTTTCTATGCGCACGAGAGCTGTGGCCAGTGCACGCCTTGCCGCGAGGGCTCGCTCTGGATGAAGAAGATCACCACGCGCATGGTGCACGGCGATGCTCGCACCGAAGATGGCGCGCTCCTGAAAAACGTGGCTGATCAAATCGCCGGCCGCACGATCTGCGCCTTCGGCGAAGCCTGCTCGTGGCCCACCCAAAGTTTTATCGCAAAGTTCGGCGACGAATTCAAAGCCTACCCCGAAGCCAAGCAACAAACCAAGCACGGCGAAACCCGGGAGCTGGTTTGATCCGTCGCTTGTATCGACAAAGCTGATACTTCACGCACCCGCCGCTCGATTCCTTTTCTGCAATGACTCAGCCCGCAAAACCCGATCTAGTCACCGTCAACGTGGATGGCCGCGAGATCTCCGTGCCAAAGGGCACGAACATGATCGAGGCCGCGCGTTTGGCCGGGGTGGACGTGCCGCATTACTGCTACCATCCGAAGCTCACGGTGGTCGGCAATTGTCGGATGTGCCTGGTCGAAATGGGCATGCCCGCCGTCGATCCGGCGACGAAGGCCCCGGTGATGGACCCCGCGACTGGCAAACAGAAGATCAATTGGATTCCGCGTCCCACCATTGCGTGCGCGACGAACGCTTCGCCCGGTCTGCACATTCGCACGACCACGCCGATGGTGAAAGACTGCCGCGAAGGCGTAATGGAATTTTTGCTCATTAACCATCCGCTCGACTGCCCGATTTGCGATCAAGCCGGGGAGTGCCGCTTGCAAGAGCAGTCACTCGGCTACGGTCGCGGTTATTCGCGTTTCATCGAACAGAAAAACGTTAAGCCGAAACGCACCCAGCTCGGGCCGCGTGTCACGCTCGACGATGAGCGCTGTATCCTCTGCTCGCGTTGCATTCGTTTCTGTAAGGAAGTCGCCAAGGACGACGTGCTCGGCTTTGTCGACCGCGGCAGCTACTCGACGCTGACCTGCTATCCGGGCAAAGAGCTTTCGAATAACTATTCGCTCAATACCGTCGATATTTGCCCAGTTGGAGCTCTCACGAGCACTGATTTCCGCTTCAAGATGCGCGTCTGGTTTTTGAAACAGACGAACAGCATCGACACCGAATCTTCTGTCGGCGCAAACACCACCGTATGGAGTCGTGAAGGCATCGTCTATCGCATCACGCCCCGCCGGAATGACGAGGTGAACGACACCTGGATGGCCGACAGTGGCCGCGTGCTTTATAAACAAGTTCGCAGCGAAAATCGTCTCACCGCAGTGAAGGTCGACGGTCAGCCCTCGAGCTTCGATATCGCCATCAACACTGCGGTCCAGTTGCTCAAAGCCGGCAGCGCTGCCGTCGTTGGCTCGGGTCGTAGCTCAGTCGAAGAACAATTCATTACCAAGAAAATTGCCGATGCGCTCAAAGCGCCGGCCCATCTTGTCGCGCGAATAGGCGAGGGCGACAAGCTCCTCATTTCTTCTGATCGCAATCCGAACGTTCGTGGAGCGCTGGTCACGGGTTTGATCAACGCCTTACCTGAAGTGAAACTGGCCCCGCTAGGCCGTGCAATCGATGCAGGGCAGATCAAAACGCTTTTGGTGCTCAATGAAGACCTCACGTCAGCCGGCCTCACCACCGAGCAGCTCGCGAAAGTAGCGATCGTTTATGTCGGCACTCATGCCGATGCGACGAGCGATATCGCGCGGGTGATTTTGCCAGCTCACACTGTCTTCGAAAAGAGCGGCACGTTTATTAATCAACAGTTCCGTTTGCAGAAATTCCACGCGGCGGTGCCCGGTCTTGCGGGCACGTTCAACGACCTAAGCATTCTTTCCAAAATCCTCCTCGGTCTCGGTGCTGCCGGCGCAGGTTCAGACATAACTGGTGTTTGGACCCAGCTCGCTGCCGAAGTCGCAATTTTCCAAGGCGTCAGTTTCGCGAATATTTCCGAGACAGGCCTCGTGCTTAATCGAAACGACTTCGCGAATCTCACGTTCGCCGAGGGCGAAACGCTGCACTACAAGCCCGCCGCCGCTCCTGCGCCTGTATCCGCGTGAGCATGACAACCGCTTTTCGCCGCTAACGAACGCACTCTTTTTCGATGGAATTCCTTCTCGACCATCCTCTTCTCCTTTCGGTGCTCAAGGGCATTGCGGTGATCGCGGTGATTTTTCCGCTCGCCGGCGCGTGCTCGATGGCCGAGCGCAAGGTGTCCGCGTGGATTCAAGGCCGCCCCGGCCCAAATCGCGCCATTCCACCGTGGTTTGCGTGGGTACCCGTGCTTGGACCGCTCCTTCAAAAACTGGGCGCGTTCCACTTGATGGCGGACGGTGCGAAATTTCTTTTCAAGGAAGACCCGCTGCCGGGTAACGTTAACAAATTCTATTTCATCCTCGCACCGATCATCGCGGTGATTCCGGCGTTCACGACGGTGACGGTGGTGCCGTTCGGCGCTTATTTCGACGGTGCGGGCAACGCGATTCCGATCGCGCTCGCGCATGTCGACATCGGCATTCTCGCCATCTTCGCGATCGGTTCGCTCGGTGTTTATTCGCTGATCTTGGCGGGCTGGGCTTCCAATTCGAAATATCCATTTCTTGGCGGCGTGCGCGCTTCGGCGCAGCTGATCTCGTATGAGCTATCGATGACTCTGTCGGTCTTGCCCGTGTTTCTCTGGATTAATGCACCTGGCATGACCGGTTCGCTCAGCCTCGCTCGAGTGGTCGAGTTTCAAACACTTCCTGGTGCCACTGGTGGGCTCTGGTTCGTCTTCTTGATGCCGCTTTCGGCCTTTATCTTTCTGACAGCGCTCTTCGCCGAAACGAATCGTCAACCGTTCGACATGCCGGAATCCGAAGCCGATCTGGTCGGCGGTTTTCACACCGAATACGGCGCCTTCAAGTGGTCGCTCTTTTTCGTCGCCGAATACGCGCATATGATCGTTGGCTCGGCCGTGTTCGTGCTGCTGTTCCTCGGTGGTTGGAATATCCTGCCCTGGGTTCCTCTCGGCGGCGTGTTGCACTGGATCGAGGTCCACACGCATCTCCCAGTTTTCTCCAACGCCATTGTCGCCGGAATCATCTCGATCCTCGTGTTCATCACGAAGGTCTGTTTCTTCATCTTCCTATTCATGTGGGTGCGCTGGACCGTTCCGCGCTTCCGCTACGATCAGGTCATGAAGATCGGCTGGCAAAAACTGCTTCCGCTCTCAATCGCGAACCTGGTGTTCTATGCGATCGTGATCGCTTTCCTTCAGAAATAATTTTCCGCGCGCTAAACGCACTTTCGCCATGGCTGTCATTCAAGTTGAACGCAAACCGCTGACCTTCGCGGAGCGCACCTATATCCCGCAGATTCTCTCCGGCTTGAAGACCACGTGGAAGCACATGGTTGCGCCGAACGTCACGCTCCAATATCCAGAGCAGCGACCGGAAATTCCGAAGGGATACCGCGGTGTCCCAACCTTGGTCAAAGATCCGCACGGCCGCGAAAAATGCGTTTCTTGCCAGCTTTGCGAATTTGTTTGTCCGCCCAAGGCCATCCGCATCACACCAGGCGAAATTCCTCCGGGCACGGAAAACCGCCACGTTGAAAAAGCGCCTCAGGCCTTCGACATCGACATGCTGCGCTGCATCTACTGCGGCTTTTGCCAGGAAGTTTGCCCCGAAGAGGCGATCTGGCTGCAGGACGTGTATTCGACAACCGGTTACACCCGCGAAGAGATGGTCAACCACAAGGACAAGCTGTACGAGCTGGGCGGCACGTTGCCCGACCAGCACTTCAAGTGGGATCACAAGAAACAAGCCGAAGAACACGGCAACGCTCACTAATCGGTCCTGCGACAATCGAACGCTTCCGCTTCAATGGCACCTGATTCGCTCTTCTATTTTTTTGCGACGCTGACCGTCCTCTCGGCGCTGGCGGTCGTGTTCAACCGCAACGCAGTCGCCGCTGCGCTGTGTTTCTTCATTAGCCTCTGCAGCACCGGCGTGCTCTTCGTGCTGCTCGATGCCTATCTTTTGGCTTTCATGCTAGTGCTCGTTTACGCCGGCGCGGTGGTGGCGCTGTTCCTATTTATAATCATGCTACTCGATATGCAGGGCGGAAATCGAAAGCCGTTTAAAATGGCTTCGATCGTCGCGAGCGCGGTTGCCGGGGCATTGCTTTTGATCGGCGTCGGCACGTTTGTATCGCACGCGAAATTCACGGGTCCGCTGCCTGCGTTGACGGACGGTTCGTTCAGCACAGATCTCAAAATCTACGGCGCGAAACTTTTCACGAGCTATCTGCTGCCAGTCGAAATCGTCGGGTTCTTACTGCTCATCGCGATGCTCGGTGTGATCGTGTTGAGCAAACGGTTCGACGGCTTGGAGGATATCAAATGAACGTGGGCCTCAACGAATACTTGATCCTCAGCGTGATTCTTTTCGCGATCGGTTTCTTTGGCGTGCTCCTGCGGAAAAACACGCTCGTGATTTATATGTGTCTCGAGCTGATGTTGATCGCATCGACGATCGCCCTCGTCGCGTTCTCGCGCTACAACGCGACCATCGCGGGTAACGTTTTCGTGTTCTTTATTTTGACCGTGGCTGCAGCGGAAGTTGCCGTCGGCCTCGCTATCATCGTCGCTTTGTTCCGTCGCCGCCAGACGGTGCAAGTGGATGAATTGAACGCTCTGAAAAGCTAACCATGACGTCCGTCCAACTCGCACTTCTCGTCCTGTTGCTACCGCTGGCGTCGGCAGCGATCATCGCTTGTTTTCTGCGCCGTCAAGGTACGCTCGCGTCGATCATCTCCGTGGTCGCAGCTCTTGGCATCGCGGGCGCCGGTCTCGCGCTAAGTTTCGGCCGCGAACGTTTCACGGCCGCATGGAGTTGGCTGCAGATCGACACACTTGCGATTTCGATCGGTTTCAAATTCGACGATCTTGCCGCACTGATGCTCGCGATCGTCGCAGTCGTTGGCCTCTGCGTGCACATCTTTTCGCTTGGCTACATGCACGACGACGACGCGAAGGCGCGTTTCTTCGGCGGCCTTTCGATCTTCATGTTTTCGATGATCGGCATCGTTTTCGCCGACAATCTTTTCATGATGTTCCTGTTTTGGGAGTTAGTTGGTTTCAGCTCCTACACGCTGATCAATCACTACCTCGGTCGGCGCCAAGCGGCCGACGCAGCGAAAAAAGCTTTCATCACGAATCGCGTCGGCGACCTTGGATTTTTGCTCGGAATCATCTGGTGCTACTATGCGCTCGGCACGGTTAACTTGACTGAGATCGCGACGAAAGCGCACGCGAGCGGGGGCCTAATTCAGGCCGGTATTCCGTTGCTGCTTTTCTGCGGCGCAGTCGGCAAATCGGCGCAGATGCCGTTGCAGGTATGGTTGCCGGACGCGATGGAAGGTCCGACGCCGATCTCCGCGCTGATCCACGCGGCCACCATGGTGGCCGCCGGTATCTATATGCTTTGCCGCATCGAGCCCTTGTTTGCGGCCGCCGATCCGGCGGCGTTTCACACTGTCATGTGGGTTGGCACAATCACCGCGATTTACGCGGCGTTGTGCGCGATCACCCAGAACGACATCAAAAAGATTTTGGCTTACTCGACGCTCTCGCAACTCGGCTACATGGTTGCGGCCTTCGGTCTCGGCGAACTGAGTGGGTCACACGAGGGTAGGGTGATCGCGATTTCGGCAGGCGTGGGTGCGGCGATGTTTCATCTCACGACGCACGCGTTTTTCAAAGCGCTGATGTTCCTCGGCTCGGGCTCGATCATTCACGGCCTGCACCACGAACAGAATATTTTTAAAATGGGCGGCCTCGCGAAGAGCATGAAGATCACGTTCTTCACCTTCACGATCGGCGTGCTCGCGATCATCGGTTTTCCGTTCCTCGCCGGCTTTTTCTCGAAGGATGCGATTCTCTATCTCGCCTTTGCGAAAAACACGCCGGTCTTCGTGATTCTAGCGTTCACCGCGATTTTGACTGCGCTCTACATGGTGCGTCTCTGGCGCATCGTCTTCTTCGGCGCGCCGCGTTCCGAAAGCGCCGAGCATGCACATGAGGGTGGCATCTCGCTGCTTCTGCCGCTGCTGGTCCTGGCCGTGTTGTCATGCATCGGTGGATACGTGGCGATTTACGGGACATCCTTCGAGGCGGTGTGGTCGCAGATTCCGCATCCTGACGAATCGCAGCACATGACGATTTTCGCGGTCAGCGTGGCCGTCATGGTGATTGGAGCCGGGATCGGATTCGTCTACTACAAGCCGGCGGCGACCGATCGCTTGCAGGAAAATGCTCCGGGGCTTTTCGGAGCGCTCACTGGGTTGAAAGAACTTTTCGACGCTCTCTACGATTACTATGTCGTTAAGATTCAGCAGCGCTTTGCGACGCTGTTGAACGGCCTCGACCAAATCGCCCTTGGTGGTGTGATCGTTCGCGGGCTCGCTGGCCTGGTCGGCCTAGTGGGTATGGGCGCACGCGCGCTGCATGTGGGCAGTCTGCAGGCTTACGCTTATTGGTTCCTTGTCGGCGCGCTGCTGATGTGGGGCTTCGCTTCTGGAATTCTTCACTAACGCGGATGAACTTGGATCTCTTGCTTCTTTCCATCGCCACGCCGCTCGCGGTCGCTCTCGCGATCGCGCTAGGATTGCCGAAACGCTTTTCGGTTAAGCTCGCCTATGTCGGCTTCGGCATTCCCGCGCTGATCGGCTTGTATCTGTGGAGCCAATACGGCGACGCGCCTCAAGTCGATGGCTATGCTTTCGCGCAGAATTACGAGACGGGCTTGCGCAGTCTCGGGATCAGCCTCCGTCTCGGATTGAACGGCATCTCCCTGCCGCTCTTTGTCATGGCGGGCGTTGTGGGCCTTGCGGCCGGATTGTACGCGATTCAGTCGGGCGCGGAACGGTTGAAAATCTATCTTATGCTCCTGCTGATCATGCAGGGCGGCTTGATGGGCGTTTTCGCCTCGGTGGATATTTTCTATTTCTATTTCTTCCACGAGCTCGCGCTCATCCCGACGTTCATCATGGTTGGCATTTGGGGTGGCCGCGATCGCAGTTATGCGGCGATGAAGATGACGATTTATCTGACGCTGGGCGCGATGTTGTCGCTTGCGGGTCTGATCGCGCTTTACGCGAATAATCCGGCGCACAGTTTCAATCTCGTCGACCTCCGCCACGCGCTCGCGGTAAGCCCGCACCCGCTATCAGCCTTGGTGCAGAAGAACCTTTTCGGTCTGCTCCTTTTCGGCTTCGGCATTCTTGTATCGCTTTGGCCACTACACACGTGGGCGCCGCTCGGCTACGGCGCGGCTCCGAGTTCAGCGGCGATGTTACATGCCGGCGTTTTGAAAAAATTCGGTCTCTATGGTTTGGTTCAAATCGCACTGCCACTCTTGCCGGCGGGTGCACAACATTGGTCCGGTCTGCTCACATGGCTGGCCCTCGCCAATGTCATCATTATCGGTCTGGTCACGATCGCTCAACGTGATTTGAAGCAGATGGTTGGTTACAGCTCGGTCATGCACATGGGCTATGCATTTCTTGGCATCGCTTCGCTCAGCACCGTGGGGGTGGGCGGCGTGGTGCTGATGATGGTTGCACACGGTCTTTCGGTATCGCTGCTCTTCTTGCTTTCGACCAGCGTCTATCATCGCACGCAGACGTTCGACATGGATGCGATGGGCGGGCTCGCAATGAAAGCGCCGGTGCTCGCAGCCCTTTTTGTCGCGGCCACCATGGCTGGCATCGGCCTTCCCGGTTTGGCGAACTTCTGGGGTGAACTTGTGATCTTCATTTCGCTCTGGAAAATTTCCATGCTTGTGACGGGACTCGCGATCGCCGGCGTAATCATTTCGGCCGTCTACGGTTTGCGCGCTACCGCCAAAATCTTTTTTGGACCGGAGACGGAGGAGTTCGCCAAGACTGCTGAAGTCAATCCGATCACCGACCTGCGTTGGTCTGAACGGGTGCCAGCTCTCATTTTGTTGGCCGGTCTCCTCTTCCTGGGTTTCTATCCCAAGTCCATTTCTAACTCGCTCGATGCGACGCTCAAGGTCGTCTATCAGCCCTCTGCTCAAGTTGCCACGTCTAGCGTGGCTCAAAACTGATTTCGATGAATCTCGACGTATTTAGAATCGCCGCCGAGCAGAACAATTGGTGGGCCATCATGCCCGAGATCATGCTCGGCGCGTTGGCGGTCATGTTGTTGGTCTTGGAAATCCTTATTCCCAAGCGCGACCATCATCTCATCCCGGGTTTTTCGATCGTGGGCCAAGTCGCGATCTTGATCGGAATGATCGTGAACTATCGCAGCCCATTTTTGGGAGAAACGACCTTCGATCACCTTTTGAAACTGACCGCGGAAGCGCAGTTCATGCGCGTGTTTTTCGTGGTCGGCTCGATCCTCGTTTCCGTTTTAGGGACGATCGCGCTCGCGAAACAGCGGATGCCAAAGGTGGAGTTTTTCCATATCGTTTTAGTGGTGACGGCCGCGATGATGCTGCTCGTTCAGAGCAATCACTTCGTTCTCTTTTTCGTCGCGCTCGAAACAATTACGATCGGTTTTTATATTTTGGTGAGTTATGTGCGGAGCAACCCACTCGGTCTCGAGGCCGGTTTGAAATATTTGATCAGTGGGGCGCTAAGCTCGGCAATTTTGCTTTTTGGAATCGTCCTTCTCTATGGTACGGTTGGCAAAGAGCAGGTCGATGGCATGGACTTCGCGCAAATTCACAATTTTCTCGCCGCGAATCCGGATAACTTTTTCGCGAACCTTGGCGTGCTCTTCGTGATCTGTGGCGTCGCGTTCAAAGCGGGCGTGGTGCCGTTTCAGATTTGGATTCCGGATGTCTATCAAGGCGCTCCCACGCCGGTGACAGCTTTCTTGGCGGTTTCATCAAAGGCGGCCGGTATTAGCGTTCTATTGCTGTTGGTACGCACAGTCTTTTCGCCCTGCGCGCACTTGCTCGTTCCGGTCCTTTCATTGATGACCGCGGCGACGATTTTATTTGGTAACTTGGCCGCGCTCGGCGCGCAAAACGTGAAGCGCTTAATTGGTCTTTCTGGTGTTTCGCACGCTGGCTACCTGATGCTTGGCATTGTCGCGGCCATGACAAAACCGGAAGCGATCAATGCGATCTATTTTTACTTGTTCGTCTACTTGATCGCATCGTTCGCGATCTTTGGCGTGATGACTCATCTCGCTGGCGTGGACGACAGTGATCAACAGCTGGATCACTACGGTGACCTCGCGAAGCAGAATCCGTTTCTCGCCGCAATTTTGGCCGTTGGTCTCGGTTCGCTCGCGGGTATTCCGCCGTTGGCTGGTTTTGTCGGTAAACTTTTCATCTTCGTCGCGGCTTATAATGCGGGTCTCTACACGCTGCTCGCGATCGCGATCATCGGCGTGGTGATTTCGATCTATTATTATTTCGGCTGGATCAAAGCCGCGTTCTTCCCCGTGTGGCAGGTGCCGCTGGCGGAAGGCGAGACCGACACGAAGCCTGCTCGAACCTTGGTGACCAAACCGATTGGAGCGCTCTTGGGCGCACTGGCGTTAGCGTCGATTGTCCTCGGCCTCTATCAAGCGCCGCTAACGGGTTGGTTGAGCGCGTTGCATTGATAGGAGCGGCGCTCGTCCGCGCCCCATTTGGCGTGGAAATCGGATTACTAGCGTAACCGCACGCTAAGAAACGCGGCTACGATCGCTACCACGAAGACACCGGCGGTTGAGTACGACGGTGTGGTTGCGCGAGACGCAACCATGTATGCGGTCTCTTTTCGGCTTCTTTGTTGCACTT
>FTDT01000066.1_pt1 | contig 20271 bp, 13 predicted proteins | sample 1640021 | NCBI WGS metagenome assembly FTDT01 (sample SAMEA3914869, study PRJEB12502) | metagenome | biome: forest; material: soil | place: USA | collected 2012-03-12 | depth 0.1 m | reverse complement strand
TCCTCGCTTCTTCTCCTGGCGCGAGTTTGGCGTCCAAAGCGAGCGCGCCGAATTTTTCAGTCGCGTCGGGATCACGAAGCAAACGCAACGCATCGCTCAACGTGGGCACCGTCCTTGCTTGTAAACCAAAACCCTGCGCGGACTGCTCGAGCATTGTGCGTAGGCCGTTGGTGCGCGCGGCGATCAAGACGCGTTTGCCGAGATCGGGTGCTTCGAAAACGAGTGGAACCACCGCATGAGTCGTTTGACGCGCAAATTTTGCGGTGAACGAAAACACAGAGCCGACGCCGGGCGTGCTTTGAACCGAACAAACTCCGCCCATCAATTCCACGATTTGCTTACTGATGGCCAGACCAAGTCCAGTGCCTCCGAAGCGGCGGGTCGTCGAAGAGTCTGCCTGCGAGAAAGGTTTGAACAACCGAGTCTGCTCTTCGGGCGCAATGCCTACGCCGGTGTCGGCGACTTCAAAATAAACTTCAATGTTGTCTGTATGTTCGGCGCGCGCTTCCACGCGCAGGACGACTTCGCCGGCTTGGGTAAACTTAATCGCGTTCCCCAACAAATTCATCAGCACCTGGCGCAAACGGCTGGGGTCACCGCGCAGGTGATTGCACACATTCGGCGCCACCGAAACGACCAACTCCAAATCTTTGGCTGCAGCGCGCGGCGCGAGGAGTTCAGCGGTGCTCTCGACGGTTTCGCGCAAATCAAAATCGAGGGTCTCGAATTGCATGCGCCCAGCTTCGATCTTGGAGAAATCCAAAATGTCGTTGAGCACGGTCAGCAACGCTTCGGCGCCGTTGCGAATCGTTTCCGCAAAGTCGTGCTGCTGTTCGTCGAGCGATGTATCCAATAAAAGATTACTCATGCCGATGACCGCGTTCATCGGCGTGCGAATCTCGTGGCTCATGTTCGCCAGAAATTCACTCTTCGCCTTCGTGTTCGCCTCGGCCGCGTCGCGCGCGCGCTTGAGCGTTTCTTCGATTTGCTTGCGCTCGCTGATGTCGCGCACAATCCCTAAAATACTTGAGGAATCGCCTTCTCGAAGAAGACGCGAACTCGTTTCAATCCAGATCGAGCGACCATCGCGAGTGCGCAGCGGATGTTGAAACGTGACCGTGCCGTCGTTGTCGGGGATGAGTGTCACTGGCGTTCCGTTCGAATCGTTGCTCACCAGCAGTTCGCGGATGTTCATCGTCAACGCGGTCTCGCGATCGTAGCCAGTCATGCGTTCACCGGCCGGATTGAAGGAGGTAAACCGTCCATTCAGATCGGTGGTGAAAATAAAATCGCTCGCATTCTCAACGATGCCGCGCTGGCGATTTTCAAGGACGCCTTCCTTCTGCAGCTGAACGCGAATCTGCGCGGTCTGCTGAGCCACTCGACGGCGCAGCGCAGCGGCCCATAAGAAACCGGCGAGGGTGCAGCCGCCGAGAATTCCACTGAAGCCCAAAGCACGTTGCACGGTCCATAGACGCGGCGGTTGGTAAATGGCGACGTCTTTGGCAGAGCGTAGCAGTAATTGAAAACCGCGTGATTGGCGCGAATCATCGAAGTCGACGTGGTAAATTCCGGTGAGTTCCAAGCCGGCGCCCGGCACGACATGTTCAGGCAGCGACGAATCCATCGCGTGGTCGAAGAGCGCTTCGAAAACGGTGCGGCCATTTTGCAGGGTGAGGCGGGTACTGGTCGAACTGGGCACGACCTCGATCAACGTGCCGCGAACTTTGACCAGACGAGAGTCGAGCGATATCGCAATTTTGGATACATCGTCCACCATCTTGGCTTCGGGCGCGGGTCCGGTGGAAATTTTTCGGAAAACAGATTCGCGCAGCACCGTGCGCACGCCTTCGCGGCCGAGGAGGCCGACCACTTCGATCGTGTCACCGGGATCGACCACCTGGCGGCTCGGACTAAGGACGAGCAAACCGAGATCGGCGTCACGCACGTAGACGTAGCGACCCGGAACTTGGTACTGAACAATGGCCGTGACATGCGCACGAGTGAGTCCGTGGAGCGCGCTGAGTTGTGGGAGACTGTTGACGGGACGGATGGGAAGTTGGAACGGATCCGCGGGCGCTTCTTCGTCGATAGCGAGATCATGCAGATAAGGAACCCGCAGAGTGATTCGCGAAATGCGCTGATTGTCGTCGAGCTGAGCTTCACAGGCGCCGTGCACTCGGATGAGCGATCCTAAATTGGCGGTGAAATTTTGCGTCGAACGCAGGCGCGCAACGAATTCTCCCGCTGGTGTGGTCACATAGATGCAATGCCATTCACCTTCGGTTTGAATGCGCGAAAGAAAGCCGCGCATTTCGACCCATTCGCCCTCTTGCGATCCGGTCAGCGCTTCGTCCAGCGAAACTTCCTGCGGGCGCGGTGTGCCCATCGCGCCGAGGTCGACCACGTCAAGCGCTTCAATGCCCGGAGCGAAGCCGGTGTTGTAGGTGGCTCCCTTTATCTGGAGGTGCTTGCCGTTATCCGGAGTCGGAAATTTTGTATGGTTTGCGTGGATACGGATGCCGCCTGAAACGTCCTGCAAATAAAAATAATCTTCGTTCGGTAGTGACCACGTCACTACGCCGGCGACATCGACGGGATGACCCGCGCTAGCTTCGGCGGAGGGAAGTTGACGAATTTCACCGATCGTTTGGAGTGAATCGCTTTTCTCGGGTTCGCTCGCACCTGCAATATTGTTTTTCGCCGGGCGATAGAGCGCGGACCGCAGCACCCAAGATGAGCCAACGAGCGCGGTTTCACCGACCGCCTCGACCGGCGCGCCGATCGGCAGACGCTGACGTTGAACGGAGCCGACAGAAATTTCCCCGGTTTGATCGCGAATCACGATTACCGATCCAAGCATTTGGTGTTGCACGCGGCCTTGCACGAGAACTTTAGCGCCAGGCTCGCGGGACGTGATTTCGCCAATCGGGACTGCGGGTTGATCAAAGCGACTGTCTTTCGCAATCGATCCGAGCACCTCGATCTGCTTCTGGTCAGCGGCCCAAATTTCCACCATCGTCTGCGTGCCGGACGGGTCGGTGCGTCCGGAATAAAGGCCGGTCATGCGGATAAATTTACCCTGTAAATTCGGAATGCTGTCGCTCGGCGCGCGAAACCAGCAGATCACCGGGCGATCGTCGACCACGACGACCATCCGCTCATGGCCTTCGCCGTTATGCAGCTGCGAGTCAACGTAGCCTTCCACTGAAACCATGTGCCGATCCAATTTGCGAATTTCGCCGATGTGACCGGCGGTTGGCCAGACCGTGACCGGAACGTAGTCCTTGATCACGGTCATCTTCAGTGTGTCGGTCGAATAACCTTTCGCCGGAATCATCGTGCCTTCGATGTGTACCAATTGACCTTCGTGAACCGGGAAATGGGATGAGCCGGGTGTCAGTGGAAGATAGCCGCCAGCGCCATTGGTCTCGACCCAGAGGAGCCGCCAATCTGGATCGTAGTAATTAATCCGCGCGTCAAAACTGACCGTGTGAGAAGCTGCGCGCTGAGCACTGGAGAAATGCCAGTATTGCTCGGCGTCGACGATTGGCTCAGCAACCACGTTAGACGCCGGTGCAGACAGCGGCCCAGCCGCCATTTCTCCACGCGCTGGACCTGCCCAAAAAAATGCAGCGACGAGCGCAGCAACGCGGCATGAGCGACCGGTTAATTTACCGAGAAAAGAAAGTGAGGGAGGGAAACTCGGCATTAAAGGGCGCCTTTACACCCCTATAAATCGGTCTTTCACCTCCTAGATTGAGGCGAAAACTCAGACCCTCCTTCTGCGTCAAAAAATGGTAAAGGCCCGCGGCAAACAACCCAGTTATGGAGAGGCTGTCGGCGCAGGTTGTGACTCTGAACTCTGTGCGCCGCCGAGCAGCTTTTTCAACGTATCCACCCCTTTAGTAGTGAGTTGATCGATCGATGTACTATTGAGGATCCCTTTTGCCGCAGCTTGTAACGAAGCGCGGGTGATCTCTTTCAAAACGGCGGCACTCAGTTGCGCTGGCGTCAAACCGCCCGAGCGCGTGCCCATGTTTTTCATCGTGATGGTGGGAATCGAGACGGTCTGCGTCCGGCCTCCGGCGATCAGCGTGATCTTTGCATCGCTCAGCTGAAGATTCTTAATTTCTATCTTTTTCACCGACTTCTTTTCCGGCGTGGTCGCGGACTTTTCAGTATCGTTTTTTTGGATATTCTTGAGCAAATCCTGCAGATTGCTGGTCGTGAATTTCGTTTCATAAACGATGTTCGGACTTTCCACGACGAGACTGTTGATCAAGACGTGATCGCCGATTAGCGAAGTTGGCGCGATCGCGAATGCGACTTTGCCTACTGAAAACGCGTGATCGCTGGCCCATCCACTCGGGTTGCCGACGACCAGATTTTCAACCGAACCACTTCCGGAAAGCGGAGACAGATGCACGCTTTGCACTTGAACCGTGGTCTGCGTGTACCCGGGCCCGTAAGTATTGATACCGTGCGTGACAATTTTTCCCAGCGTCAAACCGACGACGAAGAGCGCAACGATACCGAGACCGACTAGACTGCCGATGATGACCAAGACCGTTTTCATAGGCGAAAGAGAAGAGTGGGTAGACCTCAGCTCGGTGAATGAGTGCGCCAAAACAAATGCTGAACTTATGCGAGCGAACGCAGCGAAAGAGCCAGGCCGCGCAAACTCGGTCGAAGGCGAAAAGCGCGACCGAGTGCGCGGCGGCTGGCGGTGCGATCAGTCGCACGGACGAGCCGTCCGTAGTTGGTCAAGACATGAGCAAGACGCTCGCGCCGCACTGATTTCGGGACCCCGCTGAAACCGAAATGTTTTTCGTGAAAGAGAACTTCCTGCTCTGCCCAAAGAAGCGTTTTCGCCATCGTGCTGGTGGCGTGTTTGGAATAGAAACACGTGACCTCGCCGGTGCCGGCGAAACTCGCACCCGCGGCTGCGCATCGCAGCCAATAGTCGCGATCCTCCCCAATTCTCAGCGTCGGTTCGAACGCGCCGACTTTGCGGACTAACGCAGTGCGAATCGCCACGCAAGAAGACGTCATGATCGCGCTATGGGTGAAAAGTTCGCGCACCGGATCTTGGTAGAGAATTTCCGGCGGCGCGTAGCTCTGCATCGCTTCGTGCGTGTCCAAATTATAAAGCTGAATCGGAGCGACCACGAAATCTGCGCCCGCGGCAAATGCGCGGTCCGCATTTGCGAGGTGCGATTGCGTCCACCAATCATCGGCGTCCAAAAACGCGATCGCCTCGCCCTGAGCGAGCTCCATCAAGCGCGTGCGCGCGGCGGCAACGCCTCGGTTGACGCCCAGGTTTTCATAGCGAACTGGCTGCGAGACTGAAGCGGCGAACTGACCAACAATTGCTTCGGTTTGTCCACGGGAACCATCTTCGACCACCACGATTTCCCAATCAGCGTGGCTCTGGGCACGGATGCTTTCGAGCGCCTTTCCGATGTAGTCGTCTGCCCGATACGTGGCAATGAGGCAGCTGATTTTCATGCCGCCGCTATTTCAATTCACACGAACTTCAGTTGCGAAACGGTACCACGCAAAACTGCGGCGCATGGCCTCGATAAAAGGAACCGGTGGCGCGTAGCCCAAAATTTTCGCCGCTTTATCATACGGCACCTTCCAGCGGTTCTGCTGCAGTAACGCCATCTCCTGCGTGATCTTCGGGCCGGCTGTCCCCGGAAGCGTCCAGGCGCTCGGTGCAGTCGGTGGATTCCAAGAGGCAAGCAGCGTTTTCGTCGCGCGTTTCAATTTGAAAGGCACGGCGGGAAGTAGTGACTGCACCCAAGGCTGTGCGACCGTATTTTCCACTCGCTCACGAAAACTGCGGGAAAACTCGGGCAGCTGCGTCAGTTGATGAACCTTCAAATCGATCCCAAGTTCGGCGGCGGCCGTTTGATAAAACTCCGACCACGAAACGCGGTCAGCATCGCCCACGAGGTAAGCTTCTCCGGCGCCGTCTTTGGCCCGAAGACAACAATCGATCGCGTGGATGAGATTGTCGACATAGATGCTGTTACACACTCCGCGGCCCTCGTCATACAGCCAGGCGCGGCCGTCGCGAAACTCCGCCGCGAGATCCGCAACCCAACGGGAACGCGGACCAAAAACGACCCCGGGGCGCAGCGCGTATCCAGATTGCCTATACCGGGCCGTTTCGCTGAAAAATGATTTCTCTGCGCGAACTTTGGCGTTGTTATACTCCATGGCCTGATCCGTCGAAAGCGCGCTGGCTTCGTTCGTGCCGACAGGAATGTTTTGGCCGTGAACAGAGGCGCTGCTCAGATAAACGATGCGATTAATTCCCGCAGCAGCCGCGGCCGCACACAAAATCGCGGGCATTTTTTCAATCTGCGCCGGATCACCGATTGCTGCGTGAACTACGGCCTCGCAACCTTGAAGCGCTTTAGTCAGCGATTCGGTATCGAGCGCATCGCCGAGGCGCCACTCGACCGCGAAACGGGCCGGTAGCGCGAGACTGGCGGGGCGGCGCACGATCGGAACGACCGTGTGCAACTGGCCGAGGTGAAATTGTTCGACGAGTCGGCTCCCGATGAAACCGTTGGCTCCGATGATCGCTACTTTCATGCGGTGAGGAGTTGGCGAGCCTGCTTGGCTTCTTCAACGGTGAACCAAGGCTGTTCCAAATATTGTTTCTCGCGATAGCACGCCTCGATAAAGCGAAGACTGCGCGCACCTTCTTCTCCTGGAACAAGCAGCGAACCTTCGCCACGGATCGCAGCGGAAATATTGCGCAGTTGTTGAATAAAACTCTGCGGATTGGTCGGCTGCACGTCGGCTCCAGGTGAGTCGAGGTTCTCCGAAAGCGGAGTGAGCAATTGGCCGCGCAGCGCGGAGGTGCTGCCAGAAAATTGGACGGTGAGTCCGTTGGCATCATTGACTTTCCACGAAGCCAGTCCGCGTTCGAAGACAAAACGGTATTCGTTCGGAGTCGCCCAATCGCGACTTAATTGAACCGTGCCGCGAGCGCCGTTCGCATATTGAAGTTGCACGCGGGCGTTGGTTTCCAAACCACCCATGGCGTCATCAAAATATGAATACGTCGCCGGTTCTCCTAACCAATAAATCAAAAGATCGAGCACATGCACGCCGATGTCCAAAAGCACGCCACCGTGCGTTTGGTTTTTCTGGAAAAAGGACGGGGTCGCCGCGGGCCAGCGAAAGGGCCCGCCTTCGGCGATCGTGAACGAGCGCAATGCCCCTAGATTTTGCTGCGCGAACAATTCTTTGAGTAGCGCACTCGAGGGGAAAAAGCGTTTGTACAAACCGACCGCGAGAAGCCGTTGGGCTTTTTTCGCGGCAGCGATCATCGTGTCGCATTCCGCCGCGGTCGATGCCATCGGCTTTTCGCAGAGCACGTGCCAGCCTCGGGCAAGCGCCTCGAGGGTTTGCGCGGCATGGAGGCGTGGAGGCGAGGCCACGATGACCAGGCTCCCTTGATCGGCGCTGACCTCGGCGAGAGATTTCACCGACTGAGCCTGCGGGAAGACATTGCCAAGGACAGCGCGGGCGCTGTCCGACGGATCCACCAGCGCGGCGACGCGCAATTCACCCGCCGCGCTGAGAGCGCGAAACGTCGGCAAATAAAATTGCTGGGAAACGGCTCCGCAGCCTACCAGGACGACGCTCTGTGCGTGACTCATGTTCGAAGAGACGGGTTTTGGACGCCTGGGGAGATGGCGGGTTTGGATGGTGTTTTGCGTCCAGCGACGCTCGCCCAGAAGATCCAAGCGCGTAGATTCCACGGCGCTAGCTGCACCAGGCGGCGAGCCGCGCGAGCGCAGCGTTCGGGCTGGCGCTTGCGCGTAAGCCGAGCGGTGTTGAGCAACGCATTGCGCAGCGAGCGCGCGCAGGCAGGGCGATTCACGAGCGCACTGTGAAGATATTTTTCGTAAAGTTCCGACATGCCTTCAGAAAAACGCGCGGGATCAGCAGTCGCGCTGGTCGGGTGCTTGCGATAATTCAAGGTCGCTTTTTGCGAATAGGTCACGCGATGTCCCGCATCCACAATTCGAATACAGAGGTCGAGGTCTTCTCCCACCGACAACGTGTGGTCGAAGCGTAGGCCATTGGCGAACACCTTCGCGCGACTCACCATCGCAGAGGGTAGAATGAAATTGTAAGCCAGAAGGCGCGTCGGGAGCGCTGCCGGAGCGATGTTTTCCGGGAGGACGTCGGTCTCGATCAGTGTTCCTTGCGGATCGATCAGATTCAACCCGCCCACGATCCAGTCGGCCTTCTGCTGCTCGAGCTGGGCCAAAGAGTAGGTGAGATGATCCGGCAGCCAGAGATCGTCTGCGTCTAGAAATGCGATGAACTCGCCTTGGGCGACATCGAGCAACGCATTGCGTGCACGAGAAACTCCGCCGTTTTTTTCTCGTTGGATTAAACGGACCGGCTGCGTCACGGAAGCGGCAAAGGCCTGGACCGTCGCTGCGGTGTCGTCGAAGATCCCATCTTCAAACACCAGCACCTCCCAATGCGTGTGCGTTTGAGCGCGGATCGATTCCAGCGTCTGACCGATGTAACGGCCAGCCCGATACGCGGGGATGAGGATGGAAACGAGGCCTGCGGTCATCGCTCAGTCGATGGCTTGGCCGGATGATTGATCCAGCGATCAATCGTCTCGTACGCTTTGATCCGACCTTTCATCTCGGCGCTATAAAATTTGCCGATCGGCTCCGGCAAACGGCGAGCGCGGCGCGCGATCAGCTGTTTCTGCCACCAGGAACTCGCTGGATTTGCGGGGCGGCGATTGAAACGCAAATACTCGAGCAGCGCAGTGCCGAGGTAGATTCCCGTAATTAGATTTTCGAGGTAGGCGACGGAGATCCGTCCAGTCGGCATGATGTGCTCGAGCGAAAGTTGCGGAAACCGGCCCACGCCGAGTCCGACGTCGATTGCGGTGAGCACCAGATCGGTGTCTTCGCCGCGAACTTGATCCTCACCTTTAGCCCCGAGCGTCAGTCGGAGCGGTTGCTCGCGGACTAGCTCCAAATATCGGCTCCAGACCGCGCGACGCAAAAAGCATCCTGCAGTGGGCGGGACCATATCATAATTGTGGATACGGTTGGCCCAGACCGGCTCGTTGAGCGGGCAAATCGCGAGTAGTTTTTTGTAGTTTTCCAACCACGCTGGCGGCTCGGATTCATAACGCGGCAAAAGCTGTCCGCCCCAGCAGCCTAACTGCGGCCAAATTTCTTCGAGTACCAGGCCTTGGGCAATGTAGTCGCGCGCAAGAATGTTGTCGTCATCGACAAATAAAATCAGATCGGCGCCGCTCGATTCTGCTTCACGCAGAGCGCGCAGACGTGCATGAGCGGTGCCCAGCTGATTCTCGCGCACGATGCGCGCGCGGGGGTGCCACGAGAGATTAACGCGACCGGCGAGGGGATCTTTCGAAGCGTTGTCGATGATCAGCAAATCCCAGTGCTGCGCCGGAACGGTTTGCGCGCGCAATGCATCCAAGGTCTCCGAAAGGAAAGCCTCGCGAGGATTGTGCGTGCAGATGATGACGATCAGCTTGGGCATGAAAGGAAGCGCCGATACCGTGCGGACGGGTCAAGCCTGTGGGCGAGGCGCGGTCAAAACGTAGGCGAGCGCTCGCCAACATTCACGATCAGCCAGCCCGCGCAGCACGCCCGCGAGACCGTGGCGGATGGCGGTGGGCCGAGTGCCATGCGCGAGCGCGGTGCAGGCCCACCGCGCGTGCAGCCGACTGATTGGCAGATCCGAATGACCTGCGAGAGGCGCGGCGGTTTCCGGCAGATGGCGCAGCGCGCGCTCACGCGCGAGGATCTTCACGATGAGGTCGGTCTGTTTCTGGCGGTGGACGAAATTCGTGCTCTTTAAATGATGGCGATATTTCAGGCCGGTGGTTGGCAAGTTGGCCAACTGGCCGGTCCGACTGAGACGCAGATAAAGATCGAGATCTTCCGCTTTGCAGAACGCGGGATCGTAACCATTAACCGCGCGGATCGCGTTGGCGCGGAACATCGCTGTCGGATGATAAAGCGCTCCGCCGTTGCCGCGCAGGAGGCCGGCTTCAATCGCTTCGTGCGAAGTTGCCGGCGCATGCTCGTCCACAACGTTACCCGAAGAATCGATCACTTTGACCGCAGTGCCCAACGCGATGCATTCGGGATGCTCTTCCAGGTAAGCGATCTGCAGCGCAAAACGATCTGCGATCGCGATGTCGTCGGCGTCCATCCGTGCGATGTAATCACCCTTTGCGGCGGCCAAACCGTCGTTGAGTGCTCCGACAATGCCCGTGTTCGGGCGACTCATCACGCGCACGCGTTGATCGCGTGCTGCGAAGCCATCTAAGATATCTTTAGAGCGATCCGTCGAACCGTCGTCGACCGCGATCAACTCAAAATTGCCGTAGGTCTGAGCGAGCACGCTCTCCACCGCTTTGCGCAGATATCGCTCGGCGTTGTACACCGGCATAAGCACCGAGATAAATGCGGAGCCACGGTCTGAGTTCATGATTGAGACGAGCCTAAAAAAATCGGCGTAGGAGGCGAGTTTCTAAATGCAAAAAATTCTCAAAAACTTGTTACCGTCTATTTTGAATAGACTTAAGCAGCAAGCGCGCCGAATGGCGAGATGCCAAATACGGTGAAATAGGCCAGTCGAATCTCTCGTTCGCGCGAGGCGGTGAGGGCGTGAACCAAGCGTTTATCGATCGTCCCTGGTCAGCCTTTAGACTTTTGATTAGCGCCAGAGTGTCAGCTTCATTAAAGACAGGTTCATGTACGCCGCCGCCACCCGAGTGCTTGGAAAGACATAGATTCACTGCATAGATCGGCGAGGTTTGAAAACTGAGGTAAGCAGAGAGGAAACGGCCATCGTTCGCCAAATAGCGTTGGGCCATCTCAGCGCCCAGAATTCCCACTTGTGTGAGCAGGGGATACGCGAAGGCGTTGCGCAATTTGCTTAAAAAATCCGTGCCGATTGAGACGGGTTCCAACGGTTGGTCGCCACGCAGAATTTCGTCGGCTACATCGAGCGCGAAATCGATGATTTTCTGATCGCGGCAGAAAACACTCACGGCGTTGTTCACTGACAGACGAAATTGAGGCCGGCCGAAGGTTATGCGATCGAGCCAAACTTCGCGGGAAAAAGCGTAGCCATGGTCGTTGGTGATTTCGAACGATTCAGGAGCAAACACCAGCGCATCTGCATCAACCCAGACTGCGCGCTCAAAGCCTTCGGCGAGCAAATCACGCGCCGCGACGAGGCGCGCATAGTCCGCGAGAACGCATTTGAAAGCAGAGGCACGCGGACGCAGGTCCGCTGGTACGAGGTCGAAAAATCGATCGTCGTAAAACCGGTACTCGAATCCTCGCAGCTTTGCCCACTGCCGAACGGATTCTAAACACGCTTCAATCCATGACGGTACATCCTTCGTGCGGAAGGATTGGTACACGACGGTTTTCATGTAATTGAAAACCAACTACACGGTATCGACGAACGTGCGCGCTGAGCGCTGGAACAGCATGAGCCCGATCATGAAAATCACGAACGTCGCGCCAAACGAGATCGCGTAGTAACTCGCGACGAAGGTGCCGTGTCCCATCAACGAATAGCGAAAAGCCTCTACGATCATAGTCATCGGGTTCAAGATACCCAACCACTGCAGACCGGGAGGGATTTTTTTCATTAACGATGAGAGCGGATAGATGATCGGTGTGCCGTACATCCACAGCTGGACGATGAAACCGGAAAGATGCTGAAAGTCGCGGTACTTGGCGGTTAGGGACGACAGCCCCATGCCTACACCCAAGCCAAGCATGCCCATGTGAATGACCAAAATGGGCATCATCAAAATCAGGATATTCGGTGAAAGGCCGTCCGCCCGATGGGTCGTGAAACGGAAAATCGCGAACATCAGCGCAAACGTGAAGAGCTGAATGAAAAACGTGAACAATTGAGATGCCGCCATCGCGATCGGAACGATCAATCGCGGAAAATAAACTTTGCCGAAGAGGTGAGCGTTACCCGTGAACGTGCCCGCCGTCGTGCTGAGCACACTGGAAAAAAAACTCCATGCAACCAAGCCGCCCATGTAAAAGAGCGTCGGATCGACTCCGTCCGTATGGACACCGACGACACTGCCGAAGACCACGCTGAAGACCAAGGTGGTAAGCAGCGGGTTGATAATGAACCAGAGCGGCCCCAGCACCGTTTGCTGATATTTTGACACGAACTCGCGCCGAATCAGCAGGATGAGCAAGTCGCGGTAGTCGTGAAGTCCTTTCCAATCGACGTTAAACCATCCTTGATTGGGACGGATACAGATTTCGAATTCGGTGGTGTTATTGGCCATGGCGGTCGGAAAAAGAAGTCAACGGCTCAGAATGGGTCGAGAAACTCGAACCACACAGCGCCAGCAGTATGCACGCGTACAAGGCGTTCGCGGGAATTTGAAGTGGGAAATCCACAAGAGATTGAATCAGGACCGTAAATAAAGAGACCAGTGCGCCAAATGTCACCGCTTGAGTTTCATCGAAGTGAATTCCGCCGCGCACGTAGGGGAAAACCGTCTTAACGGCATTTCTCAGCGCCCAGAATACAATAAGTGCTGCTAATGCAGCTCCAACAAAACCCCATTCGACCAGCGTTTGTAGATAATCGTTATGGGTGAATTGTAAGTATTGATAAAAAGTCCCAATCGTTGGATCGGTGGCGTAGCGACTGACTGCTGACATCCATTGTCCTGGGCCGAATCCCCAGATGGGGCGCAGTTCTGCGCATTCCCAGGCGAAGACGTAACAGGCACCGCGATCTCTTAGAAAATAGTTATCGTCAGAATAAGGAACGACGAGGTCATCGCGCATCAGCTTGGGCCAATCTGCTTTTGCTGGTAGTGGTGCAGGCACCCGCGTGCGCGGCATAATTTCCAAAAAACTCCAGCGGCTTGCCATCCAGCGCAAGTGTCCAGCCCGTTGCACGACGAAGATCGCCGAAATGAAAAGCAACACCACCGTCGCTGCCGCCAGGGTCCACGCTCGGGGGGAGCGTCCGAGCAGTCGCCACGGTCGGGCCACAAAAAAAATCACCAGCAGGCCGACAATCGCAAGAATGGGGGAGAAACGCGAAATGTGCGCGGTGTGCGCGACGAGAATTAGAAACGCGGCTGTGCTCCAACTGATCGCGCGGAGGGCTGATCTTTTTTTCAATTTGTATTGGTGCCACGAATACAGAGCGAGCATTAACGCAATTGGCCAAGTGAGGTTAATGAAGGCTCCGGCCGAGGTGAAATGGAAGAAGGGGCCAAAAAACTGGCTCGGCATGCTCCGCAACGGTTCCTGCCAATAAATGCCTTTGGCGTGAGTGGCATTTTGAGTCAGTCCGAGCGAAACGGTAATTACTCCGGCGCAGACCATGGCCCGCGCGAGACGTTTTCGCCAGCGGCTGATCGCTGCTAGATCGAGCGTGACAAGGAATACGCCGATTAGTCCGGAAACAAGTTCGGTGACTCCACGAGGCGTGCGTTCGATAACGCTTTCGGGCCAGCGTGCACTGATTCGCGCGAAGTGTTCGGTCGTGAATGCATCCGGCAGCAGTGGCTCGAAAGCGAAGCCGCGCACGAGAATATAAACCCAGAGAAAAATGCTCGCGATCATCAGCCGTCGCGAAATCCGGGGCCAGCGATGCTCCTGCCAGCAACCCAGGATCCAGATTACGGTGACAAAGTGTAGTAACCCTGCCAGCGCCGACCAAGCCCAGGCCCTCGTGCCGGCGTACGCAAGTGGCGCAAGAACTGCGACTAATTGCAGCAGCCGGCCCGCGATTTTAGAGATCGGTCCAGTCCGAGTTTCGGTCGAGGAGCGCAAGTGAACGCGAAGCTCCTCCGACTGAAATTACGAAGCGGCTTTTTCGGTCTGGTACGAACGGTAGTAGTCCGAATCGTAGGCGCCGTAACCATCGTAGCCGTAGTTGCGCACCGACGAGGAAGGCACGCAATTGAGGACGACGCCGAGGACGCCGATGCCGGCATCATTGAACTTCGCGAGCGTTTTTTTGATCAGCGCCTTGCGAACGGTTTTGAAACGGCAGACATAAACCATCTCCGAACAGAAACGGGAAAGCAGCAACGCATCCGGGAAAACCGCGGAAGGTGGCGTATCGATCACGATTAAATCGTAATGTTTCGAAAGTTTGTTGAAGAGATCACACGACGCGATCTGGTCGATGATTTCTGTCGGATTTTTGATCGCATCGCCAGCGGGCAAGAGATCGAACGCCGGTCCGATGTTCATGATGCCCATCTTATGCGTGTCGACTTGAACATCTGGGCGGTGCGCGTTTTCACGCAGCCAGGGCAGTAGACCGATGCCAGCAGTCGCACCGAAATAACGGCGCAATGTTGGTCGGCGGAAATCGCAGTCGACTAAGAGTGTTTTCCGCCCATGTGCTGCAAAAACCGCCGCGAGATTACTTGCGGTCAAGCTCTTGCCTTCGCTCGGAACGCTGCTGGTGACCATCAGGCGTTTCGGGAACGGAACGACGGAACGAATTTCAATTTCACTGAAAATACCGCGGTAAGCTTCCGAGAGAGAATCGTCTTTGCCCAAGCGAAACACGTTCGGACGTTCCGTCTCGCTCAGCTTTTTCATCGTTTTGATTCCGCCGAGGAGCGGTTGCTCCAAACCGGATTCGACGTCTGCGGGCGACTTGACGCGGGAATCCATCAAACCAAGACCGATCGGCAAACCGAAGAGCAAGAGCACGCCCATTGCGGCGGCCGCGATCGCGGTCTGCTTTGGCGTGGCGTTTGATGGGAGGGCCGGAACGCTCGCTGTATCCAAAATGCGGATATTATCGTTGGCCTGCTGACTCACCGTGGTGATCTGCTGAAGACGATCTTGAATTTCGTTCAGCGCGCGGCTCTTGGTGTTGTAATCATCCTGGAGGAACTTGTAAGTGTCGTTCATCTTATCCAGTTCGTTCAGCTGCTTTTCCGTCTTCGAGTATTCCTCGCGCAGCTGTTTCTCGGTTTGGACGGCTAAATTGTAGCGAGAACGGATTTCTTCGACCGCCAACTCCATGTTCGCTTTCATCCGTGACTCCACGCTGTCGATCTGAAGCTGGTTATCCTTCATCTTCGGATGATCTTCGAGGTAGCGATCTCCCAAGATCACGCGTTCGGCTTTCAAATTTTGAAGATCTGCGCGAAGAGCGGTGAGATTTCCATAGCTCGCGATTTGGTCGATCTCCATCAGGTCGCGGCCGCTTTTTTGATAGCGTTCAATTGCGTCGATGATGGTGCGGTAGCTAGTCTGCGTGGTTTCAGCTTGGACGATTTGTGTACCGAGACCTTTGATCTTGTCCGCCACGATCGACATCGTTTCGCCGACCGAAGACATGCTGTGTTTTTCGCGAAAATCCTGCATCGCGCGCGTCGCCGCTTCCAATTCGGAGCGCTCTTCTTCCGCTTGTTGACGAAGGAAGAGGATCGCGCTGTTCGTGCCGGTCAGCGCGTAGTCCTGCATGAAGAAAATATACTTTTGCGCGAAGAGATTGGCAGCGAATGCGGCAGCTTCAGGATCGCGCAACTCCACGCCGATGTGAACGATGGTGGTTCCCTTATCTTCGTGCATGCGGATGTTCGGGCGAAGGATCGCGCGGACACTCGGGGTGGCATTCGGATTTTGCGGATCGCGATAAGGCGCCTGGATCAGCTCGATTTCCTTGGGCGTGAGCGATTGCTGGACGTAGTCGTAGAAGCGATCGCTATGTAGACGTGCCAAGTGCGTATTTAAGTCGACCGTGGACGTGATGGTGTCATCGACGACATTCTGAATGTTGAGAATCTTTTTGGATTTCGCCTCAAACAGCAGCTGCGTCTCGGTGTAATAAACCGGTACTTGCTTCGGCTGAAGAATCAAGAATGCCCCTGCGACAACACCGCCGGCGATCAATCCGATCCACCAGCGCTCGAGAAACATGTTGAGGATACTGCGCGGGGACAGGCTGAAACCTGCTTTAGGCGCGGAATCACCACGCTTGGGACCCGGCTGAACCTTAGAAACTTTAGCCATAACGGCGGAAAAAATTAAGACGCGAAAAGACTTACCAGAGACGTTCTGGAACGAAGATGCGGTCTCCTGGGTAAATCAGAAAACTACGCGGAGTGTTATGATCGCCTTTGCGCGGATTGATCATCGCTTCAACGTCGACCGTAGTGACCTTTTCTTCACCGGAATCCAAGGTTCGAGTGACTTTGACCTCGTCCGATTTTGCGGTTGGTCGGAAGCCGCCCATGCTGGTGACGACGTCGAGAATCTCAATGCTAGCTTTTTCCTTCGGCATCCGATAGCGGCCCGCGCCGTTGACGGCTCCGATCACGGAAACTTCGTGAGAAGCATAATCGCGTACCGAGATGTTAACCATCGGCTTACGCAAAAGTTTCTTTTCAACGAATAACTTTTCTAAGTTCTTTTCCGCCTGACGAACAGACTGGCCCGATACGGCGACTTCGCCCAGATACGGAATGCGAATGATTCCGCGCGAATCGATCTTTTGATCGATGGATAGATCGCCTTCGTTATAAACGTTTACCGCGACCTCGTCGCCTCGCGTTAGCTGGTACGCAGGATCGGTCACGCCGTTATCACCAGAGGAACTTTCCGCGGAATTTGCCGACGCACTCCCGGTTGAGGGAGCGCTGCTTCCTGAAGACGCATCGCTGCTAGAAGCGCCCGACGCGCAAGCGGTCAGGAGCGTGGAGACGGCTGTGGCGATCGCCAATTGGCGCCAAAACTTCGATGCGTTCATAGATTCACTGACTTTAAGAAGACCAAACATCCTAATCAAAATTCGTCTGTGACAAAGAGACTGACTAAATGGCGGGAGAAATCGTGCGGATTCACGCCAAACAGAAACGGATCGCCGGCTTGATCACCTGAGGAGCTATTGTCCTGATATTGGTAACTAATTCCACCGGACCAATATTTGTTAAAGTGTCGCGTCACATTGAGGGTCACCTGCAGGGTATCATCCTCGCGATTAGTATTCGGATAAGTTCTCCAAACGTAGCCGACTGAACCGGTGATGAACGTCTGCAAACCGACGTTTTCACTCGCGGATAACGTCACGGACGTCGAATCCACGCTCAAGTCGGTCGCGGTTAATTCAACCGAGCGATTGGCATCAAACGAAATTTTCGTTTCCGGACGCGCCTGCCAGGCGAGTCGAATGTCTCCGGTGACGGTGCGCTCGCCCGTATCGTTGACGCCGGGGTTTTGAGATTGTTGATACGTGATCGAAGCGGAGCTTTCGATCTTCGGGAAATAACGAGGTGGCAAAAATGGGCCGTGCAAATTCAGGCTGAAGAACGCTCCGTTGAAATGACGCCGGTGCTCCTCGGTTTCGTTCGGGTTGCGGTCGAGAAACCGGTAACCGTAAACCGCCTCTCCATCCAATGGCCCGTAGATGTGACGGGTGAGGCCGGCCGAAAGCGAATTCGATGTCTGATTGAGATCGGTATCCATCGCGTTGTGACCGTTACTTTTCGTGCGATCAAAACTTTCGGTCAGACGCAGTGACGTATCCTCCAGGAAATTGTAATAGTGATACGACACATCGTTATGCACCATAGTTTGGTCGGAGAACTTGTCTCGGTCGATGTGCGTGAAGTCGAAATCTTCGGTAATAGCCATCTTCAAGTTCAATTGATACTTGAGATTGGTCGTCGCGGAGAGCGCTTTCTGCTTGATACGATCGAGAACGTTGAAATCGACGTTTTCGGATTCGATGTAAGAGAGACCGAAACTACCTGTGAGACGATAGCCGGTATCCGGCAACTTTACGTTCACAGAGGCGCTGACGTTCTCCGTGTTGTAGCTCGTGTTGCGATCGTAGCGGAGAATATCGACACCGACGAAGCCGCTGATCTCGGCGAGACCGGCTTTGCGGTCGTACTTCAAATTTGGGTGCAAGCTGAAGTAGTAGTCGCCCGCGCTGGGATCCGTTGAACCGATGAAGTACGAGTCGTAAGTCGCCCGCGCTGTCGTTTCCAGCAGGAGCGAGCCACGTTGGAATTCGCCGAAACCATAGGCGGCTGAAGCGAAACCACCGAGAGTCGCGGTGGTCATCAATAGAGAGAACGAAAGGCGCTTGTAGTTCATTACGTCGAGCAGGTGATGGAGACTTTAATTCAATCGGTTTGCAACAAAAACCTATTTTTAACAACCTGCGTGCGTTGCGCGGCAGGTTGAATAGGTGTCAACAGAGTCCATTTTCGACCGGTGATGGCGCGGCCGGGATGAAATCCGACGAGAAGTGCGAACGGACCCGCAATCCTTTGATACGTTGCAGAGTTAGGTACACATCAGGCAGAGATACGCGAAATTATTCCTTCCAATCAGTTAACAAATAGCGGGTTGCGAGAAGGACTATGGAGATCGGGTCTGCTCAAGTATTCTGAGCGGCAATCGACTTTTGGATGGTATCAGCCAAAGCGGTTTCTTCGGGCAGGGCGGAGCTTGCGTCGAAGCCCTTCAAAAGCGTGCCGGCTTCCTTGAACTGGTTCTGTTGAGCCGAGAGCGCAGCTTTTAAAAGATTGATCTGGAGCATGCCCTTTTCCGGCTCGTCAGATAACTTCTCCAAAACCTGCGCGCCATCTGCGCCTCGCGATTGTTTGTAGAGCGCGAAAGCATAGACTTTGGCGCGGAATTTATCATCTGGCGCGGCATCGTATGCTTCTTTCGCCAGCGAATAAGCGCGCGAAACGTTACTGTTAATCAGCAAACTATAATAGGCATAGCGGGCCTTGGCGTCGGCGTCGTCGGGAACGCCCTGCAGATGCGTTTGGTAAATGCGTGCGAGTTCGGCGGTGCGATTGATTTTTGAGTAATAGGCTGCGAGATCGCCGAAGGCTTTCGCATCGCTCGGATCGCGGAGGAATCGGCGATTTTCAATTTCCACATACTCCTGAGTCCATTCCCAGTCGCGCGCCAAGTCCTCAAGCGTTCCTAGGCTCACGTCGCCGTTGCCGGCCGAAGCGAGTGCGCCGCGCCAAGTCTCGCGCCCCACGCTTTCGTTCTGGGCCTGCTGTCTTTGCGCGTAGGCGAGCAGCGCGAGGCGCAAGAACTCGCGTTCCCCCCAGTGATCGTCGCCAAGCGAGGTGATCAGACCCTTGTAGTCCGCATTTGAATACAGTGAATCGGCGAGCTGCATTTCGACAGTCGGCTTTTCGTTAAGGGGCGGCCGCAAGAGTCGCAGGAAACCCTTTGCTGCCGGTCCTTGATTCGTCAGCGCGGCAACCCGCTCCGCGCTTCCCCGGGCGACGTTCGATTTTGCGATCAAGGCAGCCGAACTCGCGAGTAGACGTCGTTCTTCGGGCAAAAATCCTGTCGGTTTCAATGTTTCTGCGATCGAAGCTGCATCTTCAAATTTACCATTCGCGACCAAAATCACCGACTGCATGAGCGCGCGATCCGGGTCGCTCAGAGCAACGGGGTCGAGTGACTGGATGATCTTGAGTGCATCTGCAGCCTTGCCTTGTTTATAGAGAGCAAACGCCTCGGTGGTGAGATAGAATGGGTTATTCGGCTTCGCGCTGGCGACGCTCGCTGCGTCGGCATAGGCGCGATCCAAATTAATGCCGAGGAGCAGGTTGGTGTAAGCGTAGTTATTTTTCGCGTCCAAATCGCCGGGGTTCTGTTCCAAAATGCGCGCAAAAATTCGGTTCAACGCCGAGGTGTCTTCACGACGACGTTCATAAACCAGCAATTCGGAGCGCACGGCCTGGTTGGTCGGATCAACCATGAAGCGCTTCCAGAGAAGCTCATATTTTTGATCGACCCAGTTCCACTCGGTGACTTGTTGCAGCAATGTTTGCAGGCGCTGGGCGTTGTTGCCCACTTCGATCACTGCCAAGTGCCAAGCATCGTTGAAGTCCCGGTCACGGCCGGCGACCCGATAGCGGAAAGCGAGCATAGCGTAGCGCGCGTATTCGTTTTCGGTCCACTTGCAGTTGCGCAGGAAATTTTCGAGACTGTTCCAGTCTTTCAGCGTCAGGAGCGAGTATGCATAACTGAGCTGCACCCCTTCGGAATCGCGGATTTTTGGATCAAGTGATTCCACATACGAACGCGTATCCGAGGCCATGCCGTTTGCCACGAGATAGGTCGTCAGCATAACCACGCGGTCGGTGGCGCCCGCGAATTCTTTTTCGATTTGCTCCAAGTAGGGTTGGAAACGGCCGTGAGCGTATCG
>FTDT01000076.1_pt1 | contig 20596 bp, 14 predicted proteins | sample 1640021 | NCBI WGS metagenome assembly FTDT01 (sample SAMEA3914869, study PRJEB12502) | metagenome | biome: forest; material: soil | place: USA | collected 2012-03-12 | depth 0.1 m | reverse complement strand
TCGGCGGAAGACCGCGACTGGGTAAGTTTTATCGGACGAGACGCGGGAGTCGTCGACGGGATCGGACATGTTTTCTTTCCGCTTTTTTCTCACCGACTTCATCGTCGCTTCATCTTGGCTTCATTGCGACGCGGTAGGGTACAGGCATGGCTGCACTTTATGCTCTGCTTTCTCCCTCCGAACTAATTGGCGCGTCTTCGTCGAATCGGCGTGCTGATGGTTTTGTATCCAAAAACCAAACACGCGGCACGCTTCTCAAAACCCGTGTTGACGCTCTCAAAACCCGCGTTGGTCCTCTGCGAAGTGGTTCTTGTCCTTTCAAGACACAGCTTGGCTCTTTCAAAACGTTTTTGATCGCCGCGAGTGTGGTGATCGCTGCCGCGCTTTCAATCTCGCCAGCGCGAGCGCAAGACCGCGAAACCGAAACCGGTTCTGAAAGCGTATCGGACCACCCGCTCTCTCCGTATTTCTGGGTCAAGCCCAGCGGCGACACTCCCGATGGACCGGCCGCTGGCGCTTCGGACGCGCTACCGTTGAAAAGCACGCGCGTCGACGTGTCGATCACCGGTACCTTCGCCAATGTCGTGATCACGCAGCACTACGCGAATCGCGGCGCCGTCCCGCTCGAGGCGACTTACGTTTTTCCTGGTTCAACGCGCGCGGCCGTCCACGCGCTGTTTCTCACGGTGGGCGATCGTCGCATCGAAGCGAAGGTCAAAGAAAAGGAGGCCGCTCGCCAAACCTACGAAGCGGCGAAACAGCAGGGGAAAACCGCTAGTCTGCTCGAGCAGCATCGCCCGAACGTTTTTCAAATGAATGTGGCCAACATTTTGCCGGGAGATGACATCGCGGTGGAGCTTCATTACACGGAGCTACTGGTGCCGACGGCGGGCATTTATGACTTTGTGTTTCCCACGGTGGTTGGCCCGCGATATTCGAATCGTAATGCCGGCGTGGCTGCCAAAACGGAGCACGCGTGGGTCGCGAATCCTTACCTGCACAAAGGCGAGACGGACCCGGCAAATTTTTCGCTGCAAGTGAACCTCGAAGCCGGCGTGCCGCTGCAGCAAGTGGTTTGTCCCACTCATCCCTGCAAAATCGATTTCGTGAACGAACGTCAGGCGCGTATCCGCACAGACGATACAGCAAAAGCGGACCGGGATTTTATTCTGCGGTTCGCACTGGCCGGCTCGAGGCTGCAAACGGGAATCTTGATCGGCGCGGCTCCGGTCTATCGCAAAGACGAAGCCAAGAACGGCGCGCAGCAGAAGGACGGAGCACCAGCCCATGCGCCTACGCCGGACGAAAACTTTTTCCTGTTCACCGTACAGCCTCCGGCGCGAGTAAAACCTGCGCAGATGCCAGCGCGCGAATATGATTTTATTATCGATGTTTCTGGCTCGATGAACGGATTCCCCTTGGTGGTGGCGAAACACCTCGCGACCGATTTGTTGTCACACCTTCGTCCGCAGGATTCGTTTAACATCGTGCTCTTTTCCGGTGCGAGCCGTGTGTACGCGCCGCGCGCGGTGGCCGCGACGCCGGAGGCGATCAAAGCCGCGACTGATATCATCAATGGCGAACAGGGCGGTGGGGGAACTGAGCTCTTGCCAGCGTTGAAACAGGCGTTCGCGATGCCCGCGAATGACGACGTGGCGCGTTCGTTTCTTGTCATCACCGATGGTTACGTCGATGTGGAAGCAGAGGCCTTCGAGTGGGTGCGCTCAAAACTTGGCCACGCGAATCTGTTCGCATTCGGCATCGGTTCTTCCGTCAACCGCCACCTTATGGAAGGCTTGGCACGCGTCGGTCAAGGCGAGCCATTTATCGCCACGGATCCAGCCGGCGCCACCGAAGTCGCGAAGCGTTTTGGTGAGTATATCGCCGCGCCGGTGTTGACGCACATTCAGGTCAAATTCGACGGCCTCGATGCTTACGATGTCGAGCCCGCTCAAGTCGCCGACGTGTTTGCTGAGCGCCCGGTGGTCATTCTTGGAAAATATCACGGTAAGGCGCGCGGTAAGATCTCGCTCACGGGCCTGAGTGGCGATGGGGAATTTCACGCCGAGCAATCGCTGCGCGAGGCGGTGAATGCGGATTCGAACGAAGGACTCGCGCGCGTATGGGCGCGAGCCCGGCTCGCCCGTGTGTCTGACTTGTTCGAGCTACAAGCGACTGACGAGCGCAAAGCAGAGATCACCAACCTCGGGCTAACCTATAATTTGCTCACCAAGTACACGTCGTTCGTGGCAGTCGACGACGTTGTGCGCAGAACGAGCGCGCGCCTGGATACGATGAAGCAACCGTTGCCGATGCCAGCCGGGGTCGAGGATACGGCAGTCGGCGGCTCGATCGCCGCGGCGCCCGAGCCGAGCACGTACGCCTTGGTCGGCGTGGGCCTGCTGGTGCTAGCCGTCGCTTACCGCCGCAACCAACGTCGCAGTGGGGAAGAACACGATGCTTGCGAATGAAGCGTGACTCATCGCAGCGGATAGAGTTTTGGGGTATGGTTTGGCTCTGGCTCTTGCTCCTTGCCGCGGGTTGGCCGACGCTTCGCTGGTATGTATTGCGGATGCGTGATGGTTCGGACGAGCCCTTTGGTCTGATCGCTTTGGCCGCATGCGCATTCTTCGCGAGGGGATGGCGAAATTGGAGCCTGGTTTCAATGCGAAGATTAGGAGTGGCCGCGCTCGTGCTCGGAGTGATGGTTTTAACCCCACCACAAACGCCGCCACTCCTGCGCGCTTTGTTATGGCTCATCGCGGTAGGCGCGATCGCGGCGCGGCGCGCGTGTTGGGCCGCGCTGTTGACGTATTCGCTCCCGGTGATGGCGAGCGCGCAGTTTTTCGCGGGCTACCCAGTACGTGTCGCGGTGACTTGGGCGGCGGCGGGTTTGCTGCGTCTACTTGGATTGGCGGTTTTGCCGAATGCAACGGTCCTCTCCTGGCATCATCAAAGTGTCATGATCGATGCTCCGTGCAGCGGTCTACAGATGGCTTGGCTGGCCGGATTACTGGCTTTAATCCTCGCTAACGCGCACGAGCTGTGCGCGCAAAGAACAGGTCGACTGTTGCTGGTCGCCGCCATGATTACCTTCGTCGCTAATGCGCTGCGCGCGGCGGCTCTATTCCTTTTGGAAACACAACTGCGTGTATCCGAAGAGTGGATGCACGACATGATTGGACTGAGCTTGTTCGCTGGAGTCGTCGGGTCTGTCTTGAGAGCAGCGGCGCGGGAACGCGGTCTCGCGCATGCTGGTCGGGTACGTGCCGCCTCGGGAGAGCAGAATTGCGAAGCAGTTCGAGGCGAAGTTGCCGGCGCTTCTCGAGCTACAATCGGCAATTTTAGCCACGCGAAAGCGAAATTCTTCGTGCAGAGCGGCGCACGGCCCGCGGCGTTGTTCGTTTTTTTCGTCCTTTGCTCGTTGAATGTCGGCAAACCGTTACTCGCAGCGTCCACCGGCGTATCAAAAGAACCACTACAGACTACATTTCCCGGTTGGAACGCCGCGCCGATTTTTAGGGCCAATGCTTCGCGCTTGCGAGCGATTGACCTGGATCCGAAAACGCTGCGGTTTGCCGCGGATTTTCCGGGCAAAATTGGTGTATTCTCGGACGGACCCCACACCTACATCCTGCGCTGGGTGATGCGGCCAACCCGAAAACTGCATTCGTCGGCCGATTGCCTGCGCGCCGCTGGCTTCGAGGTTGCGCCCGGACGCGCGGAAATCGACGCTGTCGGTGCAGTTTGGGCGCACTTCACTGCGAGCCGTGGCGAGGAAATTTGGAACGTGAGTGAACGCATCGTGGCCGCGGACGGAGATGCGTGGACTGATGTGTCGGCCTGGTTCTGGGAGAATCTTTTTCCACCCGAAGGCACTACCGGACCGTGGTGGGCCGTCACCCGTTTGGAGCGAAAAGGCCCGTCCTAGCGGCATGCTCCGGTCTGTCGCTAGGGTTTTATCCCGAAAGGAATGGCGCGCGGCGCGGTTGACGCGAGCGGCGGTGCTGATCATTTTTTCAAGTCCGCTATGGGTTCATCCGCGACTTCCGTCGGCACCGATCCGGTTAAGCAATTTTCGGTTTTCACCGAAAATCGGGTCGGCCGTTTGTACGATCTGACTGCGCTTCTGAAAACGCACAACGTGCACGTCATGGCGCTTACCACGCTCGACACAACGGACAGCACCATCGTCCGGATGATTGTCGATGACCCGGAAAAGGCGCGTGAGCTGATGATCAACAATGATTTTGCTTACGCCGAATGCGACGTGCTCGCCGTTGAGATGACTGATGAAAGTGACTTGCAAGGAGTGCTCGCGGCGCTCTTCGAAGCTGAGATCAACATCCATTACGTTTATTCGTTCATTAAAAGGCCGGAGGGAAAAACGGCCTTGGCGCTGAATATTGAGGATGCCGACGTGGCCAGTCAGTCGCTTTGTACGCACGGTTTCAAGGTGCTGACACAGCGTGATATTTCGCGCTGAACGCGGCTTTTCTCCTCGGAAGCGTCTACGCTCGCTAGGTTGCACACGAATTTCTGTGCGCCGCGGTTTGAGCATTTTGCGCAAAATTTCCTCAAGTTTTGCGGCGAATTTGCAGAGGTGTTTGAGAGGTTTTTGACCGCGATTTCACAGAGCGTTTCAGATGAACGTGACGATGCAAATCGCGAGATGCCCAAGTCCTCGTTTTTGCCTGCTGACGTTCGCGCGTCGACTGGCGCGAATTCGCGCTTGTCCACGTTGTGGACCCATGCCGGCTTTTTCGCGGCGGCCGCCTTTGCAGTTTTTGAGACCGGTGCAGCGTGTTGGTTCTCGAGCAATGGACCAGCTTGGGGATGGATTTTTGCCAGCGCGACGTCTGTGGCCGGCACCTTGGCGTTTTGGAAATTTCTTTGCCGTGACGCAGAAGCGCAGCGCCGACAAAACGAATTTGCCGCCAAGGGCCGCTGGCTGCACAGCCTGATTGAGAATCCCACGCTCGCGATGCTTGTGGTCGACGAACGCGGCTGTGTCCAAGAAATGAATACGGCGGCCGAGCGGCTCCTAGGCTACACTTTGCGCGAGGTCGTGGGTCGTGAGCGTTTTAGCCGATTCTTTTGTCCCGAGGAAGTGAACGAGGAGCTGGCCACGGTCAGCCGTGAATCCGGCCAACCTTTCATCGATTTGGCGGAGGCATTGCGCTTTCGTTTGCAAAACGCCGCGGCTGGTTCGGAGCGCGCGTGGACGATAGTTCGCAAAGACGGGCTGCGTTTGCCGACGCGGGTATCCATTTCTCCACTTCGCGATGAAAGTGGCCGCTTCGCCGGTTCGGCTCTGGTGCTCCGCGACGCCAGCGAGGAAAAACGTTTTCGCCGCACAGCCGAGGCTGAACGCCGGCGACTCGAAGAATTTTTTCAACATGCGCCCGCCGCGGTCGCGCTACTCGATCGTCAATTGGCGTATCTGGTGACCAGCCGCCGCTGGGTTAGCGATTTCTGTCTCGAGGGAGTGCCGTTGGTGGGTCGTCCGCACCTGGAAGTGTTTTCCACCTTGCCCCGTCATTGGCGCGAGCGTTATCGCCGCTGTCTGGAAGGAGCCGCCGAGCAGGGCGAAGAAGATTTGCTGACTTTGCCCGACGGCAACGAAGTTTGGATTCGCTGGGAATGTCGTCCGTGGCACGAGGCCGATGGGAGCATCGGCGGCATCGCGATTTTTTCGGAAGTTCTCACCGCGAAACAGCTCCAGCGAAAATTGTCGGAAAGCGAGGCGATGCTTTCAACCGCCCAAGCGATCGCGCACGTGGGCAGCTGGGAGCTCGATGTTACCACCGGAAAACTGCTTTGGTCCGACGAGATGAAACGTATCCACCGTTTGGCGACAGACGTGACGATCTCATTTGAGCAGATGATGGCTTATCATCTGGGCGATTCACAAAACGCGATCATCGAGTCGGTCCAACGGGCGCAGGCTTTGGGCACCGGCTGGGATTTGGAATTGGAAATCGGCACGAGCGCGCGCGAGCGAGCTTGGATCCGCTCCATCGGCCAAGCTGAGATGGATGGTCCGCGCGTGCTCCGGCTCTTTGGAACCGTGCAGGATATTTCAGAGCGCAAAGCAGCCGATAAGGCGTTGCTTGCGGCCAAAGACGAAGCGCTACGGCTGGCGCGTTCGAAAGCGGATTTTCTGGCCAACATGAGCCATGAAATTCGCACGCCGCTCAATGCCGTCATCGGCATGTCCGCGCTGCTGTTGAACACACCGCTCGATTCGGAGCAGCGTGAATTTGTCAGCACGGTGCGCTCGGCGAGCGACAACTTGATCGAGTTGATTAACGATATTCTCGATTTCTCAAAAGTGGAATCGGGCAAGCTGGAACTTGAGAATCAGCCTTTCAGCATTCACGGCTGCATTGACTCGGCGCTCGATTTGGTGGCCCCGCGCGCAGCCGAGAAGCAGATCGAATTGGCGTGCTGGATCGATCGCAGCGTGCCGGAAATTCTGATCGGTGATGTCACCCGCTTGCGCCAAATCGTGATCAACCTTTTGGCCAACGCTGTGAAGTTCACCTCGCAAGGCGAAGTGTTTGTGTCGGTCGCCACCCATGAAGGACCGACGAAACTCTTGCGCGTAACGGTGCGAGACACCGGCATCGGCATACCGCAGGATCGCCTCGGAAAACTTTTTCAAACGTTCAGTCAAACGGACGTGTCGACTGCGAGAAATTACGGCGGCAGCGGACTGGGTCTCGCAATCAGCCGACGCTTGGTCGAGTTGATGAATGGCCGCATTTGGGTCGAGAGTGAGCAAGGCCGCGGATCGCGTTTCCATTTTGAAATTCCGCTGCCAGCGGGAGAAAATTCGATCATCGCAGAGCCCGCTTCGCCACTGGGCGATCGCCGCGTGCTCGTGGTCGAGGACAACAGCTGCAGTCGTGAAATCATTCAGCTCCATCTCGAGTCGTGGGGCGCGCGAGTCGTTGCCGTGCCGTCAGCGCTCAACGCGCTTGCGCTCGTGCGACAGGGCGAAAAATTTGACGTCCTCGTGGTGGATCGCTCGATGCCCAACATGGACGGGCTGCAGTTAACGAGGCAGTTGCGCACGCTTCCGGAAGGACTGGAACTGCCGGTGATCATGATGACGCATCTCGGATTGCCATCGATCAGCGTGGAAGACGGGTCGTTCTCCGGCGTCCTCACGAAACCGGTGAAACCGCACCAGCTGTTGCGCTTGTTGACGCGCGTTTTCGAAGTCGAGCGTTCGCCCGATACGATGCTCGGTCAGGCAAAACCAGAATTTTCAAAAGACATCGCGGCGGCGCGCATTCTCTTGGTCGAGGATGACTCGGTCAGCCAGCGGGTCCAGCTGAGTATGCTCAAACGCATGGGCGCAGATCCAGATCTCGCCACCGATGGCGCGGACGCGGTTGGCTTTCTCAACGAGAAAGATTTCGACGTCGTGTTGATGGATTTGCAGATGCCGAAGATGAACGGCCTCGAAGCGACGCGTGAAATTCGGCGCATGATGCCGGTTAATCGTCAACCCATCATTGTCGCGATGACGGCGAGCGTGCTGCCTTCAGACCGGCTTGCGTGCATCGAAGCGGGCATGGACGATTTTATCAGCAAGCCCGTGAGCGCGGATCACGTGAAAAGCTGTCTCGAACGGTGGTTGCGTCAGCGCAACGCGCAGAACGATTCGAGTTCGGACGCAGCAGATTTCGCTAGTTAGTCAGCGAGTGGATATCTAGCGTGCCGCTTTGCGTCAGCTTGGTGCTCACGTGTTCTTCTTCGACGTCGTAAAATACTTCGCTGTCGAGGCGGTAAGGCACCGCGTTGCTCGCGCTGGCGATGGCTTTGTCGAGTGCACCAGCATTTTCGACGTGCAGATTCACCTTTTCCGTACGCGTGCTCATCCGAGGGAGCGCGATCGGCGATCTGATTTCCGCTTTGCCCACGTAGTTGCCAGCCAAATACAATTTATGAGTGGAGCGTGCCATGGCGGCGGCGACTTCGTTGCCATTCACGATATGAAGGGAGAGTTCCACGTCGCCGTGCGAACCGCCGGGGCCCGGTTTGATCGCCTCGACACCGATGGTGAGGTCGTTGAGCGGCAGCGGTACAGAACAGCTACTGAAAAGGCTCAGACCAATCGCCAAGGGGAGAAAACGCAGCCAAGTGAAAAGCTTCATCGCGGCGCAATCAAACCCGCTAGGAAACCCGGAGCAAGCCTTCCATGCTGACGATGGCGCGCCGACGCGGAAGCGCGCAGCGCCCGAAGAGCACCGCCAGAAAGTTCCCGGCGACGGCTTTCCGAACTCGGCGTTTCAGCGATGGACTCTGCATTCGTTGCGCACCGGGATCCGCCGCAGCTGCGCAAGCTGACGTTCTTGGTACCAGCGGAGACCGAAGAAGCCGCCGATGATCGTGAGCATCATCAGCGCGCCATAAGTCGATGGCTCCGGCACGGGGCGTATTTCCTTCGAGTAACTACTCCAACCGCTCGGACCCATGCCTGCAAAAACAATTTGGCTGAGCGTCCCGCTCGTCGGCTGATTCAACAGATAAAAATAATCCTGCGCAGCAGTCCAATCGGCGATCGTCAGCGTCACGCCGCTATCAATGGTCAAACTGCTTAGCCCAAGGATCGAGGCCGCGCCTGCGCCGAAATCGATCACCGAATTCGCCGTCACATGCAGACTGCTCGCGAGCAGGGTCGAGGAATTCAGCAGCAGCGTGCCGCCTGAGAGAACCAAATTAGAAACAGTCGCGCTGGTAGAAAAGTTGAGCACGCCGCCATCGAGTTTGGTCAATGTGCCCGCGTTCGTCAGTCCACCGGAGATGACCGTCGTGCCGGAGCCTTGCACGGTGACGTCGTGATTCTGCGCGTTGATCGCGCCACCCAGGGTGAGCGTGTTGCCGGTGGCGTAGTTGTCGATCGTGAGATTGTTGTCCAGTTTTACGGCAGCGTTAATCGTGTTGTTTGCGGTGCCTGTGCTCGATTGTGTCACCGAGAGGTAAGAGGTCGTGGTTGAGCCTTTGCCGGTGTCGAGCGTGAGCGTGTTCGACGTCGAAGAGCTGTTGATCGTGTAGCTGTCTTTGCCGGAAAAATAAATTGAGCCGACCGTCTGGCTAGTTGTCATCGTCACCGTTTGGTTCGCCGATACGTAGGTATCGTTGAACATCACGTTGTTGTTGGTCGCTGGATTGGTGTTATTCGTCCAGTTGTTGGCCGAATCGCCGGCCGTGCCCCACTGACTGGTTTTTATCGTCGCGCCATTATCCCAGAAGGATGTGTTGCTGGCCGCGTCGGCGGTGACAGAGAAGGAATTTCCGATTTCGTAAACTTGATTGGCATCGCCGGTGCCGGAGGTGAAACCAAACGACATCAAATCGGGCCGCGCGAACGAACTCATGTCGGCGGTCAGCACGGTGCGCCATTTGCCGTCTTCCCCGAATTGCATCTTCACTGTCAACTGACTGGTCGAGCTGAGATCGATTTCGACGTTGCGATAGCCCGTGGTTTGATTCGGTCGCGAAGTCGCGTTTGGCGAACTGAGTTGGTAGGGCAGGGCCGCGACCGCTGGATCATTGGCGTCACGCGCGGTCGCGCTGCCGGTTGCGGTGTAATTATAGCCACTGGTGCCCGCGAGATAGTTGTAACCATTCTCGCCGGAGCCAGGTCCGCGCACGACGACAGCATTAGGCTCGGCGCCAACGCCCCCCTGGCGACCTTCCGTCGGATTCGAGTAGTTGCCGAAAACATCGAGCGCGACCCCAAAATAACCGCCAGATACCCCACTAATTCCGGTTTTTTGCGCGTAGCCAATCGAGCCGCCAAAGGCGCCTGTACTCATCGGCGTCGATGCGTCGCGCATAAAAAAAGTGAGGCCGTCGCCGCCGCTGGCCACGCCGTTGTCGCCCCACATCGCGACGCTGAACTTGATGGAAATATTATTATTCGCCGACGGCAGGGCGGAATCGAAATACGCGGCATTCGCCTGATTGTCCGTTGCGGTCGCTAGACGCAGCCAACCTTGTCCGGTTGGATCGATGACGGGCGACGTGCCATACTCAGGATCGCCCGCCACGGGCGCGGCACCCGACGTTAAGCGCGGCCCGGGACTTGAGTCGCCAGTATAAAAATCCCAGCCTGCCGCTGTGTTGTTTTTAAACGTCTCGGTGTAGTTGAATTGTCCATACGCGGCCGAGACCGCTGAACTCAGCGCGAGTAGCGCAAAGCCGGAACGTCCAAAAGGGCGGCGTGGAAAACGAGACATGAGTTCTTGCAAATAGATAGCGGAAACACCCTAGGTCTACTCAAGGGAATTGGGTGACTTAGGCACGGTTTTACATCCGCTTAACGAGGCAAAAATGCCATCAGGCCAAAGGGTCAACCGTTCCTTAACTTGCTTTTAGCTAACAAAATGTGATCGGAAGATCAGCGGGATTTTGTGCGCGCCGAAGCTTTGCCCCTTTTCGCACAAATTATCAAGCGGCGCTCGCTGCCATTCTGCTAAGGTGGAGCGTTGTCATGGATGCTCTTGAATCGATTCAAAAAGCTTTGGACTTGATCGAGAAAGGACTAACCGAGCCACTGACGCTGACGGCGCTGTCGCGGCGCGTGGGCATGTCGCCGTGGCATTTTCAGCGCACTTTTTCTGCGATGGTTGGAGCGCCGGTTGGCAGTTACTTACGGCGCCGAAGGTTGACGGAAGCGGCGCGACGGCTGCAGCAGACCCGTGCGACGATTCTGGATGTGGCTTTGGATTTTCAATTCGACTCGCACGAGGCTTTCACTCGCGCCTTCAAAGCGGAAATGAACCTGACCCCGAATGCTTGGCGCCGGGGCGAAAGCGCTTTCATCACTTGTCAGCACCGTCTCTATGTGACCGCTCAACTGCTCCAAAAACGCTACGGAAAAATGAACCTGATCCCTGAAATCGTAACTCTTCCTGCTCGCACGTTCGTCGGCTTGCAGTGCCGCTTTATCAGCGTGATGTCGCCCGACGCTAACAACCTGATCGAAATTCCCAAGCTATGGGACAAGTTCAATCAACGTATCCAGGAAGTGGAGACGAATGAGCCGAAGGCGAGTTACGGTTTGTGCGGACTGCCGGAGCGGCACGGGGAAAAAGGGCTGCGGCCGGACGAGCTGCTTTACCTCGCGGCGGTGCAGGTGGATTTAGACTCGGCGGTTCCGAGTGGAATGAAACGCTGGGTGGTGCCGGCGGGAATGTTCGCGAAGTTTACGCACCGCGGAATCATCACGCGGATCGGCGAAACGATGGGATTTATATATGGGAAATGGTTTCCCGCGAGCGACTATGAACGCGGCCGCGGACCGGAATTCGAGCGCTACGATCATCGCTTCAATCCCCATAGCGAAACGAGCGAAATGGACGTGTATATTCCGCTGCGGGCGAAGACGTGACGACTTTCTTTAACGGAGAGTTGATCGACTTAGATCGCGGACTGTTCCACTGCCTATTGACCGCAGTTAAGACGGAAGGAGCAGCCGAAGCTAGCGCTGTGCGAATGACGCGTGCGGAATGCGCGACGAGTCGCCGCACTCCCTGCGCGTGTGTTCGGCTGAAGAATGCGAAATGGTAGTTTTGACGTCCTACGGAATCCGCAGTTTTGCGCCAACAGTGAGATTGTTCACGTCGTGAATCACGTCGTGGTTCGCCTCGAGGATTTGTGGCCAGCGTTCGCTCGAGCCGTACATTTTGCGAGCGATGCGTGTTAACGTATCGCCATCCACGATCGTATAAGTGCGCGTCGATGCCGTTGTGCCGCTGCCGCCGGTCGTGCTGGCTGCCGCGCCGCCAATTCCGCCACTGCTACCGCCGGATTCGTTGCCTGTGGTAGGTGCCGTGGAGCTCGGTCGGCGGGGAGCAGCTGCGATGCCGGTGCGTCCGGTGGTACCAGCGGGGCGCGCGGCGACGTTAGCCGAAGCGACTCCGCTGGTGCTAGCATTTCCAAAAGCGTTCAAGCTTCCGCTCGGGTTTGGGTTCGTCGTACTCGAGAGACCGGCAGTCGCAGCGCCGCCGCTCCCACCGCCAGAATTTGCGACTCCACCGGCCCCGCCGACGGCCAATCCGTTTGCGCCACTGCCATTCACGCTGCCGGGACGAGTGGGTGTGGAAGCGAAAGTGCCGGCGCCCGCAGTCTGCGTTGGCGGCAACGCCGCGCGGAGGCGTAGCTGTGAATTTTCCGTCGCGAGACTGGCGACTTCGTTCTGCAACTGGCGGAGCTGCTCGCGCGTGGCGGCGAGTTGCGTCGTCGCGTCTTGATTCACAGATGCTTGGGCAGTGGCTTGCGACGCTTGTGTATTCGCATTTTGGAGACGGTCGGCGAGTGCGGCACGTTCCCCATCGATGTTGGCCAGCGCCTTCTGCAATCTATCCTGTTCTGCTTGCTGTAATTGGTAAGTGCGCAGCGCTGCTTCCAGTTTTGCCTGGGTTTCGTCGAGCTGCTTGTGTAGCGCGGCGACGTCTTCTGTAGGCGCTGCGGTTGCTGCTGAGGCGGTCAACGCTGCCGCTGCGACCGTGGTGGCTGCGGCAGTCGAGCCCTGGGTCGCCGCCGCTTTGGCAGCAGCGACCTCTTGCCGGGTGGCAGCAAGTTCTTGTTGAGCAGAATTTAACTGTGCGCGCAGCTCTTCAGCCTCGTGTGAGTTCGTTGGCGCCACGGATTTGGCTTCGGCGGCATTTACTTTTGCCTCAGCCGCGCTGGCGCGTTCTGACAAACTGGTTTTCTCTGTATTGGCGGCCGCCAGTGCCTGTTGTGTCGCGGCGAGCTGTTTTTTCAGATCGTCCACGTCACTCGCGTGCGAAGCCGCGTTTTTCGCGGTGGCGAGCTCTTGTTTGAGCGATTCAATTTCCTGCGCTGCTTTCGCAGAGGCGCCCTCGGCCGCCGATGCTTTTTGTTGGGCGTCTTGAGCGCCGGCGAGCTGCTGCTTGAGTGAGTCGTTTTCGTGCGACGCCTTGGTCGCGGCGTCTTCGGCGGTGCTGGCTCGTTGCTGCGCAGTTTGCAGCTGGGTGCGAGCTTCGGCGAGTTCTTGCAAGACGGACTGCGTCTGCTCCTTGATCGAGCGATCGCGGTCTTCCCGCGCGTGGGCTAGCGCTTGCTCGGACGCGCTCAGGCGTGCCCGCACGTCGCCCAGTTGCGCATTCAAGTTCGCCACTTCTGGCGACGATCCGCCGGACTTGGCGTCGGAAAGTTGTTTGTTGAGCTGCTGGTTTTGCTGGGTGAGTTGAACGACTTCATCCTGCGCGGCTTTCAACTGACTCTGCGCGGTCGTTTCACCTTTGGCAGCGGCCGATTTCAGATCCGCGATTCGCTGCGTCAGTGAGGTGCGCTCGCTCTGCGAACTCGCGAGCGTTTTTTGTAATTCGTCGAGCTGCTTTTGTTGCAACTCGTACGAGCGCACCGCCGCTTCAAGTTTCGTTTCGGTCGCGGAAGTCTGTTTGGCGCTGTCGGCGTTGGCGGCGAGCTGGGTGCGCGCGTCGTCGAGCTGGGTCTGCAATGCTTTCACGGACGCTTGGGCATCGGCGACTGCTTTTTGCGCGGCGGCTTGGGAAGCGGAGCCTTCAGCGGAAGACTTCGATTTTAGCTGCTGATTCTCGTCGGTGAGTTGTTTGATCTGCTCGCTGAGATGACCATTGGTCTCTTTGGCCTGAGTGAGTTCACTTTGCGCAGCGATTGCTCGCGCAAGTTCGCCTTCGGCAGATTTGAGTTTCGCGTTGGCTGCATCGAGTTGAGCCGAGAAATTATCTTTGGGCGCCTGATTCGCTTTCGCGACTGCAGCTTTGAGCTGTTCGTTTTCTTTCCACGATGACGAAAGCTCCGCGCTCATTTTGCTGAGCTCGGCTTGCAGCGAAGCGACGTCCGTGTTCGCGCTGGCGGGCGGCGCGATCACGGAGGGGGCGGCGATGGGCGAGGCGGACGTGCCAGAAGAAATCGGGCTCGTGGCACCCGAAGGAGATTCGGTCGGGGCAGCGGTCGGGGCGAGCGCGGCGGCTGCGTTTTTTTTCAAACCGAGTTCGTTGCGACGGGTTTCGAGTCGGCGTTTGCCCTCGGTGAGTTGTTCTGGCGTGAGCTGCGCTTCGAGGTCAGTCAGTGCGCGTCCAGTGGCTCCGTTGTCGGAGGCTAGATTAAGCCACACGTAAGCCTCGATTGGATCGGACGTCGGGTCGTTCGTCGCCGCGTAGACCATACCCAAATTGTATTGGGCGACGGCATTGCCCTTCTCGGCTTTCGCGCGAAGGATCGCGAGTTCCTGCGAGGAAATCGCGAAGACAGGCGTGGCCAATAAAGCGGCGGTGAAAGCGCCGCGAACGAAGACATTGCGAAGAGATCGAGAGGTATTCATGCCAGGGGCCGCGGCAAAGCCTGATCGGGCTGCGGCGTTTTTCAAAGCGGCAAATTAGAAAACTTTAGTCCATTTGCGAGAGGTGAAACGCCTAGTTCAAACGGCGTTGCCAGTCGCGCTGAAACGCGCAGTTTGCGATCACCTATGCGTTACGTGCTGGCCTTGGACCAAGGAACAACGTCGAGCCGGGCAATCGTTTTCGATCGGCAAGGCCGTGTCGTCGCTCAGGCGCAGCAGGAATTTCCCCAGTCCTATCCCCAACCGGGCTGGGTCGAACACGATCCATTCGATTTGTGGGAAACCACCCGTCGCACTGCCATCGCGGCGGTGGGTGATGCGAATCTCGCGCCTGGTGATATCGCGGCGATCGGTCTGACGAATCAGCGTGAAACGACTTTGATGTGGGATCGGGCCACGGGAAAACCGATCGCGCCGGCGATCGTCTGGCAAGATCGACGGACGGCTCCACTGTGCGAAGCACTGCGTGCGCGCGGACATGAACCGCTTTTTCGTCGGAAGACCGGACTACTCTTGGATCCGTATTTTTCCGGAACGAAAATTCGCTGGCTTCTCGACCATGTGCGCGGCGCCCGGCGTCGAGCGGAAAAAGGCGAACTCGCTTTCGGTACCGTCGACAGCTGGTTGATTTGGCAACTGACCGGCGGACGTATCCACGCCACGGATGCAACGAATGCGTCGCGCACCCTGTTGTTCAACATTCACAGCGGATCGTGGGATGATGAGCTCTTGAAAAAGCTTGGTGTGCCGCGCGCGTTGTTGCCGGAAATTCGCTCGTGCAGCGAGAGCTACGGCGAAGTCACCACGGTGCCTGCACTCGCCGGGGTGCCGATTGCAGGTGTGGCCGGAGATCAGCACGCGGCTTTGTTTGGGCAAGCGTGTTTTCACGCGGGTATGGCCAAGAATACTTACGGCACAGGCTGCTTCCTCTTGTTGCACACCGGAGCGAAACCCGTCGTTTCGAAACACGCGCTCATCACGACGCTGGCGTGGAAGCTGTCTCAGAAAACTGAATACGCGCTGGAGGGCAGCGTATTCATCGGCGGCGCGGTGGTGCAATGGCTGCGCGATGGTCTCGGCTTGATCACAAAATCGAGCGAGGTCGAAGCGCTAGCGGCGAGTGTGGCGGACAACGGCGGAGTTTATTTCGTGCCTGCGTTCACGGGCCTGGGCGCGCCGCATTGGGACGCGTCTGCGCGCGGGGCCATCATGGGTTTAACGCGCGGGACGAGCAGCGGTCATCTCGCGCGTGCCGCCGTGGAAAGCATCGCGTTTCAAGTGGCGGATTTGCTGGCGGCGATGAAGGCGGATGCGGCTGTGCCGCTCCGCGAATTGCGTGTGGACGGCGGGGCCACGGTCAACGAATCGCTCCTTCAATTTCAGAGCGACTTGCTACGCAAACCTGTGGTGCGCCCGCGGGTGACGGAGACTACGGCGCTTGGCGCGGCGTATTTCGCGGGGCTGGCGACAGGATTTTGGCGCGATCAAAGCGAGATTGCCGATCTCTGGGAATCGCATCGCGTGTTTCGTCCACAGGCGCCAGCCGCACGTATGCGAAAACTGCATACACAATGGCGCCGGGCAGTCGATCGGGCCAAGCAGTGGGAAACCTAGCGCGCGGTCATGTCTCGCGAAACCTTGCCAAGGTGGGCCTGTCAGATTAGCCGCTGACAACTCGATCTGGACACTATGAACAAAGCTATTTTCGGTCTCGCTTCTCTGTGCGTTGCGCTGCTGGCGGGATGCCAATCTTCGTCGGGCCCCTACCTGCCGCCAAACACGACGAAGTACTCGGTGGAGAGCACCGATAAATTTGTCCTGCTCGATAAATATGCTCAAAGCGCGGTGACTTGCACCGGCCTGCAAGAGCGCGTCACGCCCGACAACGTCCTCGAAGTCGCCGCCAACGTGAAAAACCGCGAGGGCCGCCAATTGCAGTTACAGGTCTGCTGCGTTTTCAAAAACCCGGCGGCTGGCGCCGATGCGGCCGCGACGGGCGCGGAGATTCCCACCGATCAAACGCCTTGGCAGACCGTTTCGCTCAACGAAAACGCGACCGAAACAGTGCGTTTCGTCGCGCCGAACACGAAGGACCGCGAGTATTCCGTTCATGTGCGCCAAGCGCGGTGAGTTTGAATCGCTCGCCGCTAGGCCAGCGCTTCGGCCAAGGCTCCGATAATTTCTTCCGCTGGTTCGCAGCCAATCGAGAGACGAAGCAGTTCGGGATCGAGGCCGTTGCGCGCGAGTTCGATGCGGCCGGCTTCGCTGGTTACCAAATCATAGTGCGCGAGGTAAATGAAGGGACAGATCAACGTCATCTTCATTCCAAAACTCGGACCTTTCGGCAAACGCAGCCGGTCATAAAACTCAGCCAGCGGTCCATCAACCACGAACGAAACTATGCTGCCGACGCTCTCGGGAGAACGAGCAAGGCGCAGGTAGTTTTCTTTCGAATCGGGATGAAGCGACCAATAGAGCTCTTTGATTTTCGGATGCGCGCGTAGGAACTCGATCACTTTCGGTGCAGTGCGATTGATCTGGTTGATCACATTTTCGTAGTCGCCGATCTGTGTGGCCAGCCGTGCGACGTCGCGCGAATAGACGGGTTCGAGTTGCTCTGGAACGTAGCGGCGCAGCTCGGTCGCGTGGCGGCCATGCGGGTTGACCACCACCGCTCCCATCAGGACGTCGCCTTCGCTGGCGGCATATTTTGTGAGGCTGTTGACCACCAAATCTGCATAAGGCAGCACGTCGATATTGTGCGGAGACGCGATCGTTGGATCGACAACGAGCGCGACGTCGTGCGTGCGACAAAGTTCATAGAGCGACGGCAGGTCCGGCGTTTGAATCAGCGGGTTCGTCGGCACTTCGGCGATCAGGCCGGCGACCTGCGTGCCCTTTTCCGCAAAGAATTTCCGAAGTCCTTCTAGGTCGAACACGTTGCTAAAATGCACGTAGTCATCAACCGGCTCGACGGTGAATTTTTGCAGAATCGCGATCGTGTCGAGGTAGAGCCAGCCCAGTTGGATCCAGATGCGCCGACCTTTCGCGCGCTGCAATGTGTCGACTGCGCGGAAAGCGGCGTAGATCGCGTTCATTCCACTGTTGGCGAGAAACGTGTCTTCGGCCGCGGCCGTTCCGAATGCGCGCAGAACCGCGCCTTTTACGCGCGCACCCGGATAACCGTCGAAAGACGGTTCGGGGCTGGGCGAAGGAAGTTCGCCGACGCGCACCAAGTAGTCCTCGGCTTCGCGGGAAGGCAGAAGCATCCCGGTGTGTTGAAGAAAGGTTTTTGCGCGACCGAAAACATCGGGGTTGGTCGGAAAATGCACGCCACTCAGTCCGCCGTGGTGAACCACGGTCGCGCCCGTGTTTTCGCCGAGCCATGCGCGCAACGCTTTCGCGGCGCGGTGCGAGCTGGTTAGCCAAAGACTGTGGCCGCTGATTCCAAGCGCGCTGAGAAGATGCGAGGATGCTTGTTTGAGCAACGGATGCTGCACAAAGCGCGGGTAACCCGACGTCATCTGGCTAACGACATCGGGATGCTTTTCTTCGTAACCAATCACGGCCCGCATGGTGGGCAGACTGCATGAGACGCCATGGAGACCGGCGGGAATGCGTTGGCCAAGTGGAAGGTGCGTGAAAACTGACATAAGGGGACACCCTTGGCCTGATCCACAGCCGGTGCAAGACGGGTGTTGGTCAGGGTTAGCAGAGCGCCGAAGCTTGCGGACCGGCACAGCGGGGCCTGAGATTCTGCCGATGAAATTGGTTTCCTGGAACATCAATGGCGTGCGAGCAGCGCTGAAAAAGGGGCTGCTTGATTTTATGGCGAAGGCGGATGCCGACGTCGTTTGTTTTCAGGAGGCGAAGGCGGTTCCGGGCGACGTGCAGCACATCGCATGGCCCCTCGGCTACGAGGTGTTTTGGAATCCCGCGATAAAGAAAGGTTACAGCGGCACGGTCACGTTTACCCGAGTGAAACCGAAATCGATTTCGCTCGGCATCAATTTGCCTGCCCACGACGGCGAGGGCCGAGTGATCAATACGGAATTTGCCAATTTTTATTTGCTGAACGTCTACCAACCCAACTCGCAACGCGGGTTAACTCGGTTAGATTACCGCACGAAGGAGTGGGACCCGGCGTTCCTCAAATACGTGACCACGCTCGAAAAAAAGAAGCCGGTGATTTTTTGCGGAGACTTAAATGTCGCGCACACGGAGATCGATTTGGCTAATCCCAAAACGAATCGACGCAACGCCGGTTTCACCGAAGAGGAGCGTGCTAATTTTTCTAAACTGCTCGGAAGTGGTTTTGTGGATACATTTCGCGAATTTGAAAAAGGCCCGGGTCACTACAGCTGGTGGAGTCAGATGGCGAACTGTCGCGCGCGGAACATCGGGTGGCGCGTCGACTACTTCGTCGCGAGCCAGAAGCTCAAGTCGGCCTTAAAAAAAGCCGCCATTTTTCCCAATGTGATGGGCAGCGACCACTGTCCTGTTTTCTTGGAAATCGAAACGTAAGATTTCGTTCAGAACATTGATCGACTTGTCACGTGATTCCCGAACTTAAAGCTGCTCTGCTTCGCGAACCACGTTGGACGGTGGCGGTGGCGGAGAGTTTAACCGTCGGGCACGTGCAAGCCTTGCTCGGTTCGATCTCAGGCGCGTCAGAATATTTTCTGGGCGGCGTGACTGCCTACACGTTGGAGCAAAAAGTAAAACTGCTTGGCGTGGATCGCGCAGCCGCCAGGGCGTGTAACAGTGTCTCGGCAGAGGTTGCGCGACAGATGGCCATCGGGACGTTAAAACTTTTCGAGTCCGATTGGAGCGTGGCGACGACTGGATATGCGGAGCGTTCGCTCGAAACAGGAATCGCTGAGCCATTTGCCTGGTGGGCGATCGCGCATCGCCGCGGTGGCGAGATCGATGTGAGCGTGGCTGAAGTCAGCTGCCCGAATATCGAGCGCCTCGCCGTGCAAACGCAGGTCGCCTTGGCCGTCTTGCGATCGCTGCTCGCGCGGGTGCGTGAGGCGCGCGCGCAGGCATGACGAATGCGTCACCTCCTGGCCGCGTTGCGCAGATTAAATTGAGCCAATTCGCCGAACTTACTGCGTGAGTTTCGTCACGTAAGCTATCAGCGGACGTACTTCGGGCGGAGGCGTCACGAAATTGCCGTAGAGAAGTTCTGGCATGGTGTAAGGCGTCTGATAGAAATCACGGTTCGCGTCGTCATCACGCACCAAGTATCCGGCCTTCACAGTGGCACCCGCGAAAAGACCTTTAGATTTCGTATAAACGAGAACCGGCGTGGAGAGAATTTCCTTGTTTACGCTCTCCATTTCCGCCCAGCGAGGACCGATCACGGCTTTGGCATCTACGCCGAAATTGACGCGACCGCTGAACAAATGGCGGGGCGTTTCGTCGTCAGTAAGGACGAGGATCGTCTCGATCGATTTGCCGCCTGCTTGAAGGCCGAAACTTACGCCGCCGCCGTGAATCACGACCGGGATGCTCCAAGTGTTGTCGGGACGCTTTGCCAGAATCACGCCGTAGCCGCCAGTCGCGCCGAAGACAAAGCCGGCTTTGAACTGATTCATGATGATGACGGCACGGGCGCGCTGCAGCACGGGCGCGGGAATCGCGAAGGCTGGATCATCCATGAATTCCTGCAAAATCGCTTCACAGGTCTCGATGTGTTTTACCTGGGAGTCGCGGCCGAGCGCGAAAAGGGAAGGGGTGGCCAACGCCCAAACGAGAGCCAGACCGAGGGACAGCAGTTTCTTCATAGCGATGTTGTTTGGAGCGCACTATGCACGCGCCGAGGGAGTTGGAAAGCGCGGAGTAAGGAACGTTCCGAGACGGCTTAGATGATTATGAGAACAGGAAATCGCCATACGAACGGTCCGCTTTTTTTGAATCTTACGGCCGTCCCGCGCGTCTTAATCCGCAGCGACCTGATACGATTTTTAGGTCTTGGTCTAATTAACCCCCCTTCTTTTACAGATGAATTTTCCGGACGGGAAGGCCTGCGCTCTCTGAATTTCAAAAGTCGCAATTGTGTTAGTAAGAAAAAGTTGACAATATTATAATTTAAAATTGGTTGATTGTGCGGGTGGGAGGGAAATTACACGACCGCCTGCGAACATCCTTAAAATATGAAAATGCATCGTAAATGCGTAGTGAGTCTGGTGGCGCTTCTTTTGGTCGCGTCGCCTTTGGTCCGAG
>FTDT01000054.1_pt1 | contig 20598 bp, 15 predicted proteins | sample 1640021 | NCBI WGS metagenome assembly FTDT01 (sample SAMEA3914869, study PRJEB12502) | metagenome | biome: forest; material: soil | place: USA | collected 2012-03-12 | depth 0.1 m | reverse complement strand
TGGCACGGTTTATTTCCGCGGCATCGACGCCGACTACGCGACTCAGCGGGACGTTAGTCGGACCAAGCGCGATATCAAAACCTTCGAGATCCGCCTCCGCTGCGATAACCAAGATCGCAGTCTCGCCCTCGGCATGACCGCTTACGTCACGCTTTCGCTTACGAAGTAGCGCCATGCTCGACGTCGAGGTTCTCAACATCACGAAACGCTTCGGCGATTTCACCGCCGTCAACGGCCTGAATTTCAACGTCAACCACGGCGAAGTCTTCGGGCTGCTCGGACCGAATGGCGCGGGCAAGTCCACTCTTTTTCGCATGCTCACGACGCTGGTCCCCCCGACCAGCGGCGGCGCGCGCATCAATGGCTTCGACATCGTCAAAGATCCAAATGGCGTGCGCCAATCGATCGGTGTGATTCCGCAAGCGATGACGTCCGATCTCGATCTGACTGCGGACGAAAACATGAGCATCTACGCGAAGCTGTACGGCATCCCGCGAGAAAAACATCGCGCGCGAATTGACGGGTTGCTCGCCGCCGTGGATCTGACGCAGTGGCGCGACAAGCCATTGAAAACTTTTTCCGGCGGGATGCGCCGCCGGCTTGAAATCGCGCGTGGACTCGTGCACGAACCGAAAATTTTCTTTCTCGATGAACCGACGACGGGCCTCGATCCAATCTCGCGCGTCGCGGTTTGGGAAATGTTGTCGAAGCTCAAACGCGAGCGCGATCTCACGATTGTAATGACGACGCACTACATGGATGAGGCGGACAAACTTTGTGACCGGATCGCCATCGTCGATCACGGCAATCTCGTGGCGCTGGATTCTCCGTTAAAATTGAAAACCTCGATTCCGGGAAAAAATATTTTAGAAGTAAGTTTTTCCACGGCACCGACGGATTGGATCGAAACGCTGCGCAAATTACCCGAGGTGATTGAAGTGAAGGCGGTGGATAATGTGTATCGACTTTCTTCACACAACGGTCCGCTCACGACGGTTGAACTGATGACGGCCGCCCGCGCCGCGCGGGTGCCGGTCATTTCACTTTCCGTTCAGAGCACCACGCTCGACGACGTCTTCGTTCACTACACCGGTCGCCAGTTGCGTGACGCGCTGCAAACGCCAGCGCCGCGCGCCGCCTTCCCCAACCGCTCCTGATATGATTCGGATTTGGGCCATCATTGAGCGCGACCTGCGCCGATTCCGGAGCAGCCCTGTGCTCATGTTCATGTCCACGTTAATGCCGATTGTGCAGCTCGTGGTTCTTGGTTATGCGTTTGGTGGAAACGTGAAGCACCTTCACGTCGGCGTGGTTGATCAAGACCACGGAGTGCCCGCACTGAAATTGAGAGAAATGTGCCAAGCGGTGGCGGCCAACGCCGCCACGTTCGATCTCGTCAACTACAGCGACGAGGCCGATGCGATGCACGATTTACGCAACGGCCACTTGAGCGCCGTGCTGAACATCCCGCCGCAATTTTCTCGAAAAGTTCTCGCCGGTTTAAATCCGGAAATCGCCTACATCGAAGACAACACTGACCAATTTTCCAGCGCCGCGCTGGGCGCTTCGTTGCAGCAAATGGTGGGTGCGTACAACGCCTCCAGCGCGCCAACCCGGATCCAGACGAAGGCGACGTTGTCCGCCGTTGAGGTGTATCCATACGTCCCTTACATCCAATATCTCCTGCCCGGCACGATCACGCTTTCGATTTTTGTCTCCGCCATGATTGGCGGAGGCATCATCTTCATCGATGACAAAGCTCGGGGATTACACGAAGGGTATCTCGTGACCCCGATCCGCAAGCTCGAGTTAATCCTCGGCTTCACCGCGGCCGGCGTGATCAAGGCGATTATTTCGGGCGTCGTACTCGTCACGGTCGGCTCGCTCATCGCCGGCATACCAGATCCGCTCAACGTCTTTCGACTCGCACGGCTCTTCGTCATGGTCGTGCTGACTGCGATGGCCTTGATCAGCATGATGTTTTTGCTGGTCGTCCGCGTGAACGACCCGCTGCTGCCGCGCGCGCTCTTCGGCATGTTGAATACGGTGCTCTATTTTCCGAGCGGAGCGGTGTATCCGATTAATGGATTCCCCGCGTGGATGCGCGTAATCACGAAAATTGATCCGTTCACATATGCCGTGCATGGCTTCAAGGAAATCATTCTCAAGGGCACCGGCATCGGCGCCGTGACGAACGATATGCTGTTCCTGGTGGGCTTCACTTTAGCCGCGATGACGTTAGCCACACTGCTCTTCCGACGCACGCTTTGAGACAGGCCTGGCTGGACTATTTACAATTCCGCTTGCCAACTTCGCGCATTGTGTAATTGTGCCGGACTTCGAACTGGTTCGACTCTCACGCTTAGCGTGATGCGACTTCGGTTCCTTCGGGCGTCTCTCTTCGATGAAGGACCGTCAGGGGTCACTTAAATCATCGAAAATTGCGCTGAGCCGCCTCTTTTTTCGGCCGCGATGCGCCCGCCGTTCGCCTTGAGCGAACGTCTCTTATGACTGATTCCGGAATTCTTTTTTCCGCGCTGCCTCTGGCTGCGCCTATTCAACGTGCTTTGACCGACAAAGCCTACACGCATCCATCGCCCATCCAGGCGCAGGCGATTCCGCCGCTGCTGGAAGGCCGCGATCTTATTGGTATCGCGCAGACCGGCACGGGTAAAACCGCCGCGTTCGCACTGCCGATTCTCCACTTGCTCTCGACCAAACCGGTCGAGCGGCAGCCGCGTTTCCCGCGCGCTTTGATTCTCACGCCGACACGTGAACTCGCCGGCCAAATCGCCGACAACATCGCCCTTTATGGCCGCTATCTTTCGATTCGCCAAACGCTCGTCTTCGGCGGCGTCGGTGAACACCCGCAAATCCGCAGTCTTGCTGCGGGCACGGACATCGTCATCGCTACGCCAGGTCGCTTGCTCGACTTGATGGAACAGCGCCACGTGCATCTGGGTAAAGTCGAGATCCTCGTGCTCGACGAGGCAGACCGCATGCTTGATATGGGTTTCGCTCCTTCCGTGAAACGCATCATTGCGAAGGTGCCACAGAAGCGCCAGTCGCTCCTTTTTTCAGCCACCATGCCGGGCTCGATTCGTCAACTCGCGGAAAGCGTGTTGCGCGATCCGGTCCGCGTCGAAGTGACACCGGTGGCTTCGACCGTCGAACGCATTGACCAAAGCCTTTGCCACGTGTCTCGCGAAAACAAGCAACGCTTGTTGGTGCAATTGATCACGGAAAACCGCGAAGGCCTCACATTGATTTTCTCGCGCACGAAACATGGCGCCGATCGCATCGTTAAGAATTTGGCTCGCGACGGCGTTCGCGCCGACGCCATTCACGGCGACAAGTCGCAGGGCGCACGTGAGCGTGCACTCGACGCGTTTCGTGAAGGCATTTCCCGCGTGCTTGTGGCGACCGACATCGCCGCTCGCGGCATTGACGTGAAAGGTATTTCACTCGTTGTGAATTATGATCTGCCCGACGAACCCGAGGCTTATGTCCATCGCATCGGCCGGACCGCTCGCGCGGGCGCGGAAGGCAGAGCGGTTTCTTTCTGTGACTACGAAGAACGCGACAAGCTTCGCGACATTGAGCGTCTGATTCGGAAATCGATTCCGGTCAACACGACGCACGCCTTTGCTCTGCCGGTTAACCCGGTGCGTTCGCACCAAAGCGGCATGGGCCGCTCGCAGGGAGGGCCGCGCTCTCACGCCGCCGCTCAAGCGCAACGCGCGCATTCGCCGGGCCCGGGCCAACACGGTCAACGCTCGCAAGGGCACGGACCGAGCGGCCAACACGGCCAGCGCGCGCACGCAGCGCCGCAAGGCCATACACCGCAACGCACCCACGGCGGTTTGTCCCGCGGTCGCCACACCGCTCAGCCGCGCCCGAGCGCCTTCGCTTCATCGCAAGGTTGACCTAGCCTTTTCTTTTCGGCGTCTCGCTTCACCGCGAGGCGCCTTTTTTTTGCTTATGAAATTTCGGCACTGAGAATTCTTTAACTGGGGAGCGCGGATTCGGTCCTCCGCTATTTCTTCTCGCAAGCGATGGCTTCACATTAGGATGAAAAAAAAGTCGCCCGGAAAATCCGGGCGACTTCTAGGAATTACCGTCGTATTCAGCTTCTGATTACGACGAAGAGAGTGCCTTTACCGGCGTGGTCTGCTTCAGCGCGATGTCCTTGAACATATTCGCCATCAACATTTCGACTAGGGTCGACGGGCCGTTTTGGCCGCCGCCAGCGACAATATCCGGCACGAGCTTTTGACCGCTCGAGGCCAGCGATCTCGCTACTTCGATCGCGACGAAACTCTCGGCGTTAGTTGCCTTCACTTTCTGCTCGATGACCTGCGCTTCCGCAGAACCGATTTTCAACGTCTTCTCGGCTTCGGCGCCACCAACGGTTTTGAGCACGGTCGCATCCGCTTCTGCGATGGCCGTCTTCGAACGCGCTTCACCTTCCGCGCGCTTGATCGCTGCTTGCGCTGCAAATTCCGCGATGGCGACACTTCGTTCGGAGTCGACAACTTTTGCCTGCGTCGCAGCTACGGCGCGCGCCTGCTCCAATTCTTTACGGACGGTTTCCGCCAGACGTTGCGTCTCGTAAGTAACCTTTTCCTGCTCGGCGATTTTTCGATCGGTCAACGTTTTCATAAGCTCCTCGGGCGGCACGATGTCGCCGATTAACGTGTCCACGGCGCCAACATTGTAGGCTTCAAGCGCGAAGCGAATCGCTTCGCGTGCTTCTTGCTGACGCTGCGAGCGCAAGCGCAAGAATTCGATGACGTCGGAACCCTGTGCCGCGTTGCGGAAGTAGTTACCAATCGTCGGCTCGAGCACTTGCGTCACGAGATTCACCATGCTGCCGAAACGCGCGATGACTTTAGGCGCATCGTTGCGGGGAATGTGGATGATCTGAGAAACGTCGAGGTTGAACTTAAAGCCGTCTGAACTACGGACCGTAATCGTGGACAGTTTTTCATCGAGGCGATGTGACTCACTTTTGCCGTTAGCCCAATTGAGCACGACGTTTGCGGTGGGCACATTCGCGACACTGTGCGTGCGCGGATTAATCGCATAGCGACCTGGGTCGAGCGGTTCATTCCAAACACCTTTTTTTCCTTTCTGCACGAGGTTACCATGCTTAAACGCGGCACCCGTGACGTCTTCGCCAGCCTCGCCCACGTAAGCGATGACGACGCCGGCGTGCGCGATCGGCACTTCCGTCATGTCGACTTCGTCAACGGTCGCGAACTCCGGATTAATGAAGTAACGGCCTGCTTGAATGACCTGTTCCTGCAGGCCTTTGAAACCGCCGGCCTCGATGAAACGTTCAGCGTCCTGGAAGGAATTGTGACCTTCCACGGTGTGACCGGCGATTTCCGCGGCCGGCATGCTACGACCTTCTCGCGTCGTAACGATGCCAACTTTATTTTCCCGTATTTCTTTTATGGGTACATCCGTGCGAACGCTGAAGAGCGACGTGTTGATACGATAAGTCCCAGGCGGGATGATCGTGATTTGAGGACCCCGTTGACCACCGTTCTGCAAAAAGAGGCGCGCATTTTGAAAAGAATCGCACTCCACTTTTCGACCCAGCACGCGCCCATCTGAAAGCGGTACGCCGTCGCGCGCCTCAACCACGCCGATGTGACCTTCCGCGATCCGCGTGAACGGTTCCACGCGCACCGTGAACTGCCAGGGAAACAAACCGAAGTGAAGGCCAGGCGAAAGCGTATCCGCTTGCACGCCAGCCTCCCCGTTGAGGGCGATTAATTTGCCGTCAGGTAAGTTAGAACGTTTGCCGCCGAGACCAAATTTCTTGGTCACAATGCCGACTCCGTTGTTGGGAATAATGACCATCCCCGCGAGGCGGAGGATGACCTTGTATGCGATGATCACCGCGCACAGCGCGAGGATAGTTACAGCGGCGAACACATAGAGTGAGTTCATTGCCATAGGATGCGGAGCTCCGCGAGGTGAGCCTGAACCGGCTTTCCCGTGAAAGCTCATTTGGTTAACGACTCTGGCAGATCATTTGATTCTGCGATTACAGAGACTGCCAGAACCTAGTTCCAACGCGATATAATCCGGATTCGAATCACGCTGATCGATTGTACTCGCATTCTGGCAGCTTACGAAGCCAGCGCCCGCGACCGCCAACACTGCTCTAACCTACCCGCGGAACGCCGCCAGCGAACGTGTCGGGGGGCGCCAGATTTGTGCGGATTGGGGGCGGCGTTTGATCGCGTTCGTCAGTCGTGAAAACCCGCGTTCCTTGACTAATCAAGTAATCCGCAGTGCGCGCCGCCAACGCTTGAATGGTTAGCCCTGGATTGGCCGAGCCCTGCGTGGGCAAAACGCTTCCGTCGCAAACAAACAAATTGGCAATATCGTGGCTCCGGCCAAAACCGTCGACGACGCTTTTGGCGGGATCTTTGCCCATGCGCGCCGCTCCGACGAGATGAGCGTAGCGTGCTTCTTGAAAAACTTCCTGCGCCCCGGCCGCCCACATCACGTCCTGGGTTTTGTTTTTTCCAAACTCGATCAATTTCTTGTCATTGTCATAAAGATCGAAATTCACATGTGCCACCCGCAGACCGAATTGATCCTTTTCCTCCGCGAGCGTCACGCGATTGTCGGCCCACGGTAAAATTTCTCCGAGCACCCCGAACGCGGACCAGTGGTTATAATCCATCATCTCGCGTCGCAAACCCCAACCCCACGCGCCGCGGGCCGCCATCATTTGTTTTGCAAAGGCAATTGGCAGCGGCCCGACGGTTTGGATGGCAAAGCCACGGGCGAAATCACGCTTCGGATCTGTTTCATAAAACTCTTCTGTCAACGCGTGCGCAGGCGGCGCCTTGTACATGCGGATCGGCTCGTCAAACCGCCCGAGCACGACGTTGCCCGCCTGCGCCATCAAATACCGCCCCACGGTCCCGCTCGAATTTCCCAAACCTTTCTCTTGGCCATCGCAGGCGGAGTTGAGCAGCAGACGCGGGGTCTCGATCGCGTAACCGCACACGATGACCGCCTTAGCCTTTTGAAAATGCGTTCGACCTTCACGGTCAAAGTAGTGCACCCCGGTGACGCGATTGGCTCGGCGATCGTATTGTATTCGCGAAACCATACAAAAATCGCGAATTTCCGCGCCGCTACCGATCGCGTCCGGCACGTGCGTAATCAGCGTGCTCGCCTTCGCGCCAACTTTGCAGCCTTGCAGACAAAAGCCGCGATAAATGCAGTGCGGCCGATTTTTTCGCGAGCCGCTGAGAATCGCCACCGGGCCGCCGATGCTGACGTCGATCCCAAGGTTTGTGCAGCCTTTGATCAACGTATTGCCAACGCCTCCCATCGGATGCGGACCAAACGCGTAACCATGTGGATCGCCCCACGGGTACCACGCAGGCCCGGCAACAGGCAGCTCGAGTTCCATGAGTTCATAATACGGTTTTAGATCCCAATACGAAATCGGCCAATCCGCGCCCACGCCGTCGCGCGTGTAGACTTCAAAATCCGACGGATGAAATCGCGGCGTAAACGCAGCCCAATGCACAGTGCCTCCGCCGACTCCGCGTCCACTATTATTTGGACCGAGCGTCAGCGGATTTTTCCCGCCGGTGATGCGCAGATCTTCCCAATAAAGTTGGTGCGAACCGACTTCGTCGCTGACCCAGTCGCGTTCCGTATCCCAAAACGGTCCGGCTTCGAAGCCGATCACTTTGAATCCAGCGCGCGCCAGCCTTTGCAGTAAAACCCCGCCTGCCGCACCCACGCCGACAATGACGTAGTCGATTTCATCCGACTCGCGAAAATGCGTCATCGGAAAGTCCAGCGTTTGCATCGCCCCTAGCCGATGCATAGAATAGCCTTCGCCCTCGGACTCGGATGACGTTTTCAATGCGTGCCCCCTTGCCCTTGCGCGGGATTTTCGCTGTGGGTGGCGATTTCTCCTTCCTCAGGATCGGAGACGGCTGCAGGCGGAGCGTCCCATTCGTACCGCTTCTCGTTTTTCTCCCACGGCTCTGGGTCGCCATTTTCTAGACGCATATAAGCACGTGGGTACGCGGGACCACCAAAACCAATTTCGTCCCAGGCCCACGGATGAGCATAATAGACACCGATGCAGTCCTGCATCCACAGCGCCCAAAAACGGTGCAGCTCCATTTTTCGCCAAACGTCTTCGGCGCCAGCTTTTGGTTTTCCGTCGTGAATCGATTTCAACAACTCGTCCTGCTCGCGCCAGGTTAGGTTGAGAAAAGGTTTCCCGTAGGACTGCTCTGCGATTTGCTCGATCGCACGAAGTCCCAGGCGATAGGCCTCTTGATCCGGCGGCATTTTCGCGAAGCGATAGCCCTCGATGCGCCCGTGAAAAAGCCGGTCATCAATCCACGGCACGATTGGAATACGTCGCGAGGGGGCGCGGTCGTCTTGCGGCAAAAGGTGATCAACAATCACCGCGAGCAGATGCGCTTCCGCAGGTGTGAAAAAACGGATCGGTGGAACCTCCTCTACGCGCTGCAAAATTTTTCGGCGCGTGGCGGCGTCCCATGCGCTTTGCTGATCGAGCGTACGAAAACCGGGATAATAACCGGGCTGCTCGCGCTGCGGGAGCGCGCGTTTTGTTTTCGGGTCAACCGGCAGACGCTCGACCGGCCAGTTACGATAATCATTCTCCGGCATCAGCGATCCTCCCGTCGCATGAAGCACGCGAGTAATCCGAGCGCGCCACACGCAGCAAAGAGCAGCGGCGCGAAAATCGGCGGCCCATACATCACGTTATAAATCGGTTTCTTCAAACCGCCCGGACGCCGCACGACGCCGCGCGCGTGAAAATAAAATCCAACCGCACCATCGGCAATCGCCAGCGCGGACATCACCGGCAGTGCTGTACGCGCGATTTTTTTGCTGCGGATCGAAGCTAGAGCGACGGTCGTCAGTAGCGGCGCGATGATCACGGGCGTCCACTGCGCCTTGTATTTGAAATTCGTTTTGTAGTGCGAATAGAGCGCTTCGAAACCACTGAAAAATGCACTAAACGCCGTAGCCAGCGCGAGGTGCTTTTGAAAACGGCCATTGCGGATATCTGATCTCCACGAGGCGACACGAGTGTCGCCCTCGCCTTCATGCGATTCATTCAGCTCCAACGTTTCGGCCTCTTCGGGCTGCAGATATGACGCGATCAGCCCGAGGTAAGCGCTCACGCCAAACAGCAAAGGCGCAAAAATTGGCGGCCCCATGACGATGTTCGTAACTGGCATGCTCCATCCTCCGGGTTTGCGCGCGATTCCACGCACGTGAAAACCAAAACCGATCACGCTGTCTGCCAGCGTCACGACCGAGATCCAGCGCAGCCACGTGCGCGCAAATCGCGGGCTGACGCACCCGAGCAGACCCGCGACTGTTAACGCGGCGCTCAATACGACGGGCGTCCACATCACGCGCTGCCCATAACTGCCGCGGTAGTGTTCGTAGGAAACTTCCAAACCGGACAGCACGCTCGATGCTCCGGCCACGAGCGAGAGGCTGCGTTGAAAACGCCCATCGCGCAGGTGCACGCGCGCGACGGTCCAACGTTGTCGCCAACCGAGGCGAAAGAATTGCTGTAACAATTTTCCCAATACAGACCCTTCTTCCAAAAAAGATTTTCGTGGGGCGGTGTTTCGTGCAAAAGCACCGCCACGATCATGCAGTCCGCGATCGGCCGCGGCCTTATCAACAAAATCACTTCCGACGGTTTCGGCAGAAACCAGCGCGTTAGGTTTCACGACGGTTTAAAGCGCGTAGCGTTCGGCGTCTTGCCATTTGAAAACCAGGCCGTGACCCGGCCGGCTGAGATCAGGAGTAAGCGCGCCGGCCACGGGACGAGGCGTTCCCTCAAAGAGGAGTTGTTCGATTAGCTCGTGATCGTGAAAAAATTCCGCATGACGCAGCGAACCCACCGCACATCCAGGATGCACGTGCAGCGCGGGTGCACAGTGCGTCGACAGCGGCACGCGCTCCGCCTCGCAATAGGCTGCAATTTTTAAAAATCCAGTCACGCCGCCGCAACGAGTCGCATCGGCCATGGCGACGTCGACGGCTTCGCCCGCGAAGAGACGCCGAAAGTAATCGACGTCGTAGCCGTATTCGCCTTCCGCCAGTTCGATGCCCGCGGGCAGATGCCGGCGTAGGTCACGCATGCCTTCAATATCTTCCGGTGGCAAAGGCTCCTCGAACCAACGCACGGCAAACTCCAGCGCGAAAGTCTGGCCGATCTCGCGCGCCTGCATGCGCGTGTAGGCACTGTTAGCGTCAACGAAAAGTTCTGCGTCGTCCCCGATCGTGCGTCGCGCCGCCCGTACACGCGCAGGATCTCGACCAGGCTCGCGGCCAACTTTCATTTTGAAACGCGAGATACCCTGTTTTTGCCAGGTTTCGAACTGATGCTGCAGCTGCCGATCAGAATACGAAGTGAATCCCCCGCTGCCATAAATCGGCAGGGCGGCGCGACGCTGACCCAGCAGTTTAACCAAAGGCAGGCCGAGACATTTTGCCTTTAAATCCCAGAGCGCTACGTCGACGGCAGAAACTGCGGCCGACGACGCGCCTTGCCGGCCTTCGTTGCGCAACTGGGCATAGCACGCCTGCCAAATTGACTCTGTATCCAGTAAGTCGTGACGACGCAGAACGTTTTCTAACTGTCCCTCGATCGTGTTGGCTACGCCTGCTCCGGCATACGTGTACCCCATCCCCGTTTCGCCAGCCGCGGAAATCTCTACCACGATTAGCGTCGTCTGATCCCATGCGAAAGTACCGTCCGACTCAGGCGCGTCAGTGGGAACTTGAAACGCTCCGACCCTCAATCGTTCGAAGACCAGAGAAGCATTTCGCGGCATTGCATCGGTGCTCACCCGATAGCTTTTTGCCCGACTGCCCACTGACAACGCGCGAAGGCTGATTTTGCGTCCCAGTTGACGCTGGGAATATTTTTGCCGGCTGTACCGGGAAAAACCCTCGGCAAAGCGATTCTTTGCTGCTTGCTTGGGCCTTTAATCTCACCGGCGACAGGGGGTTTTCCGGCCGCCCGGGAAAACCTCCACACACAAATACTGCTTTATTTGCTCACTTTCCATCACTCGCGGCTGGCGGAACGACCGGTTGCAAGTATCTGTCCGACCGCCTGTACACACTGCCCATGATTGCTAACGCCGGCCGCTTTACTTTGGATTCGATCCACGAACTCGGACGTTTTTCGATTTTCGTGACGCGTGCATTGGTGTCGCTCGGCAAGCTTCGCGGCTTTCCCGCCAAGCTGGCTCGCTCAACCTTTGAAATGGGAGTGCGCACCTGGCCCATTATTCTCACGGTGGGTTGCTTTACTGGCCTGGTCGTCGGCCTCGAAGGTTATCACACGCTCTCTCGACTCGGTTCCGAGTACGCTTTAGGCGCGACGGTCTCGCTCAGCATTATCACCGAACTGGGCCCTGTGCTAGCCGCGCTGATGATCGTCGGGCAAGCGGGCTCAGCCTTGGCTGCTGAACTCGGCATTCAACGCAACTCCGAGCAGATTGACGCGTTGGAAACGATGGGGATTAACCCACTCGGCTTTTTCGTGGGTCCGCGACTCATCGCGGCGTTAATTATTTTTCCACTTCACACCGCCTTCTTCGATTTGATCGGCATCGTGGGCGGATACATCACTGGTGTACTGCTCATGGGCCAGGAGCACGGCGTCTATTGGCAGAGCGTGCACAACGGCGTTCAGTTTCATGACGTGGCCTGGAGTTTGATCAAGGCCCTCGTCTTCGGCTTCATCATCACAGCGATCTGCGCCTATGAAGGTTTCAACACACATCGGCGATCGAGCGAACCGGGCGCGCGCGGCGTGAGCCAATCGACGACTCGCGCAGTCGTTTATTCCAGTATCGCGGTGCTCGCGCTGGATTACTTGATCACCGCAATCCAAGTTTCTCCATGAGCCGCCCCTTCCTCGAAATCAAAGGCGTGCGGAAATCGTTCGGCGACCACGTGGTACTCGATGGCATCAATTTGCAGGTCGAGCGCGGCAGCATCACCACGATCATGGGCAAAAGCGGTATCGGAAAGTCCGTGCTGCTCAAATGCATTGCCGGTATCCACCAACCGGATGCAGGCGAGATTCTCATCGACGGCCATCCCTGCCGGGCGTCGACAAATTGCAGCGGCGCGCCGGAAGCTCCGCGGCTGAGTTATCTTTTTCAACAGAACGCACTGTTCGATTCTTTCACCGCGATGGACAATGTGGCCTTGCCACTGATCGAAACGGGGCGCACCACGCGGAAAGTCGCGCGCGAAAAAGTTCTTAAACTTTTCGCTGAACTTGATCTGGGCGACGTCGCGAATAAATATCCCAGCCAAATTTCCGGCGGCATGCAAAAGCGCGTCGCCCTTGCCCGCGCCTTGATCACTCAGCCGCGGCTTATTTTGTTTGACGAGCCGACCACTGGGCTCGATCCGCAGCGCAAAAACGGCGTGTTCAGCATGGTTGCCGATTATCAACGGCGTTTCGATTTCACGGCGTTAATGGTGAGTCATGACATCCCCGAAGCGCTCTTCGTGAGCGATCGAGTTGCTTGGATGGATCGCGGACAAATGCGTTTTGTGGGACCACCGACTGATTTGGAAATCGCTCGTGATCCAGCCCTACTCGAGTTCGTCCACCATCGCAATGAATTGCTCAGCGAGCTCGCTCGTCAACATGGCCGAAGCACACTCTTCGCGGATTGGCCCGAGGTGCGCCGCACGTATGATCAATTCATCGTCGTGAGTTGCGCAACGGAGCGTCGCCGACCCGGCTCGGAACTTGGTTTGCGCCGCTTCGCTAGCTATCAGGCAGCGGTTGCGTGCATGAAGGATTTGCACCGCCCGCACGGAGAAATTTATTTTCTCGATGAGCGTCATTTCGGATTCGGTGTGGGTCCGGGAGAAACCGATACCGTAACCGAAGAAGTCGACGCCGCGTTGAAGGCCGTGAACGAAAAATCGACGACCTCGCAAACCACCCGCTATCGCTGGAGTGCCAATGCATATCGCTTGGCGATGGTCCCCAATCCAGCGACATTGTGGATCCTCGAAGACGAAGCAGAAATGACCTCGCCCCCTCTTTCATCATGAACACTCGACGTATCGAATTTTTCGTCGGCTTTTTCGTCCTCATAGGCTTGGTGGCGGTCGCGTTTCTCGCGATTCGCATCGGCGGAGGACGTTTTGTATCTCCCGACACCGAGGTGCTCAACGCGCGCTTCACTAACGCGAGCGGCTTGAAAAAAGGCAGCAGCGTACGCATCTCGGGCGTCTCCGTCGGCGAAGTGGACAGGGTGTCCTTGAAGCCGGAGGATATGACCGCGCTGGTCACTTTTCGAATCGAGGCGAATGTGAAATTGGATGACGACACCTCGGCCGCAATTAAATCGGCCGGGCTGATCGGAGAGAAATTTATCTCTCTCAAGCCGGGATCATCTGGCACGCCAATGAAGCCAGGTTCGCTCATCATCGACACCGAATCTTCAGTCGATCTCGAAGACATTATTTCTCGTTTTGCTTTTGGTAGCGTGAACAAAAAATAACTCATCATGAAAACCGCGCTCTCTTGTATTCAGTTTCTCCTGACAAGCCTGGCTGCGTTGACCTTCGCGTTCGTGACGCCGAAGGCAGTAGCGGCGGCGGCCCCAGCTGCGGATCCGGCGCCGAGCTTGACCGCCACATTTAACAGCGTGGTCGATATGGTTCTCGGCCAGTCGCCCGACGCGATTACCGCGAAAGTGCCGGAGATCCGCACGAAGATGAACGAGACCTTTGCGATCGACGCGATCGTGCGCCGAGCGTTCGGTCGCAACTGGGCGAAACTCACGCCGGCACAGCAGACTGAGGCGACCGATTTGCTCGGGCGCCTGGTCATTCGCACTTACGCTTCGCAGTTGAGCCAAGGCGAGCGCCCAGTCATCAAAATCATTTCATCCAAACAAATTTCAGCCGAACGTTGGGAGATTGTTTCGACCGCTTCACAGGAGGGTAAAACGGTGAATGTCATTTACCGTTTCGCGCCTTTTGACGGGAAATGGAAAGTCTATGACGTGCTCGCGGAAAATGTCAGCGTGGTCGCCAACTACCGCGAACAATTCGACGAACACTTTCAGTCCAAGTCAGCGGAGGATTTGCTCAAGGTGCTGCGCGATAAATTGGCCGCCTCGGTTCCGCCTACGCCGCCGCCCGTAAAAGCGAAATCATGAATAGGTTATCTTCGCACAGTTCTGGCGTACTCGCGCTGGGCGTCGTTTTGCTCGCCGTCGCGTTCGCGAACGTCAGCCGCGCGCAAACCACGGCGCCCGCCGCGAGTAGTCCGGCCAGCACCGGCTCCGCCGATAGCAGCATTTATGACGAAGATCCTAGGAGCACGGTTGCTCCGCGCATCCCCGATAAAATTGAGTCGCTCAATCGTGCCATTTTCAAATTTAACGACGGTGCGTACCACTACGTGCTGCGGCCAATCGCGCACGGTTACGCTGCTGTAGTGCCAGTTCCACTACGCCACAGCTTCGGACGATTTTTTCACAATCTTGCTTTTCCGACGCGCTTCGTCGGCAATGTGCTCGAAGGACGGTTCTCTGACGCTGGCGTCGAGACCGGACGTTTCGTCGTCAACACAGTGACCAGTCTCGGTTTCGCCGCGACGGCTGATCATATTCACGGAATGCAGGAGCGCCCAAGTGATTTGGGCTTGGCCTTTGCATCCTGGGGCATCGGCCACGGAACCTATATTGTAATTCCGATTCTTGGTCCAAGCAGTCTGCGCGATGGTGTCGGGCTTGGGTTAAGCGGCTATTTCCTGGATCCTATTTATTATGTGCCGAAGTGGAAAGTGCGCACAGGCGTGGAGGTTTTTCAGATCGTCAACGAGTCACCTGACTTGATGAATCAGTATGACACCTTGAAGGCTGGTGCGATCGACCCGTACGTATCGCTGCGCGACGCATATTCATCGCTCCGCGCCCGTAGGATCAGTAACGACGCGCAGACGCCAGTGATCCCGGCAGCGACGGGAGCAGTAGCGCCGAAGCCGTAGGCACGAAATCCCGCGTTGGTTAAGCGCGCTACGTCGGAGATAACCCCCAGAAGGCGAGTCGAGACTCGCCTTTGCAGACGGCGACGAGTCGCCGAATCCTTACGCGCCTCACGAGAACATCGGCCCCGTGGAACTCCTTGCAAAATTGATTGCATGAAGTTTTGCCTCCGCACTGCCGATGCGGTTGACCCAATGAGGCCGCGCGGCACGGTCGACACTGTGAAAACCCCCGCTTCGCTGCTTTCTTTCGTGCTGCTCGCGTCGGCACTCCTCTTCACAACCGCCGCTGAAGCCACTGCCGCTTCGTCCAGCCCCAGCGCAGCTAGTGCCGCTGGGTCCACTTCTGGATCGCCTACCTCGGCGGCCACCAACCCGGCCGCAGTCTCCGGGCCTGCATCAACCGCCAGCGCTCACGACGCTTTTTCTCTGCCTGAAACCGACATGGACCTGCCCGGCGCTGGGCCGATTCGACGCTACGATTGGTTCAAAAATCTCTGGCACTCGCAGCGCGCCGGCTGGGCGGAACGCGTGGAAAAAGATCAGAACTCTATCGTATTTCTCGGCGACTCGATCACCCAATTTTGGGGTGACGTCGGCAGCTTCTTTCCCGGCCTCAAAGTTTCCAATCGCGGCATTAGCGGCGATACCACGCGAGGCGTGCTGATTCGGCTGCAGGATGTTTTCGTACTCCATCCCAAAGCGATCGTGCTGCTGATCGGCACCAACGACCTCGAAGAAAAAGCCGAGCCTGACACAATCGCGGCTAACCTTAAATTGATTCTGGAAGCCTTTCGTAACCGGATTCCCGATACACCGGTGGTGCTCTGTTCCGTTTTCCCGAGCGCGGAATCGATGCATCGCCCCGCGGCGAAAATCCGCAAAGTGAACGCACTCTATCGCGACGTTGTTCAAGATGAACCGCAAGTCACGATGCTGGATACCTGGGCGCTTTTCGCAGATGTGCACGACGATGCGCAAAGCGAATACTTTCCCGATTTGCTCCACCCAAACGTCCGTGGCTACGGCCAATGGGCAGCTGCGTTGCGTCCGATTTTTGAAACGCTCGGTCTCGCACCGACCTGGCCCGATGATTTTCAACCAGAGGCTGGCTTCAAATCGCTCTTCAACGGTCGAGACCTAACGGGCTGGACTTACGAAAGCGACGTCAACCTCGATGGCAAAACTGATACCACGGACCGCCGCTACGCGGTGCGGAACGGCCGGTTAGTCGTCACGGTTTCACCCCTGCTCCGCGCTTATCGCACGCTTTGGACTACTGAAAAATTTCCGCGCGATTTTGTTTTGAAACTGGAATTCCGCGCGAGCCCGAACGCCGACAGCGGAATTTTCGTGCGCGAGCCGCAGTTGCAGTGTCGCGACTACCTCATTGCGGGCCCATTCACGCGTTTGCATCATTACCGTCCTCTGGACTGGAACGAGGTGGTTATCACGGTGCATGGAGGCCTGGCGCACTGCACGTGTAACGGCGAAGTCATCCAAGACGCGATGCCGATCCCGGCCACCGGTCCGATCGGCCTAGAAAGCGATCACGGCCAAATGGAATATCGCCGTATCCGCATTTCGGAGACGCCGTAGACAATTAACGCCCATCTGCGACTTGTGGGTTGTCCGGCCAGCCGCGGATGTAGCTGCGAACCAGTTTCCCCGCTGGCGTGAGCTGATCTTCATGCCAGTTTCCGTGTGGTGAAGTGCCTTTAACAACAATCGACGAGGTCTCGTTTTTGTCGGACACAGCCCAGTTGCAGTGGATCAGATGATGGGCGCGCATGAAGTCCATCCACTGCTGCGTGGATTCGCGATCGATGCCTCCGTTGCCGTCGGCATTGCAGCTGCCCCACTCAGTCACGATCAGTGCGGCACCGCGGTTCATCGCCGTCTCCGCTTTCTTCCGCAGAAATTCTTTATGACTTCCGGCGTAGAAATGGAGGCTGTAAGCGAGGTTGCTATCCGCGATCGGATCCGCCGCCGCCACATCGACATCCTGCGACCAATGCGGGGAACCGACAACGATTAAACTATTCGGATCGATAGCCCGAATCGCGGCGATGACTCTCTCGGCATATGGCTTCACGTCGTTCTTCCAGGATGCGTCACCTAGCGGCTCGTTAAAGAGTTCATAAATTACGTTGGGACGATTTCCATAACGGCGCGCCATATCTTGGAAAAACGCGATCGATTCGTTCGTGTGCTGATTTGCGTGGTGATCGTGCCAGTCAATAATCACGTACAGATCGTCGGCGATCGCGGCGTCCACCACCGTGATCACCTTGGCGCGTTCCTGCCGTGGATTATTTAGGTAGCCACCCCATTCTACACCCATGGCTGCGCGGACGATTTCCGTTTTCCAGTCTTGTTTGAGCCAGTCGATCGTGCGGCGATCCCAAAACTGTCCCTGCTCTTGGCTCCAGAAAAGACTGTTGCCCGCGAGACTCACCGGTTTTCCGTCTTGGCCGACGATTTGGCCCCCTTCGACATGCAGTCGCCCATGTTGGTTAACTTGAGCGAAAGCACCCGCTGTGGTCAGTGCGAACAGAAAACATTGAAAAAAGAATTTCATTTATAGGATAGTAGAAGCGGAGCTGCGCGAAAAATTGGAGGGGGTTGAAGCGAGCGGTGGAGCGTGGATCATAATGGGTTAGCGAGCGGCCTGCATGTCGTGTAAACAGCGGACAAGCTTAGCATGTTCTATAATGAGAGCCGACCCTAATTTGCGGCGTATGATCCCACGTTGAAAGGTGCCGGCGCTCTCTCGTTCCAGGCGTTCCAATCCGCCTCCCCAACCCCGCTGTAGAAATTTTCAGTCGAGCCTCACCTATCCTGCGACTCCGCCTATCACTGGACTTTTCTCCACTTCACGCGATCCGCATGAGGCGGCGCATGGCTCATCAGAGCACACTGCTATATGCAAAAATTATCCTCTTCGCCGGCGCTCGAGATGCGTTCGGTTGATTTGTTCTCCCAGGTCAAGTCCTGGCTTCAACGTGTCGGCCTGACCGCGTTGCTCTGCTTCACTTGCGCCGCACTGTTCCCCCAGCGCGCGTCCGCTCAAGCTGTTTCCAGTAACTTCGAAGACGGCACAACCCAAGGCTGGATGGCGCGCGGTCCGGTCACGCTCGCGGTCACGTCGGAGACGTCGCACAGTGGATCAAATAGTCTTAAGACAACGGGCCGCACGGCCGGATGGAATGGTCCCGCGATTGATCTGCTCACAAAAATCCCTGTCAGCGCGACCTACCAAATCAGCGGCTGGGTTCGGCTTGTCGCCGGTGAACCCGCCTCGAATCTGAAATTCACCCTCGAACGCACACCCACTGGCGGCTCGACGACTTACGCGCAAATCAATGCGCCGGTCGCCACCACTGACAGCGCGTGGGTACAACTGCAAGGCACGCTGACGCTACCCGCCGATGCGAACAGCGAGTGCACGCTTTACCTCGAAAGCGATGATCCGACGTCGGCATATTATCTTGATGATTTCACGATTACTGCGCTGACCTCGCCGTCGTGCCCCGAGCCTCTAGATCAGAGCGGCATCTCCACAAATTTCGAAGATGGCACCAATCAAGGTTGGACCAGCCGTGGCTCCGCTGTGCTCACCAACGTAATTGCATCCGCCGTGTCGGGCACCCACGTGTTGTCTGTCACGGGCCGCGCCGCGACCTGGCAAGGTCCGAGCATCAACGCGCTCTGCAAACTCCATAAAGGTTCGAAGTACCTCGTGTCGGCCTGGGTAAAACTTCAGCCCGGCGAGACGGCCTGCAATCTGCGCATCTCGCTACAGGCCGGACTCTCGGGCGTGACCAACTACTACACCGTCGTGGGAAATACCGCGGTTACCGATGGCTCCTGGGTGAATCTAGAAACTGAATACACGTTCGGCCTCGATGTGGATCAACTGTCGCTTTATGTCGAATCCGATGCGGGCACATCATCATTCTACCTCGACGATTTTCAGCTCACCTACATTCCGCCGATTCCGATTCAGACCAGCATCCCAAGTTTGAAGGATGTGCTGGCGCCGTATTTTCCGATCGGCACCGAGGTTGAGCCAGAGCAATTGAGCGGCGTGCATCAGGATCTGTTGTTGAAACACTTTACGCAGTTCACCGCCGGAAATGCGATGAAGTGGGACGCGACCGAACCCAGCGAAGGAAATTTCGACTTCTCGCGCGCCGACCAGCTAGCGAATTTCGCCCGCGCTCACGGTCTGCGCATGCGTGGCCACACCATGATCTGGCATCAGCAAGTGCCGGCGTGGGTGTTCCAAGACACTTCTGGCAATCCCCTCCAGCCGGGCAATTCCGCGCATCGCGCGCTGCTGCTCTCACGCATGCAAAACCACATTCACACGGTGATCTCCCGCTACGCGGACATTGTCGATTCGTGGGACGTGGTGAACGAAGCCATCGACGAAACGCAGCCAAATGGTCTGCGCAATTCACCGTGGCTGCAGATCATCGGCCCCGACTTCATCGACTACGCGTTTCAATACGCGAGCGAAGTGGCCAACGGCGCCGCGCTTTTCATCAACGATTACAACACCTATCAGCCGGCTAAACGTGCCGCGCTACAGACCGTTGTTCAAGGTCTGCTCGATCGGCACATTCCTATCAATGGCGTCGGTCATCAGATGCATGTGAACATCTCGTATCCGGCAATCAGTGACGTGCAGCAGACGCTTCAGCTTTTCGCCGGCCTGGGACTGATGAACGAAATCACCGAGATGGACATGAGTGTTTATACAGACAGCACGACGACGACCGAGCCGGATCCGCAAACGCTCATCACACAAGGCTATCGTTATCGTGATTTCTTCAATCTCTTCCGTCAGCAGAAGGACATTATCAACACGGTCACCGTCTGGGGATTGTCCGATGACGTCAGCTGGTTGAAAACATTCCCGATCACGCGTGACGACAAGCCGCTCTTCTTCGACGAGACGTTACAAGCGAAGCCTGCGTATTGGGGTGTCGTCGATCCTTCGCAGCTGCCTATCATTCCCGCGAAGCTGAATGTCACTCACGAGAATAGCTGGCTTGTTGGTACGCTTGAACCATTCTGGGATTCGCTCGCGCCGCAACCGCTCACCTCAGCGACCCAGAATGGTTCTTGGGCGCAGTTCCGAGCGGTCTGGAAAGGCGACAAGGTTTATGTTTACGCCGAAGTGACGGAGAAGACTCTGCAAACCGGCGATGCGCTCGATATCTATATCGGCACGCAGCATTTCAAATATACCAAGCTCGGTCTCTCACTAGCCAATGGGGCGCAGGCGCTGTCGCTTCCGACCAAAACGGGCTACGCGCTCTTCGCCGTGCTGCCTGCGGGTAAAACGCTGGCCCTCGGCACTACACTGCCGTTCGACATCCGAGCAACGAGTGCATCGCTCAAACAGCAAATTTCGTGGAGTGACACGCACAACCAGCAGGACACGAGCACTGCCAATCTCGGCACGTTGACCATGATCAGCGACAAACAAGTCACGA
>FTDT01000143.1_pt1 | contig 20758 bp, 25 predicted proteins | sample 1640021 | NCBI WGS metagenome assembly FTDT01 (sample SAMEA3914869, study PRJEB12502) | metagenome | biome: forest; material: soil | place: USA | collected 2012-03-12 | depth 0.1 m | reverse complement strand
GATGTGCTGCCCCAACCACGTGCATGCTGCTCGCCATTGTAGTCATCGTTCTTCTTACCGTTTTCGTCGCCTTCGACAGCGAAATACCGCGCTGACCGGTGCTTTGCGCGTGTAAGTCAGTCGTCATTGGCTTTGGCTGCTTCGATGCGCCAACGACATTTAAGCCGAGCCGTCGTCTTAATTTTGCTCTGTATGGCCAGTCGTAATTACGTCTATGCGGATGGCGGCGCGACGACGAAACCGGATCAAAACTCCATCACGGCTTCCGTCGCGGAGAGCGGAAAAGAAAGTCACAGCGTGCTTGCCCAAACCGGACTCGATAAAGCCGCTCTTTCGACCGCGATCGCACTCTACCGCCAAAAAAACGATTCGGCTTCGCGCGCTGAGCTAGAAAAAATTATTGCCGCCGAACCGACCAACGCCGAGGCGTTTTTCTATTTAGGAAAAATCGAGCGGCGTGAAAAACATTTTGAAGCCGCAGTAGCCGACCAAGAAAAGGCGACCCAACTCGGCCCCGATCGCGCAGACTATTTCATCGCGCTGGGCGACGCGTACGGGAAATTAGCCAGCGAAAGCCGCTCGTTCACCCTCGCGCAACAGAGTTGTGCAGCGCTTGAACACGCGGTCGGACTCGCGCCGCGCAGCGAAGAAGCGCGCGCCGCCCTGATCGATTTCTGCCGCAAGGCCCCCAGCATCGTGGGCGGAGGCATGGCCAAAGCGTATCAACAAGCCAACGAGCTGCGCGCGATCGATCCACCGGCAGGCACGCGTCTACTCATTACATTGTATGCGGACGAAGGCAGGGATGTTGAGGCATTTCAGGCGGCGGCTGAAACGCTAAAGGATCATCCGGATGATTACGGATTGCTGTTCGCCGTGGGCCGACTCGCCGCGACGGATGGAACGCGTCTGGATGAGGGTGAAACAGACCTACGGAAATGTTTAAACCTGCCAGCGGCTTCCGGATTTCCTGATCACGGCGCTGCGCATTTCAGGTTGGGAGAAATTTTGGAAAAAGAAGGAAAAACCGCCGAAGCGCGGAGCCAGTTTCAAGCTGCAATGGCAGACTCACCGTCGAACGAAGAAGCGAAAAGGGCGTTAGCGCGGTTGGAGCAAAATTCGGTCGCAGCGCCATCGCGTTAGCGAGTATTTAAGCCTGCAGGCGGTTCGGCGGGGGGTCCGGCCGCACTCCCCCATCGATCTAGTTTAATTTTTCTGCGCAAACTCTGGTGTCTTTTCAGCCCCAACTTGGGCGCTTTTTTTGCGTCACTCGTGCACGCCTCCGAGCTCTACTTCTCCTCCACTAACCACTGTAGATCCACGCCGCCGCCCGATTCTTGCTGTAAGATCGAACCGAGGGTTTTCATCACCGGCGCAATCTCGCGATCAATCTGCCACGGCGGATTCACGACCAGCAAACCGCACCCGTGCATTTTCAGATTCGAATACTCGCCCGCAATCCACAATTCCGCGGTCAATGCCGGCGCCCGTCTCGCGATCCTCACCGCCTGCAAGAACTCATCGGCGCGCGCACGTTGCGTGAGCGGATACCACACAGCCACCGTCGCAGCGGGCAAACGTCGCTGGGCTTCACTGAGAGCCTCAAGCACCCGCGCGAACTCGTCTTGATTTTCGAAAGGCGGATCGATCAGCACGAGCGCGCGCTTTTCCAACGGCGGCAACATCGCCCGGATCGCCGTGTATCCATCAAGGTTGTGCAGCGACACCCCTTTCTGTCGAAAAAACTCGTCTTCCAGTGCCGCGAATTCCTCGGGATGAAGTTCGCAAGCAGCGAGCCGATCCTGCGGCCGCAAATACAATTGCGCCAGTCGCGGTGAACCGGGATAATACCGGGGCGTATCCGCGGCAGCATTACCGCGCTCACGATCGAATCGCTGCACCGTTTCAAGGTAGTCGGCGAGGACCGGCCCGAGATTTTCTGCGTGCCAGAGGCGTCCGATCCCATCGGGGAACTCCGGCCGCCGTTCCAAAGTGTCGCCTTGCAGCGCGAGCGAAAGATCGTAGCTGCCCCGCCCTGCGTGCGTGTCGAGAAAGAGGAAACCTTTTTCTTTTTTCTGCAGCCCGCGAATTAATGGAATGAGCAGCGCATGTTTCCATACGTCCGCGAAATTCCCGGCGTGATAGTGGTGCAGATAATTCATACCCGTTCCCGCGCAGCTTTGATTATTTCACTGGCACCTTAACGACCACTTTACGCACCACGCTCGGCGCAGCTTCCACCGACAAACTCGGCATGTGTCCATCAACCGGATACAAGATAGTCGCTTCTCCCGGCTTTAAGAGCAGGGCGCTCGTGCGATCTTTAAATTGATAAAATAATATATCCTGGGCGGGAGTCCGGTCGTCTTTGACCTGTAAACCGGCGATGTCTTGCACCTCGATCAACTCTTCTCCGTCCACGATCACCTGGATATCGATGTACGCGCGGTGCGATTCGAAGGCGGTGTCACGACGGTCTTTTGTCCAATAAACCTGTTCGAGCGCGAAGGCACCGCCGGTCAATTCCACGCGCTCTGTTTTGCCTTCCGGAATCCGACGAATACGTCGGTCGCCCTCGCTGCCTGCTGTCAGAACCTGTTCCAAATACTCGAAGGCCGCGCGAAATTTTTCTGTATCGCCCGTCTGCGCGCGCAAGGTTTCCAATGATCCAAAAATGGCCATGCGCCAGATTCGCGCGACCGCTGCGAACCACGCAAGCGTGGAACGTTTTTACACGCACCCAGGAATATTGCGACAGCTTTGGCTTTGCCCCCGATGTGCGCTCAAGCGAGCGTTGGAGCCATTTTTGTTTTCCGCTTTCCGTGGCTTTGGCTTCCGCCATTCTGCACTCTCCAGTCATCATTCTGCATTTCAGCCTGTGCTCACCCGAATCATTTCCGATGTCCATTATCAGGATCCCGCGAGTTGGATCCAAGAACTCTCGCAGTTGGAGCCGTTGCTGCAGGGAGTTGATTTGCTGATCGTGAATGGCGATTTGCTCGACACGCAGATCCTGACGGATGCAGGCCCGACGGTTGCGAAGATTAAAACATTCATCGCGGAACGGGTGCCTCAGGTGATTTATGTTACCGGCAACCACGACCCGGATATCTCGGCAACTCACGAAATTTCTCTCGCACAAGACGCGATTTGGATCACGCACGGTGACGTGTTTTTCGATGACATCGCGCCTTGGGGCCGCCCCGTCATCGAGCTTCGGCGCCGCATCCGCGCGCTTGCTGGCGACTTGCCCACCGCCGAGTTTCGAAAACTGGAAACGCGTTTTAAAATTTTCCGCCAGGTCACCTTAAAACTACCCCGCGAACACGATCCCGAATCGCGCGGGTTTTTCGCAAAGTGCCGGCGGATTTTTCGCGCCGCCTTTCCGCCGACGCGCATCCTCACGATGATCCGCGTCTGGCGCGAGATGCCCGACATCGCCTCGCGTTTCGCCGATGAGCAGCGCCCGCGCGCGAAAGTCATATTGACCGGTCACACTCATTTTCACGGCGTGTGGAAGCGCGGGCGTCATGTGATTGTGAATACAGGATCGCTTTGCGCGCCGCGCGAAGGCCAGATCGTCGATCTCACTGACAACGCTCTCGCGGTCCGCCGCGTCGCGCGTCGCGCCGGAAAATTTTATCCGGGCAAAACGGTTGAACAATTTTCATTCGCGTCTCTTTCAATCCCCGCAGTAACCAACATCGTATGAGCATCGCATTCGGCTGGTGGGCTAAAGACCCAGAAGGCGAGAAATTTCAGATCAACGTCGCCATTCATGGCGGCAACATCGAGTGGACCCGCAAACAGGGCCACCACGCGTCGTGGCAAGTTTACGGCCCACCCACCGAAGACGATTGGGACAAGCTCATCGACGAAGCCAGCCGCCGCGTGCCGCGCAGACTGATTTCCCCGAAGCAGTTTGCTGATATTAAAGCACTGCGGGAAAAGGGTTAGGTCGGCTTCGTCTTTTCTCGCGCGTCTTCCTTTTGGCGGAGACCGTTTGAAAGCGGCCTCCTCCGACATGGGGTGCTGCGACTCGTCGCCGCCTTTCAAGGCGAAATTCAATTCGCCTTCAAGATGCGTGCTTCTTTTGTGATAGGAGAAATGTCTCTTTCAACCAATTGCGGGCGAATAAATTCGCCCGCCTAAGGCGGCGACGAGTCGCCGCACTCCATGTCGGAGCGAAGTTCGCCAAACAAAAATAGAGGCAATTCCTTTCGCACCAGACTCGTGTTTTTTATGAAATAAACCCTCTCGTCTCCGGCCAATGCAGCCGGAACGCCGGAGTGAAATCATCCGGTCGCAAGCGCATCGCTGCGCTGATTTCGTCGGGTAAAAACCATTCCCCCCGGTCGATTTCCGCCGGATTCACGCTTGGTTGATCGTCGCTTTGTAAGGTAAAAACGGATACAAATTCCCAGCCCGTGTCCGGCTGCGGGCGCAAGCGCAAGCGGTGCACCAGCTGGTTCGCCGTCGTCACGATGCCGATCTCCTCCTGCAACTCCCGCACCGCTGCGGCCAGATAATTTTCGCCGGTGTCCAGATGTCCCGAACAGGAGGAGTCCCATCGCCCCGGCGAACTGTCCTTCAACATTGACCGCTTCTGCAAAAAAACCTTCCCGGCTTTGTTGTGCACTAGCACATGCGTCGCTCGGTGCCATAATTTTTGCGCGTGCACCTCCCGCCGCGTCGCCTGCCCCACTACGCGATCCTCTGCATCCACAATATCGAAGATCTCATCGCCACGCTGCGGTACCGAAGGCTGGTGTAGGTTTGGCTTGTGCATATGCTAGGAACGTGTCCTTTCGTGAGCCCAAACTGTTCGCCGCGCCATGCCAAAAATCGAGGTCAATAAAGTCGCTGAAATCCTCAAGAAAAACCAGCTCGAGCCCAAGCTCCTCCGCCAAATTGTCGAGGAGATGAACCAACTGACCCAGGCCGAAGCGGAAGAGGAAAAGCCACCCGCCCTCAAAAAGCAGTTCGTCATCCTGATCTCTGATCCAGACGAAAAGCTGTCCAAGCATGACTTTGTCGGCTGGGTCCTGCAAATCCCGGAGACCGAAAGTCCGGCCACGACCCAAGACCGCATCTTCCGCGGCGTCTACGACTACAACGCCTCCAAAAAAGGCCGGCTCTATCCTGCAAAAACCGTCGGCGAAGCGCTTGAAAATGTTCCCGCCAAGCATTTCAAAGAAGCCGAGGTTTGGATTAAAACCAAAACCCCCGTGCTCATGCTGCGCACGGACAACGAGATTCCCAAAGAATAATTTTTCTCCGTGAACGACGCCTCGCTGCTGCTCTACGCCGATTCTGCTCACAATTCGGACCAACTCTACTTCGGCCGCGTCCACGTTCCGGATCCCTTTATCTCGTTCACTTGGGGCCGCAAAAAATGCGCCGTCGTCAGCGCGCTTGAACTCGGCCGCGTCAAACGCGACTCCACCTTCGACCGCGTATTTCCACTCGAAGCCGCCGCCAAAACGGCCAAGGCCCAATATCCCGATCGTAAAATCACGCCAGCCGAAGTCATCGCGACGCTCGCGCGCGAACATCGGATCGAACGTTTCGTCGTGCCGGACGATTTTCCCGCCGGCATCGCGACGCGCCTGACCCAGCTCGGTCTGACCATTGAGATCGCCGACGGACCGATTTTCCCGCGCCGCGAAATCAAAACCGCCGATGAAGCCGACGCGATTCGCGAAGGCAATCGCTGCAGCGCACTCGGCATTGGCGCCGCCGAAAAAGTTCTCCGCGAAAGCACGATCAAGGGCAGCAAACTGATCTACCGCGGCAAACCGCTCACCTCTGAGCGCCTCAAAATCGCCATCGAAATCGCCTGTCTGGAAGCCGGCGCCGTGTCTCTCGACACGATTGCGGCAGGCGGCGACCAAGCCTGCGACCCGCACCACCGCGGCAGCGGACCGCTCCGCGCCAACGAACTCATCATCGTCGACGTTTTTCCGCGCGTTAACGCCACAGGCTATTTCGGCGACATGACCCGCACTTTCTTGAAAGGCCGCGCTAGCGACGCGCAACGCAAACTCGTCGAGGCCGTTCGTGCGGCTCAACTCGCGGCGTTAAAAGTGATCAAGCCTAACATCGACGGTCCGCTCGTTCACAAGCAAGTGGTCGACATTTTCGCTCAGCGCGGTTTCGAAACCAAACACAGCGAGCAAGGCTCGGTCGGCTTTTTTCACGGTACTGGCCATGGCGTCGGCCTCGCGATTCACGAAGCTCCGCGGATTAACAGCTCGACGAGCTATCGCCTCAAACGCGGGACCGTCGTCACCGTTGAACCAGGTCTCTATTACCCTGGCTTGGGTGGCTGCCGTATCGAGGATGTCGTCCAAATTTTGGATACGCCGCTGATGCTCTCGAAATTTCACTACCGCTGGGAAATCGAATGATCTCTGCCGCCGCCGCAAGCGACTTGCTAGAAAAAATCACGCGACTGCGCGTGCTCGTGATTGGCGACGTGATGCTCGATCACTACATCTGGGGCGACGCGACGCGGATTTCGCCCGAAGCGCCCGTGCCAGTCGTTGACATTGCCAACGACACTTACACCGCCGGCGGCGCGGCCAACGTCGCACTCAATATCGCTTCACTTGGCGCCGCCTGCACGATCGCCGGCTATTTCGGGGATGATGAGGCAGGCCGACGGCTAACAGGCATTCTCAACGAAAAGAAAATCGCCGCTATCCACACGCCCGGAACCGGCGCCACCATCCTGAAAACGCGGGTATTGGTTCAACACCAGCAGCTCTGTCGTCTCGACCGCGAATCGCCGCCGCACGCCTATCGCATTGACCCTGCGAAAATCGAATCATTGCTCAGCGACGCGATTACAAAGCACGATGCGATTATTTTTTCCGACTACGCGAAGGGCTTGCTCACCGAGGAATTGGTGGCACATGTTCATCGGTTAGGTCGAAAGGCCGGCCGTTTCATCGCCCTCGATCCCAAGCCCCGGCGGCCGCTGGCCTTTCACGATTTGGATTTGATCACGCCAAATCGCCGCGAAGCCCTGCAGCTTGCCGGCATCACGCCAGAACCGCATCAACCGTTTCCTGCAGCGCAGGTTTGCTCACAACTTCATCGCCGCTACGGCACCCACAATCTCGTCGTCACCCTAAGCGAAGACGGCATGCTGCTCTCGAAAGACGGCCAAGTCGGCAAAGTGATCCCGACCGCTGCGCGGGAAGTCTTCGACGTTTCTGGCGCGGGCGACACTTCGCTCGCGTCCTTGGTGCTCGCGCTCTGTGCGGGTGCAGATTTGGAAACCGCGGCGAACTTCGCGAACGCCGCGTCAGGCGTCGTAGTGGCTAAGATTGGCACAGCGACGGTCACGCCGGCTGAGCTCTTAAAGTACCTGGAGAGCTGAGCCGATGTGTGTTGGCCCAGCCGGGTGCACACGGTGTTCGGAACCTAACATTCACAATGGCTTCTGCGAAAGCGCTGTTTCTGGACCGGGATGGAACCTTAATCGTCGACAAACATTATTTGCACGATCCTGCGGGCGTTGAGCTGCTCCCCGGCGTGGTTGACGGTCTGAGTCATGCGCGGAAGTTGGGGTATCGTTTTTTTCTGTTCAGCAATCAGTCGGGTATTGGTCGTGGCTTTTACACGATGGCCGACGCGATTCGCGTGAATGAGCGAATGGAGGAGTTGATCGGGCTGGAGCGTCCCTTGTTCGAAGGCATCTGCATGGCGCCGGAAACGCCAGCGCAGCCGATCAATTATCGGAAGCCTTCGCCAAAGTTTATTTTGGAGATGATCGCGACGTACCAGCTCGATCCTGCGCAGTGCATCATGGTGGGCGATCGCGAAAGCGACGTGGAAGCCGGCCGCAACGCGGGAATTCGCACGGTTGGTTTGTGTAACGGGAAGTTGAATACAGAAGCTTGGTCGAAGTTCGGTTTTAAAAATTTGCCGCTCTACGCGGATTTTGGAGCGTTTGTGGAAACGCTGTGAGCGTCTGCAGCAGGATCGCGTCTTTTGAGTACGTAGATTTGGGAGAAACCTAAACTTTAGAGCCGGTTTAGTTAGCCTCCGACATGGAGTGCGGTGACTCGTCACCGCCTTCAAAGGCAAAACTCATTTCGCCTTCCAGTGATATAAATACCGGAAAAATAGAGCGAACGTACAAACGTTGCGGGCGAATGAATTCGCCCGTCAATGGCGGTGACGAGTTACCGCACCCCATGCTGAAGTCGGACACGCCATCCCCTTTCCCCTCTGCCCAAACAACTTAACTTACCAACCAAGAACTTCAGATTGCCTTACGGCCAGATCGTGTTCATTTGAACACTATGCCCACTGATCGCCAGCAGAAGATTCTCGAACACGTGCTCGCCTATCAAGCAGAGCATGGTGTGTTTCCCACCCTTCGCGAGATCCAAGCGCACTTCGGTTTTGCCAGCCCTTTTGCGGTCACACGTCATCTGCAAGCGCTGGAAAAACAAGGTCTGCTCACCCGCACGCCGGGCAAATCACGCAGCTTTCATCGCCCCGGCGGCTTCGCCGCTTCTGCGACGCGTGTTCCTCTTTTCGGTACGATTCCGGCCGGTCTGCCCGTTGATGCCATCGCTGAAGCCGATGCTTTTATCGGTGTCGACCTGATCACTCTCGGGGTTCGGCCGGGCACGCCGCTCTTCGCCTTAACTGTCCGCGGCGACTCCATGACCGGCGCTCACATCACCGATGGTGATTTAGTTTTTCTCACGCCTCGCGAACCGCGTCCGCGCGAAATCGTCGCTGCGCTCATCGACGGGGAGTCGACGCTTAAACGCTTCCTCGTGCAACATGGACAAGCTTTCCTGCGCGCGGAAAATCCGCGTTACCCCGACCTGATTCCGGTAAACGAACTTTTGATCCAAGGCGTCATGGTCGGTCTTTTGCGGCGCACCGCCGAAAGCTAAAACCTCCGGGCGCGTTCTGTGCCCATCTTTTGAATACATTTTCCATCCTCTGCCCTCATGGCCTCCGCGCCGGACAAAATCCTCGCGCTGCGCGAACTGCTCGCTCGGCGCTTCCCGCAAGCCTGCGCCTCCGTGCGCGGACGCTGCGTGACCACGGGGATTCCGGCGATTGATGACGTCAGTGGCGGCTTGCCGATCGGCGCCGTCACAGAAATCGTATCCTCCACGCCCAGCGCCGGGAGCATGCTCTTGTTGGCCCGCGTCTTTGCCGTTTGCCGCGCGCAAAATCTGCGCGTCGCGCTGATTGATGGCGGCAATAGTTTTGATCCTCAATCTTTCACGCCCGACGAGCTGGCGCATCTGGTCTGGATTCGTTGTCGCGCGTTGAAACAGGTCATGCAGGTGGCCGACTTGGTGGTGCGCGATGCCAACTTCGGACTCGTCGTTCTTGATCTGCGTAACCAAACCGAACGCGAGTTACGCCGCGAGCCGTCGACTGGATGGTACCGGCTGCAGCGCGCCGCCGAGCAAAACGATTTGCCACTATTAATTGCCACGCCCAGCGCACTCATCCCCAGCGCGCTGCTGCGCTTCGGACTCAATCACGCATTTCACCTAACGGATCTAGATGAGCCCCGCCACACCTTGGCAGAAGAACTCGCCGTCGAACTCCACCGCCAGCGGCGGCAAATTGAACAGGAGGCCGTCTGATGTATGCAGTCATTTGGATCGAAAACTTTTCCTTGCAGGCCGTGGCCCGCATCTCGCCGCCGATCTCGGCCCACGCGCCTTTGGCTGCGATTTCCAGTGAAGTCAAAAAGCCGCTCATCCTGCAGGTAAACGACGTCGCTCGGCGCCTGGGCGTTGAAGTCGGCATGACTCCGTCACAAGGCCAGGCGCGATGCACTGCTCTTGGGCTGCACTTGATCTCTCCAGCGGCCGAAACGGAGGCGCAAAATGTTCTGCTCTCCTGCGCACGCGACGTCGCGCCTTTGCTCGAATCGACCGCCCCCGGAATCTGCACCTTGGACGTGCGCGGGCTGAGCACGGAAAATCGTTCGCGCGATTTGGCGTGTGCGCTATGTCAATTGCGAGCGCAAGGCTTGGTCGGCACCGCCGGCATCGGCGCCACCCCGTTGCTGGCGTTGTATGCCGCGCGGGAAACCACATCCGTTCGTACGGTTCAACATGCGGCTGCGTTTCTGCATTCGTTGCCGCTCGTCGTGGCTGAACCGCCGCCAGAACTTGCGCCGATTTTAACCAGTTGGGGCCTCACCACGCTTGGTCAACTCACGGCCTTGCCCAAAGCCGATCTTGTGCGGCGACTAGGTGCGGCTGGGGCAGCCTTGTGGGAGCGCGCCCGGGGTGGCGAACCGCGCCCACTGAACCCGCACACGCCACCACCGGAATTCGCGGCGTCATTGGATCTTGAATACGAAGTAGAAACCACCGAGGGCGTGCTCTTTTTGCTACGGCGTTTCGTGGACCGGCTCGCTCTCGAATTGCGCACGCAGCATCGCGCGGCCGCAGAAATGACGTTGCAATTAAAGTTAGCCGACGAAACCACGCACGAACGCAGCTTTCGTTTGCCCGAGCCGAGCACGCACGAAGAAATCCTTTTTCGCACACTGCACAGTTATCTCGAGTCGGTGCAAACACCCGCCGCGGTGGTCGGTGTTGGCTTGAATATCTCGCCGGTGAGACCGCTCGTGCGGCAACCCGGTTTATTTGAAACCGGCCTGCGCGATCCACACGGTTTCGCCGAAACGTTAGCACGCGTCTCCGCCATCGTCGGCAGCGATCAACTTGGCACACCGCACCTTGAAGACACGCATCGGCCTGATGCCGTGGTCCTCGCTCCGCCTTTGCCTGTCGTGCCTCCCCAAGAAACGGCTGGAGTTTGGCCTGCCTTGGGTCTGCCGCTGCGACGTTTTCGCCCGCCGCTGTCGGTCCACGTTGAGACGGCCCAAAATGGTCAACCCGGCTTCCTTTCCGGCGGCCCCGTGCATAGCCCGATCGCCGCGGTCCGCGGCCCGTGGCGCAGTTCCGGCGATTGGTGGAAACCGGAAAACTGGGCCCGCGAAGAATGGGACGTCGAACTAGCCATCGGCGGCATCTATCGCCTCTCCCGCATCGCCAGCGATTGGTATCTGGACGGCGAATACGAGTGAAAGCTTATTAACTCGTGACTCATCTATCGGTTATATTTATCCAAATACCTTACCACTCAAAAAGCGCTTCTGACACCCTAACCGCATCGATGAGCTACTTCGAACTCCACGCTCGCAGCGCTTTTAGTTTTTTGCGGGGAGCTTCCACGCCGCTCGATTTAGCAAAGGCGGCTTTTGAGGCGAAATTGCCAGGGCTGGCGCTGCTTGACCGCGATGGAGTTTATGGTGCGCCGCAGCTGTATTCAGCGGCTCGTGACAATCAGCTGCGCTCCCTCGTGGGTCTCGAGCTGACGATGGAAGACAATACCGTCGTCCCGCTGCTGGCAGTGACCCGGACCGGTTATCAAAATCTCTGCCGACTCGTCACTGAAACCAAACTCAGCGAACGACTGGTCACGCCAGCCAACGTCGAATACGATCTCGATCCCCGTGAACGCAAACGCCCGTGCTTCGCCAGTTGGGACGAGCTCGCTCGTTTTTCTGAGGGGTTGATCGCTTTGACCGGCGATGAGGAAGGTCCAGTGCGCAGCGCGTGGCGCGAACAAGGCGTACCCGCGGCAGAAAGCCAGTTGGAAAAACTGGTGAACGTGTTTGGCCGCGATCGGCTTTATGTCGAATTGCAGCGCCACCGGATTCGCGGAGAAGAGCGCGAACTTGCCTTCCTCACCGATCTCGCGGCCGCCAAAAAACTCCCGGTCGTCGCCACCGGTGGCGTCACCTATGCGACCAAGCCGGTGCGCGCCGCCGCCGATGTTTTCACCTGCCTACGGTTGCACACGACACTCGATGCCGCCGGCAAAAAACTAGCGGTCAACGACGAGCGCGACATCAAAACCGCAGCGGAAATGAAGCAGCTCTTTCATCGCTATCCCGAGGCGTTGAAAAATTCCCTTCGCTTGGCCGACCGAATCGAATTTACGCTTAAAGACCTCGGTTACCATTTCCCGGAATTTGCCGTCCCGAATGGTCACAATATGGAGACTTTCTTGCGCGATCGCACGTTTGATGGCGCACGAGAGCGGTTAGAGAAGCTCACGCCGAAGGTGACGGGGCAGCTCGAGACCGAACTCGCGCTGATCAACAAGCTGGGCTTCAACGGCTATTTTCTGATCGTTTGGGACATCTGCAAATGGGCGCGCGAGCGCGGCATCCTGGTGCAAGGCCGGGGCAGCGCCGCCAACAGCGCAGTGTGCTATTGTCTTGGGATCACCGCCGTCAACCCAGTGAAACAACGTCTGCTCTTCGAACGGTTTTTGAGCGAAGGCCGCGTGGGTGCAGATGGGCGGCCATCGTGGCCCGATATCGATCTGGATTTTCCCAGCGGCGATCTGCGCGAGAGCGTGATCCAGGAAGTTTATCGGCGTTATGCGCCACGCGGCGCCGCCATGACAGCAAATGTAATCACCTATCGCGGTCGTAGCACGGTCCGCGAAATCGGCAAGGTGCTCGGTTTCGGCGACGACACGCTTGATCGGTTTTCGAGTCTCTACGCCAACGGCGATTTCCCGCACACTTTGCAGTTATCCCAACAGCTCGACATGTCGGGCATCGCCGCCACGCATCCGCGTGCGAGTGCGTTAGTCAAATTGCACCAGCAAATCTACGGCCTGCCGCGCCATCTTGGGCAACACTCCGGCGGGATGGTGATTTGTCAGGGACATTTGGATACCGTGGTGCCGCTTGAACCTGCGTCGATGCCCGGCCGCGTCGTCTGCCAATGGGATAAAGACGACTGCGAGGATCTCGGGATCATCAAAGTCGATTTTCTAGGCCTGGGCATGATGGCCGTGCTGCAGGAGACGCTCGAATTGTGTTCGCATCTTCCGGACGGCCCCAAGCAATTGCACGACATCCCGCTCGACGACGACGCCACCTTCGACGCGATGCAGAAGGCGGAAACGGTGGGCGTTTTCCAAATCGAGAGCCGCGCGCAAATGGCAACGTTACCGCGGCTGCGGCCGAAAGTGTTCTATGACGTCGCCATCCAAGTCGCGATTGTGCGCCCTGGCCCGATCGTCGGAAATTTAGCGCACCCACTGATTCGGCGACGCAATAAACTAGAACCCGTTGAGTACATCGATCCGAGTATCGAGGATTTGGTTAAGCCAATTCTCGAACGCACTCAGGGCGTAATTCTTTTTCAAGAGCAGATGCTCGAACTCGGGATGGTGTTGGCCAACTTTACCGGTTCGGAAGCGGAAGAATTACGGCGTGCGATGGGGTTTGCTCGCGATAGCTCGCGTCTCGAAAATGCGCTCAAGAAATTCGTAACCGCGCTGCGCAAAGCGGGGCACAACGAGATCGTGATTAGCAAACTTTCTGAAGCGACACTCTCGTTCGCGTCGTACGGATTTCCTGAATCACATGCGATCAGTTTCGGCCTGCTCGCCTATACCAGCACGTGGCTGAAAGTGCATCGGCCCGCGGAGTTTTTGGTCGGGCTCCTCAATAATCAGCCGATGGGCTTTTATTCGCCGTCGACTTTATTGCAGGACATGCGCCGCAAGAAAAATGTGAAAGCCAAGCCTGTTTGTGTAGTGAACTCCGACTGGGTTTGCACGGTCGTCGATGATCGCACCATTCGCATCGGGCTGAACTATGTGCACGGCCTCCGCGAAAGCGCTGTTCGAAAAATGCTCACTGTCCGCCAAGAACGCGCCTTCAGTTCACTCGGTGATTTTCTGCGCCGGACGGTATTCACCGCGGCTGAACGCCGCGCGCTCGCTGCGGTGGGCGCATTGAATGGACTCGCCGAACATCGTCGCGCCGCGCTTTGGCAAGTCGAAGCAGCGTGGTCCAGCGACGAAGAATTATTTCACCGTTTCGCCGACGACGAAGATACTTTAATCCCACTCGAACCAATGTCGCGCGAGGAGCGCGTGAATGCAGATTTTGCGGGCATGTCCATCACCACGGGCATTCACCCGATGGCGCTGTTGCGTGACCATTTGCGCGAGGGGATTTGGCGCGCGGGCGATTTGACGTTGGTGAAAAACGGCGAGCGCGTGACTATCGCCGGCTCGGTAATTTGTCGTCAGCGTCCCGGAACGGCGAAAGGATTTGTTTTCGTGAGTCTCGAAGATGAAACCGGCATCGCCAATGCCGTCGTGCCGCCAATGGCCTTCGAGAAGCAACGCCTGGTGATTACGCAAGAGCCTTCACTTATGATCACGGGGAAGCTGCAAAACATCGCTGGTGTCATCCACGTGCGCGCTGAAAAAATCGAGGCGCTTTCCGAAGCCACTCTGCCCGCCCAAGCCTCGCACGACTTTCGCTGACCACGTCAGGCGTTTTTATTTAACCTATGCGATAGGATTGTGGACGTGGCTCCGTCTTTTACTTCGCAACAAAGCCGCTTCTATGGTGAAGTTACTCGTGTGAAATAATCTCCGCTCGGCCGTTCTTTCACCAGTTCAAGAACACTCATAATTTTCTCTTTCGGAATCACGTTCGCTGCACGCTGATGGGCGGCGATGCTGCTCCAAGTTTCGAGGATCACGAATACTTCCGGCTCGCGTTGGTCACGCAGCAACCGACACGACTCGCAGCCTTCAGCCTTGCTCACCACGTCAATCACTTCCGATAAAAACGTTTTCAATTGCTCCACGCGATCTGGTTTGGCGGTGAAATAGTTAAGGCGGGTGATAGACATACTTTTAACGTTAGAGGTGAGTCACGTGAACCTTCACCGTACGCTTCACCGACTTCATTTCAATCCCAACTCTCAATAAGTTTTTGCCCGCTTAGCTCTAGCTGTTGCCGAATGTCGGCACGAGCTAACACTTGATGATCATCGAGACTATTCGATCCAAGTGCCAGTGACACGCAGGCTTCTTCGAGAATACTTGCCGACATCGTTCGAAGCACTTCTTTCAGAGACTGTACGGCAAAGTCAGAGCCGCGTGCAGCCTGCAGAATCACCACACGTTTTCCTGCGAAGGCAGGGTCGCTGACCAGCCAGTCCAAGGCGTTTTTGAAACTGCCCGGCAAGGCGTGGGCATATTCGGGCGTTGAGATGATCACGGCATCAGCCTCGCTAATCGCCGCACGCCACCGGACGATCTCGGGAGCAATTGAGCCGCAATCGTCATCGGGATTAAAATGGGGCAAACTGCCGATCTCGGTAAAGGCGCTCACCTCGCAGGCGCGTGGCAGCATGCGGGTGTAGGCCCGCAGTATGGCTGCGTTGGACGACTTTTTTCGCAAGCTTCCGCAAACCAGAAGAACCTTTGGCAATTTCACCACGTCAGTTTGACGGTCTTTACTCGGAGCAGATCAAGATTCTTCAGCAAAGTGTAGATCAAACCAGGTCTGAATATCGTCGCGCCCGCCGAAGCCGCGCGCAGCCTTTGCCGCCTTCAACTCTTCACTGCCCGCGTCACGCCAGCCACGCTTGGATAGAAACTGATTCCAAACATCGATCTGATCTTCCGTAGGTCGGGTGCCGCTTTGGTAAGCCCAGGCGAGAATCTCGTCGTCAGTGCCGCCCTGCAGGACTCGTTCAACCAGCGCAGTGTAGTCGATGTTCAAGAAGCGACAGCACCGCGCGTCAAAGTGCGTCCGATTGGCCGTTCCGGTAAAGTAATCAGCGGGAAGTTTTCCGGCGGCTTTCAATCGGATCTTGTCGAGCATCCGCCCGAAATAGACGAGACCGCCCACCTGTTCAGCATCACCACGAAGACCGGGAATTTTCATTTGCAAATGTTGGTTTACAAATCGAAGGACGCCGATCCCAAATCTCAAGCCATGAACACAGCAGCACGCTTTTTAGGTGAGCCCATTGTCACCTAACCGATGCACTGAGTCATGTTACGCCGCCGACCAGCCGCTAAAACTCCTCCAGCGAATGGATAGTGCGGTGCTGCTGCCACTGAGGATTTGTCCCCGCGCGATCGAGTAGGATGGCCTGGCATCCCACCGCCAAAGCGACCTCGACGTCTTTACGTTCGTTGCCGATGTAGGTCAATTCGCTCGGTGCGCAGCCCATCGCTCGCGCGAGTGCGCCCAGGGTTCCCGGAGAAGGTTTTCGAAAGCCCGCGTCGCGCGAGGTAATCAGCGTATCATATAAACCGTCGAGACCGCTCTGAGCAAGATCATCTAGTACGAACTCGCGCGGCATGCCGTAAGGCACATCGGTGAACAATCCAATTCTTGCCCCCCGCTCCCGCAGTCGACGCAACGCATCTATCGTGTCGGGAAAACATCTCAGCCTTTGACGGAAAAACCGAAAAAACGCGGCCGCCGAAGCCTGCTCGTCGACGGGACCCGTGAAATTGAATACAGCGGCGAGTTTTTCTGCGACCTCGAGAAATGCGATCTCGTTTTTGCGAGGATGGAGCCGCGTGTTATATAGTCGAAGCATCGCACAACCGCGTTCAGTTTCAGCATCGCCGAAAGAACATTTCCACGCGTCCGCCAAACCGCTGAGTGCATTCGGATAGTAAGGCTCCCAGCTGAGCGGGAAGTTTCCATATTCCACCAGTGTATCGCCTATATCAAAACCGAGATAACTGCCCACTGACATCTCTTTAAATCACGTCAGACTTTTATCTGAGCTTTTCGCCGTCGGCGTGAAAAAGTGTTCGCGATCATTCGGCTTCTCTTGCCGCAAAGGTGGGCGATTGCCAAATCGAACGAGATGATAGACCAACAGGACGAGTTCGATGGCAATCGGCCCGATGCAGACGAGTCGGAAAAGTTTTAACGATGACAGATGGAGCAAATAACTGATCAAAAACTGGGTGGCAAAGAAAACGCCGAGCAAAATGCCGAGGATTTCCCGTTTAGCCAAGCGGCGCTCGGCGACCATTAATTTATCGACTCCGGGAATGAGCGAAAGAAAGCCGAGGACGCCCGCGGCAGACCTCAGCACTGGGACGGCCAGCAGATGGAGTGTCGACATGATCGGCTGACCCATCGTGAGTGCGCGGACCAGTTTGATCACGATTGTGCCCAAAACCGTCAGCGCCGCTCCGCAGGGGAAAACTGCGAGCAAGAGAATGAGCAGCGTCGCGCCGTTGCGAACCGCAGGTTTCATCGCGTTAACGGTGGAAGATGAGCCACGACGTAAGAGGTAAAGACGTTTCGTGTGCGCGCAGCGTCGCGGGGGGATAACGCTGCTACGCGGGTCATTGAAATTCAAATTCCCGCGATCACGAGCAAAATCGCAAGTCCCCGCCCAGCGACGGGTTAATCGAAGTCGATCAGCGAAGGCGTTTCCGACCACCCATGACCGCCTAAAATCGCCTCAAACTTCGCCTGCGGAACATGCGCGGCGAGATTTTTGGCGTGCTCGAACGGAATCACTCGATCGTCGATCGCGCCAAAAATCTTCACAGGGCCGCGATAATTGCGCAGCGCAGTAAGATTGTCCCAGTCATCTTTCATCAACCAACGAACGGGGAACCAGGGAAATTGCTGGGCCGCCACTGCGCTCAGCCGATCGAAAGGCACGAGCAAAATGAGTTTCGCCGGCGGATGCGGCAGGCTCGCTAGATAACAAGCCGGTCCACTCCCCATCGACTCGCCGATCACGTTGACAGGAGCATCTGGAAAGCGGGTTTGTAAATCTCGGTACGCCACTTCGGCAGCCGCGTTGAACGCGTCTTTCGACGGCGCCCCCCTGCGCAATCCGTAGCCTGGATATTCGAGCACGTAGAATGCGTCCTCGCTAGGAATCCAGCGCAGTACGTAACCACGCATGCTGGCTTGTCCGCCATTTCCATGCATCATCAGCCAGACGGCTTTCGGCTTTGTCACCTCGCGGCTGTAGCCGATAGTTTCACCTTTCGCCCTCCACGAACTCATCGGCGACTCGTTCGTGTAATGGCTCGGGAAAAACAGGAGCGAACGTTGCTTTATAAAAAGTAAAATTCCCAGAGCCAGATACGCCCCGGCAAAAATCACCAGCGCGATCAGCAGCAGTCTAACAAACATGCAGCGTCCTGTTTAGCGAGGACGAAAATTCAGGATGCCGCGACCGTCACCATCCAGCTGATGCCAAAGCGGTCTTTCAACATTCCGAAGCTGGGCGACCAAAAAGTCTTTTGCATCGGCATCTTCACCAGCCCGCCGGCCGACAGCGCTGCGAAAGCCGACTGCGCCTCTTGCGCGGTAGAAAAACTGAGCGACAAAGCAAAACCCTCGAAGCGCAATTGGTCATCATCGCCGTCGGAAGCCATCACGATATTATCGCCGATGCGAAAGGTCGCGTGCATCACCTTCTTTTCAAAACCGGCGGGAATAGAACCGGGCTGGAGGGGATGCGGCGATTCATTATAGCGCATGATAAAGTCTATCTTTGCGCCCAAACTGCTTTGATAAAAGGCCAATGCCTCGTCACAACGACCGCTAAAAAAGAGGTAGGGTTGGAGCAATGTCATCAGCACAAGTCAGCAGCAATCGCGGGAGACCTCAACTATTTCATCGACAAAATCGTGAAGCGGTCCGAGACGCAGGAGTGAACCGTTCTCGCCAGACCGCTGCCCTAAGTCTACACTCGCATGAAAATGTCGCGCGTGACTGACGGACGACCGGCGCTAGATTCTGCATGAAGAGGTCCTACCGGCCCAGTCCTAAATCAAACATTGGTAGTGACCAATCTAGCGACCGGTTTGGCCAACAGCCAGAGGATAATCCCCGCGATGATCGGCCAGACAAAGGCGAGCGTCACGCCGGTGGGCTCGTGCACGATAATGATATTTAAAAGAAAAGCGTAGAGCCCAGACAGGACCATAAAGACAGCCCAGAGCCTGACGGCCACGGCAACAATGAGGTAGAGATTTTGCGCCATATATTATTGAAGTATGCACGGAGGGACACCCGGACGCCCGCTGAGTTACAAAAAGGGTGACCATTTGCCATCCCGATTAACCTGTCTACGGCATCGGGAAACTTGCGTAAAGACTTCTTAAGTTAATAGAAAAACGATTCCATTCGCGTATTTCAGCAACTCGCGCTTGGTCGTCGATTCGGCCAGGTTCGATTTCATATCGGCTAATTTAATTTTGCGTGTGCGTGCTTCCGTTTTGACCACCGCAAGATAGTCCTCGTAACTTATGTCGGAGAGATGACTAAGACGTTCGACGTCGCGGATCACAGAGTTGGGAATACGTGCCTTCCGAAGTTCGTCGGCCGTCACCGCAGTGTGCTCGAGTACGTCGTGAAGCCAAGCAACCGCGCAGGTGGTATGGTTCGGCCCAACCGCAGCGACGACTTCGGCCGGATGAGTTATATACGGCGTCACGCCGTCGTCGCGGTATTGCCCGGCGTGCGCGTGTGTAGCGATTCGTTTCGCCTTTGCGACGAGTGCGGTACCTTTGAGGGTTTTCATTTAAGTCGAAATTCCGTCCAAAAAGCGCTCTAAATCGGCCTGGGCGAAGACCCTTCGCTTCAAAAAGACGGCCAGCGAAAGCGTTACCTATTCTTCGCCGTCAAGATAATCCAACGGTTCAGATCGGATGATGGCGCGCTGAGGAGAACGCACAGCCCACTTCTTACTATCTGGATAATAGCAAGTTTCGCCGACGGGATTATCGGCCACAATATACATCACAAGGTCGGCGTCGCTATCGTTGATCAGTTGATGTGCTTCGTCGGGTCGAAATATAAAAGCATCTCCTTCACTGATTGTGGTAAATCCTCCCTCGTCACGGACTTTTCCGCGGCCACTGATCACGTGAAAAAACTCCCATTGGGCGCTATGTGAATGATACGGACAAAGCGCTTTTCCGGCCGGTATGCGGCAGATCTCTACGTCGAACGGATGGCGTAGCATTATATCCGTCGCATCCCGTTGCCGCCCGAGCGCGACGGAGATTTCTTTATCGGCAGAGACGAACTTTCCTTTGGGCGAAAGCCAAACCTCTTCTTTGATTTCGGAGATATTGATTTTTTGCATGACGCGTCGTTGTAACGTCGTCCGAGCGCGCCGTTTGTCCAACGCTCGCGCAAAGTTCCTGCGAAGCAAATCGTGAAACAAGTCGCGAGGGGCTTCAATTTGTCTGCGCGAAAATTCGATTTGTTGTGCGGATTTTGAAATCAACGGGTGTTAATAGGAGGACCATGCCCGATGACTCCGAGCTTCTCTCACGCTTTCTCGACGAAAAGTCGCAGGAGGCGTTCGCTGAAATTGTCCGTCGTCACTTGCCGACTGTTTATGCAGCAGCCCTGCGCCGACTCAGCGGTAATACTCATCTCGCCGAAGAAGTTGCCCAACAAGTCTTCTCTGATCTCGCGCATAAAGCTCAAAAACTTCGCGCGAGAAGCTCCTTGGCGGGATGGCTCTTCGTGAGCGCGCGATACTCAGCTAGCAAACTTCTCCGCACCGAAACTCGCCATCTGTCCGTCCTGCAAAAACGCGCTATGGATCCGATCGAAGAAAATGAAACGACTTCTCCAACCTGGGAAGGGCTTCGTCCTTGGCTCGATGAAGCGATCCACAAACTGAATACATTGGATCGAGAGGCCATCCTCCTGCGCTCGGCGATTGCTGATAACAATCATCGCAGCGCGATCCAAAAAGAATATAATAAAGACGGCGCCGGAATGATGATGATGATCGACTAGCAGCACCAGTTAATAGCCTGCACCGGGCGACCAGGCAAAAGAGTGCGCCCTGAGCTTGCGGTACTATACGGATTGAGGGTGATTATGCGTGAATGG
>FTDT01000102.1_pt1 | contig 20769 bp, 24 predicted proteins | sample 1640021 | NCBI WGS metagenome assembly FTDT01 (sample SAMEA3914869, study PRJEB12502) | metagenome | biome: forest; material: soil | place: USA | collected 2012-03-12 | depth 0.1 m | reverse complement strand
TCGGCAGATGCCGATGTCTTGAACGATCGCTGCGTCCACGCCTGCCGCGATGATGTTGCGCAAATAATCGCGCGCATCCTCGAGCTCATTCGCAAATACGAGAGTGTTGAACGTGACGTAGCCGCGAACACCGCGACCATGCAAAAACGCCATCAGGGTCGGTAAGTCCGCTTGCGTGAAGTTTTTCGCGCGCATGCGCGCGTTGAAACGTTCTAAACCAAAATAGATTGCATCCGCTCCATTTTCCACCGCGGCGCGCGCGCACTCCCAGTCGCCCGCAGGCGCGAGCAACTCGGGGCGGCTTGGCACTCGAGGCCGCGTCGTCCCAGAAGGAGTTTCTAAAACCATTTCTGCCATCTGAGCAGAGTTACGCTCTCGACGGGCACTCGCAAACGCTTTTCGGCCCGTTTCGAACCAGCCGAGTGCACACGGACCTCCGGGCGAAAGCCATGAAAAGTTTTTGAGCCATATGCTGGACCTCGAGAAGTTCGGCCGTTCGCGGAACTTTTCCATCCGCTGGCGTCTATGGGCCTATGATGAAATCGCGTACCATTCGTTCGGTTGTTTTGGCAGGTTTTGTTGGGATCCTCACTCTCCCGGCCTTACGCGCAGACTTAGCATCCCCCAGCGACGCGTACGCGCAGGCGGTAAGTGACTATGTTTCTGCGGCGACGAAGGAAACCGGCACCGTTCGAGCAGAGTTGGAGCGAAATGAAAAAGAAGGCCGTCAGGCCAACTGGGCTGCGGTTCGTAGCTCGCTGCAGCACTGTCAGGCCTTGATCGACGAACTTAAGGTGGTGTCGGCAAATGAATTCGATCCGACCAAAGCGAAGTATGAGCAAGCGCGCGCCGACCTCCAAAGTAAGCTGGCCGCGGCGCGTCAGGGCTAAAGCTTAGCGCCCTCGCTAAGCTTTTTGACCGGGGCCTTCGGATCCGCGGCGACCTCGGGCGCCTGAGAAACCGGCAGAGGCGCGCGAGTGCCGGCTTTTTCCGGCGCCGGAGTCGTTGCAGCTTTCGTCTCCGTGGGAATGCCCCAGCGATATGAGCGGACCGCCGCGCGCAGCACTCTTAAGAAAGCTTCACTCCCTCGGCTTTGATAACGCTGCATGTGCCGAATGATCGCGATTTCGCGAACGGGCGCTCGGCCGCTTAGTTCGCGGTAGAGGAGATCGCGGTCGTCGCTTGAACGCGTGACCTGTGGCAAAATGGAAATGCCGAGGCCGAGTGATGCCATCGCTTTCACGGTGGTAACCTGGCTGCAGCGATAGCCAATCTTCGGCTCAAAATTGTGGTCGCCGCAGAAGCGCTGCACCTGGGAAGTGAGGCTGCTTGAGTCGCCAAGGAGGATAAACGTTTCGTCGGCAAGGTCAGTCGCTGAAACCGATTTTGCTTTGGCCAGGCGATGCTCCCGCCCAACGACCAGCAGGAGCTTTTCCGTAAATAACAACTCGACGGAGAGTTGCGGATCTTTCACCGGCAAAGAAACGATTGCCATGTCAATTTCTCCATCGACGACGCCGCGTGTCAGGCCAAGTCGAAAATCCTCACGCGCGTGGACGACCAGCTTTGGGTATTCGGTGCGGCAGCGCTGAATCACCGGTGGCAAAAGGTAAGGTGCAACCGTAGGAATCGTTCCCACCACAATCCGTCGGCCGAGCTCTGGATCGTCACGAACTTCCCGAGCAGCATTTTCAACATCGGCTAAAATTCGACGCGAGCGCTCGATAAACGCCGTGCCCGCTTCCGTCGGGACGGCCCGGCGCCCAAGTCGATGAAACAGCTTATGGCCCAGTTCATCTTCGAGATTGATGATCTGCTGGCTGAGGGACGGTTGGGAGACGAAGCACTTCTCAGCCGCTCGGGTAAAGTTTCCAGTGTCGGCGACCGCGATCAAATACCTCAATTGCTGCAGATCCATAGGCTGAACCTATTACTAAGATAGGAACTGATTATTTCAACTATCGAAAAATGGGGGTATTATCCTGGTGTTCTCTGAGACGTCCGTCTTGGAGGACCTAATAGATAACATAGGAAATAACATGAATACGAAACGCATCACCTTCGCGCTGATCACCGTTGCAGCTGTCGCTGCGATGGCGGCGGTTGGCACTCTTCTGGGTGTCGATCGTCTTGTTGGCTACGGGGCCGTGATCGCGCTCATCGCGTTGGCCGCTGCCGAGTACCGGTTCGACCTACGTCGGGTTCTTGGTCATAAATAATTGAGGCCATCACCCAGGTGAGTTCGTGGGCCCGAGGGAACAGTCCCTCGGGCCCTTTAATTTTTAGAAAGTGCAATTAGGGTTAGGCGAGCGGCGGCGGGGTGGCTGGGGCGGTGTGGAGGGGGGCGGCGTCGCGGCGGAAGAAGGCGGCCACAATCAGAGCAGTGATGGCGGCAAAGATGCACGAAAAGACCGCTGCGAACAAAAACTGGATGACGGGTTTTAAAAAGAAGCCGGCAATTTTGTTCGCTTGTTCAATCTGCTGTGAGCTCAAGCCCTTCGCCGCGAGTTTGTCGGACTGCATCTGCATCTGCACGGCCATCAGCTCCGGATTGATCAGCTGGACGTAGAGTAAATAGAAGACCGCACCAAGAAGTCCGGCGATGATTCCGGTGAGAAGCGCCGTGACGAAAGCGGATCCATAGCTGAATTTTTCGCTCGCTGGTAATTCCGCGCGTTTCGCTCTGACCGCCAGAGCGATGCCGACAATGGAAATGATTACAGAGATGATCGATGGGATCACTCCCAGCGACGCAAGTTTCGCGGCGTCGTTATGGTAACCGAGGAAAAATAAAACCAAAATCAGGATCGCATTAAAAATTGCGATCAAAGCTCCGTACATGAAGGGGACTTTCATAGGCGTCGGTGGTATCAAATGATTGGGATTCAGCAAGATTAGGAGTGAAGCCGTACCCAGGTCGCGCCCCATCCTCCGTCTGCCGCGTCAGCTTGATGGAAGGATTCTACGTCGCGTCGTCGCCTCAGCCACGCGTGCACGCTGGTGCGCAATGTCCCGGTGCCTTTGCCGTGGACTACGCGAACTGAAAAAATTTTCCGCTCACGACACGCTTCGAAATAAGCGCTCAGCACGTCGTCTAATTCCCGTGGTTGAAACGTGTGCAGATCGAGTTCACCGGTGATCGGAATGGCTATGGGTGCCTCGGGCTGATCTTCGCTCGTCATGATTCTGAAGATTTCACTCAACCGGCTTGAACGCGGGGCAAAAAAAAAGGACTGACAAAGTCAGTCCTTCGAAAAGTTTAGTTTTCCCGTTCGATTAGATCTTCACGTCACCTGCAATCGGCGTTGTCGCGACTGGGGTAGTGCTCGTGGCAGCAACCGTGGTCGCTACAGGTTCGACGGTGCGCGGGAGAACCGGCTGCGCCGGCTTGGCGGCAGGCTGCTCGTCCATCGCGCGCTTGATTTCTTCTTCGATGCCAGAGGTCGCTTTTTTGAATTCGCGCACTGATTTGCCGAGCCCCTTGGCTAGTTCGGGAAGACGCTGGCCACCGAAAAGCAGCAAGATCACAAAGAAGATCAGCAAGAGCTCGGGCGTGCCGACATCGAGAATCGCAAAAGGAAGAGAAGTTGTCATGACAAGGCGGTTAAGAAGACGATAAGCCGCTTTAGAAGGTTCGTCCAGCCTTTGCCGGAGGTCTATTTGATTTTGACATTCACGATGAAGCTTTGGGTTTGCCCGGGCTGAACCCACGCAAGGCCCACTTTGTTCCCCGCCGCGTTCGGCGGCCCCATCCACGGCTCCACGCAGTAAAATGGGGAATCGTCTGCCTGCGTCCAGGTTACGAAAGCTGATTCTGGGCTCGGCATCTTTTCTGCGCCTAGGCTGACGGCGACTTCGCCCGGCGCATTAGGAGGCCCAAAAACCACCGTGTTATTTTTTAAGCCAACGTGAATCGTATCGAGCAAAGCCGGATTATTTAGCTTTTCTTCTGGCTGCAACGCCGGACCAGGCAGGAGCGATCCGTTCGTTTGATCTTGTTTGTGGGTGCGCGCTGCAAGAATTCGAATCGCATAATCGGAACGCTTCGTTCCCTCCAGCCACGGCACACTGAAATAAAAATGATGCCCAGCGCTCCACGGAATGGGCTGTTTATCGAGATTTTTCAGCGTGAACTCGCAGGCCAACGCGAGTGGCTCGAAGCGATACGTCACGGTAAACTCGTAATCGAACGGATAGTTTTGCCGATCTTCGTCCGTCGGGATCAGTTGAGCCGCGAATCCGCGCGGATCGAGCCGAGTCGTTTTAAAAGTACCTTGGCGCGCAAAACCGTGCATGGGCATTGGCCGGCGTTTTCCATCCGGCGTTTTCCAAAAACCGATTTCACCGCTCTCAAACGTGCGCCCCGCGAAAGGAAATAAAATCGGATTTCCCCCTCGCACGCGGTGAAACTCATCCAAGGTTTTTAAATCAGGCCAGTGGACTATGTCCCGCACGCTTCCGTCGCCCAAGGTGAGATGCCAATGCATGAGGCGAGCGCCTTTTTCCGGCATCGCCAAAAATGTTGAAGACCCGACCTGCCAGCGCTGCAAATGTCCACCGAGATAGGGCACCTTTTCCATGCAGGTGGAATACGCGTGAGCCACACGCAGAAGCAAAGATTTTTTCGGAATGTTACGCGGATTTCGCCGACGCGCTCGCGTACGAGCAGCACGCTTGCATGCAAACTCCCCTTGAGTCACGGTCGCTCCGCCATCATGCCGCGTTTTTTACTCCTCTGGCTGGGCTTCGCGATTCCCGCGGTTTTCGGCGCGGTCGAAATTGCAAAGCCCTCCGCGAGCCTCACGCGCCCGTCGGCGCATGTGACCGTCGCGATTATTCCTGTGCGAATAGAAGTCGGAGAGCCGGCGCTTTATTTACTCAGACGCAGTTTGAAGGAAGCCGCGAATCGCAAAATCGATGTTGTCGTCCTCGATCTAAAAACGCCGGGCGGCAGCGGCGAAAGTGCCTTTGCCATGATGGAGGCGATTGAAAAATTTCCCGGCCATACGATCGCATTCGTGGATGACGAAGCTATGTCTGCCGGCGCTTTTATCGCCGCGGCCACCGACGAAATCTGGTTTGCTCCACGCGGTGTAATCGGCGCCGCCGCCGCAGTCACTGCGCAGGGCCAGGATATTCCTGAAACGATGCGTTTGAAAATCACCAGTTTTCTGCGCGCCAAAATCCGCGCTGTGACGCAAGGCCGCGGTTACCGCGGTGAGGTGATTTCGGCGATGATCGATAAAGATCTGGTTCTCGAAATCGATGGTCACGTTTTAAAAAAAGCGGGCGAACTGCTCTCACTCACCGCGGAAGAAGCTTCGCGCAAATATGGAAATCCACCGATGCCTTTGCTTGCCGCCGGTACGGCCGAAGATGTCGAAGGTGTCCTTGCGCAACACTACCCCGGTGGTTTCACCATCGCCGAACGTTTCGCGCCGACTTGGTCTGAAAATGCCGCTCAGTATCTCGCCGGCATCGCGCCGATTCTGCTCGGGCTGGGATTACTCGGAATTTTTGTGGAGTTCAAAATGCCCAGCTCAGGCTTGTTCGGCATCGCCGGTCTCGCGGTGCTCGCCGTGGTTTTTTTGAGCAGTTATGTGGAAGGACTTTCCGGACACGAGCCCGCGCTGGTTTTTGTCATCGGTCTGGTTTTGCTGTTAGTCGAAATTTTTATTTTTCCCGGCGTGCTGCTGCCGGCCCTGATCGGTCTAATGCTGATGCTCGGCTCGCTGGTTTGGGCGCTGGCGGATTTTTGGCCGCAGCAGACTGGATTTGACCCGGGAATTTTTGTGCAGCCGCTCATGAGTGTCGCGCTCGGGCTGCTCATCGCCGTCGTGCTCGGTGTGGTGCTCCTGCGATTTTTACCTAAGAGCTGGTTTTTCAGTCGGATGATGCTGACCTCTTCGGTCAATTCATCCGCGCAGATCGCCGGACTCGCACCCGAGGCGGAGGTGCACGCGGTGATCGGCCGGCAAGGTGTAGTGCTCACGCCACTACGTCCGTTTGGCCAAATCGAAGTCGATGGGCATCGTTACGAAGCTCGTTTGAATTTCGGTTCTGCGCCCGCGGGAACGCGCGTCACGGTGGTTGCACGCAATGAGTTCGGTCTCGCGGTAGAGGTGGCTGGATGAGCGGGATCATTTTTCTTTTTGTGCTTGGTGTGATTTTTTTGGCCGCAGAAATTTTTGTGCCGGGCGTGGTAATGGGCGTGATCGGTTTCCTCTCTATGCTGGTGGGCTGTGCCTACGCCTTTGCTCATTTTGGCGTTAGCACGGGCATTTTCGCGGTCCTCGTGGCCGCGGCACTCACTGCGATAACATTGCTGCTAGAATTTGTTTGGCTGCCGCGCACACGTTGGGGAAAAAAACTTTTTCTAACGAAAGCTGTCGTCGCGACGAGCCAGACTCCGGTTGCCGATGCTGACGCAGTGGTTGGCAAGGAGGCCGAGGCGCTGACGATTTTGGCGCCTTCCGGCTACGTTAGCGTGGCAGGCCGATCTTATGAGGCCTTTTCCGAAGACGGTCACGTCGCGCGCGGCACTCGCTTGATCGTTCGCGGCGTCGATCGTACCACTCTCAAAGTTTCCAAACTGAACCCACTTTCATGAGCACTGCTTTCATCGTCATCACGATTCTCGGAGTCGTTGCGTTCCTAATCGTCGCGGGAATTTTTCTCTCCTTCTTTAGTGTCTGGCTGCGGGCTTGGCTCGCGGGCGCGTGGGTAAATCCACTCAACCTCGTCGCGATGCGCTTGCGGCAGGTGCCGTACGGACTTGTCGTCGACGCGCGTATCACCGCGCGGAAGGCCGGCATCGATATTTCCATTGACGAAATCGAAGCGCACTTTCTCGCGGGCGGAAATGTTGTGCCGACGGTACAAGCAATTATCGCGGCTCAAAAAGCGGGAATCTTGCTCAATTGGCAGCGCGCGTGCGCCATCGACCTCGCTACGAAAGGTTCGGGCAAATCCGTCGTCGAAGCGGTCCGTACCTCCGTCGATCCAAAAGTCATCGATTGCCCGAATCCGGAAAGCGGCCGCACGACGATCGATGGTGTCGCCAAAGATGGCATTCAGGTAAAAGTGAAAGCTCGCGTCACGGTGCGGACGCACCTTGACCGTTTCGTCGGCGGTGCGAAGGAAGAAACCATCATCGCGCGCGTGGGCGAAGGCATCGTCACCACCATCGGATCCTCCGAAAGCTACAAACATGTTTTGGAATCGCCGGACGCGATTTCCAAAACGGTGCTCGCCCGTGGTCTTGACGTTGGATCGGCCTTTGAAATTTTGTCGATCGACATCGCAGACGTTGATGTCGGCGAAAATATCGGAGCGAAACTTCAGGAAGCCCAGGCGGAAGCGAACAAAAATATGGCGCAGGCTCAGGCGGAAATTCGCCGCGCCGCCGCCGTCGCTCTCGAACAGGAAATGCGCGCCAAGGTGCAGGAAATGCAGGCGAAAGTTGTCGAGGCCCAAGCTGAGGTTCCGCTCGCGATGGCGGAAGCATTTCGCCAGGGAAAGCTCGGCGTGATGGATTATTTCCGCATGGAAAATGTCCAAGCGGACACCGCCATGCGCAGTTCGATCGCGAAGCCGGATGCGAAGAAATAATCGACGTGTCGCTTTGATATCACTGTGAATTGGGCCCTCGAGCACATCCAGATTTTGCTAGCGGCCGCCGCGATTATCGCCGCGTGGGCGAAAAAAATGCGCGCGAACTCGGAGCGCCGCGCGCAACAAAGTCGGCAAACGACTCTGTCGCCCCAAACCATATCTCAGCCCGCTGAAAACGACACCGACGTCGCTCAGCGCACGCGTAGAATCCAAGAGGAAATTCGGCGAAAAATTGAGGAACGATCGCGTCTTGGGCGGACCACACGCGCGCCCGTGCCGCCAGCGCTTCCGACTTTCGCTCCGCAGGCCTCCACTCCGGCGCCCGCGGAGGCGGATCCATTCAGCGCACGTGAGTTGGAACGCGGAAACCCCATCGCGATGCCGAGGCCTGAAGAGCCTGCGCGCGGTTCGCTGCCGTTGCTCGACCTAAGCGCACGTGCGCGTGCTGATACGTTAGCACGCGCGGCCGCGCGTGAAAGAGTGCGCGCGCTCGATCGAGAAGAGCGCGCCAGACCGCGCGAAGATACGATCTCGATTCAGCTCGCGCCGATTGCGTTAATTCCCGCGACTGAAAATCTTTTTCCCGCCCACTCGTTACGAGCGACGTTGAGCGACACGGACGAAGTTCGCCGTGCGATCGTGCTTAGCGAAATTTTGCGGCCTCCCGTCGGGCTTCGGTGAGGATTCAAAAAAGGCAAAGGGAAATTTCGTCCCGTTGAAAGAAGCGCGTGCGCTTGAGAATTGTGATCCCCAACGCCAGGCGTCGCCTTACTTTGGCGCGCCAATGACAGCGTTCTTCAGATACGTTCCGGGCGGGCCCTTCGGATCGATGAGCGGAAATTCCTGGCCACCAATGTTGATCCGCAAATTTTCCGGCACGTCCGTGTTAACCTGAAGTTTGGCAGTGTACGGGATTGCGCGGCGTTCTCCTCGAGCGAGCGTGCCCTGATAAAGCACGCGGCCGGCATCGGTCTGCACGGAGACTTGTACGCGTTCGAGAGCGACGAGCGTCAGCGTCGACTCATTAGCTTGGGCGCGAACCCACGTTTCCGAAGGCGTAGTCGCGATCGGAGATGGCGACGACGAAGAATTCGTTTTGCCACTGCGTCCTAGTAGTGCAAAAATCAATACAATCAGGACGATCAATGCCACGAGCGCGGCAGCAGCTTTAATCAGCAATCCCTGATCGATCGAAATACTATTTCCGCCTGAACCCTTCGGCACGAAGGTCGCGGGATTGCGCGGGGCAGGTGGTTCGACCGACTCGATCTGTTCTGAAGCCGGCGTCGGCTCTTTGGTTTCTTTATCCGGTTTGGGTGTCGCTACGGATAGGTCCATGCGGCCGTATACTTCGCGGTTGATTCCACGCGAGCGCGCTTCGCCCAGACCGAGACCATTGTAATCGCTGACAATTTTATCCGCGGGAATTTTGAGATAATTTGCGTACGTGCGGATGAATCCGCGCACGTAAATTTCCGGAAGTTTGATGTCGAACTGATTACTCTCGAATTTGTGCAGGTAATCGCCGCGAATCTTGGTCGCTTCGGCGGCTTCGCGGATAGAGATACCTTTCCGTTTGCGCGCTTCTTCAAGGCGTTCACCGATCGATTGCATGGAACGTCAGTTAGTTAAAAAACAACGCAGAGGGAAAGCTGAAATACAAAAGACTGAAAGCCTGTAGGCTGAAAGCTGTTCAAACAGACAAGCTTTTTAGCGCGTCTGTCTTCAGCTAAAGTGTTTCAGACTTTGTCGGCAGGGTCATCGACAATCTCCTGTGGAGATTCCGAAGATCGTTTGGTCTCAGCCTTTCAGCCTTCGGTCCTTCAACCTTTGCTTCCTCAGAGCTTATCCAAGTCGCCTAAAATTTCGCGCGGCTGAGCGCCGTTTTCCGGTCCGACGATTCCTTTGTCTTCCATCATCTCCATTAGTCGCGCGGCGCGGTTATAGCCGATGCGGAGGCGGCGCTGCAGCATCGAGGTCGACGCACGACGCGTCGATTTCAGCACCCCGATCGCTTGTTTCAGCAACTGTTCGTCGTCACCCAAGTCCATGCCGTCGCCATCGTCAGAATCGTCCTCAGCATCGGGATCGCGATCGATCTGTGCCTGCACTTCTTGCGCGTACTGAGGCGGACCGTTGCGTTTTAGAAATTCGACGAGTTCGTGTACTTCCTCGTCGGATACAAATGCGCCTTGAGCCCGAACCAATCTAGAGGAACCCGGCGGCGAGAAAAGCATGTCGCCACGACCGATCAACGTTTCGGCGCCTTTGCCATCCAGGATCGTGCGCGAGTCGACTTGCGACGCGACTTGGAACGCGATGCGCGATGGCAAGTTCGCCTTGATCACGCCCGTGATGACATTCACCGAGGGGCGCTGGGTCGCGATGATCAGATGAATACCTGCCGCGCGCGCAAGCTGCGCCAGTCGCGCGATCGACGTTTCCACTTCTGCCGGTGCGACCATCATGAGATCGGCTAGCTCGTCAACGATCGCGACGATGTATGGCAAACGGTCGGGAATTTCCACTTCGTCTGGCAGGGTCGATTCGACGCCGAGCGTGGCTTGCAATTCAGGCTCGGGTTTCGCGCCGCGTTTGCGCCCGTTGAACCCCAAAATATTTCGCACGCCCACCTTCGCGAACATCTGATAGCGCTGCTCCATTTCCGCGAGCAACCACTTGAGCGCAGCGGGCACTTTTTTCGGCTCCGTCACGACGGGAATCAGCATATGCGGAAGCGAATTGAAAATCTTCAGCTCGACGATTTTCGGGTCAACCATCAGCAGCCGCACGTCCTTCGGACTCTTGGAATATAAAATCGAAGCGACGATCGAGTTGATACAAACTGACTTTCCAGAACCCGTCGCGCCTGCGATCAGCAAGTGCGGCATTTTGCTCAAATCGGACACGAGCGGTTTTCCCGAAACGTCTTTCCCTAGCGCCACGGGTAGTTCGGCTTTGCCGCCGGCCCAATCTTCGCTCTCGAGCAGCTCACGCATACCGACCGGCGTGGGATTTTGGTTCGGCACTTCCACGCCGACGGCAGCTTTGCCCGGAATCGGCGCTAGAATACGAACCGATTGCGCGCGCATGCCGAGCGCGATGTTCTTATCGAGTCCAGCGATTTTTTCCACACGCACGCCCGGAGCCGGAATCACTTCGTAACGTGTAATGACCGGGCCCACGTGAATCTCGCCCAACGTCACGTCGACGCCGAACTCGCTCAAAATTCGTAGCAAGTTTTCCGCGTTGCGACGATGCTCCTCTTCCGAATTCGACACGGAAGGTTTGGCTTGTTCGCGCAGCAACGAGAGCGGAGGGAACTGATAATTTTCGTCTGAACTTTGGGGCACGGTCGCGCGGGCCACTTTTTTCGGCTCCTCTGTTTTGACGATGTTCAGCTCGAAACGACCGCCAGCATTGGCGGCCAAGGGCTTGATATCTGTAGCGGTGGACGGAGCGTTTTTTCCCTTTTTCGCAGGCGTGGTCGGCTCATCGTCGTTTTTGATCTCGTCGTCTTCTTCGATGTCGGGCTTGGCCAAATCTTTGATCGCTTTGGCGGCCGCTGCGCTTTTGACAGTGGCCTTGGCCGGTTCGACCCCGTCGTCAGCATCTGCCTTTTTTTCCACCGGGATCGGCGGCGTCGTGTTGCGCGTGAGCGCGAGTTTTTTTCCCGGAGGACCGACAAGAGTTGGGGGCACTGCGTTTTTCAGGCGGAGGCGTTCGGCTCGTAGTTGCGCTTTGAGCTCAGCCTTTTCAGCCCGGGCCTTCGCGTGATTTTCGCGCCACTCGTTGACGTGCGCGGCAAATTTTTCGAACTCCATCGAGATGTCGCGGGTGAAAATAAACATCAGCGCGATCGCATAGACCATGCTCAGGAGTAGTCCTGAACCGAATACACCGAGCGAGTCCGCGAGGACGTTCTCATAGAGTTGATTGCCGAGTTGACCGCCGAGGCCTTCGGAAAAATATAGACTTTTCGGGAAATTGAACATCGCGGCCAACGCCGAGGACGAAGCGACTGCGACGATCATCGCCACCACGCGTGTGGTCGGCAGGCGGCGTGCATTTCGGACCGACACGTAGGCCATCCAGAGCAAAAAAAGCGGAAGCAGCCACGTGCTGATGCCGATGAAGTGGAGCGACCAAAAGGCCAGTTCCGCGCCGAAGTGGCCGACGAGATTTTTTCCCGTTGGATGAGTCGTGATCTGAACGCTCTGCTCCGGATCGTAATTCGCGAAGGCTACCGTCATCAGCAAGCCTAGCAAAAGGCAGACGCTGAAGATCACCCATTGGGGCTGGTAACGCGGGGCTTTGAAAGGAGAGACGTTTGAGTTTGAACTCGCGGACTTGGCCATGTGTGTTGCGAACGTTTTCGCCCGGATGAATTCCAAACCGGGCGGACCAGCGGTCAAATTTATTAATCCTTCGCGCGTCTTTCACAAGATTCTCACCACTCGCATGCAACAAATTCTTCGTTTGAAGCCCATTTACCAGGAGCGCGTATGGGGCGGTCGCGGTCTGGAAAGTTCGCTCCATCGCTCGCTCCCCGCAAATCGCCCGATCGGCGAAAGCTGGGAAATTGTCGATCGACCGGAGGCGCAGTCGATGGTCGCCAATGGCGAGTTTGCCGGAAAATCGCTTCGCGAAATTATCCAGACGCACAGCGCTGAGGTGATGGGACCGCGTTGGTCGAAAGAAAAAGCGTTTCCGATTTTGGTGAAATGGCTCGATTGCCGCGAACGGCTGAGCCTGCAGGTGCATCCCCCGGCATCGATTGCCTCTCAGCTTAAGGGCGAGCCGAAAACGGAAAACTGGTACATCGCCGAGGCGGCCCCAGGATCACACCTGATCGTCGGCTTGAAACGCGGCGCAACCAAAGAAAAATTCGAAAGCGCTTTGCGCGATCTCTCGCTGGAAGAGTGCGTGCATCGTTTTCCTGTGAACGTGGGTGATTCGATTTTGGTTCACAGCGGACAAGTTCATGCGATCGATGGCGGAAATTTGATTCTCGAGATTCAACAAAATTCCGACACCACCTATCGCGTTTACGATTGGGGCCGCGTTGGGCTCGATGGCAAACCGAGGCAAATGCATGTTTCTGAGTCCCTCGCATCGATCGCATGGAACGATTTTGAGCCTTCGCCCGTACGTGGAGAAGCGAAAGCCGCTGTAATCGCTGACGCGGCGGAGTTTCGAATTCGCCGCGTACCGCTCGCTGCGGGCACTACCTTTTCGTTAAAAGCCCATGAAGATGTGCGTATTTTAAGTGTCGTTAGCGGGGAGCTCGAAGAGGTGTCCGGCACGAAAGAAGCTCTCTCTCGGGGAGATAACGTAATCCTGCCGTACGCTGGTTCGTTCGAATTTCGTGTACGCACGCCAGCGATGTTGCTCCTAACGGAAAAATTCACCTAACGTCAGGTAATGCATTCGACCGGTACCCCACTGCGCCGCGGCGGAGCGATTTCCAAGCTTCTGATTTTCCTCGTGATTTTCGGCGCCGTCATCACGGCGTGCTGGATTTTTTTCCTGCCGATGATTCTCACGAGCACCCTCAGTAAGCGCACCGGCTTCGAGGTAACGGTTGAGAAACTCACGCTCAATCCATTCATCGCTGAGGTGAACGTTGAAGGTTTGGTTGTGGCGAATCCGCATACGTTTTCGCGCCCCGACTACCTACGAGTTCAGCATTTTCAGGCACGTGCCCCCTTCAAAACGCTTTTTAGCGATCGTCCGGAGTTCGACTATGTTTTGGTGGATATTTCGCGCATCTGTTTCGTGCGAAACACCGACGGAACGTTAAACGCCAATTTATTCTACGACCGCCTTTTCCCACCGGATCGTCCTCCCGAACAGGTTGATGAAAATGGTAAGAAAATAAAAAAACCTTCTCCCACGCCAACCCCGGTCGTCAAACCACTGCCGGCGCCGGTCGCACGTTCGACGCCTTTTCTCATTCGGCGCCTCGAGTTGAAAGTGTCTCAAATCATCTGGGATGATCAGTCTGGCAAAGTCCCAGTTGGGAAAAGTTTCAACGTGGCGATTGATCAAGTCTTTCAGGATGTGACGGATACCAAACAGTTTTTCACACCAGCCGTTATGCGAACGATCGCTCCCGCGGCGACCGCGATCGGCGGTCTGATCCCAGGCGAACTCGGGCAAGTCTTCGGTGCCGCAGCCGGCACCCCAGCCACGCGCGATGCGGCGGGCAAAACCGGAGATAATCTGAAGACCATGGTGGACACGCTTGAAGAAAGTAAGAAGCCGTAGTTGAATCGGTGGCTTCTTTATGACCGATCAAGCCGATCCATTAGACAACCCATCCGCTGCCGATTCTAGCGGCCCGACAAACTCTGCCGATGCGGCAGGGTTTAATGCGGCAGAAGATGTCGCTGATTTCGAACAGCAGATCGCCGCCGCCAAGAAGGAAGCTGCCGACAATTACGACCGGTTCATCCGGGTTACGGCCGACTTGGAAAATTTCCGACGCCGCACCATGCGTGAAAAGGACGAACTCCGTCAGTTCGCCGCAGGCCGAGTACTCGAAGACCTCTTGCCGGTGATCGACAACCTTGCGCTCGCGCTGACGGCTGCCAAAGCGCCTAACGCCGATCTTAAGAATCTCGTTGGCGGACTGGGCATGGTCCAGGACCAGCTAAGGAATTCGCTGAACACCCATGGGCTGAAAGAAATCAATCCGCTCGGCCAAGTGTTCGATCCAAACCAGCACGAGTCGATTTCGTCTCAGCCCAGCAAAGACGTCCCGGAAGGTTCCGTCCTCCAAGTCGTTCGCACCGGGTACACGTTGAACGGTCGCTTACTGCGACCGGCTTCGGTGGTTCTCTCCAGCGGCGCCGCGAAAAGTTAAGCTGCTTTCGTATTGGCAAAACCACTACGAAGAGCCGTTCGCGACTAATTGCTTCGCGCGGCTCACTGGCATCACCCATTTAATTCAATGGCCAAGGAAGATTACTACGAACTGCTCGGCGTCGATAAAGGCGTGTCCGAGGAAGATTTGAAAAAAGCCTATCGGAAAAAGGCAGTCCAATATCACCCGGACAAAAACGCGGGAAATAAAGAAGCGGAGGAGATGTTTAAAAAGGTCTCCGAAGCTTACGAAGTGCTGAAAGATCCTCAGAAGCGCGCGGCCTATGACCGCTACGGTCACGCCGCGTTTCAGCAGGGTGGTGGACCTCGGCCGAGTGGCGCGGGTGGAGGCGGCTTCCACGATCCATTTGATATTTTCCGCGAAGTTTTCGGTCAGCAGGGCGGTGGTGGGGGCGGAATCTTCGATGAATTTTTCGGCGGCGGCGGGCAACGCGACAGTGGCCGCGACGGCGCGGATCTGCGCTACGATCTCGAGATCTCGCTCGAAGAAGCGGCCAAAGGTGTAGAAAAAGAAATTTCCTTCCGCCGTGCCGCGGTCTGCGAGCGTTGTGAGGGCTCGGGTGCTGAGCCGGGTTCAAAACGTGTGACCTGTCCGACTTGCCGAGGGGCTGGCCAGATCCGCCGCTCCGGCGGAATCATCACGTTTACGCAAACTTGTCCGACCTGTGGTGGCGCGGGCACGAAAGTTGAAAAACCGTGCACCGCTTGCCGCGGAGAAGGTCGCGTCGCCAAAAACACAAAACTGAACGTGCGCATCCCCGCGGGCGTCGATACGGGTTCGCGCTTGCGCTCCGTCGGCAACGGCGAAGCTGGGCTTGCTGGTGGCCAGCCGGGTGATCTCTACATCGTGATTTCGGTTGGGGAACACGAAATATTTGAGCGGCAAGGCGACGATCTTTTCTGCGAAGTGCCGATCAAATTTACGTTAGCCGCTTTGGGCGGAACGATCGAAGTGCCGACCCTAACCGGTCGAGCTTCGCTGAAGATTCCGACGGGTACGCAGAGCGGGACTACTTTCCGCTTGAAGAATAAGGGTATGACCAGCCTGCGCACGGGACATCACGGCGACCAGCTGGTGCGCGTACACGTTGAGGTGCCTACGTCGCTGAATTCTGAGCAACGCAAGAAGCTGGAAGAATTCGGTCAACTTGGTGGCGAAGCCAATGAACCGATGGCGAAGAGTTTTTTTGAAAAAGCAAAAAAGTTCTTCTGAAGAAAAGGTTAGTGGGCGCGTAAGGAAAATTTGGATACCGTTACGCGCCGCTGCCTAAGTCGCTATCCCATGCTGCCCAACGCCAAATTGTTTTCCCTCGAAGCTGCGACGACTTGGCGCGAGCAACTCCGCGCGGAAGGCAAACGAGTGGTGCTGACTAACGGAGTATTCGACCTACTGCACACAGGGCATCTGCATTATCTACAACACGCGCGGGCGTTGGGGGACGCTTTGGTCATCGCTTTGAACAGCGACGCGAGCGTGCGCGAACTAAAAGGACCACTGCGGCCGATTCAGAACGAGGAAGAGCGCGCCTTTGCACTAGCGGCGACCTGGTTTGTCGATGGGATCGTGATTTTCCGCGAGAAGCGTTTGACGGCAGAAATCCTGCGGCTGCAACCTGATGTTTATTGCAAGGCGGGGGATTACGCGCTGGAAAAGTTAAATGCCGAAGAGCGCACGGCTCTCGAAAAAATTGGAGCGAAAATCGAGTTTCTCTCATTTCTCGAAGGTTTCAGCACGACCGCACTAATCGCGAAAATCCAGGCCGCTGGATCGGTTTGAGAGTGCGTTTTTCCTAGGCGTAAGCGGGCGTTCTCGCCTAACGTGCTTTGATGAACGTCGTCATTCTCGGCTCGGGCCGCGGCAGCAACGCAGAAGCCATTCTTGCTGCGCAAGCTCGCGGTGAACTCGGTCGCGCGAGAGTCGTGCAGATTTTTTCCGATCAAGCCGCTGCCGGCATTCTTGGCCTTGGACCGCGGTTTGGCGTGCCAGCGACATTTTTGGATCCAGGAGTTTTCAAAACAAAATTCGACGAAGCCGGTGAGCAGCGTTACATCGATGAAATTTCCAGCCGCGAACCGCGGTTGGTGGTGCTCGCGGGGTTTATGCGAATCCTCAAACCCAAGTTTATCGAGGCGTTTCCGAAACGGATCATCAATCTTCATCCAAGTTTGTTGCCCAGCTTTCCGGGCTTGGATGGCATCGGCCAGGCCTGGCGCCGCGGAGTCAAAATCACGGGCTGCACCGTCCACTATGTGACACCGGAGGTCGATGGCGGACCAATCATCGAGCAAACTGCAGTGCGTATCGAGAAAACAGATACACTCGAGTCGCTGGCCCTCAAAGTTCACGCGGCTGAGCATGCTTTGCTTCCCGCTGTGATCGCCCAGCTGAGTCAGACGCTTTAATTTTTCTCTCGTGATCGAAGTTACCGCACCCATTCCTGCCGACCAAATTGATGCTCTCGACGAATTTCTCCTGGAATTTGGTGAATCGCGCTGGATGTTGACCCATGATCTTCCGACGGCATCGGCGCGGCTGGTTGGAATTTTCGAATCGGTCGAGGAAGCGAAAGATGCCTTTCAATCGTTGGCCGAAGCAGAACCGCGTTTTTGCTCTGAAGCTGAGCCTGCTTTCCGGGAATTAGCCGCGGCCGATTGGCGCGACAGCTATAAGGCGCATTTCAAAGCGTGGAACTTTGGCACTCTCCACTGGGTTCCGATCTGGGAGCGTGAGACGTTTGTGCTGCCCGCGGGCCACCAGGTCATCTGGCTCGATCCAGGACTGGCTTTCGGCACGGGCAACCATGAGACCACCCGCTTATGCTGCGAAAGGCTCGTATCTCTCGCGCAGCGGCACGGCAACCTGCACAGTGTGATTGACGCTGGCTGCGGCTCAGGGATTCTTGCTTTATCGGCGGCAGCCTTGGGATTTCAGGAAATTGCCGGTTTCGACAACGATCCCGTAGCGGTTCAAATCAGCGAAGAAAACGCCGTGGCGAATCAGCTCGCTGGACGCGTCGCATTTTTCCAAGGAGACCTGGTGACTGGACTCGCAGGCAGAGGCGCGGATGTGATTTTAGCCAATATTCAGGCGGATGTGCTGATGCGATTCGCGCGTGAACTGATCGGTGCAGTTAATCCACGAGGCACGCTCGTTTTGAGCGGAATTTTAGCTCACGAAAACCCGCAAGTGCGCGACGTTTTCCAGAAATTAGCACCGACTTGGATGTGTGAGCACCGCCTCTTAGGCGAGTGGTCGGACATCCAACTCGAGCGCGTTTAACGTTGGCTAAACTCGTCCGCGGATCGGACCACGCCGACCACCTGCACGTGGATCGGTCCAACTTGGTCGCCGAGACCGAGATTATGCCGGTAAATCAAGGCGATCTCTTCGGAAAGGTAACCGCGGATCGCGTCGAGCTTGGCGTTCGGACGCACTTTTAAACGGAGCGTGGTGCGAAATTTTCCGCGCGTGCGTCCCACATGCGCGCGGGCAGAAGCGACGCCACCGAGCTGTTCGCAGCAGGCTTCCAGCAAACGATTCAAAGCGTGGCGCGAAATCTCCAACCGCCCGTCCTTTCCCTGCGTAAGCACGAGCGTCTGCGGCTTTCGGAGTGCGAGCAACAGGGCGACAAAACCGAGGGCTACCCACAGGAGTGTCCACTGGACGCCTGGGCGTGATAAATACTCGAGAATCGAAGCCATCTCAGTCGTTCGAAGGGATATCTGCCCAGAGCTCTTCTTCGTTGTCGGGCTTCGCAGCGGCTGGGAGACGTACACCTTCTACTACGACATCAACGCGAGAAATCCCTTTTCCCGTCATCGCCATCACCTGTTTGCGAACTGCCGCTTGAACATCGTAGGCCGTCTTGCCGATTTCTGCTCCGTAGAGAATCACCAGGCGAAGCTCGATCGCGTAATTGTCGTTCTGATCTTCCGTGACCCGTACGCCGCGGCGATCGGCTTCTTTTTTGGAGAACAGCTCAGTGATGCCATCGACGAGGCCTCCACCCACTCCCGCTACGCCGGAAACCTGTGACGCCGCCAAGCGAACGATACTCGCGACGACGTCGTGGTTGATCTTAATTTCGCCCAGTTCGGGCTGATCGTCGAACCGGGTGGGCGCCGGGAAATCATTCGCTTGCATGGTAGCTCTGTAGCGAATTCCAGAAGAAGGTTGCAACGAATACTGCGGGCGGCCGGCTCTTTTAAGTTAAGAAAAAAGATCCGTTGGTGTCCGCGTGAGAAAATCTTCCATGTATGCGGTCGTTGCCCGGCCTTCGATGAAAGTCGGATCGCTCATGATCGCCTTGTGAAGCGGAATTGTGGTCTTGATGCCGCGCACAAGATATTCGTTGAGAGCACGATAGGCGCGATCGATCGCGGTTTTGCGATCTTTGCCGTAGCAGATTAGTTTCCCAATCATCGAATCGTAGTATGGCGGAATCGTGTAACCGCTATAAACGTGACTATCGACGCGTACGCCATGGCCGCCGGGCGCGTAATACAAACCGATTGTGCCAGGTGAAGGAGCGAAATTGCGGGCGGGATCTTCAGCGTTGATACGACACTCGATCGCATGCTTTTCGAATTTAATATCGCCTTGGTCGAACTCGAGTTTCTCGCCGTTGGCCACGCGGATCTGCTGCTTGATGAGGTCGATACCGGTCACTTCTTCGGTGACGGGATGTTCGACCTGAATGCGCGTGTTCATCTCGATGAAATAAAAATTCCCCTTCGCATCGACGAGGAACTCGATCGTACCGGCGTTCTCATACGCGGCGGCTTCGGCGGCGCGGACGGCTGCCTTACCCATCTTTTTCCGAAGGTCCGGGGTCAAGAAAGGCGAAGGCGACTCCTCAATCAGCTTCTGGTGCCGGCGTTGAACAGAGCAGTCACGTTCGCCGAGGTGCAGAACTTTACCGTGACTATCGGCGAGTATCTGAAATTCAATGTGTCGCGGACGCTCGATGTATTTTTCGATGTAGACGGAGCCGTTGCCGAAAGCTTTTTCTGCTTCGTTGCGCGCGACGTGATATTCCTTGGCAAAAGAAACATCATTGTGAGCGATGCGCATGCCGCGACCTCCACCACCGGCAACGGCTTTGATGATGACCGGATAACCAATTTTGCGGGCCACTTTCACCGCTTCGGTTTCGTTTTCGACAGGACCGTCGCTCCCCGGAACGATGGGAACACCCGCTTTTTTGACGGTGTCCTTGGCAATGGATTTATCGCCCATCATTTTGATGCTCTTGGACTTCGGGCCGATAAATTTGATATTACAAGTTTCGCACTGTTCTGCGAATTTCGCGTTTTCGGAAAGGAACCCGTAGCCCGGATGAATGGCGTCAACGTCAGCGATTTCGGCGGCGCTGATGATTCGATCGGAGCGGAGGTAGCTGTCGGAGCTCTTTGGGCCGCCGATGCAGATCGCTTCATCAGCAAGCTGGACGTGAAGAGACTGGACATCCGCTTCGGAATAGACGGCGAGCGTCTTGATCCCGAGTTCGCGGCATGCGCGAACGATGCGGAGGGCAATTTCACCGCGGTTGGCGATGAGAATCTTTTGAATCATAAAAACGAAGAAACCACTAACGCACGCGGCGGACGCTCATTTCCCGGTGGAAAAGAGGCAGAGCAGCGCGGATTAGTGGCTATTGAGAGTCGGTTAACCTTGCTTGAGCTTAAAAAGGCGTTGGCCGTATTCAACGGGTTGGCCGTTTTCAACGAGTGACTCGATCACGGTGCCTTTCACTTCAGCCTGGATCTCGTTCATGATCTTCATCGCCTCGATGATACAGACGACGGAGGTCTCAGTGACTTTAGTACCGTTTTCCACGAAGACTTTGCTTTCGGGAGAGGGTGACCGATAGAATGTGCCCACCATCGGTGATTTTATATAGGTGATACCTACTTCGTCAGCCGCCGGTGCACCGCCGAGGGTCGTAGGGGAGAGTAACTGGGGAGCAGTGCTTCCGGTTGAAAGAGGTGGTACCGTTTCGCTCCCTGGAGGGAACGGTGCGTTCGATCCGCGGCCCGTGGAAACAATTGGGAGGCCATTGCCGCCCCGGCGAATTTTCAGCTTAAAGCCTTCTTCTTCGACCGCGAACTCGGTGAGTTCGGAGCGTTTCATCAAATCGATGATCTGTTTGATCTGTTTAAGGTCCAAAGGAAGCCTGGGTTGAGTTGAGCAGGGGAGGGAACTGGACGTTAGTAGGTTTCGGAGGGAACGCGTTCAAAAGAACTTTTGCGACAACAGGCAATCCC